>Ga0111538_10005563_pt1 | contig 17181 bp, 18 predicted proteins | sample SoiMethybrSBSTD1_FD_79669 | JGI IMG/M metagenome (GOLD analysis project Ga0111538, IMG submission 79669) | Bulk soil microbial communities from a Populus tree surrounding site in Tennessee, USA - Soil MetaG P. TD hybrid SBSTD1 (version 2)... | ecosystem: Environmental > Terrestrial > Soil >...
CGCCAAAAAGAGGTCGCACTAGCGACCTCTTTTTCGTTGCATGTTATTCTATGTTTATATCCTTCGAAGTCAACTTGATGGCAGTTTTATATCGGCTATTCAAATGACGTAGAACGTCGCTTGGCTGAACACAATGCTGGACTTTCACGCTACACCTCAAAGAAAATTCCATGGAAGATTTTTCATGCTAAAAGCTATTCTTTGAAATCAGAAGCTATCAAGAGAGAGCGATACTTGAAGAAGCAAAAGAATCAGGATTTTAACTAAGAACATACATCGCCTTACAGATCAAACAATAGCAATTAATATCTATAAATATTAAGAAAATATATGTAATCTACGGTCAGCCGAACTTGGAATAACGAAGGGATAATCCATGTAGACTAAAAAATCACATGATTGACAATAGGTACGATGCAATAGTAATTGGCTCAGGTATTTCTGGGGGTTGGGCTGCAAAGGAACTATGCGAGAAGGGGTTGAAGACCTTGGTTTTGGAGCGCGGCCGGAACGTTGAACACATTAAAGACTACCCGACTGCCCACAAGCACCCCTGGGAGTTACCTCACCGCGGCCAATTGACCAATCAGCTCATTGAAGAAAATCCCATAGTCAGTAAATGTTATGCTTTTAATGAAGCAACAGAGCACTTCTTTGTCAAGGACAAGGAACATCCGTATACGCAGGTAAAGCCCTACGATTGGATCAGAGGTTACCAGGTTGGTGGTAAGTCCTTGATGTGGGCTCGCTGGACGCAACGATGGAGCGATCTGGATTTTGAGGCAAATGCTAAACAAGGAATAGCCATTGATTGGCCTATTCGGTATAATGATATTGCCCCATGGTATTCACATGTGGAAAAGTTTGTAGGGATCAGTGGCAATAGGGACGGAATACCTCATCTTCCCGATGGTGAATTCCTTCCCCCTATGGAAATGAATTGCATCGAACAACATTTCAAAAAAAGCCTTGAAACAAACTACACTGACCGAAAACTTATCATTTCACGGACGGCAAATTTATCAGTTCCCCTGTCGGGACGAGGCCAATGTCAATACAGGAACCTATGCGCAAGAGGTTGTCCTTTTGGCGGATATTTCAGCAGCAACTCGGCTACACTTCCAGCTGCAAAAGCTACGGGTAACCTCACGCTACGACCTTTTTCTGTTGTGCAGTCCGTTATTTATGATGACAAACTTCAAAAAGCGAAAGGTGTACGCATCATAGATACGGAAACAAAAGAAGAGAAGGAGTTTTATGCCAGGATAATTTTTGTTAATGCCGGGACCTTGAATACCGCACTGCTTTTGTTGAATTCTACATCTTCGCGATTCCCAAATGGCTTTGGAAATGACAGCGGGGTTTTGGGACATTATTTAATGAATCATAATTACAGGGGACAATTGGGAGCATCATATGAAGGTTTCAACGATCAGTATTACTCAGGAAGACGGCCCGCCGGCGTCTACATACCACGTTATCGAAATGTGGGAAAGGATGTTCAGAAAACTTTTATTCGTGGGTATGCCTTTGCAGCCGGGGGTTCGCGCAGTGCCATTGACCCAGGACTTTTAATTGGTGAGTCACTGAAAGAGACCATAACTAAACCGGGTCCATGGAATCTATGGATGACTGGAATGGGTGAGTGTTTGCCCTATTTTGAAAACAAAGTTTTTCTCGATAAACCCAGAACGGACGCATGGGGTATTCCACAGCTTGCTATCGATTGTACCTACAAAGATAATGAGCTGGATATGCTTAAGGACATTTTGACCAGTGGTGCAGAGATGCTTGAAAAAGCGGGGTTCAAGAATATTCATACTCGCGATACAGAACAAGCACCGGGACTTGATATTCACGAGATGGGTGTAGCACGGATGGGAAAGGATCCAAGAACTTCAATTCTGAACGAGCACAACCAGGTTTGGAGCGCCAAAAATGTATTTGTGACCGATGGGGCATGCATGACATCAAGCGCCTGCCAAAATCCTTCGCTCACCTATATGGCATTGACAGCGCGCGCGGCGGATTATGCTGTTGATGAGTTGAAGAAGAGAAATCTTTGAATTCAGGGATGGCAAGTTTCTGTAGGATATGTATGATTCAAGATTGGCAATAAAAAATAGTTGACCAATACTGTAAAAAAAAAGCTGTCTTAATCAGGCAGCTTTTTTTATTTTCAGTTGAGAGGTTTATTTTTTTTCGAAGTGAGTGCATCGAAAAATATGTGATCAGCTTGCGTCCTCCATTGAAGTTAAGAGCATCGGTTTTCGTTAATTTTATAAGTGCTAAAACTTATTTTCCATATAAAGACCAATGTTATGAAAAAGCTGACATTAACAATTTCTATTTTGTTACTCGCGCTCTATTCATACGCTCAGGGAATAAGCGCTGGAGTGAAAGCAGGTCTAAATTTTAGTAATCAAAATGTCTCCTGGAACGGTTCATCCATCGACACAAAAGCGAAAGTGGGTATCCATCTTGGAGGTTACGCAGTCGTAATGCTTACTGAGAAATTTGGAATTCAGCCAGAGATCCTCTTTTCCATGCAAGGTGCCAAGTATCCTGACTTTGACGGTAAGACGGTTTTTAATTACCTGAATATACCGCTCCTTGCTCGGTATAATATTAATGAGATGTTTAGCGTTCACGCAGGCCCGCAGATTGGATTCTTACTCACTGCCAAATCGGTTGAAGGCGACGGTGACAAGTTCGATAGAAAGGATGAATTTGACAGTATTGATATCGGGGGAGCCATCGGTGTTGGCGCAGAGTGGCCTTCGGGCATAAATTGTGGCGCCCGCTACGTTATAGGGTTCTCTCAAATTTCAAAAGACGTGGATGATAACGGTGAATTCAAGAACAACGTTTTCCAATTGTATGCTGCTTACAAGCTATTCGACAAGAAGGAATAAGTAATTCAGAACAAAAAAACTTCTATCGAAAGCTCCCAATCATCTTCTTGATGCAAGCTCCGCGGCAAACCATTCCTGATATTGCGGTGATCCTTTGTAGTTTAAATGAATTCCGTCAATATAGCAGGAATCACAAATGCTACCCGTGAATGGCCAATACTCTACATTATACTGCTGCTTGTAATGGTCCAATAACTTGTTAAGTTCTGCTGTTCCCCTTTCATCTAAGAAGTTTTTTTCGAAGTCATTAGTCTGTGGCATATCAAGAAAAACGACTTTGGTTCCCTTTTGCTGTAAAACTTCATACGCTTCGTTGGCGATCGCATTTTGTGAAATTTGCCTCACACTTGTCCTTCCATTCAACAAAAGTTTGTATGTAATACTATCAAAATCATCTAAATAAAAATCAGGTGTGGGGTTCGTATCGAATGAATGCCATTTAACGTAATAATCATCGTGGGTATTCAGGCCAATTTTTTTCCTAACACCATTTCGAAGATAAAACAACGTTGTAGTTATTTGTTCCGGCACCTTTGATGAGAGGTCTCCTTCTTCCAGGTTTATTGCGAAATTTTCAATAAATAGATATTCAGGGGGATGCTTAGCAATGTATTTAAAGACATCGATACGTTTTGCTAGGTCAATATTCAGGAAATAAATGGCTACGCGAAGGATATTAACCTTCTTGTTAGTAAGCTTGGAAATAGCCTCTTCAAGTGCTGCCGGATCTTCAATTGCATCCTCGGTTAAGGAAGATCCCAGGAAGACGATAGAGATCGCTGAGGTATCCTTATTGATTTCCATTAAGGCCCCTTCTAAATTCTGGTTGCTTCTCTCAACGATCTTTGCATACGGTCCGAACCCGGAGTACGCAAACGAAAGAAACAACGACAGAAGAATAAAAATCGCAGAGCCAGCATAAGCCCATACCTTTAGCGGGGGAGCATCCTCTTGCATCACTTTACCTTTTTATTGATAACCTTTTGAATAGAGTTTATGGAAGTCATCGTCATCATGTCGGTGGTTTAAAATTTGACATTGAAAACATGTTCAAGTCTTGCGATCAGTGCCAAATGATTTAATGAATCCCATCCTGGAAAAGTGCGCGAAGAGCTAATTTCATTTAAATCTTTATGATCTACTTTAAAGATATCCGCTGCGTTCTTAATCACGGTTTGCAGCGTTCCGTCGCTTTTATCTATGAAACTACTTGTTTTTGAGATACTATCTTCTTTAACTCTTCAACCTGAACCTTACAATAAGATTCATCATACCTATTTAGAGTCTACCTTTTACAGATTACTATTCCACAATATTTTTCTATGTGGGACTAATCTTTTTTGAAGCCGCCCAACTTAATAACTTGAAATGATGACCTGGCAAGATGGTCTAGAACAACCTTTCCCACTCCTCGTCAAGAAGTCGGATAAAAAATTTCATTGGGGTTTGAACCAATGGAACAATTAAAAGTACCTTTTCAAAAATAACCCAGACACATCGAATTTGCAAGAGAGTAACTTTCAGTGGCTAAAGCCCTAACTTCCAATTCGATTGCGGACAAGAATCAAAATGCCATCACAACTCTCAGGGTAGCAGTGCTATGTAAAACAACTGTACCCACCGGGACAGCAACGGCAAGCACAGTGAGGTACGGATTGAACTTTTTACGAGATATCTTCGTGACGTTATTGCTCAAACGATCAAAAGAGTCATTGAAGCTTCCTTGAGTGGTTTTGTCTCGCGACAATCCCAACATTCGTTCATGTACTCGTTCATTTTCGACACTGTCAACGCGGAGTTTCAAAACGGCACCGGATGACAGATAAAATTTGTAGTTCTTCTTCAAATTAAGCTGAGACAGAAGTTCGCTGGCGACTGGGTGGTTCTTGGTTATAACCATATAGCTTGTGCACGACGCCGAGGTGTTGCGAGATAAAAATAGTGTCTTTTTCCACGCTAAAAAACCTTTCGGGCCTCCTGTTTTTTGACCTTCGACTAACTATTTTTGGAAAACCTTCGAATCCAAAATACCATGATCATCGACACACTTAAAAACGCCCCCAAATACTTCTCCATTCATCCACTTTTTGAAAAAGCATTCAATTACATACAGCAAGCGGATTTAAAAAACGCCAATGACGAAAAAGTGGATGTAGCCGACGGCTTAAAGGCAATCTTTAGTAACGCTTCAGGTAAGACCAAGGAAGTAAGCATGGCAAAGTTCGAATGCCACAACAAGAACATAGACATACAACTTTGTATCGAAGGCTTGGAGACAATAGGATGGAAGCCACGCCAGTCCTGCAAGAGTCCCAATGGCGATTATAATTCTGAGAAGGATGTCCTTTTCTTTAACGATAAGCCCGACATGTTTTTTCAGCTCACGAATCTGCAGTTTGCCATTTTTTTTCCGGAAGATGTACATGCTCCTATGATTGGAGATGGTAATATCAAGAAGCTTGTGATGAAAGTTAAGGTTTAGCCGTGTCCTGCGAATAAATTCGAGATGGGCCCTGTATAACCGGAAATAATAGAAGGGCTGATCGAAGATCAGCCCTTCAAACTAGATAAAGAATAAAGCCAAATTATAATGGGCAACAGCGCCAAGAGCCCTCACGGTTCTCTGACGAAAAAGAGTAAGATTTTGGGTTTGTTGCAGGATAGGAAGTTAAACAAACGATAGATCTTTCAACTAGACTTGAGACATGATCCTAATCATCGAATGCCAAGATTGTTGTTAGACCACGAGTTGCGGTTACAACTGACGTGAATTGCAACTATCATATTTTCATGAAGTTGCATTTTATAAAATCAAAAAATGGCGTATTGTCCACCGCAACGTTGCGGCTGGCAGGTAGGTGTTTATTGCTCGTAATTAGGTTTCCTGATCAGTGTTTTCTTTTCGCCAACTCGTAGGTTAAGCTGTAGCTCGTGTGAGCTGGTGGATATGAACTGTCCATCGGGTGGAGGTAATTCATAGCTATAACCAAATCTGAACTTGTTGTGGATAGACATGCCCATAAAAAATCCTAAGCCTTGTGAATTGTGATATGAGGCGCCAGTCCATATTTTGTCTTTGAAATGGACAAGGCAAGCGACCTCCCATGAATTTTGGAAATCTCGTGCCAGCCGATACAGTGCATAGGGTTCGATGGAAATTATTTCTGTTACCTTCATTTTATAACTCAAAGAATAGAGCTGATTCAGTAATTGTGATAGCTTATTGTTGGTTAGTTCTTGCGGGCTGATGTAAGGTTGTCCGAAAAGACGTGGAAGTGCAAAGCCGATCTTCAAGTCTTTGAATCTATATAACATACCGAAACTTCCATCGGCGAATACCTTATTGTCCGACGCGTTCATGATCGCTGGATCGTTACTATAGTCAACACCCTCCAGATCAAGGTCATTATATCCGACGCCTAAGGTTAGGCCGAAGAAGAATTCCTGGTCTCTCGCAATTGGAATTCTATAAGCGAAAATTGTTTTCGCCAACGTATTTCTAAGCGCCACTGACTCTTGCGTTACAATGCTGAACCCAAGTGATGCACGCGAATTCATTGCCAATTGTATGACCGCTCCTGAGGCAACAGGTGCAGCGTCAAATTTTAACCATTGTTGCCGGTGTATTAATGAAATTTCCGTAAAGTTATCGATAGCATTAAAAGCCGGATTGAATATAACCGGGTTTAGATTGAATTGTCTGAATGTGGGCAAATTCTGAGCAATGAGATCACCAGTTATAAAGGTTACGATCAGTATCAGCTGAATTTTTCGCATCATGTGGTTAATTATCTTACAATTCTCACACCTCCCGTTACGTCTGGGCTACCCGTGCATCTTATAACGTAAAAATAAGCTTCCTCCTCCAACGCCTGCCCATCCATAGTTCGTCCATCCCAACTTCCATCGTACGTGTTCATTTCAAACACCAACTTCCCGAATCGGTTAAACACTTCAAGCTTGCACCCTTCATACATGTTGTAGTCATACCATTTCCAATAATCATTAACGCCGTCGCCATTTGGAGAAAATAGTTTTTCAAACTGTCGGCCAGTAATCGGTGCGGTAGCCGAGAGAAGACTTGCCCGTCGCGGACTGTTTTCAAGCACGGTACGCATTCGGATGACTTGCCCTTTTGTAAAAAGATTCATACAAGCATCATTAGTGAGGTCGAGGAAGTTCTGGAACATAGCGGGGCGTGGATTTTCGGACGGGCACTGCAGCCGCGGATGAGGTGGACAGGCGGTAGTAGATTGGGACTGTGGCGGTGTGTCACTCACGTAGTCCGTACCCAAGCAATCTCCCTGGTCTCCCCAAATGTGACGCAATCCCAAAAAGTGACCGACCTCATGAGTAGTTGTGCGACCCTTATCTAGTCCGTAATCAAGATTGAAATTTCCATAGTCTGACGAACCAAATGCACTATACCGAATCACAATACCATCAGTTAATGGATTGGAGGGAGAGTTCTCGAGACCGGGCAAAGTTGACATGGGGAACTGAGTATATCCCGCGTATTCAGTAAGGTTGCAAATCCATATGTTGAGGTAGTTGTTGGCGTTCCAGTTGCTAAGCGATTTTAACTGCTCATCATCCTCCATCGTCCACTCAGTCTTCGGTCCCATCACACGGTTAATGCCATTGGTAGCGTTGCCTTGTGGATCAATTTGCGCTAGTACAAATTCTATATTCATGCTACCTGCTACTGCAGTGAACTCTACCGGCGTCTGGTTAGCGTCACTATTGAGTCTTTTGAAATCGAGGTTAAGCACATCTATTTGAGAGAGTATCTGGGAATCCGGGATATTGGTGCCTTGTCCAATAGTCTCACCATTGTGAACGACGTGAACGACAACTTCAATCTTATACGTGTCGGCCGATGTGCGACCCATTGAAGAGGTGCCTATCTGTGATTCTATTTTTCGCTCAAGCCACTCCTCGAACTCTTGTTCATTCTTGATGCGACTATTCCCCTGAATTAACCTAATGTAGTCTGTCGTCCCGCATTTTTGCTGGCACAGTGATGTCACTGATAGATGAGAAAGTAGAAGCAGGAGCACAATCCTGCCATATGACGTCAAGTATCCGAGATAACGTATTAACCGCGACATTCTTATTTAGCAATGTCGTGAAACTTATAGATCGAAGCTAGTTGATATCTTCCAGATTTTTCTGAATATCGGGTAAGCAACTATGAAGCTAGATGTAAGCAATGGTTGGCAACGATGAGGGGTTAACCACTTCTTCTTTCGTTCATTATCAAGTAGTCTGCTAAAGTGGCGTGAGGGAAAGCCTATTAAACAAAAAAGTGAGGTTTATTTTCCCAGGACAGTTGTCGATTCACATTTGCCGGAATTGTTGTCTACGATCTCTTTCAAATACATTGCGTTACCGCTGAGGGTATAACAATAATTTTTTGTTGGATTAGTATCATCGTCGAGATTCAGACTTACCGTTGTGCCTGAAATTGAATACCTACCATTAATAGCCGTTGAGGTTCCACTCAACGTTTCAACAAACTTAAGCGATCCGTCTGTGTTAAAGGTATAGGTATTGCAGTCGGAATCGTTGCATGTGTAGGTCGTTGATGCGATCTGACTTTTATCTATACAATTTTGGCAAGAAATGGCTTTTAACGTCCACGTCCCAATTAGTGGATTGATCTGGTCGTCTGATGGGACACAGCTTGTGATGACTAGTGCACCGCAAACCAGGAGCGTTAAGGTCCTCTTATAAGTTTTCATAGATTGTGAACGAACAAAGATCAAAAAATGCCTTCCTCGGCCCTTTTCTTAAAAAATGCGATACTGCAAATTGCGCGGATAGATGTCAGATACGAGTAAGAAGTAACCGTGTTTTTTGAGAATTTAATTACCCTGGAAGTCAGATTCAATTCGGCATCGTTCGGAAGGTAAAGAGGTCGTCGTTGAACGATAACTCGTATTCTGCCTTGGTACTTTACCGGGCAACTTTGATTTCATATTTTCACTTATGCCCAGACTGATTTTCATTTCGGGAGGTACCGGATATTTAGGCCGGAGGTTGATAGCGAGGCTCTTGAAATCCGGATGTCAGGTAAAAGCGTTAACGCGCAAAGGCTCAGAGGCCAAACTTCCTCCGGGCTGCATTCCAGTAGTCAACGATCCATTCAGTGCAGATGCCTTTGCCTCTTCAATAGATGAATGCAGTATTTTCATTCAACTTCTAGGAGTTAGTCATCCTGGTCCGGCCAAGAAAGATCTGTTTGATAAAATCGATTTTGCTTCCGCGGCGGCATCTGTTGCAGCGGCGAAGCAAGCCAAGTGTTCCCACTTTATTTATGTGAGCGTGGCCCAAACGCCAACGTCGATCATGAATGAGTATCAAAAGTGTCGTGCAAAATGTGAAGACCTTATTATCGGTTCATCATTGAAAGCATCGATCATTAGGCCGTGGTATGTAATTGGCCCAGGACATTACTGGCCTTTGCTGTTCCTTCCGTTGCTTAAACTTCTTGAGATAATTCCCGCTACGTCGATAAAGGCAAAAGCCCTTAGACTGGTTTACCTGGGGCAAATGCTTGACACGTTATGTTACGCGGTCGAGCATCCTCCAGAACAACAACAGATATTTGAAATCAAAGACATTAGGATGAGTCGATAGGAAAGGCGCTGACATCCCGGTTTATTGGGCAGGCTTACCGTTGTACTAAATAGAAGCCGTTGTCGATCTTATCAGGTTTATCCACCCTTTACAATGCCATTGAATGTTATCGATTCTCTGTCGGTTGAATAAACCACTACCCGGGCATTCCCGTTGTCGAAGACGTCGACTATTACTTTTGGGTTACCCGAAACGCCTTTTGTTTTTATGTTTATAGTCCAGCCTTTCTTCTTTTCCTTTGTTGTATACTCAAAATTTGTAGCCTCGAATTTTATTCCGCCATCGCTTCCTCCATAGGGAGCTTGATATGCTCTTCCTGCGTATGGGAGGTCCGCTACAACGGTATCAGGCGAAACCTTTAATGTATAGCCAGGTGTTAGGGTTCGCATACTGGCCTTGAGTGGCGACATAGACTGGGCTTCAAAAACAAATCTTTTACTTTCTACCAACTCTTTCATCGAAGATTGCGAGTTTCCTATGAGAGGAACAAGCGCAAGAAGTGATAGCAAGACAATTGACTTATATTTCATAACAGGTTCTTTCCTTAAATATAATGCTTTTTACAGCCAGGTAAATTTTCATTCTAAACGATAACGACGTTGCGGTGTATGGATAGGGCTACTCTACCGCCGATGGTTGGCGACCCCTATATTTAACGGTGTTATTATGTGAAAAATGATTGACGCGTAAAATCCGGACGCGCTAATTACGAGTCTCATTTTAGTGTCAAGGATAGAGACGATACTTTGTTTGGGCTCAAAATGTAAGTTTCGCAATGTCAATTATATGGCGATTGCGTAAGGTTGCCGGAGGGATGGAGCGCAAATATCAAGGGAAATTACATTCAAGACCCATGCTAAATGCACGAATTTAGCGCTTTTTGCAGGTGTGAAGCCTATCCGGTACAACCCTACCAAATATCTAGGGATTTCTATGTACCCATGTATGGTTTGATGAGATTCTCGCTATTTGGTCTTTACAATTTCCCATCCCTTTGTACCAAACAAAACAAACAATTTCAACTATGAAAAAAATTTCAACGCTTATTTTTGCATGCTTCTTCGGGGCTGTAGCGTACGGCCAGAGTATTAGTGGCGGTATTAAGGCCGGTCTGAATATGGCCAACCAGACTTTCTCTGGGAATGGATACACCACAAGCCCTAGCTTTCTTCCTGGCATTCATGGTGGCGCTTATGCGACTATTATGTTCTCAGAGCATTTCGGTCTTCAACCTGAAGTGCTTTACTCTGCACAAGGAGCTAAGTCTGGTGATCAAAAGTATAAGGTCAACTATGTAACGGTTCCGGTATTGGTGCGTTACAGCATCAACGAAATGTGGAGCTTGCATGCTGGTCCTCAGTTCGGTATATTGACTTCTGCAAAGTACACTTATGGTTCCGACGATGAAGACATCAAGGATCAGGTGAAAGGTAGCGATATGGGCATCGCTGCTGGTGTGGCTGTAGATCTTCCAATGAAGCTTAATTTCTCGTTCCGTTTCGTACAAGGTCTGTCTAACATCAATGATACTGATTCATCTGTTAAGCAGAAGAACTATAACCTTCAGTTCTCTGTAGGTTACAAGCTCTTCGGTAAATAATTGTAACAATATTTAATTTGAGAAAGGAGAGGGCGAAGGCCCTCTCTTTTTTTGTCAGTATTTTTCAACTTTCGGTGTAACAGAATACACCTGAGTATTGAGTGTTGACATATGGAATATTGAGGGTATTGACTAGATGATGTCTGTCTCCAAAAAGAATATTCAATATTCAACAAAACATCCCGATAATTTATCGGGACAACACTCAAGTAATTGTCACTTTTCAATGTAGCCCAAAACAACTGAGAATACCCCCCTCTGTCCTCGGTACTAAATACTAAAGACTCAAACGCTATACTCAATATTCAATCTGGCCCGAATTCTGTTCTTCGTATTTCCATGCCGTCAGGTAAGAATATTTTTCCACAGACATTTTGATCACAGGCAGACAGAATGTCGCCTAACAAAAAAGAACCGTTGATAAATAACCCTCTGAGACAGGTCTATGGCGGGTATTTCTGCTGGCACTATTTTTTCATTGGATAACGAAAAAAGATTATGGCAAAAGTCCAAAGAATAACGCCTAACCTCTGGTTCAATACTGAAGCCGAGGAGGCTGCAAAATTTTATGTCTCGATATTCAAGAGATCGGGGATTGATAAGGTAAGCTATTATACCAGTGCAGGCCAGGATGTCCATAAAATGGCTCCGGGTTCTGTGATGACGGTGGAATTCCATTTGGGAAATCACAGGTTTATTGCACTCAACGGTGGCCCTGTTTTTCAATTTAATGAAGCCGTGTCATTTGTTGTAAATTGCAAGAACCAAAGAGAAGTTGACTACTATTGGAAAAGACTATCTGAAGGGGGGGATCCCAATGCACAACAATGCGGATGGCTGAAAGACAAATTCGGATTGTCGTGGCAAGTCGTTCCAAGAGCGTTGACGGAATTATTGACTGATCCTGACAGGGATAAAGCTGAGCATGCAATGGATGCCATGCTAAAAATGAAAAAGATCAACATTGACGAACTGGAGGCGGCAACGCAATCGGTTTAGAGCCAATAGGTAAAAGTAAAAAGGCATCAGAGAACCTGATGCCTTTTTTTGTTAAAGGGATTTCAAATACTCAACAAGGTCTTGTTTCTCGTTTTCAGCAAGGTTCAACTTTTTGAAGTTGTTGTAATGATTTACTACGTCCATTAAAGTAGGAAACCTTCCGTCATGGTAAAAGCCTCTCTTTCTGATCCACATGCCTTTTAGCCCCTGCGTTACATAGGTTTTCTCAGGAGAACGGTTGGCTTGAAAGTCATCGATTCCGATCTCCTCAGGTTTGTGGGTGTTCCATCCTGGCTCAGAGAACAGGGGCGGTACATGGCAAGTGGCACACTGCGCCTTACCATTGAACACCGTCATACCACGCTTCGCAGCGTCTTCGTTAAACGACCCTTTCGGAGCCTTTGGAGATGGGATAGCAAGCTGATAGAATTGTAGTGCCGCCAACTTATCGGTCACCTTGTCTTCTCCGGCTGGTCGCTTATTTCCGAATTTCATTTTGGCAGCAACTGGATACTGTTCAGCATCCATCAAACGACTATCATAAAAGTTTCCCTGACCTGATAGTTCAAGGTTGGCAACATATGCGTTCCAATAGGTTACATTACCCCAACCACCTGTCCAGGTATGTAAGTTGTGTCCCGCGTGACCAAACGCTTCGGGTATAAGTGTGGCTGCCGCCTTTCCATCTGGACGCATAGCCTTGCCGTCGAGATTGAGTTCTGCATCGAACTTTCCGGGTCCCCAACTTGCAAGAACTTTTTTCAACGTTTCCACATCAACGCCCAGCATCTCCGTAAAAACTGTCAGATCTGGTGCCATAGAAATGATCGCCCCTACATTCAAGTCTTGGTTAGGCCATCCGTCCAGCCTCTTCCCTATACCAGTGTCGCTATCTACGGTCGAATGACAGATGGCACAAGTTACGCCCACCGATTTTAAGTTTCCACCGTCAAAATTTCCAACAATTCCTACGACAGCATTCAATTTGATGAGTGCCAATGTGGCGTCGGTGTCATCCAATAGCTTGCCTTCTTTTATTTGTTGTTTTATGCCCTCGGGTAATACATCCAGATCCACTTTCAATCCTGCAGCCAATGCGGCTTTCGGCGTAAGGCCATCCCCGATTCCCCCAGCACCCTTGTCGGCAATCGCCCGGTGCAATTGAAGTTTATCAGTCCAGAACGTTTCGTCACCAAAGGTTTCAAACCGGAAAACAGCCTTTCCCTTTGTCAACATCTCGGAAGCATTTTCATTGATGCTGTTATTCCATGCATCAGGAACTCCAGCTTCATCCGCTCTTTCGCGCTTTGCTTTTTTTGGAGACTCACAGCACAAAAGAAGTAATGGAACAACTATAGCAATTGTCCATATATCCATTCTACGTCGTCTTGATTTGTTCATCTTTTCAATCTTTAAATAGTTTATATCATTGCTTAGAAATGCATCACCACGTATTCGAGAGTGACGCACTTCTTCAATAATTTTGATTGAAAAGTTGAGGCGGGTTACAAAAAAACAATCGTTATTTTTATTGATCGATTGAATGTTGAGAATATTCCACACATCGTAGGTTGGACTCGCATTAATGCTTCATGAATCGTTCAGATCGATGAACGATTTATTATATGGCATTGACCACGTTCACTATATACGCATTCTTCGATTTGGCATACTGGCATCAGGATGCCATCTTTCCGTGCCAGCGTTTATTAACGACATGTTTTGCGCGATAGCTGCTGTCGTGGATCAATCGGAATAAAAAATTTTCCCATGCGTCACAATGCATGTTTACATGGTTTCGGAAATAATCGATGTTATCGATATTGATGAACACCCCGGCACCGGGGATTTGGGTAATTGAAAAATGCGTTGACCCTTCCTGGAAGTCGACGCTTTCAAAATCGATCAGCATATTCAGGGAGTTGATTATGGCTTTCATGGCATTTGGGGATTATAGGTGAGAGAATCACCTTTTATGCGGCCATAACGAAAAGTAACCCACTTTTTTAATAAATACTTTATGAATTTCAGGGAGAAAGGTTTGCTTCGCGGTGGGAATTAGGAGAGAAAATCCCGGTACCAGAGAAGACCGGGATTCTAAATTGCCCTTATCATCGCTTGAATATACTGGCACCGAGTACAAGTGAAAGAACGAAGAGCGCCAGAAAGATAAAGAACAATAATTTACCGACAGAAGCGACTCCTCCGTCGATCTCTCCAAACCCAAAAACCGCCGCGAATAGTGAGATTACCAACAGCAAGACAGACAATCTTAGCATAGTTTAATATCTAGATTCCAGTTTAGGTTTATCACGCAACATTTGATGACGCAGCTTGTCGTAGTTCCTGTGTCAACGAATGCTGAAATATCTTTAGTCCCATTGCCCCAAAAAACTTGTCTAACTTGGTGAGGATAAGGATAACCGAGTTTAGCGTGTCTATTTCGGAATGGAATAAACACGTGCCGGATTTCCGATCTTGTTCGTAGAGCGTGTCAATCAACTCATCAAGGTGGCGAATTGAGCCTGATTCTTCATTAGTGTCATTGTATTTCCAGTTCGCTATAAAAAGAAGCTGGAACAAGCTTGGCAAACTCTTTATGAAAATCGTCGCTTGTTCATGCGATAGACTTTTTCTTATCTGTGACAACACCACTCTGACCACCTTGACGATTTTAACCATTGACGATGAACCAAGGTCGTTCTTAATTTCCCTAAAGAATTGGATGCTCTTTTCTTCCTGGGGGGAAAGTTCTAGTGAGGTTGTCATGCTTAATGGGTTTAGTTCAGTCATTTGGATTTGCCAAATCTTCGTGCCAGTTTGAAAACTTCGCGTTTTACCCTCGCAGAGCCACTATTTAACGCATTGCCTGTGGTAAAATATCCACGGTTGTCGCCTACAGACCTCCCCAACGAAAGTGTCATTAGCAAGTACTGCCCGGGCTTTTTATTACGCCCCTTCCGGAGTTTATGTGGGGAGAAATGTGGAATGTATCACCCTGCTAACAACGCTTTGTGCAATAAAAGCTTCATTCGAAAAAATTAAGATGTTGTGTGTCAATCGATGCAGGCTATTTGGAAAGTGTTGGAGCGATCTGGCATGGTATTCCGTGTAAGCCAATAGAATTAATAAATCAAAAACAATTAAAGATAAATTCTGAAAGTCATGAAAAAGATCATTTTGATAATTGTAGGAGCATTTTGTTTGAGTGCTTTCGCAATAAACGCTCAGGCCCAGGATGGACCTAAGCAGGATACAACAGGAATACAACCATCTCAGAGCTTTCGCGAGGATATGGTGAAAATCACCGCCGACGATCTGCCAGCTGCAGTAAAATCAACATTGCAAGGTGCGGAGTACAAAGGATGGGAATCAGCAAACATCTATCGCAATCAGACCGGAGAAATTTACTCGGTCGAAATCACGGGGGATGACAGACAGGTTAAGACGTACAAGTTTGATCCGACCGGCAAACCTATTGAGGACCAGAAATAGTGAGTAATAATAAGTTAGTAATTATTTGTAATTAAAGATTCTGTAAAAGGATTAAATGTGGAGATGCGCATGTTACTCAAACAACATATTCCTTCGGCAGCAATCGTGATCATTGCTGCATCGTTTAGCTTTGGCTGTGAAACCCGTGAGACTGAGCTTCGGGCTGACTTTAATATTCAGCCTGGACACAAGTATGATTCGCGCAGAAAGCAAAACGATGCAGCATTTCTTTTAGAGGCTTACAAGGATCTGTCATTAGATGCTCATTTGGCGCAGCTGGCCGTTAAAGAAGCAGCTTCTCCAGAAGTGAAAGCGTTTGCAATTTCAGTACTAACGGAGCATACCATAGCTATTGGCGAAATACAAAAAATGGCCTCAAGAATTGACGTAGTATTACCCGAAAACATCTCAGCTGCAAACCAAAAACACTATTCGCGGTTTGCACGGCAGAGTGGCCTTCAGTTCGATCGGGCATATTGTAACTTTATGTCTGAGAATAATTCGATCGTATTAAAAAAGTTTGAAAAAATTGTGCAGGAAGGTAATAACGAATTAGTCAAAGATTGGGCATGGGGAAAACTAGGCATTCTTAAACGTCAGATTGCATTGGCCCAGGACATTGACCATGGCGGATCCGATGTTTCTACTCTGCTCGAATCATCGATCGAGTAATTCATCAAAAATTTTCTTGTCAATCAAACGCTTCGGGCCTCATCGCCTGATCGATTTAGCCTCATTCACCATCACAGTAAATCCTCTCTTCACAGATTCGTTAGAATCCTTGAGAAGGTGTTGCATTTGCTGGCCATTTAGGTCCGTTCCATTTTTCCATAACTGAGCTGCTGCTTGAGTCGAAATTGATTCATGATAAGAGGAAAGGAACTTCATTAATTTCTTTGGGTCATTCTTCACGCGCTTTAATAATTTCAATGCATAGTCGTACGCGCTTGAACGGATTCCGTCTCCATCACCGTCGATCCATACGGCACCGGTCGACCCAATTAATTTTGGTGTCCATTCGATAGACATCGGTTGGTACGGTTCATTGATGGGCCAATACGGCATACCTCGTCCATCGCCCTCCGCGATAGCCACAAGAAAGACGTCGTGTTCCGGTAAGGAAACTGTCCATTGCCCTCGCCATTTTAAGCCTCCTGCCCGTGAATTTGGGATCTTTTCGTCTTTAAGTTTTACTCCATTCATGTATAGGCTAACATGCTTAGCATCAGCCCATGAAGGGCCAAATACTTCGACTGTTACATTAGTACCTTTAGATCGTGGACATAAGTCGCCAGGGCCATAGCTTCCACCGACTGTAATCTTCGTGAGCAGGCCCAGGCTTACGAGTACTTTGCCATTGACAAAGTTGTTGACTGCATTAGCTATGTCGATCTTGGATACATCGCCATCATTCGATTTGATATAAGTTCGGCCCTGGCCTAATGTAAATCTGCTTACGTCGTGCGAATCACTGGAGCCAACAGGCGTCAGATATTGACCATGGTTAATCATACCGAACCAATCATTGAA
>Ga0111538_10005564_pt1 | contig 17181 bp, 14 predicted proteins | sample SoiMethybrSBSTD1_FD_79669 | JGI IMG/M metagenome (GOLD analysis project Ga0111538, IMG submission 79669) | Bulk soil microbial communities from a Populus tree surrounding site in Tennessee, USA - Soil MetaG P. TD hybrid SBSTD1 (version 2)... | ecosystem: Environmental > Terrestrial > Soil >...
AGAGCTCCGCATCTACTACTTTCACAATTGCGTTTACGGCGCGGTCTACCCCACCGAAGAGTTCCGCGAGCCCGTCAAGATCACCGATCTCGTCGCCGATTGCGGCCCCCACTACAAGCTGGTCTTGGTCGGTGACGCGCTCATGGCGCCGTGGGAGCTGCTCGGCGCGCCGAGCTACGGCGAAAGCGAGAAGGGCGCGGCCGGCGTGTCATGGCTCGTCTACCTGAGAGAGCACTTCGAGCGCTCGGTCTGGCTCAACCCCGAGCCTCCCTCGACTTGGGGGGGGAGCACCGTCGAGACGATCGGCAGCATCTTTCCGATGTTCGAGCTGACGCTGGACGGCCTTTCCGAGGCGATCGCCGAGCTGACGCGCGGCTCGCCGCGCCGCTAGTTTCCCCGCTCTCCCGTTTCTTCTCGTCCCCTCTCTCGGCTTCCCTGTGAGAGCCACGCTTTGCGCGAAGAGAGAATTCACAGGGAGGAGCGGAGATAACGGAGGAGGAAAAGGGAGATCCGGATGGCACAGGAGGGGCGTGTGCCAGCTGTGCCAAATGGATCGCAGGGCGCTTTCCAGTCCCTTCGAATTGCGGTCAAACGGCACTGGCACAGTCGTTGCTCTTTCGTCGCTCCAATGTGTCACGTCCTTTTTTCGAAGGGGTACGCCGCGCGTTGGCTGGCGGCGGGATCTACGCTGCTTCTCCTGTCCGGGTGCGGGAGCTCCGATCCGAACGAGCCTCCCCCGACCGATCCTCCCTCGGGCGACGTCATGCTCGCGCCACCCGCGACGCGGGAGCAGGGGTGGCAGGTGGGTACGTCCGCGTTCACCTTGGCGCCGGCCCAAGAGCTCCAGCAATGCTTTTTCTTCGAGGTTCCTTACGACGAGCCGGTCTTCGTCAAGCACATCGAGATCGCGCAGAACCCGGGCACGCACCACATGAACATCTTCCGCGTGCGCACCATTCACGAGCTCGACGGCGCGAATGGCGACGCGGTCGCCGACGGCCCATGCTGGAAGCCCACCAATTGGTCGGATTGGCCCTTGGTCGTCAATTCGCAAAACGAAGGGCACATCGAGCTGAACCTCCCGGAGGGCGTGGCGCATCGCTTCGAGCCGCACGAAAAGATCATGCTGCAGACCCACTACGTCAACGCGACGACGCAGGCGACGCCGGGGCTCGGCAAAGTGTTGGTCAATTTCGACAGAGCCGATCCCGCTACCGTGCGCGACGAGCTCGGCACCGCCTTCGCCACCAACCAGAGCCTTCGCATCTGCCCAGGCGAGGTGACCAAGACGTTCGAAACGACGTGCCGCTTTGCCAAAGACAAACCGGTGACCATCTACGGGGCCAACGGGCACTTTCACAGCCGCGGCCGGCGCTTTACCATGTCGGTATTCGATCCCGCGGGCGCCGAAACGCCGGCACCGTTTTACGAGAGCACCGCGTGGGACGAGCCTCTCTTCGCGCGCAACATCGGCGCTGCGGTTCCTGCGCAAGGGGGAATTCGCTATAGTTGCGAGTTCGCGGTGGGGCCCAACGATTGCGGCGATCCGGCGGATGGTTGCTGCTTCACCTTCGGAGGCAAGGTGGAGTTTCAAGAGCATTGCAACGCCTTCGTCTATTACTACCCGCGGCGCGCCGACACGGACGTCAATTGCTTTTAACGCGCGCGTACCCCACCCGCAGCACACCGCGCGCCTTCGCGAAGCACGCGTGGCGCGCGGTCGGGAAAATTGGGGTCGCGTGGGCGAGCTTGTTGGCCGTGGCGTGCAGCGAACCCGAGGTTCATGGCGGGAGCGAAGCTCCCGATGCGGCGGGATCGAGCGCGGACGCGCCGGCCGATGAAACGACGAGCAACGACGATGTCGCCAGCGGCCGCGACGGCGCGCCCCTCGTCGAAGGGGGACCGAATCCGAGCGACGGCAGCAACGCGCTGGAGGTCATTCCCGCGGCGTTCACAGAGGAGAACGCGCCGCTCAGGATCCTGCGATCGGGCGACACGATCGACTTGCTCCGCGCGCCGCAGGGGGGCCACGTGGTGCTGCTCGCCGCGCAAGTGCGGAACACGAGCAGCACCGCCGCCAACATTCGGGTGCGCATGCGCCGCCCCGATACGGGGTTCATCGTCGCCGAAGAAAAGCGAACGGTCGCCATGGTCGCCGTGCCCGACGATCCCGCGACGATGCAGCCCGATCTTCGCACACGGAGCCAAGTGGCCCACGTTCCCCTTTGCCCCGATTACGATCCGATCGACGTCGTCGCGGAGCCGCTCGACGTTGAAATCGAGGTGACCGCGCTCTACACCGATCCCCCCGCCGTCGGCTCCGCGCGGCTCACGCTGGTACCGGCATGTCGCCAAGCGTCGCCCGAGGCGCAGGCGCTCTGCCGCTGTGAATGTGAAGCGAACTACGCGCTCGGCAAATGTGCGGTCGACGCGCGTGCACCTTGAGTTGGAGGCTTCGATGAAACGGTTTTCGACCCTGCGATCACTTCGAGCCACGGCCGTCGCCGGCGGCGCCGCGATACTGTGTTTCGCGGACGCACCACGCACGGCGCTCGCGTGCGGCGGCACCTTCTGCGACACCGGTCCGCGCGCAATGCCGGTCGATCAGACGGGAGAAAACATCCTCTTCGTCATGGACGCGGGCAAGGTCGAGGCGCACATCCAGATTCAATACCGCGGTGACGCTCCGCGGTTCTCGTGGATCCTTCCGGTGCCGGCTCTTCCCGAAATCGAAGTGGGCTCGGACCCGCTCTTCGGCAAGCTGCTCGCCGGCACCGTGCCGAGGTTCGGCTACACGACTCAGCGTGATTTTTGCGGCGGCACGGGCGGTAGCGCGGGGGCGGGAGGCAGCGGGGGGGGCCCGCAAGACGCGTCGTCCGGCTCCGACGGCGGGGGCGTCGTGGTCGCGCAAAAACAGGTCGGCGCGTTCGAGACGACCACGCTTTCCGGCGGCTCCGACGAAGTCGTCAATTGGCTCAGCGCCAACGGTTACCAGATGTCGGCGGAGGCTCCCGCCCTGTTCCAGGACTACGTCGCGCGCGGCTACCTCTTCGTCGCGGTCAAGCTGACCGGCGGCGCGGGGATCGACGAGATTCACCCGTTGGTGGTGCGCTACACCGGCACCGAGCCGTGCGTGCCGATCAAGCTCACGCGCGTCGCGGCGGTCGACGACATGGGGATTCGCACGTTCTTCTTGGGGACGGGACGCGTAGGTCCGACCAACTACAAGAGCGTCGAGCTCAATCCCGTGCGGCTCGACTGGATGCAGCTCGGCGCCAACTACAAGGAGCTCGTGAGCCGCGCTGTCGACAGCCCCGTCGCCAACGGCAAGGCGTTCGTGACCGAGTACGCGGGCCCCACGGCCATTGTCGGCGGGGCTCCCCTCACGCCCGCGGCGTGGGACGCCGCTCCTTACGCGACGCTTTCGGCCGTCGATGCCATCGATCGGATGAAGCAGCAGCAGTTCTTCTCTTGTCGTTACAGCCCCCGCCCCGATGCGGGCTCATTTCCAACGCCGTTCGACATGTACTGCACTTCGACGCACCCGCTCGTGCTACCGCTGCTGCGCGATTTCGTGCCGGCGCCGGCGATGCTCACGCTGATGGACGGAGGCGTGATCACCGATCCCGCGCAGATCGAGGGGTACATCTACGACTGTCCGTCCTGCTACGCGAGCCAGCTCAACACGACCAAATGGGACGGTCCCAAGTTCGCGACTGCGCTCGGCGACCGCATCGTCAATCCGTCGCGGCACGCCGATAGCCTGCTCGCGACGTGGCCGTATCTGACGCGCATGTTCACAACCATCTCGCCCGCCGAAATGACGGAAGATCCGGAGTTCGCGTCGATGCCGAATCTCCCGACTCGCCCGCTGGCGACGCCGACGGCCGTCCGGCGGATCACGTGCAGCAACCAGAGCGGCATGAACCTTCCGGACAAGCGCACGGTCGCGCTGACACCGACGGCCACATGGCCCGGTTTCACCAGCGACATGCCGTGGGCCGAAAAGATCGAAGAGCTCCCGGCAGGCATCGTGCTTGTCAACAACACGGCCCGCATCGACGAGCTGCTGAAGGTTTGGAACGATTCGCAGGGTTGGCCCCCAATGACGGGAACAGGCGGCTCTGGAGGCGGCGGCGCGGGTGGCATCGGCGGCGCGGGCCCCGGCGACGCGGGCCCTGGGGGCACCGGTGGCATTGGCGGAACGGGACAGGGCGGCACCGGTGGCATTGGCGGGACGGGACAGGGCGGCACCGCTGGCAGCGGCGGCGCGGGCAACGCCGGGGGAACGGGTGGGATCGGCGGCGCGGGAACCGGCGCAGGGGGGAGCAATGCCCCCGACGGCGGCGCCGGTGCGGGGGGATCGGGGCACGGTGGAAGCGCCGGTCAGCCCGACTCCGACGGTGGTACGACAGGAACCACCGACGACTCGCGCGGTTCGTGCGCCTGTGGGCTGGCAGACGCATCGACGTCGAACTCTGGCTTCGCCCTGGTCATGATGGCGGGGTTGGTGCTAAGGGCGCGCCGTCGACCAGGGCGTCCGACCCGCTAGAAACACGCAGAGGCAAGCACGCCGATTGACATGGCCGCTCTGCGCGCGGGCGATAAGATGCGCGCATGATCGACCTTCGTTCGGACACCGTGACGCGCCCCACCCAACCCATGCGCGATGCGATGGCGCGCGCCGAGGTGGGCGACGACGTGTACGGCGAAGACCCCACCGTGCGCCAGCTGGAGGAAACCGTCGCCGGCTTGCTCGGCAAGGAAGCCGCGCTCTTCGTCCCCACGGGCACCATGGGCAACCAGCTCGCCATCTTGACGAGCACGCGCCGCGGGGACGAAGTCGTGTGCGGCGAAGGTGCGCATCTCTCCTTGTTCGAAGCAGGGGCCGCCGCGGCGCTCTCGGGCGTGCAGTTCACCTTCGCCGGCAAGGGGGGCCTGTTCACGGCCGCGGAAATGGAAGCGGCGGTGAAACCGCTCGTGTACTACGTGCCGCGCACGTCGCTCGTGACGCTCGAGAACACGCACAACGTCGCGGGGGGTCGCGTTTTCCCGGCCGCTGACGTGACGGCCATCACGCGACGAGCGCGCGAGCTCGGACTGCGGCTGCACCTCGACGGGGCGCGGCTGTGGAATGCTTCTACCGCGACCGGGGTCGCGCTGTCCGATTTGGCCGCCCCCTTCGACACCGCGACGGTGTGCTTTTCGAAGGGTCTCGGCGCGCCCATCGGCTCGGCTCTTGCCGGCACGCGCGCGCAGATGGAAGACGCGCGGCGATTGCGCAAAATGTTGGGCGCCGGGATGCGGCAGGCCGGCATCATCGCTGCCGCCGCGCTCTACGGCATCACCCATCACCGCGCCCGGCTCGCCGAGGACCACGAGCATGCGCGATCGTTCTATGAGAAAATGCGCGCCGGCCTCGATTTGCCCGACGTCACGGTAGCCCCGCCCGAGACGAACATCGTCAGCATCGATCTTCCCGCCAAGGCCGCCGAGCAAGCGATGGCGCGCGCCAAGACGGAGGGCTTGCTCATTTCGACCATCGTACCCACCCGCCTTCGCGCCGTGTTTCACCTCGACGTGAGCGCGGCGGAGACGAACAACGCCGCGGAGATTTTGACCCGCGCCATTCGTGCCGCATGCGGCGCACGTTGAAGCTTGCTCCGAGCGCCGCTGCCGCGCGCAAGGCCGGCACGGCTGCGATTCTCGCCCTCGGCGTCGCTGCGGGCGCGTGCGCGCCGGGGCCCAGCGCGGCGTACCGCGTCGCCAAAGGGGCCGGGGACCGCGCTTACTCCTCGGGGCGCTACGACGAGGCGGCCAGCGCGTACGCGAGCGCCCAGAAGGTCGCCGATCGGCCACGCGACACGGCCGAGGCCCTCTACCTCGAGGCATCTTCGTACCAGCGCAGCCGCTCCTGGGACCGCGCGCGCGCCGTCTACGAGCGTCTCATCGCCGAACAGCCCGCCAGCAACTTCGCCTCGCGCGCCGAGTTCGATCTGGCCGACCTCGAGATCGATTCAGGCAATCCCGAAAAGGGGTACGAGCGCTATCGCGTGCTCACGACGAAGCTCGCCAACCATGGTCTCGCGCGGCGCGCGATGGAGCGATACCTGAAGCACCTCGAATCGACGGGGGGCGACCCGGTGGTGTGGCTCAAGTCGATTTTGCCCGCCGTCGCACCGACGGAGCTCGACGAGACGGCTCGGTACACGCTCGCGGGTTATCTAGAGGCCGCCTCGGATTGGCAGGGGGCACGCGACATGTACGTCGCCAGCGCCGAGCGACATCCTTACCCGAAGGGGGCCCTCTTCGACGATGCGCTGTGGCACGCCTCCGAGCTCGAAGAGAAGCTCGGGCGGTCGGGTGAGGCCATCCAACATTTGCGTACCATGCTCGCGGTGCGCGAAACGTCGACGACGATGGGCAGCTACGAGCGGCCGCGCTTCTCCCCGGCACAGTTCCGCATCGCCGTCCTCTATCGCGACGCGCTCCGAGACCATCCCTCCGCGCGGCGGGAATTCCATCGCCTCTACGCCGAGCACCCCACGTCCATCCTGCGCGACGACGCGCTGTGGGAGGAGGCGAAGCTCGCACGCGACGACGGCAACACGGGCGATGCATGCGCGCTCGCGGCGACGTTGATCCGTGATTTTCCCTCGTCCCGCTACACCCCGTGCGTGCGGGCCGTCTGCTCGACGGCCCCCGCAACGTCGGCGCGCTGCCACGATTATCTCGTCCGCAGCGGCGGTAACGAGGAAGGATCGCCCGAACGCGGCAGTAACGGCGACTGAGCGCCCGAAAATAGCTGCCGCGGGACGGCGTTGCGCCGTCCGCCGCCATCGCTTCGAAATCGTTCGATCGACGAGGTTTCGGAGAGGCTACGCCGTCTCAGGCGTCGTCTTCGTCCTCTTCCTCTTCTTCGTCGTCGTCTTCGTCGTCGTCATCATCGTCGTCGTCGTCCTCGTCGAAGTCGTCGTCGTCATCGTCGTCTTCGTCGTCATCTTCCTCGGCGTCCTCGGCGGCGGCTTCGCCAGCCTTGGCCTCGTATTTGAGGTCGATGCCGACGTCCCCGAGCTGCGTCTCCAAGAGCTCGAAAAGCTCGTCGACGTCGTCGCCCCCCCACTCGTCGAGCATGTCCGTCAAGAATTCGAAGAAATCGCCACTGTCGAGCCGCCGCTCGATTTCTTCTACCTGCTCCTCGGTGAAGGCTTCGAGCACGTCCTCACGCAACGTCTCTGTATCACCCTCCTCGATCGCATCTTGCGCCGAAATGCGAATTTGCCGCACCGCGCGCTTGTCGAGAAAGATCTCCATTATGCCGCAATCTCCCGGGCAGTCGTCGCCCGTCCAGTCCAAGAACAACGACTCCAGGCGTTTAAGCGAAGCTTCGGGGAGACGTCAAGGGATTGCCCAAACTTCCTCCGACAATCGGCGCAAAGGGCGTTTGCCGAGGCACGTCTACGCGGGCGTTTTGCCGCGGCGCAAGCGCCTCGGCCGGTGCGTGTCGGTGTGCGTGCAAGACGGCGTGGTCGTCTGCCCGGCCGAGGCGCAGGCACTGGAATGTGCTTGACGTACCTGTGTCTTGAGGGTTTCCCTTAGGGGACGTGATCTGCGACCGCTGCGGGCGCAACAACCCCGAGAATCTCGCATTCTGCCAAGATTGCGGGCGACGCCTGGCATCGCCGGCCGGGCTCGTTCCCCCGACGCCCCCCGTCGGCCTGGGTGTGGTGCCGCTTCCTGGCGAGTACAACGCCGAACCTGCTGCGGGGGGCCGACTGCGCCCCGAGGCGCCCGCTTTTAGCTTCGAATCGCGCGACGAAGAGGGGCCCATTTGCGCCACCTGCTCGACGCGTAACCCGGTCGCCAATCGGTTCTGCGTGTCCTGCGGATCGCGCCTGCCCGCGGCTTCGGCTGCCGCGCCGCAACCGGTCGGCCAAGGTTCGGCCATGCCGCCGAACGCCGTCATGGTCGTCGCACAGGGCGGAGCGCCCATGGCCGCGGGGCGAATCGTGTGCGCCCGCTGCAACGGCGCCTCCGACGCGACGATGCTCTACTGTCAATTCTGCGGCGCGAGCTTGCGAACGAACGACCGCCCGCCCAGCGCGGCGCCCGCACACGCGCCGGCCATCGCGGACGGAGGCGCTCCCTATCACCACAACGTGAGCGACCGGGTCACCGCCCGCAGCGGTCCCGTGGCGTCCCCCGGCGAAGTTTCGGGCCGGCTCGTCACCATCGCCCGCGACGGCGCCGAGGGCGCAAGCTACCCCCTATCGGGCGAGCAGCTCGACATCGGGCGCGAGGAGGGGAACATCCTGCTCCGCGAAGATGCGTATGTGTCTCCCAGGCACCTACGTCTCGCCCGTCGCGAGGACGGCTGGTACGCGAAGGATCTGGGGTCCGTCAATGGAATCTACCTCCGTCTGCGGCGTGCCCACGCCCTACTCGACGGAGATTTGCTCTTGATCGGCCTGCAGGTGCTAAGGTTTGAGGCCGTGAGGGACGCGGAGCAGGGGTTTGGCCCGGCGACGCAGCACGGTACGCTCCTCTTCGGATCACCGATGCTGCCGAGGTACGCGCGCTTTTGCGAGCGTACGGTCGAGGGGGTTACGCGCAACGTGTTTTATCTGCACCGCGACGAAACGATCATCGGACGCGAGTCGGGAGACATCGTTTTCACCGACGATCCGTTCATGTCGCGCCGCCACGTCTCCATCCGTCTCGATGGCGCGACCGCCACGTTCACCGCCACCGACCTCGGCTCTTCCAACGGAACCTACGTCGCCGTGCGGGGCGAGACCCCGTTGGCCCACGGCGATTTCCTCCGCGTGGGGCAGCACCTTTTCCGCGTCGACCTAGTTGCCTCCCATCCACCTCCAGCAGGCGGCTCCCCCTTGGGCGGGATCCGACGCGGACCATGACCGAACCGCCTTCCGGGCGGCAGCCTGCTCCCCCCGACGGTCTGGCCGGTGGGCCTCCGTCATCTTCGCGCGGAGTCGCAGGCGCCCAGATCGTCGTCAAGCTCTTCGGCCGCACCGATGTCGGCCAGATCCGCGAGCACAACGAAGACAACTTTCTCGTCGCCGACCTCACCAAGAAAACGCGCACCCTGCTCGAAGCCGACCGCACCTACGCGGTGGGGCCGCACGGCACGATTCTCGGCGTTTGCGACGGGATGGGCGGAGCCGCGGCCGGCGAGGTAGCGAGCCAGCTCGCCGTCGACATCATCGTCGAGCGCATGTCGGAGGCGGGGCCCCCCGTCAATCGTGACGAATTCGCGCATCGCCTGGTCAGCGCCGTCGAAGCGGCAGGGCTGCGCATCTTCACCGAAGCCAAGGTGGACCGCGCCCGGCGCGGCATGGGGACGACGGCCACCATCGCCGGGCTCATCGACGAGTACCTGTTCCTCGCGCAGGTCGGCGATAGCCGCGGCTACATCTTGCGCGGCGACCGGCTGGTGCAGGTGACGCGCGATCAATCGCTCGTCAACCAACTTATCGAAGCGGGACAGCTCACCGAAGCCGAGGCGGAAACTTTCGAGCACAACAACATCATCCTGCAGGCGCTCGGCACGGCCGACACCGTACAAGTGGACCTCACGTACGCCGTTCTGCGGCCTGGTGACACCCTGCTGCTCTGCTCGGACGGCCTTTCGGGGATGGTTCGCTTCGACGAGATCCGGGAAGTCCTGCTCACCGTTCCCGAGCCGCTCGAGGCCTGCAAGGTGCTCACCGACAAGGCCAATCAAGCGGGGGGCCACGACAATATCACCGTGATCGTCGCGCGATTCGACGGTCCCGGCCTCGCCCCGATCGCGCCCGGCGACGAAGACCTCGTCTACCGCAAGTATCCGCTCCCCGAGGTCCCCTTCCATCGCGGCCCCGACTCGGCGCCGCGCGCTTCGCAGCGGGCGGCTGATCACGCCGCCGTGGCGCTGGTCGTCCCCCCCTCGACGCCGAACGCCGTGCCCCCCTCCGAACGGCTGTCCGATCACGGGCCCAGCAAGTCCAAGGTGGCGCACACCATGGTCGGCGCACAGTTGAATCAGGCCGCGCTAGCCGCTCTCGCAGCAGCGAGCGCCGCCGAGCCCCCTCCAGGGGCCATGGCCGGCGGTTCGGCACCGGGGCCGGAGTCGCAGCGACGGGGGCGACGCGACGACAACGAGCCGATCTTCATCCCCACCTCGAATGCTCCCGCGTGGATGGTCGGGGGCGTCGTGCTGACCGCCTTGGCCCTCGCGCTGGTGGCCGGCTACTATCTGCTTCGCTAATAGCGCCCCTGTACCATGCTGAGGCACGCCCTCAGGCGCCTGCTCTGGATCGTGCCGATTCTCATTGGCGTCACGCTGGCGAGCTTCGCGGTCCTCTCGTATTTGCCCGATCCAGCCGACGATCCGGCGCTCCTCGGCACGCTCACCGCCGACCAGCTCGCCTCGCTGCGGCGGGCGCGGTTTCTCGACTTGCCCCGCTTTTTCAATACCCGGCCGCTCGACGTGGCGGGCCGCGTAGAGCAGGCGCTCTTGCGCATCGGAAGCGGCGACGCGAGGGCCGAGCAAGCGGGCGCCGAGCTCGTGCGTCTCGGTGGCGCAGCGCTGCCCCACCTGCTGCCTCGGCTCGACGCGCTCCCCCCCGCTTCGCGCGCGCGGGTCGCGATTGCGCTGGCGCCCGTGGCCGAGCGCATGGGTATCGCGGCCGATCAGGCGCTCGATCCGCAGCGAACGGTGCCCTTCTGGAATCGATTCTGGACCGACCGTGCCCCCGATTTTCGTCCGGCCAACGCCCGCCGCGCGGTGCGGCGCTTCGCCCAGCACGCCAGTGCCACCCGCGAAAAGGACGTCTTCGAGCTCGACACCTACGCGCTCGAGCAAATCATGCTGCACATTGACGAGCTCTCGTCCCCCTCGTCGAGCAGCGCGCCCGAATGGGGGGCACCGGGCGTTCGGCTCGGCGCCATCGAGCGGCTCATCGGCGCGGCGGCCCGCGTGACCGGACGCGAGGACAAGCTCGCCCACGGCGCGACCGAGCGCGAGGCACAGCTGGCCGTGCACCGCTGGCGCGACTGGTGGCTCGTGCATCAAGCCGACTTCAAGGCCAACCAGGGAACTTCGCGCTTTCTAGCGATGCTGACCGAGACGCAGTACGCGCGCTGGGCCGAGCGTGCGCTCTTGGCCGGCTTCGGCTCGGGGACCGAGAGCGCCGGGGTGCTCGATCGCATGCAAGAGCGCGCCCCCCTCACACTGCTGCTCATGGCGAGCGCGCTCATGTTCGCGTACCTGGCCGCCATCGCACTCGCCATGGTGGCGGCCATCCGTGCCTCGCCGCGCGTGGAGTGGGGAATTCTCGGCGCGTCGCTCACCGCTTTGGCGACGCCCACCGCTTGCCTCGCAGTGTGGGCGATGCGCGCCGCGGGGCCTGCGCTGGGGCTCGCGATCCTCGTGCTCACGCTGTCCATCATCGCCGCGCCCCTGACGCACACGCGGACGCTCCTCGCCGAAATCTTGCGCAGCGACTACATCCGCACAGCGCTCTCGCTCGGGTACGGGCCGGCGCGCATCGTCCTCGGTCACGCGCTGCGCGGCGCCCTCTTGCCGGTGCTGGCGCTGGCGGGCACCGAGATGCCGCTCGCGCTCGGCACGACGTTCGTCGTAGAAAAGGCATTCGGCATCGCGGGGCTAGGTGAAGAAACGGTGCGCGCCGTGCAGACGCACGACGTCGCGTGGCTGGTCGGGCTCGCGTTCATCACCGCGCTCACCGTCACCGTCACGTCCATCGCCGCCGACTTCGCGGTCGCCGCAGCGGACCCGCGCCTCACCGTGGCCGCGCTGCGCCACCGGAGAATGAGCACGTGAAGCGCCGCCGCCTGCACAGGCTCTTCGGTCTCTTCGGATGGCGCATAGGGCTCGTCGTTCTGGCTGCCCTTGGATTTTTCGGAATTTTCGCGGAGTGGCTGGCCGCCGACGTGCCGGTGTTCCTCGAATACAAGGGGGAGTCGTACGTCTTGCCGGCGCTTACCCAACGCGTGCCCTTTCGCGAGGGGGCGCGTTCCGACGAGATCGCTGCGGCGCTCGGCCCCGGCGATCGCGCCGTATGGCCGCTCCTCCGATGGGGCCCCACCACGGAAACGACGAACCGCATGGCCGGTGCATCGGGGGACCATCCGCTCGGCACCGACGCATTTGGACGCGACGTCCTGGCCCGCATCCTTTACGCAACGCGCTCCTCGCTCGCGCTGGGCGCCGTCATCGCGGTGACGTCCGTGCTGCTCGGCTTCGTGTTGGGATGCTTTTCCGGCGCCCTCGGCGGCGTATTCCAAGGTTTGATCGAACGCTTCGTGGAGATCGTCAGCGTCTTTCCCGCCGTCATCGCGATCGCCCTCGTGCGCGCGCTCGAGCAGCGCCCTTCGCTGACGTCGCTCTTGATCGTCGTCACCGCCATCCAGGGGGCGAGCGTCGCGCGCCTCACCCACGTGCTCGTCATCCGCAATTTGGCCGAGGAGTTCGCGGTAAGCGCCAAGGCCATGGGGGCATCCCCGCTCCGCATCGCGTTTCGCCACGTCACGCCGCATCTGGTCGCCCCCCTCGCGGTGGCGGCGGTTTTCGCGATGGCATCCGCCGTCCTCATCGAGACATCGCTGACCTTCCTCGATCTCGGCGTTCCCCCCAAGGTCGCCACCTGGGGCGAGATGCTCGGCGAAGTCCGGTGGGGGGCCGGCCCGTGGATCATCTTCCCCCCCCTTGTCGCCCTGACTTTCACGATCGGCGCTCTGTATGCGATGGCCGACGCTTTGCGACGGGCATTCGCTACCTAGACCTTGCATTGCCGGCCAACGTCGGTATCAAAAGCACCATGGCGATTCCGGTCATCGAGGAAAAGGACTTCGAGCGCGAGGTCCTGCGCAGCGAGCAGCCCGTGCTCGTCGATTTTTATGCCGACTGGTGCGGCCCCTGCAAAACGATGGAGCCGGAAGTCGCGGCCATCGCGCACGAGCTGAGCGGCAAGGCCAAGGTGGTGAAGGTCAACATCGACCGGTCCAAGATTCTGGCCCAGCGCCTGCGGATTCAATCGGTGCCGACGACGATGGTCTTCGCCGGCGGGCGCATCGGAGCGGCTGAGGTCGGCGCGCTCCGTCGCGATCAACTCCGCCAGATGATCGAGCCCTTCCTTCCGCGTGCCGAGGGGGCGCTCCGCGCCGCGGAGGTGGCTCAGCTCTTGGCCCAGCGGCAGATAGCTCTGGTCGACACCCGCGACCCGCCCGTCTACGCCCGTATGCATTTGCCGGGTGCCGTCAACATCCCCCTCGCCGAGATCGACAATCGGTTGGCCGAGCTACACATGCTGCCGGCCGAGCCGGTCCTCTACTGCCGCGGCGGCGAGCAGTGCAAAGAGCTCGCGGCGCGTCTCGCATCGGACGGCACACCGGTCGCGTTTCTCGAGGGCGGCGTGCTCGCGTGGGAAGCGGAGGGGTTCCCGGTGGAACGTCCCGACTAATCGCGTAGCGTTTGGGGAATATTCACAGGGAGGAGCGGAGGAAGCGGAGCCTCCGTTCCTCCCTGTGAATCAAATCAGCGGCGCCCGACGCAGGATTGCATCTACTCGGAGGGCAATGTTTTTGCGGCTTCGAGCGCGGCGGCGATCACTTCGCGCACCGTCACGTGGTGCGTCTCGGCGGCGCGCGCGCACGCGTCGAACTCGGGCTTCACCACGGCGGGGCCGTAGGGGCCGGTGCTGATCTTGACGGGGATCGCGCCATATGGCGTGCTCACCTCCGCCATATGGCGCGGGCGTTCGATGCGCCGGATCGGCAGAATGCGCACGCCGATGGAGGACGTCTCGCGCAGCACGGCGCGCGCCAAATCGTCGGCGCGCTCGCTCGGTCCGAGGGCGGCGAGCGTCAGCGCCGGGCGCCCTTTCTTCATGACGATAGGAGTCGCCCACGCATCGAGCGCGCCGGCCGCGAGAAGCGCGTTCACCGCGTGGCCCGCGAGCTCGCCGGTCATGTCGTCGACGTTCGCCTCGACGATGACGTGCGTCTCGTTCGCCGGCTCGGGAGCGGCTGCGCCGAGCACCGCGCGCAGCAGATTCGGTCGATCGGGGAGCTCGCGCTGGCCGCCCCCCCACCCGACGCGTTCGGGGGCAAACGACGGCCAGCGTTCGAAGCGCTCGGCGACCGACGCGACGATGGCCGCGCCGGTCGGCGTGACGAGCTCCGCGTCGAGCGCGACCGCGTAGGTCGGCACGCCGCGCAGACAATCGACGACGGCGGGGGCCGGGAGCGGGAGCGTCCCGTGGCGCGCGTTCACGAAGCCTTTGCCCATGGGCAGCGGCGTAGCCACCACCTGCGCGCCGATCCACTCGATGGCGGCGGCCGCACCGACGATGTCGAGGATCGCGTCGACCGCGCCGACCTCGTGAAAATGCACCTCTTCGAGGGGCATCTTGTGCACGTTGGCCTCGGCTTCCCCTAGCTTGCGAAAGATGCGGCACGCAAGCAGCTTGGTGCGCTCGGAAAGTCCGCTCTCACCGAGCATGCGGTCGATCCAACCGTACGTGCGCTCGGGCTGCTTGCCGTCGAGGTGCACGTCGAACGTCGTGGCGACGATGCCGCTGCGATGAACATGACCGAGGTGCGCGTGGTATCCGCTGAGCGGAAGCTCTTCGAAGGCATTCTCGAGCACCGCAAACGGAACGCCCAGATCGACCAGCGCGGCGATCGTCATGTCGCCGGCGATGCCGCTGAATGCGTCGAGAAAAAGCGTTTTGCCCTTTCCCTCGCCACGACCCAGTGGCCCCAAGGCGTGCGACGCCGGGGGCGAGTGGGAGTGGCCGTGATCGTGCGCGTGACCCGCGACGTCGTCGTGTGTGTGACCAGCGCCGTGCTCGTGCGAGTGATCGTGATGATCGTGCGCGTGGTGCGGGTCGGGGGGAGCGTGACCCGAAGGGCGATGCGGGGGATCGTGTCCCATGGCCTACTCCGCGGGCGGAAGGATGCGCGCCATCGCCATGGCCGCGCCGAAGCCATTGTCGATATTGACGACGGTGAGCCCCGCGGCGCAGCTCGAAAGCATCGCCAGCATGGGGACCATGCCGCCCAGGTGGGAGCCGTAACCAACCGACGTCGGCACGCCGATCACCGGCCTTCGCGTGAGCCCGCCGACGACGCTCGGCAGCGCGCCTTCCATGCCGGCGACGACGATCACGCCCGCCGACGCTTCGAGCGCTGCTCTGCGATCGAGCAGGCGGTGGATGCCCGATACCCCCACGTCGTAAACGCGCGTCACGTCGATTCCGATCATGCGCAGGGTTTCCGCCGCTTCTTCGGCCACCGGAACGTCCGCCGTACCCGCGGTGACGACGGCGACAGTGCCGCCCGGGCGCGGTTGAATGGGGGCCACTTCGATGGTGGCCGTGCGGGCGACGGGCACGTACTTGAGTTGCGGCAGCCGCTTTTGCACTGCCGCCGCTTTCTCGGCGTCGAGACGCGTGATGAGCACGTTCTGACCGGTGCGCGCCAGCTCCTCGGCGATCGCCACTACCTGCTCCGCTGTCTTGGGCTCACCGAAAATGACCTCCGGTACGCCGGTACGCAGATGGCGATGATGGTCGACGGTCGCAAAGCCCAAGTCGCGAAACGGCAAATCGCGCAGCTCCGACAACGCTTGGGCGATGTCCGTTTTTCCCGCGCGAACCGCTTCGAGCAGCGCCTTGAGTCGCTCGACATCCATGGGGCGCATCTAGCGCAGGCATGCCATACTGTCGACCTCCATCGCCGGCGGCGCCCCTCCCCTCCCCTCCCCCCGCTGCCCCGAGCCCTGACGAATGCCCGCCCCGCTCGCCCCGCTCATCGGCTTTGCACTCGGCGTCGCTTTCGCCTGGTGGGCGCGCGAAGAGCTCGCCAAATCGGCGTCGGGCGCCGGGATCGGCTCGCGATCCCTCGTCATCGTCGCGCTCTTCGCGACCCTCGTCTTCGCTCCCATCGGGGCCTACTTTCTCGCCTTCGAAGCGGATTGGTCGTACGCGTATTTCATCGACACGCGGCGCATCCCTTCGGCGCTGCAGCTCGCGCTGGTTCTCGTCGACGCGGCGGCGGTACCTGTCGGTTTCGTGGTGGCCGCTTCGTTCGCCAAGAATCGCAAGCTCGTGCCCCTCTTGATTCTCGCGGGCGCGCCGATGGTTTTCACTCTGTCGTGCCTCGCGGCCACGGCAGGGCGTCTCGGGATTCAAGCGACCTACGCTCAGTACCACGGCGACTTCGGGACTCGACCCGTCTCGGGCAGCTCGCTCGGTTACGCGCTCTTGTGGATGGATACGCTGCTCGCTCTAGGGGTCGCTTGGACCGGTCGTCAGGTCCACAAGCTCGTGCGAACTTGAGGTAGCCTGCGACCCCATGGCCGACCAATCCGTTGATTCGCTGATGGCCCTCGCGGCCTCGCTCGTCGAACGCGCTCGCAAAGGGGGAGCCGATGTCGCCGAGGTCATCGCGCGCGCCGGGTCCGAGCTGTCGGTGCGCGTACGGCTCGGTGAAACCGAGTTGGTCGAAGAGGCAGGACATCGGGCCGTCGGCATGCGCGTCATGAAGGGTCAGCGCGTGGCGCTCACGTCGACGTCCGACCTCACCCCCGCGGGGCTCGATCGCTTCGTCGCGGACGCGCTCGAGCTCGCCGAGCTGTCGCAAGAGGATCCCTTCGCCGGACCTGCCGACCCCAAAGAGCTCGCCAAAGGGCCGTTCCCCGAGCTCGAGCTGTTCGATCCCGCCATGGGCAACCTCGACGCCGCGCAAGCCATCGACATCGCGCGCAAGTGCGAAGACGCGGCTCGCAAGCTCGACAAGCGGATCACCAACAGCGAAGGCGCGACCGTCTCGCGCACGGCAGGGTCGGTGGCCCTCGCGCTCTCCAGCGGTTTTCGCGGCGGCTACCGTGGATCGTTCGCGTCGGTGTACACCGTCCCCCTGGCCGAGGACGAGGGAGGAAAGAAGCGGCGCGGCTCCTATTACTCGGCCAAACGCTTTTTGGCCGATCTGGAGGACGCAGAAGAGGTCGGCAAAGAGGCGGCGCGTCGCACGCTTCGCAAGCTGGGACCGCGCAAGGTCGCGACGTGCGAAGCCCCCGTCGTCTTCGATCGTGAAGCGGCGCGATCCATCATCGGCACTTTTTCCGGCTGCGCCATGGGGGGCTCGATCTGGCGG
>Ga0111538_10005567_pt1 | contig 17177 bp, 16 predicted proteins | sample SoiMethybrSBSTD1_FD_79669 | JGI IMG/M metagenome (GOLD analysis project Ga0111538, IMG submission 79669) | Bulk soil microbial communities from a Populus tree surrounding site in Tennessee, USA - Soil MetaG P. TD hybrid SBSTD1 (version 2)... | ecosystem: Environmental > Terrestrial > Soil >...
CCACGAATAGCGGACATCGTCCTTTTGCCGCTTTGCATACGCCGTCCGGATACGAGTTTCCTCAACCTCAGCGGCCTTAGGCAACAGCCTATCCATAGAAAAATTCCTCTCAGTGGCTGCCGACCTCAGTCGGCAAAGGCACGAGAGGTTACCCTGCAAGGGTAACTGTTGTTCCGTCCGTCTGGCAGGACTCGTGCCCTTCGGCTTCGGCTTGAAGGCCGAGAATACTAGAGCTAATTTACGCTTCCGTGCTGTTGCGCTACGTACCAGGCGATTGTCTGCCGCAACCCCTCTTCTAGTCCCATCCGGGCCCTGAAACCCAAGAGCTGGTGTGCCCGACTCGTGTCCAAGCTCCGGCGTGGCTGACCGTTGGGTCTGGTGGTATCCCACACGATCTTCCCCTCAAAACCACTGAGGCGGGCGATAATTTCCACCAGTGCCTTAATGCTAACTTCATTGCCACTACCCAAGTTTATTGGCTGACTATTGTGGTAGTGCTCTGCAGCAAGGAGGATACCCTCGGCAGCGTCCTCCACATAGAGGAATTCCCGTGTGGGCGACCCATCACCCCACACTTCGATGGCCTCATCGCCGCGTGTTTTTGCGTCGAGACATTTCTTTATCAATGCCGGGATGACGTGCGAACTCTCTAGATCGAAATTATCACCCGGCCCGTAGAGGTTCACGGGTAACAGAAAGATGCTATTGTACCCATATTGCTGCCGGTATGCCTGGCTCTGTACCAGCAACATCTTTTTGGCGAGACCGTATGGGGCATTGGTCTCTTCGGGGTAGCCGTTCCACAGGTCATCCTCGCGAAAGGGTACGGGGGTGAATTTGGGGTAGGAGCACACTGTGCCAATGGCCACGAACTTACTCACCCCAGCTCGCCAGGCCTCATGCAAAAGTGGCACACCCATCATCAAATTGTCGTAGAAGTACTCGGCCGGATGATCGCGGTTGGCACCAATGCCTCCCACCCGCGCGGCCAGATGCAGGATGAGGTCTGGGGCTACATCGCTCAGAGCCCGGCGAATGTCTTCACCGCGGCGCAAATCATAGTCCTTGCTGCGGGGCACCAAAATGCTCTGGCATCCGCGCTGACGCAGTTTCTGCACCACCCAAGTCCCGAGAAAGCCTGCGCCACCGGTGACCATGACACGCTTGGTCGTCCAATCTTCCATACTCCAGCCTCCTCACTCAAATTTGTGTGCGGCGCCTTGCTGCAGAGCCGTCACGGCAGTCGACCACTGATGCCATCCCGCACACTTGGTCGCCAGTGTACATTGGCCGTCACCAATAGGCTGGAGGCCGAGGGCCTCCATATCCGCGTCGACCATGATCGCAATTAATTCCTCAAATGTGACCTTGGGTTCCCAGCCGAGTTGCATCCGGGCTTTGGTGGTGTCTGCCTGGAGACAAGCCACCTCTGTAGGACGAAAATAGCGTGGGTCAATTTCTACATACTCACGCCAATCCAGTCCAGCATAGGCAAAGGCCGCTTGCACAAACTCCCTGACCGAGTGGGTCTCCCCAGTGCCAATAACGTAGTCATCCGGAACGTCTTGCTGCAGCATGTGCCACATCGCCTCGACGTATTCCGGCGCGTACCCCCAATCCCGTTTTGCTTCGAGATTGCCAAGATACAGCTTCTGCTGTTGCCCTGCCAAGATCCTCGCCACAGCTTGCGTCACCTTCCGCGTCACGAAGGTTTCACCGCGGCGCGGGCTTTCGTGGTTGAAAAGCATGCCATTACAGGCAAACAGGTTATGCCCTTGCCGGTAGTTTACCACCATCCAGTAGGCATACACTTTGGCCGCGGCGTACGGGCTCTGGGGCTGGAAAGCCGTGTGCTCGCTCTGCGGCGCCGGGGCAGCCCCAAACATCTCGCTACTGGAGGCCTGATAGAATTTGGTTTGAATGCCGCTGCTATGGATCGCCTGCAGGAGACGTGTGGTCCCTAGGCCCGTCACATCGCCTGTATATTCCGGCATGTCAAAACTCACTCTCACGTGGCTCTGTGCCCCGAGGTGATAAATCTCCTGAGGCTGCATATCGTAAATGAGGGGGGTCATTTGCTCAGCATTTGCCAAGTCTCCATAATGCAAAAAGAGCTTGGCGCCGGGGTCATGGGGGTCGACATAGAGGTGGTTGACACGGCCGGTGTTAAACGTACTAGCACGACGGATGAGGCCATGGACTTCATAGCCTTTTGACATAAGGAACTCAGCCAGGTAACTACCGTCTTGTCCAGTGATCCCAGTAATAAGAGCTTTGTGCATAGAGTATTCCCCCTCAGGCGGTTTCATTTGGAAGTACCGTACTGGCACAGCGGCTTCTGTATGAACGTATGTGTTGACTCCCGCGACGTGAGTCATACAAGGCCCCGTCCTGGTCCCGAAACTGGCAGAGGAGTTTCCAGGGTTGCTCTCTTTCGGCGTTTGAAGTTTTACGTACCAGACTTTCTGGCACAACGCCTTCCTTCAAGCTCTAAAGAGCCACACAGTACCTTTGGTACCTTGTATGATAGACAACTTTCAAGCTTCACTGGGCCATATAAGGCGATTGAAGTATAATATGAGACTAGTTGAAATACAACAGGAATACAAGTTTGTGGCTCTGGCGCGCCACTCTCGCTTTCCTCATCATAGATCTCAGCGCTGCTTATCGTAGCCTCCCATAGGGACCACACGCCCCATATCAGCGCAGGAAACCCTATGCTAAAAATTAGGAGAACCCTGTCTTGTCACCGCACAATGTTACTGCTATACTGTGCCCTATATAGATAATAGAGTTATACAAGACAAAATTTTACTGTAACTTATATGTTATCATTATGATAAAGAGTAACGATTATAGTGTCCGCTAAGACAGGTGTGGAAATGTACTACGAGGCTGCGCGCCTTTCTCCCTCCTGCCCTGATGCGGTGTGGAGAGTAGGTCCTAGACGGCGACCTCTCTGCCTCTGGGGCAAGACGTTACACAGAGGATGGCGCCATGAACTCGGTAGCGGGTCAGGTGAGGAAGGACGCCCCAAGTGTGGCGTCTTGTCTGCACATGCGGGTGCGAACACCCGCACCACAGCCATGAACAAGGGTTAGAAGAGAAGCAGGGGCACGGTCGCTGCTACCATGCTTCTTGGCGCTTCTGCACTCCTTGCACAGCCTTGATTTTCAAGGTCTGGAAATTCAGACATCGTTTGCGCATAGGAAATATCCGGGCGCCAGCCCCCTGGAACTGCAAAAAGGCTTGCGTTCCGCGCGAGACTCGCATATCATAGCCCTAGCAAATTGCTTGACAGGAGTGTGGGTGCAAACAGCACACAGGATTGCGACGATCCTGACACATGGCGCGAGTGCGCTCATGCCGTGTGGTCACTGCAGACATTCTCCTCCCGCAGGACGTATCTATCAGTATCTTCTTTGTTGCCAGTACTATTGAAAGGAAACTGAGGCCCCGCCGAGAAGTCGAGCGTGGCACGAGGCAGAGCAAACTGAAGGACCAGTGATGCAGCTTTGGCCGGCAACCATCACTGGCCCTCCCCCACGAGGCGTATGCTCATGGTGTATGTAATTATAATGTGTCTCCACAGCGGAAGACAAGGGCTGTGGCGAGGGGAAGGCGCACGCGGACCCCCTTCTGGGTATCAGGGGGGTCGGGTGCGCCTTTTTTTTGTGTGGCGCTGGGGCAGGCACTCATGGTTGCCCCTATCCAGAGGAGCCCGGGTGGGCTCTGGACCACATCTTTATTGCAGTATGTAGCGATCAGTCAACTACGAGAAGGTCTATGGAAAAAATGATGAGATGCCCAGTGCGGAGACGCGAGGGTTTAGAGCAGTCAACAGCGTGCACCTTATCTGGAAGGAGATACGAATGAGAAGAGGAATCCACGTCGGGTGTCAGTTCACCTTTTCCGTCATGTTTGCTGCCGTGCTCTGTCTCGGGAGCATTTGGAGTCCCAGTGTAGCCAATGCCACTGAATATTATGTGGCAACCAATGGGGATGATGGGAACTCGGGTACCGTGTCGCAGCCATTCCTTACTATAAGCAGAGGCGTAAGTGCTCTTCGGTCCGGTGATACGCTCTATATTCGAGAGGGAACGTATGCTGAAAAAATAACTCCTGATGCAATGCCCATCCCCAGTGGAACATCTTGGTCAAATCCGATCACCATCAGCGGTTATTCCGGTGAAACTGTGACCATACAAGGTGTGGCTCTTAATACTGGGACGACTATTTCCTATATAATTTTTGATCATTTAGTACTTGATGGAGAATTTTATATAGGGTGCGGGTCTCATCATATCAGGCTGAGCAACAGTGAGGTCAAGAATGCATCAAATGTTGGAGTACAGTTTTGCAATAACGCTGACTATAATGAGGTTATAAATTGCTCTGTGCATGACGCGGTGCTCCATGGTATGTATATAACCTCATCAAATAATCTTTTTGATGGTAATAGAGTGTACAACAATAGATGGGGTGGTATACAGTTGTATCATCAGAATGGTAGAACAGTAAATAATAATATTGTACGTAATAGTGAAGTGTATGGAAATGGCTATGGGCGACCAAATTCTGGTATTACTGTCGCCTCTGGGAGTAATAACGATATATATGACAACATCGTTCGAGATAATGCAGCAGGCATTGGAGTAGCATATGGTAGTGATAATGCACATATCCACAATAATACTGTCTATGGCAACACTCTGGGTGGTATTGATATAGGCTATGACGTTACCAATACTGTCGTGGAAAATAATATCGTGTATGGGAATGGGTGGGGGATCGTCGACTGGGGTGGTATTAATTCTGTCCTTTCGAATAATACGGAGTGATGAGACCAGTCAGCATCTTGGTCCCGAGAGCACTGTTCGCTGGTATTGATCTGGCTGCGTCTCATAACGTGATCGCTCTACCAATACGGACAGTGCACTGAAGTGAGTACCATAGAAATACGCCCAGGAGGCTGCTGTCTAGAGCACGGCAGAGGAATGCGCGTATTTCTATGGTCGAAGACCGGTACCTCAGTTCCTGAGGTTATTTCCCATGCATGAGCACAGTCGAGCGTCCTACCTCTGCAAGCCAACATTCGACTATAGTTGACCAACTGTAGTCCCGCTCGACAAAGGCTCTGCCCGCACACCCCATGGTGTGCCGCATACTGTGGTCGGAGGCCAAGCTCGCTATGGCCTGAGCTAATAAGGCTGGCTCTTCTGGTTGCACTACTATGCCGCACTTATGAGCTTTGAGCAACTCAGCCGCCTCACCTACACCAGCGTAGATGACAGGCACGGCACAACTTAGAGACGGAAACACCTTGGACAGGCGCATGCCTTGAGCTACCTCAAGCTTACGCAGCGTCGCAACGGAAGCGTAGGCAACCGAGTAGAGCTGATCCATCTCCTCATAGGGGGATTGTCCGAAGATGATATTGGTCAGTCTACGGTCTCTACTGAGCTGCTTGAGTCGTGCTCTCTCGGGACCATTACCAATCATGAGAAAGACAATATCTGTGCGCTCACGGAGCAGAGTAGCCGCCTCAATTAACGTATCGAGCCCATGATAGTAGGCGTGCGTGCCAACATAGAGGAACACCTTCTTGTCATGTAACTCCCAACGGTCTAGTAATGCTGGACTGGGTGGTTGTGGTTTGAGGAATTCTGTGTCAGCTCCATTGGGGAGGAAGGTGATCTGGGTACGAGGTAAACCACGTTTGTGAAAGTGCTCAATAAAGTGATGGGTCACAGTCGAAACCTTCCAGGATTGGCGAAGAAAGAAATTTTCTAGCACCGCTGCAAAGCGTAGGAGACTTCTGTTCTGCATAAAACCTAGTTGTTGGGCGACGTCTATCTGCAGATCAGGCACATTATAGATATAAGGCACACCTCGTAACCATTTCATCAGGATGGCGACGAGGCCCAAGGAAAGCGGTTGTGACTCGACAAACATAACATCAGGGCGTGGTCGTGTCAGTGTAGTTAGGAGCGCGGTGCAGGTGAAGCTGAAATAATTGGCCAGACGGATAGAGGCAGATTTCCCAGTCCCGGCATAGACCCAGGTGCGACTGACTGGTATACCATCTATCTCCTCACGTACGCGCCATCGTCCAGTGTAACCAGGGAAAATCTTGCCAGCAGGATAATTCGGCATAGCAGTTAGGACTTCAACTGCAATACCATGCCGACGCAGCATTTGTACCACTGAGCGTAGACGAATCTGCGGAGCGCCGATTTCAGGCGGATAATATTGTGTTAGAATGAGCCAGCGGCTGATAGGTTGTGTCACAGTATACACCTCGTGAAGCCCATGAAAAGTTCCGTAATCCGTTCCTACAAGAAACTCATGTTTGGAGACTCCCTGTGTCCAAGTGCCATGTAATCTTTCAGAGACTTTTAGAAGCCAAAGCACGGGAACAGCACAATGCGGATTACGCGCGTATGTACCGTAAGAGTGATTATACTGGACAACAAGAGAGCTCACACCGGGATTTGGGCAAATTCGTTGACGAGTTGACAAAGCACTTACAGGCAAAGGCGCTCGTTCTTGACCTAGGATGTGGCACTGGTCGCTACTTCCATTGCATCCGTCGCCCTGTCCGCCTCGTCGGACTCGATCTCTCGCCGGAGATGCTCAGAGAAGCCCGGCACCCCGTGGATGCAGAACGTCTCGCACACCATGTTCCATTGGTTTGTGGCTCACTCTTCGCCGCACCTTTCAAAGATCATTATTTCGATGCCATCTATTGCATCGGAGTTCTGGGCCATCACATACCGTTAGAAGAGCAGGTGTTACGGCAAGTGTATGGCTTGCTCAAACCTGGAGGACTCTTCGGATTTACAGCCGACGCCGCCGACTCGCCGCGAGCGACAAGCTGGCGGCATGAACTAGCTCAACGACTCCGCCCCATAGTGCCGAAGCGGCTGCGGCCGTGGTTGGATACTCGGCTGCACGAATTCAGAGTCCAGGAGGATGAGCTTGAGCGGCTCTTACAAAGGTCGCCGTTTCAGGAATCGAAGTGGTGGCGACGCTATTCGCCGACGGGACGCGTTGATTTTGTCATAATAGCTAGAGTTGACAAGGCATGATCTGCCGGCGGTAGTAAGCGGGGCGCCAACCTGACAATCCCGTGCGGGGTCTGTCACCGGGTCAGACTTTAGAAATGCTTGCAAGAGACCAAGTGTATGCTACTAGTCACGTTACCTAACCTGTCTCCCCCTTTCACCAGGAAATTCCCTGGTACTTGGATACGCTCAGTGAGGCAGGCTCTTCGCTCAACCGCACCAGGTCAAGCACAGTAGCGCGCCCATTCAGTGCCTGCAAGGCAGCAGTGAACTCCGGCCGTTTCTGGCTTACAACTACTGCATGACACTCCTGTAACACATCTGCTATCTGAGGGCGTAAGATCTGATGAATTTGAGGTAATTGGCGTTCCAGATACTCCCGGTTGCTCCCCAGCATGGTCTCCGGTTGCACGTCCGGATCATGGACGAGCACGTCCACCCCATCTTGCCACAGATCCCGAATCAAACCGATTATGGGACTTTCGCGCAGGTCGTCCGTGCCAGGCTTAAAGCTCAAGCCCAGCACAGCTACACGCCGAGCACCGAGCGCATGTACCTTCAGACGCGCTGCTTCGAGCTGGAGACGGTTACTGGGCAGCACCGCATCTACAATGGGGATCTCGACCCCCAACCGTCGGGCATGAAAGGTTAAGGAGCGCAAGTCTTTGGGCAGACATGAGCCACCAAAAGCAAAACCAGGCTTCAAGTAGGCAGAGGAAATGTTCAGCTTAGTATCAGCACATACCAGGCGCATGATGGCATGACTATCTACTCCCAGCCGATCGCACAACCGGCCAATCTCATTGGCAAATCCAATCTTGAGAGCGTGAAAAGCATTGTTGACTAACTTGAGGAGTTCTGCCTCTTCCAGCGATACGCGATAGATGGGTGCCTTAATGTCTTGATACAGTGCTTCGATTCGGTCGCCCGAACGAGTGTCCAACTCGCCGATAACGGTATATGGAGGCGTATAAAAGTCACTGATAGCGTTGGCTTCGCGCATGAACTCCGGATTAGTAACCAAACCAAAGGCATCTCCAGCCTTTAGACTAGAATGCTCTTCTAAGATCTGCCCTAATATATTGCGCGTTGTGCCAGGAAACACTGTGCTGCGCAGGACGACCACATGGTAATCAGTGGTATCGCGCAAACCACGTCCGATATCCATCGCAACGTTGCATACGTAATCTAGTACTGGACTGCCATCGGCTGCCGCTGGTGTTCCCACACAGATAAGCGATATATCCGCCCAGGGAATCAGAGGCACACCATCTTGCGTGGCACGCAGTCGCCCCATCCCTACCATCTGGCTGACGAGAGTGTCCAGTCCTGGCTCTTTGATGACACTGTGTCCAGCATTGAGAGCTTCGACTTTGGTCAGGTTGGGTTCTACACCAATAACCTCATGTCCTAGCTGCGCCAGACATGCGGCAGAGACTGTGCCAACATATCCCAAACCCCAGATAAGAATCTGCATGCTTCTTTTCTCCACATGTCATGTCCGCTCGGCGAGCATCGAGTTTCAGAAAGCTGACCACCCCATAGCTTGCAAATAAAATCACGATCGGTATGATCGGCATACCGTATCGCGCCAGGGCGAGTAAGAGTGCGTAAGGGACAATATACGCCACTGCAACACATAACAAAAAGCACTGGTGTAAATCCCATTTGTATAGCCTATAAAGACCTACAAAAGCGAAGGTCAGTAGAGGCATTTGTATCATCATCCAGCCCCATGATTTGGCCGTGGTGCTGCTCAAGAACCAGATGAAACACATCCCAGACAGCAACTTGCGCACCGCGAACAAAGGGTTGTCGAAAACGAGGTGACGCGCCATTGCAGTGAGTTGCTTGTCGGTTTGCGCTTCAAGACGAGGCAACGACATGCCCGGCACCCTCGCCGCTATCTCAGCTTGTACCGTACGATATAGGGCTTGCGCCGCAATTTCTGCCTTAGGTTCTTCGGCGGTGAGCGTTTTGATATCAAATTTCTCGACAACTCTGTTACCAATAAAGAAGACACCTCCGCTGTTCGTCGTGAATGGGACAATCTCGCCAGAGATCGCATAGTTACGGATAAGCCATAATGAGAGGATACTTGCATGCAAAAAGACGATTATGAGTGCATAAGACAGAAGTTGGCGGAGCTTTGTATGCCATTGAAGAAGCGCAAAAAAGAGAAGTACTGGCAGTAATAGTACGCAGGTGCTTTTGGTGAGAGTAGCAAGTCCAACACACCCACCTACCTGTACAGCTTTCATGCGGGTAGGTGCAGCAAAGAATCCTTCGATCAAGGACAGACACAGGAGCATTACAGGCACAGTGATAATTTCACTGGCAAACTGTGGCGAGTACCAGAATGATAAGGGATGTAACGCATAAATAAAGGCGGCTAATCTTCCTGTCGAAGCACCAAATATCTTCTGGCCAAGATGATAAATGAGATAACAAGAGATCAGTGAGAGTGGTGTCTGTAAAATACATAATATCATAGGACTCAATGAGCCGGTCAGACGCAGAGCGATCGAGAGCAAAAGCGGGTAGACGGGTTCTCGTTTCATGTACCCGAACTCTATCGTAGAACGTATACCCGGTGAGAAGATGAATCCATGACCTCTTACGAGGCTTGTAGCGATGTCGGCATAGCCATCGGTGCCTGGCTCCGCCCCGACGATAGGGCCCACTTTCGGAGAAAGAAAAAACCAGGCGATATTCATCGTCGCAATCAACAAGAAAGGTATGGCAAGGGACTGCTGCCATGACGACTGAAACTTAAGGGGTATTTTCACCTTTTAATCTCAACTTCTACAAACAGGATCCAATTAAACCTTGGCATGTTCCCAGACAATAAGTATCCGGGTGGACACCCATCTTCGCAGGGGACTCAAGAAGCGCTCACAGACTCTCGCCATCCCTATCACAGGGTGCGGCATTGGGCGCGCACTTTTAAAGCCCAGGGTAGCCAGATAGGGCAATCCTAGAAAGGGAACTGCTTGGAGCAAGCGTAATGACGATGCCTCTGGCGTACCTTGCTGTAAGAGCTTGAATGGAATAGCGGCATTCCCATCAAAAGCCCTTTTGCCCAACTCCCCGAAGGGGCGGCGCACATCGACGGCGAGCGAACAATCCTCGTGGTGAAAATAGCGATAGAGGAGATAAGAAGGTACGGTAATCCACGGCTCGATCATCGCTAAGCGTCCGCCCGGCTCGAGAATGCGACCGGCTTCGGTCAGGAATTCTATCGGCTTGGGCAGGTGGTGCAGGACATCCACCATGACCAAGGCGCCGACGCTGCCGGACTGAAAGGGGAGGGAGGTAGCGTCACAGATGACATCCACATATGGAGTTGGAATGACATCAGTCGAGATGAGCTGGGGGAAGTATTCTTTAAAAAATCCTGGTCCCGCACCTATCTCGACAATGGGCTGCCGGCCCTCGACACAATGCATAAGTTGCGCAAACCATTCGTGGTACACTGCACGCAACTCAGGCCGTGCCATCCAGATGGCTCTGTGTTGCTCTACAACCTCCTGATCGGACATAGCAACCTCACTTATGCGATGAACAGCAATTTCCGGGCTGCCGTGGCAGACATCTTCAGCAGCAGCCAGCCATGGCTGAACCGGCTAATGTTCGTCGCCCCGTAGGTCCGCTGCCGGTAACGGATAGGGATCTCGACAATCTTCAAATTCTGCTTCGCCGCACCGAAGAGCAGATCGAAGTCCCCAAAGGGATCGAAGTCCCCAAAATAGGCCCGATTCTTGGCAATGCGTTCATAGTCGTGGCGATGCAGCACCTTCGTACCGCAGAGCGAGTCTTTGATTGCTTGCCCCAAAAGACGACTGAGCAGTAGCGCAAAGAACTTATTGCCGACTAGATTCAGAAAGCGCATGGCGTGCGGATCCTTGGTGTAGACCAGCCGGGAACCGTTAATGAACTCACCCTTACCGCTCACGAGCGCGTCATAGAATTGTGGGAGATCCTCAGGAGCGACACTGAGATCGGCATCCAAAATCATCAGAATATCGCCGGTGGCATGTGCAAATCCCAAGCGCACGGCATCGCCCTTGCCTCGGCCCTCCTGAACCAAGACCGTAATGTCTTTCTCAGGCTCACTAGCTGCGATACGCCGACACTCCTCGATCGTGTTATCTTTGGAATGGCCTTCAACAAAAATGAGCTCTGTACGTGCCCCCATCGACGGAAGGCGCTTGACGAGTTGTTCGATGTTGCCCGCTTCGTTGCGGCAAGGGCAGATCACGGACACGCTTGGGAGGGGATCAAACTGCCGCAGCTCTGTCGGGCTGGCAACCATCCAGTTCGTAAGACACATCCAACGAAAGCCCGGCACATGTGCCATATAGCGATTTGCCAGCGGGGTCAGAAGCGGTATCTGTTTGGGTAACACAATATGCCCACGGTGGTGCACCATCTCAAAGTTCGCCAGATGAAGCAGATTCTGGATATCCTCGACCGTCGTCCAGTTCAACAGCGGCTGCGGATATTTCAGCCCGAGTTTCTCAGCGCAGGCCAGAAGAGGTTGCCAGAGGTTGCTGTACCAATGCATAACGAGCCGGGTGCGCGAGTGACACATGTTGCGCAACTGTGTAAATACCAGGCGAATATCGTAGAGATAACCAACAAGGTCAGACAGGACAATGAAGTCAAAGGGTTCTTCTGGGATCTCCAGGTGCTCTGCAGCCATCTGACGAAAGTGTAGGTGGGGATATTTTTGCGCCGCTAGACGCACCATCTGGCCCGAAATGTCGATACCAAGACCATAGGAGGGTTGCAAGGCGGCCAATAAATCCCCGTTGCCACTGCCAATTTCGAGCTCCCTGGCATCGGTGGGGACATAGAAGCGGGCCAAAGAGGCAATGGCTTTGTGGTACCCGGCGTTACGGTGATGCCAATGATCTACCTGAGTCGCATAGTGATCAAAAAAAGCTTCCCAGTGCTGCAAATACTCCTCCAGGCTCCCCGGAGGGCTTTCCTTGCGCACGGTTCGAACCCACTGCGCATGGCCCTGCTGCTCTTGCACGACCTGCGCTGTTCCCATGGAATGCATAAGCTTCATAACACAGCCTTCTTTAGGGAGATTCACTATCGGACACTTTTGCTAAGGCGATTTCTCAAAAAGAATATCCATAGCCATCATGTTGAGGCCGGGCGGATCAGAATATCCCATTTGGACAATTCAGGGTGGCGCTCCAGTCGGGCTTCCACCTCCCGCATTGCCTTCTTGCTCAGCGTCACCGCCTTTTGATACACTTTCCGACTGAACTCGACAATTGGATGAATGCTCTTCCAGGTCATACTCTTGGCCCACTCCAACATCGTCTCTACATCCACCAACTTGGTCCCGTTCCAGTGCAATTCCAGGATGCCCCAGCAGCGCTCGATGGGATTATACTTGCTATGGTAGGGTGGGTAATACAACAGCTGAATCGGCTTGCCAATGGCATCGCAAAATCCCACCATGCGATGTAAAAATTGCGTGCGCCTTCCACTGCTCTCCGGGCCATTGTCCATTTTGATCTGCAGCCGTGTCAGGGGCACCTGCTCCGTTTCATCCAACGCTGACCACCAGGCCTCAAGCGCATCGACGATGAAGTCACTCGTCTTGTAGGAACTGCCAAAGGTTATGCGCAACTGCCCCTTAGCTTCATCTACGATCCCACACGGGAGGTATTGCTCCTTCAAGCCCAGATCGTGATCGCACGCCTTATGATCGCCCCGCGTGAGGCCGCCCCGCGATACCGCACCGAGGTGGACGGTCGCTTTACAAACGATGCTCAAGCGCTTGATGGTGCCCGATGTCGCCGCTTCCTGGTCTTTTTTTTAATATTATCGAAAATAGGGTCCGTCTCTTTGATCTTCTTTTGCGGTTTGGCTTTAACCACTTTACGCAACCGAAAGCCCAGGCGATTGAGCACCTCGGCCATTGTACTGGGCGAGGGCAATTGGTCTTCGCGATAGCCTTGGGCTCTCAAGGCCCGTCAGAGCGGCTTGGCCTGTCAGCCGCGTATAGGCCAGGCTCGTGCGAAATGTCGAGTCTTGTTGCGCATGCACTTCGGCCAGGTGACAAAGGGCCTCGGCCACCTGCGGATGCGTGTCTTCCCAGCGTTTACGACCGCTGAAAGCGGATGGCGCACCAAGACCCATGATCCCCGTGCGTCTTTCGGCCAGCCCCAGCGCCACCGTCCGACGGCTCCAGCCAAAAGTGGTTTCGGCCTGCAGAGGGTTGCCGTCACAGTATTTCAAGGTCATTTCGGCCTCAAAGGCGCGTCGCTTCATCCCAGTCATTTTGGACGCTGCTAAGCGTAAATCGGCGATTGGTGACGGTGTCAGCGGCTGATGAAATGCCAGCGCAGAGTCGGACATGGACATGACAGAGTCTCTCGAAATGGGTGGAGGTTGACATACCTGGAGATTCATCTGAGCAGCCTGACTCTATCACAGTACAATCTTTCCCGGAAGTCACCTAAGTGGTTTTGCCATGTGTAGTTAGAGGTTGACCCATCGTATACTCTCACTGGAAAGCGTGACCAATCCAGAAGGAGCCGACGATGAATGACAACCTCCGCAGATATCGTGCCATACGGGACGCTTTAACACAAGGGTATCCTGGCCAGCCCACGGGCACTGTCGCCAGGCGCTTGACCACGCTGGCGGCGCTCATCAGTGGTATCGTGGGCAGCAAGAGCACCCAATTGCCCAGCGTCGCCACCAAAATTCTCGATGGTGCTCAGCCCGAGAGCCGCGTCAAACGCTTGACCCGATGGCTCGACAACGCGCGGATCTTGGAGGAGGGGTACTTTTTACCGTATGTCGATCTCTTATTGGCTCAATTAGCTCTCGAGACCCTTGTGGTGGTCATGGATGGCAGTGTCGTCGGTCGTGGCTGCTTGGCGCTGATGCTCCACGTGGTCTATAAGGGGCGCGCCCTACCCCCGGCGTGGCATGTGCACCACAGTCCCAAAGGGCATTGTCCCGAGGAACTCCACATCGCTTTGGTCGACCTGATGAGCATGGTGATCCCCGAGGGGGCCAAGGTGGTCTTTCTGGGCGACGGCGAATTCGATGGGACGGCGCTTCAGGACAGACTGAGCGAGGTAGGCTGGTCCTACGTCTGCCGGACGGCCATGAGCACGACGGCGATGTGGGAGGGCGAGCCCTTTCGCCTTGATACTTTAGGCGCGTGTCTCCGGCCGGTGAGGCTGATTGCGTTACACGAGGTTTATGTCACCCGAGAGGGGTATGGCCCCATCACGGTGGGGAGCATTCGGTCATTCTGACGTTTCCCGTAATTGCTGTTGATAGCGCACAAACACATGATCGAGTGTGCCGTTATATTTGGCACATCGCAGCGCTAACATGTGATTGCTGTTCACTTCATGAAGTGGTGCTCTCCTGCTGATTATAAGGGGTCACATGTGAGACGTCAGAATCACCGAATGCTCGCAGGATAGCGCGGGGCTGGTCGTGAAAGTGATACGCCAGGCGCCACAACCGACGCCGTACCAGGAGGTTCGTCGTGGGCGCTAGGGCCACGGTGGGCCTCCTCCTGGGGATGGCACGGCTAGGAGCAGCGATGCAGATCTGGGCTGTGTGGGACCTCGACTTGGGTGGATACGCACCGCCGAGCCATTTTCCCCTCACCGTGTCGAGCCCCACGGGCACGCCCGTGCCCCAGGCCATGACGGTGCCCTGGGGGGCGTGTACGACCGTCCCAGGGGCGAGGCATTGCGCACCTATTGGCTGCCCCCCGACTGGCACGCATGTCTTTGCCGTCCGCGCCCAGTACGCGGACGGCATGAGTGACCCGTCCAACGCGTTTACGTGTACCATTATGGGCAATGCGTGTCAGTGTGCGTAGGCGCCAGCCCCCGTGCCAGTCGCACGGCTTGCACCCGTTGCGCCACTCCCGCCAGCAGCCCCGATACCCACCACACCCCCGCCGCCCCTGCCCCAGCGGACGGCTGCGGGGCTCAACCTGCTCCCTGTGGGAGGGCTGCCGGAGATCCCGGCGTGCCAGCCATCCCTGCGAGCGCAGGCACCTGACCGATCTTCTAACCTCGGCATGGTTCATGCCGTTCGCGCGACACACCGCCCCACGTCCACCCTCCCCAGCGCGCCACTACTGCAGAAGACTCGGCTGTCACGAGTCGTCAGGCCGCAGGAGGCACGTCATCCGTGCGCTCCGGCTGGAGGAGAAAATCCGCAAAGCTCAGGTGCACGATATCGCCTGCCTGAAAACGATGCCGTGACGCTGACAGCTCCACCGTATAGCAAAACTCCCGTCGGTGCACGAGGCTGGCAAGGAGACCGCCCAGTGCGCCGTCAAACACAGCAATTGGATGCGGCGCGCGACTTTCTCCAGAGTCAAGCAGTAAAGTATAAACACGAGATTACCGACAAGTAGCAAGAAGTCTTGGAGCATCGCGCCAGCCGGGCTCCCTATGCAGCGACGGAACTGGAAGACACGCAACAATATTGGGAGGAGCGAAAGCAGCAGTTGGGCATCACCAACGACATGCCCCTCGCACAGAGTCTCGCGCACATCAGAGATGCACGTGAACAGGCTATCACCGACACACCTAGACAGGTATCGACACATGAGCTCGCGCAACAATCCCACAAGCTCCGCCACAACATCACTGCCCTGCACCAGTACGCCGTACGGCTGCGAGTCGAGCGGCTCGCTGAACAGCGGCATGCGGAGAAAAACACCAGGAGGCCAACCCTGGAGCAGCACCGTGCAGAACGATTACAGGCCGAGGCCCCGAAGCATGGGCTTCCAGTCGAACGTGCAACACAGTCCCATAGTCGCACCGGTTAACAAGCAATCAGCCGCATCTTGGAGGGCGAGCTTGATGTGGACGATAGCCCAGAATATGATGATGTGCATTTTCGCTTCCACGAGAAAAGGAAAGAGAAGGATCAGAGGATGGACCTTGGCTTCTAGCACCAGCACCAAGGGAATCCCCACCATGGATGCCCGCCGTGCCCTGCCCTCTGCCCTCACGCCGCGCCGGGTCGTGATTCTTCTGGGGATCATGCTCATGGCATGCTTCTCCGCACGCGGTGCGCAGGCGGCAGTCTATTATGTGGCGACGACGGGCAGTGGGACAACCTGCTCACTCGCAGCGCCCTGTGGCTCAATTCCCGTGGGCATTGGGAAGCTCAGTGCAGGGGATACCCTGTACCTTCGGCAGGGGATCTATGCGGATGTGCTCATTGATACGAGCGTGCCGAGCGGCACGAGCTGGGCCAATGCGGTCACGATCAGTGGCTATCCAGGCGAGACCGTCACGCTGCTGCGCGGCAATATCAAACTGTTTGGGGGAGCCTCGACCGCCTATGTGGTCTTTCACAACCTCAGTCTCGATTGCGCCGGCACCGAATGTCAGATTTACCTCATGGCGCCGGTCCATCATATTCGCTTTGACACGGTGGAAATCAAAAACTCGACCACCTCCAGTAGCGGCGCGGGGATGATCGCGGGGAATGCCCCCTATATCGAATTTCTGCGCATGAAGGTCCACAATGCTGGGAATGGGAATTGCTCGGTCCACTCCAATCAAGGCTGTTACGGCTTCTATGTGAATGGCCACCATCTGCTGTTTGATGGTCTTGAAGTGTACGACAATGGCGGCAATGGGCTCACGCTGTATCACTCCGGTGGCACGGATGTCACGGATAATATTGTTCGTAATAGCATCTTTTACAACAATGGCTTTAATGATGCACGTGGACTGGCAGGGAATGGGCTGATTCTCACGTCAGGCGCCCGCAATACCGCCTACAATAATATCGTCTATGGCAACCGAGGATCGGGGATTTCCGTCAATTATTATTGCGATAATTGCGGGGTCTATAATAATACAGCCTATAACAATGTGGGCTTCGGCATCGAGGTGGGTGGCAGTACGGGCGTGATTGTCCGCAACAACATCAGTTATCAAAATGGCAGTGGCGCGGTCAGCAATCAACTGGTGGACTGGCAAGGCAATGTGACCCAGGATCATAACCTGCTGGCCATCCCTCCCCTTTTTACGAATGCCGGCGCCGCGGATTTCACCCTCCAGGCGGGTTCGCCCGCCATCG
>Ga0111538_10005570_pt1 | contig 17173 bp, 14 predicted proteins | sample SoiMethybrSBSTD1_FD_79669 | JGI IMG/M metagenome (GOLD analysis project Ga0111538, IMG submission 79669) | Bulk soil microbial communities from a Populus tree surrounding site in Tennessee, USA - Soil MetaG P. TD hybrid SBSTD1 (version 2)... | ecosystem: Environmental > Terrestrial > Soil >...
AACGAGGTATGCGCGAATTTCGAATTTTTAGAGATGCCCTAAAGAGCGTAGGCCCGGCAACTATACAGCTTTACAATTTACATGTCCATGGTGCGTCCAGTTCAGTTTAATGTGATTTGGAAGCGCCAAAACAGGCAATAAAAGCACGGGATATCTGGCCAAATTGCGTAGTAAGAACACACAATGGCGCCGGTTTATACTTAATTATTCCGCCGCAACTTGTATGCCTGTGCGCCAAGCGTGAATTTTTATGCCCACGGCGTTTTCATCAACGCTTTATCGCAAGTTGAGCTCGGGCATACTCTGTTTCTATTCTCCAATGGTTTGTTATACAATCCGCGATTGTTCCCGCCAATGCTGGGCATACGATTAATTAGCGGATTAGAAACCGGAGGCATCATGGATAAAACAGTTGAGTGGGTTGCGAGACTGGCATGCGCTACGCTGATAGCAATGACAGCACTGCCCACCCATGCGCAACTAATGCTGGCTCACGAAGGTCATCATTCGGGAGACTGCGCCATTAAAACGGGGGCCTTTCCTGTAGCCTTTAGTGCCTATGAAAAGCCCAAAGGACAACTACCCCCCACTCATGCATTTTGTGATCATGTTCCGGAACCGGGCGAATTGCATCTCACCGTTGACCTGACGGATCCGGACTCGCGCGAGATCCCCATCGCCGTGCGCCTGGTAATGGAAGGACATGGAGAAGGTGGGCACGAGATTGTGTCTCTGCCCGCCAAGGCGTATCCGTCCGGAAGTATCACCTTTGGGGCGAATCTTGAAGATCTCGGCCAATATGCACTGTTGCTGGAGACCGAGAAAGACGGCAAGATGACCACCGCAGTACGTATCCCGATACACGTCGGAGGCGGGGGTGGTCATGGCAGCCATGGGGGCGGTATTGGTGCGACGGAGATAGCCTTATTAGTGGGTGTGGCAGGCATCGGCGCCTTTCTGTGGTCGCGCCGGCGGCCGAGCGCGAAGGCATCTTAGCGTAACAGTGGGAATTGCAGACTACTGGTGATAGGTTAGTTAGCGGCAACCCGGCGCAAGGAGTTGTAGTAGAGTAAAAATCCGGGTTCGTCCGTTCCGTATTGGCCCATCAATGGATCAGCTGCGGAGTAGGCGCGGACGATTAATGTTCAAAAATAGTTTTACGCAACACCGCAAAAGTTTCACCTATAAAATCTATCTGCTCACTACTATGAGCGGCACTTACGCTACAACGCACGAGTGATTTTCCTTCGGGCGCGGCAGGCGGTAACATCAGATTGACGTAAATACCGTGTTCGAGCAGGCCCCTCCATAGCGCTATGGCTTCTTGGGGCGTATCCAGTATGGTTGCGATGATCGGGCTGGGTTCGGGGCCGAGCTGATAGCCGAGCTCTTTCAGCCGCGCATAAAGGGTGCGCGCGTTACTCCAGAGCTGTCGCCGCAACTCCACACCTTCACGCAACAACTTGAGCGCTGCTCGGGTCGAGGCGATAGTTGCTGGCGTGGGTGAGGCAGTAAATATATAAGGACGGCTGACATAGCGCAATTGATCAAGTTGAGGATGGTTGCTGACGCAATATCCCCCAATATTGCCGAGACTTTTACTGAAGGTACCAGTGATGAAGTCAACTTGGTCAAGGAGGCCGGTTTCTTCCACAAGGCCCTGACCCGTTTGGCCCAGAACCCCAAGAGAGTGCGCCTCATCCAAAAGGAGCGTACTGTGATAAGTGGTTTTGATCCTCACAATCTCGGCCAGCGGCGTTCGGTCGCCCAGCATACTGTAAATGCCCTCGACTATAATGAGTGCCGAGCGCGAACGATCACCCAAGCGGCGAAGGCGTTTCTCCAAATCCTGGGCATCATTATGCCGAAACCTGATAATCTCAGCGCCACTCAACCGGCATCCATCATAAATACTCGCGTGTGAGTCGCCATCAATCAGGATGACGTCTCCCGCTCCGGCCAGCCCAGAGATCGTGGCCAGATTAGCCTGGTAACCGGTCGTAAAGACGATGCATGAGTGGCAACGATAAAACTCCGCAAACTCGCGCTCGAGCGCTCGGTGTCCGGAATAGCTACCATTCGCCATGCGAGAACCGGTAGTACCCGTACCTTCGCTATCAATTGCCTTATGGGCTGCTTCCAAGCATTGTGGTGCAAAGGTGAGTCCGAGATAATTGTTCGTGCCCAGAAATAATACGCGGCGATCACCAATTTTTGCTACGGTCGATGAATAAACCTCTTCTATAGGCGTTCCAAAAACCTCGACCCCTTCTGGCAGGAGAGCCTTTCTTGCAGCAGCAATAGCATCAAGCTTGTCTAGCAGACTCATTATTGTGCAGACTTTATCTGGTGAATCAAGTTTGCGAGTTCGTGAACAGTTTGAACATCCGCAAGAGCATTCAGGGGTACGGAAATATCGAACTCATCTTCGATTTCCATTACCAGATTCAGGAGCTTGACCGAATCGATGGCAAGCTGATTAATGAGATCAGTGTCGGGGGTTATTTCTATCTCAGGTGGACAAAATTGCTTCAAATGCTCGTTTAGCTTCTGCAGGATGTCGTCGTAGTTGCTTGCCATGACTGAATCTCAAGTGGTGGAGTTCTAAAACTATATTGACCGAGGCAAGGCGTCGCGCAGTCGAACGCAAGGTTGCCACTCAGGCAGTGCCCGGGTTAGTGGAGTAATATCGCATACCCAGTCGGGATGTTGAAGCTCTCTCACTTTTCCAGGCGTTAGCATGGGCGAGTAATGCAGCAAACGTGCCGACCATAAATTTATGGTTGCCACCAGCGCGACGAGCGACTCAGGCAGGAAGATACAGCGTACGGGACGACCCCAAACCTCTTGGGCAATGGCGGCAACCGATTCGCTGTCATAGCCTCCTGGCATTCCGTCGTCAAGTTCGTACAGGCCTTGCACAGGAATCGGGGTAGAAATCCAGCACAGTGCGGCCGCAACCAGGTCACTGACGTGTAATAAGCCAAAACGCATCGATGGCTTTCCGACCATTGGCAACACCCCCCGGCGGGTCGCCTTGAATAAAGGCTTCATTTCTCTATCACCCGGACCATACACGGCGGTGGGACGAAAAATCGTGCGTGGCATTTCCGGCGATTGATTGAGAACCAATAGCTCAGCCATGCGTTTGCTTGTCGCATACCAGGAGAGCTCGGGATGCCTGGCAGCTAGGGAAGAGATAAGTAGAAAGCGAGGCGGGGAGGTTTGCTGGGCCACAGCGTGCAACAGATTACGTGTGCCTTCAACATTGGTATGGACAAAGTCCTCCAGGGAATTTCCCCTGACCTGGCCAGCGCAATGTATGACAGCAGACACATCCTTGACCAACCTTCCCAGCGCGTCGGGATTATCTAGATCACCTTCTATCCATTGCGTGGATTCATTATCCGCCCGAGGATATCTGGTCAGGGCCCTGATTTTCCATCCTTGCTCGATCAGGGACTGTAACAGCGCTCGACCAATAAAGCCGGTGGCACCCGTTAGTGCCACCCATGATCCAGACATCGCTCCGTTATTTGTCCCCAGACTCGGCTGATAGCGGGTCTGCCAAACTGGTGCGCTGGATGAAACCCTGACGTGCCGCAAAACGGGATAGTTTTCCGGATGAAGTCCGAGGTAACGTATGCGGAGGCACTAGTTCAACCAGGCAATTCACCCCAAACGCCATATAAACCAGCCGCTGTAGCCGTCCGGTAAGCGATTGTCTATCTGTTACAGATGTTAGACGGCACTCTATGACCAAAACAATCGTTGTAATATCATTCGCATCGGTTATACCAAAGGCGGAAGCTTCCCGGGTTCTAACTTCGGGCTGCTGTTCAGCAAGTTCCTCGATGTCCTGTGCGCGAATATTGCGTCCATTAACAATAATAACATCGGTCCGGCGTCCGGTAACGTATAGATCGCTCTCAAAAACAAAACCAAGATCGCCCGTGTCCAACCAATTACCGGGTTTCAACGTCTTTTCGGTATCTTCAGGGTTATTATAGTACCCGGTCATGATACTACTGCCTTGCACCAGTACGCTTCCTACCCTCAGATCGGGCAACTCCAGCCCGGCATCATCAACAACCTTTACCGTGTGACCAGGCAACGGGCGTCCACAGTTCACAAACTCGCTAAATTTTCTTCCCTCTGCCTGTAGCCGAACCGCCATTTTCTTGTCAACCAGCGTCCCAGCATCAACGCGCAGACTGTCAAAGCCCTCACCAATCTGAGAGAAAGTTACCGCGAGCGTCGATTCCGCCAACCCATAGCACGGAAGAAAAGCGCGCGCGTCGAAGCCGGCAGGGGCAAATTTTTCCGCAAAGTTTCGCAAGGTATCAGGACGAATCATCTCCGCGCCGACCCCTGCCGCACGCCAGCTGCTCAGATCAAGATCTTCCAAATCCGAATCGCGAACGCGCAGGGTGCAAAGCTTGAGACCAAACGGCTGACTGAACGCGACGGTCGCACGATTTCGGCTAATCAGCCGCAACCATTGGAGCGGCCTAATTGCGAAATCCCGGGTGGCCAGATAGTCAACGGAGACTTGAGCGACCATTGGCGCCATCACCATGCCGACCAGTCCCATATCGTGGTAAAAGGGTAGCCACGACGCGCACCGGTCACCAGAACGTATCTCCAACCCATGACGGACAATCCCTTGGAGATTGCTCATCAGGGCGCGCTCTGTAATAACCACTCCCCGCGGAAGACGCGTGCTTCCGGACGTGAATTGCAAATACGCGATTTCGTCGGGGTCATTTGACTGCAACGCCATATCGGAAACCGAAAAATCACCGAGCTGTTCTGGAGTACCGAACCAGCGCAATAATTGAGATCCTTCGGCAGCCTCTCGCAGAAAGCCAACATAATCCGTATTCGCTATGGCGGCGCTTGCCTGGCCTGCCTCCAGCATCCCGCGAAGTTGTTGAACATATACGGCATGACTGCCAAGGTTGACCGGCACCGGCATCGCATAAGGAATCAGTCCCGCATAACGGCAGGCAAAAAATAATTCGACAAATTCGGGGCTGGTATCGGCAATAATGGCGACGCGCTCGCCGCGTGCCAGCCCAAGTCCGGTAAGGCGCTGTGCAGAAATACGTGCATTTTGACGTAAAGCGTCATACGAAAGGACCGACCGCAGATTACCTTTGGCGTCGTAAAAGTTATAACCGGCGGTTCCGGAAGCTGCATATTCCAACGCAGCGGTCAAGGTTTCAAAGTCAGCCAATCTCTGAACTTGAGTGTTATAGGTCGGCGTTGGCGTTAGCGATAGATCTGATTCGCTTGATAATCGAGGGTTAAACGCTTGCGGTAGCGGAGCGTTCAACTTCGCTATTGTTGAACTCAAGGTCTTCCCCTCCAAATTAATGGTACTAGTCATCTTTTTATAATGTAAAGGATTCCGGTCAAACCAACATTAACTCTGGTCGCAATCATTACCGCTTGGCTCAAATACCTGGATCGAGAAAGCCGGACTAGGAAAACATTAAACAAGTAATAATTTAACTAATTACCGAGCTAAATATTACGTTAGATCACATGCTGGCAACACAACATTATGCGCATGCCCATGTAACCTATAAGTAACGGAAGATAATGTTTTTTCCCGAATGGGAAATGACAAAAAAATAACCTTGGAACTCTTCCTTATGGGTTGCACGGGCGACAGGTTCCATTCTGTACGAGTTATCGATCAATATAAAGAAATTTTGGAGAACGAACCAAAAATGTGTAGCTTTTTTGCAACAGTTACGAACCTGTCACCTATTTCCCTATTGATGCTTTGCACACCCGAATCGTCCGGATTGAATTCCAGCTTGGTGGGACCTCATCAATTCCGTGTTCCCACTTACCCATTCGAAGAATCACTATTGACGTTTCTTCGTTTATTGCGCATTGGTTCGAGCACGGAAAAATTCCGGCCACCCTCGCTTGAGCACCAATGAGGACAGGAGATTGCAATATTCCAGGGAGAGGTTACAAGGACAGGTACCCGAGCGCCAGTATCAGATACTTGCTCAGAGATTCGTTAACCTTCCAACCATGCGTTCGCATCCACATAATTACTGAAGACTCTGATGTCAGCGGCAACGAACAGATTGAAAACCCATGCTGCCCAGGCCCGCCACTGGTTATCGGTGATAATCGCGATGCGCCTGAAATCGTTGCCGTGCTCGCGGATGAATTTGATATCCTCCCACGCGACGTCCACCGTATAGTCCAGCATGTCGCGCCAATCAAAAAGCACATCCACCTTCTTATCGCCTCGGGATTTGTAGAGCACCTGCTCTTCGAATTCCTTGAAATCCGCCAAGGTGAATTCACCAAAAACAGCGACGCTAATCAGATTGTCGGCTTCTTGAATGGTAATCATGGATCAATCTCAACGAGGGTATATGCGTCGGTTCTGTCGGTCATTACCATTACAGGAGATGGGGTTCAAGTTCACGTCGCAGAAATTTATGAAAGTGTACCATGCCATCTTCCATCGGCGACTGATATGGACCCGTTTCGTTCACCCCCTGCTCATACAGAGCGCGGCGTCCCTCGCTCATCAGCGTGCAGATTTCGTCATCTTCAACTGCTGTTTCATGGTAGGCGGCCTGTTCCGCCTCGATGAATTCCCGTTCAAACAAAGCGATCTCTTCAGGGTAATAAAATTCCACCACATTAACGCACTGTTCTGGTCCTGTGGGATGGAGCGTGCTGATGACCAGCACGTGAGGATACCATTCCAGCATTACGTTGGGATAATAAAGCATCCATATCGCGCCCTGCTGCGGCACGGCTCCCGAAGTTTGGCGCAAGAGTTGCTCTTGCCACTTGGCGTAGACCGATGTGCCAGGACGCGCGAGACCATGGCTAACTCCGACGGTCTGGACGTTGTACCACTCGCCAAATTCCCATCGCAGTTCATCGGTATTTACGAAGTTACCCAAACCCGGGTGGTATGGTTCGACGTGATAATCTTCCAGATACACTTCAATAAACGTTTTCCAATTGCAAGCATATTTTTCAATCTGCACTCGTTCAAGTACATGACCTGAAAAATCAAAATCCTTGAGAACGCCCAACTGCCCCAGATCGCGCGCGACATTCCGCCTACCTCCGAATAGGAGCCCGTTCCAGTTCTGCAATCGCGCGCTGCCGAGATTAAGGCAGGGATTTTCGGCAAAGTGGGGAGCCCCCAGCAATTTTCCGGTTAAATCATAAGTCCAGCGATGTATCGGGCAAACGATATTTCTCGTATTGCCGCGTCCCTTCAGCAGCAAAGATTGCCGATGGCGGCAAACATTAGACAATAGTTCGATACCAGCATGGTTGCGGACCAGCGTCTTGGCATTACTCATCCATTCAGGCACATAGTAATCGCCGATGTTCGGAACCATAATCTCATGGCCGACATAGCCGGGACCAGCGTCAAACAAGAGGCGTTTTTCTAAATCAAGAATATCGGGATCGAGATACCACGCAACGGGGAGCTGCGTCGGTGTGAGCTGAGAAACATCAACTAATTGGGACATGTCGGTTACATTCACCTTTCGAGGAGCGAAAAAGACAGTTGGCTTACGAAAAGCCTCAAGAAGTGGAATAAGCTTAACAGAAACAGCGCGCTCTCTATTCTAGAAAGCCTATAATTCGGACTAAGAGGGCACAGTCTGGGGAAAGTTTCATGGATTTAATTGACCAATACCAGCTAATTGCGTTATTTTTGCAGTTTCCTGGCAATTCGTATCATTCGTAACACCATGCTTATCATGACAAACCCCTCCAACCCCGTCAAATTTTTGCCTCCGGCGAGCTTTGAAACTGCCTTGGCCGAACTTGAAAGCATCGTGGGCGAAATGGAAGCAGGGCAATTGCCGCTGGAAGATTCCCTTCTGGCACATAAGCGAGGCATGGAACTGCTACAATATTGTCAATCCAAGCTTCAGGATGCGCAACAACAGGTGCGATTACTTGAGGCTGATACATTGAAAAACTTCTCCCCGTCCGGTATTGATGATCGCTGATTTCCAGGATTGGGCGAGAAGCCGCCAGGACCGCATCGAAGCTTCCCTGCAGCTCCTGCTCCCCCCGTCGAATGTCCCCCCCGAGCGTTTGCACGACGCCATGCGCTACACTGTTTTAGGTGGCGGAAAGCGGGTACGTCCCTTACTCGCTTTTGCTGCAGGAGAACTGAGCGACGCGTCTGCAGAGCGAGTAACCATCGCCGGGGCTGCCGTAGAACTGATTCATGCCTATTCGTTAGTTCACGACGATCTGCCGTGTATGGATAACGACGTGCTGCGGCGCGGTAAGCCGACGTGCCATATCGAATACGGCGAGGCCATCGCGTTGCTTGCGGGGGACAGTTTACAGAGCCTAGCTTTTCAATTGCTGGCTGAGCATACCGTAGCCGATATCCCGCAAATTCAACTGGAAATGATAAAACGGCTGGCACAAGCGGCAGGCTCGCGCGGTATGGCAGGCGGTCAAGCCGTTGACCTCGCCAGTGTTGGGGCAACGTTGAGTCTCCCGGAGCTAGAATTTATGCACATTCATAAGACTGGAGCGCTTATTCGTGCTGCGGTCATGCTGGGTGCGTATTGCGGGAGCGGCTTGAAAGAGAGTGAGTTAATGAACCTTGACCACTTCGCCAAACGTATCGGGCTGGCATTTCAGGTAGTTGATGATGTGCTCGATGCAGAAGCGAGCACCGCGACTTTAGGTAAAACTGCGGGCAAGGACGCCGAAAATAATAAACCGACATATGTGAGTATCCTCGGGCGCGGTCAGGCACGTGATCTGGCAGAAGGGCTGCGACGCGATGCGTATCAGGCATTGGAAGGTTTTGGCGAAAAGGCAGACCGGTTGCGGCAGGTTACCGACTTCATTATCCAGCGCGAATTTTAAGCTGGCATTTCCAAGGTAAAGAATATTTCCATTCTCCAAGGTTTAAATGTACCCATTGCTAGATAACGTCACCGACCCTTCCAAGTTGCGGTTGCTGGAACGCAAGGTATTGCCGCAGCTGGCAGATGAGCTACGGCAATTCCTGGTTGAGTCCGTAGCCAAAACCGGGGGACACTTGTCGTCCAATCTTGGCACGGTTGAGTTGACCATAGCCCTGCATTATGTATTCAACACGCCTTACGATCGCTTGGTATGGGATGTCGGCCATCAAACTTATGCCCACAAGATCCTCACCGGCCGCCGCGAGGGCATGAGCAGGTTGCGTATGCATGGCGGTATTGCCGGTTTCCCACGAAGGGATGAAAGTGAATACGATGCCTTTGGTACAGCTCACTCCAGCACGTCGATCAGTGCTGCCTTGGGAATGGCGGTTGCGTCCCAGCGCGAGGGTAAGAACCGGTGCGTCGTTGCGGTAATCGGCGACGGCGCCATGAGCGCCGGCATGGCATTCGAAGCTCTGAATAATGCCGGTGCCATGAACACCAATCTGCTGGTGATCCTGAACGACAACGACATGTCTATTTCACCCCCTGTAGGGGCGCTCAACAATTATCTCGCAAAGCTCATGTCAGGGCAGTTTTATGCCACTGCCCGTCGTGCTGGTGAAAAGATGCTGGGTGTGGTTCCACCTGTGCTCGAACTCGCCAAGCGCGCCGAAGAGCATGTCAAAGGCATGGTAACGCCCAGCACGTTGTTTGAAGAGTTCGGTTTCAACTATATCGGTCCTATCGATGGGCATGATCTGGATGTCCTTGTAAGCACGCTTAACAACATCAAGCATCTGGATGGTCCGCAGTTCCTTCACATCGTAACCCGCAAAGGCGCGGGGTACCAGGCGGCGGAAGAGGATCCCATTCTTTATCACGGCGTAACCAAATTTAATCCAGAAGCGGGCATCATTCCCAAAGCTTCAACCAAACCTTCCTACACCCAGATTTTCGGCGACTGGCTGTGCGACATGGCGGCGCTGGATCAGCGTCTGGTTGGGATTACTCCGGCAATGCGTGAGGGGTCGGGTTTAGTAAGGTTCTCGCAGGAATATCCGGACCGCTATTTTGACGTGGGAATCGCCGAGCAGCATGCGGTAACGTTCGCAGCGGGTCTGGCCTGCGACGGAATGAAGCCGGTAGTGGCCATCTATTCAACGTTTTTGCAAAGGGCGTACGACCAGCTGATACACGACGTGGCTATCCAGAACCTTCCCGTGGTGTTTGCCATCGACCGGGCGGGACTAGTCGGGGCAGACGGGCCTACTCATGCCGGCAGTTTTGATTTGACCTATCTGCGTTGTATTCCGAATATGACAGTAATGGCGCCTGCGGATGAGGATGAATGCCGGCAAATGCTCTACACGGCCTTTCACATGGACACACCCACTGCCGTACGTTATCCCCGGGGAGTGGGAACGGGCGTGACCCCGCAAAAGCAAATGCGGATGCTTCCCATCGGCCGCGGCGAGATTCGGCGCGAGGGAGAAAAAATCGCTTTGCTGGCGTTCGGCAGCATGCTCAAGCCTTGCCTTGAAGCGGCCGATGAGTTAAATGCTACTGTCGTCAACATGCGTTTTGTTAAACCGCTCGACAATGACCTGGTCGCTTCTCTCGCGCTGCGCCACGAAGTATTGGTAACGGTTGAGGAGAATACCATCATGGGCGGGGCCGGCAGCGCAGTAATCGAATCACTCGCAAGTGCGGGTGTCAAAATTCCGGTGCTGCAATTGGGCTTGCCGGATACATTTATCGATCAGGGTGACCCCTCCCAAATGCTGGCCGATTGCGGGTTGGATAAAACATCTATCGTTAGCTCGGTGAAAGCCCGATTCATCGAAAGTTAACTCAACGTTTGCGGCATGGGCGTTGAATGCTTGCCAAGCCGCATTTCCAGATCACTGCATGAACGACGTTAATATTCCGATTGCGGACGTACAAGGCGCCCTCGATAATCGCCGCATCGCCATTAATAAGGCAGGCATTAAATCGATTCGCCATCCTGTCAAAATTATCGACAAGGGACGGCGGGCGCAGCATGTCATTGCCACGTTCGACATGCATGCTAGCTTATCTCATCGACTCAAGGGCGTGCATATGTCCCGTTTTGTAGAGATATTAAATAGCAGTACTCGCGTCATCTCCGTGAAATCATTCGAGAGCGTCGTAAATGCGGTGGTACGGAAGCTGGAAACAGAATCCGGTGGGGTAGAAATGACCTTCCCTTATTTTATGAGCAAAGCTGCTCCTATTACCGGCATAAGCAGCCTGATGGATTATCAGGTATCTTTCACCGGCAAGATTCATGAAGGAGCCTACCACTTCACCTTGAAAGTGGTAGTCCCAGTAACGAGCTTGTGCCCGTGTTCCAAGCAGGTATCCGCATATGGCGCGCACAATCAGCGCTCTCATATGTCCATATCTGTTTGCCCCAGTAGTTCTATATGGATCGAAGATTTGATAAAGTTGGCCGAGGATCAGGCGTCGTGTGAAGTCTATGGGCTACTCAAGCGTGCAGACGAGAAATACGTTACTGAAAAGGCCTACGATAATCCAAAGTTTGTGGAGGACGTCGTGCGTGATGTTGCCGCAGCTCTGAATCGCGACGTACGGATAGATGCCTACGTGGTGGAGTCGGAAAACTTTGAATCCATCCATAATCATTCGGCCTACGCGGTCATTGAGCGGAATAAGTTGCAAAATCCCTGAGAGGAGTTTTGTTGCTTCGGGTCTCCCTTAATTCCTGTCCCGCAAAGCCAATATCGTGAAGCGCTGTTACAGCAGTCAATGTAGGGCAAATTGACCTTTCATGACCGGAAAGGTATTATCCGCCTTCCGGGGTGTAGCGTAGCCTGGTAGCGCGCCTGGTTTGGGACCAGGATGTCGGGAGTTCAAATCTCTCCACCCCGACCATTCATGCTAGTCCGGGGAGCGATATCCGATTTGAGTGGTGCCCGTAGCTCAACCGGATAGAGCACCAGCCTTCTAAGCTGGGGGTTACAGGTTCGATTCCTGTCGGGCACGCCATGACGTTTTTGCTGAATGGCCGCCTGCATTTAATGTTGTAGTTTCTCTCTTCAAACGGTGGCTGTAGCTCAGTGGTAGAGTCCCGGATTGTGATTCCGGTTGTCGTGGGTTCGATCCCCATCAGCCACCCCAAATACCTGTTTCCTCGTATTATCTCTAGCTAAAGGGCCGTGATAGACTGATTGGTCCATACAGTCCGGCCCCTACCGCATCCTATGGATACCAATTACCTTCCGAAACGCGGATGCCAATGATGAAACTTTACGGCGCACGCTCATACACGCCCTAAGCGGATCACCCGTATCATCGCAGGCTAACCAAGGATCAACATCCTCCAGGTAGATATTGGCATATATTCATTGTATACAGTGTACGAAGCGATTATTCAAAATCGCCTTTTTAACGTACCTGCGGGTACAGCCTTTTTTCTTTTAAACTCCTTCGGAATTGGATGTCGGCAAGCAGCCGCAGATAAAACTCCGGGTGGAGGACGCTGCGGCCGTATGGTTGCCGGGTTACTTGCGTAGCGCTAGACGCTGAACAGCTTGACCGTGGCATCGTTCACGCCCTATACGCTCATCTAATGAAAAGGTACGTGGTTGAAGAGGTTCTACCGTCTAGTCTTCTCGGACTATTGCAAGCTTTCATTACACTAATTAAAATTATATTAACATGGCCATAATTGATTGCACATAATTTTCTCACGATCGCTCAAACTCCCATGAATGAGAGCGCCTTGCAGACGCACTACCCCGGGATAGCCTCGCTCCCGGATCTCCCGCAGCAGCACTACAGCAGGAATCTGGCTTCCTGACGTTCGGGGCATTCTAAGCCACGTCTATTTTCAGAATTTTTGTGCTGCTCTAACGGCCCTCATCAGAATTTATTTCACATCATAAGCAGGGGGAAAAGATGCATGAGATCAGCGACGTCCTGAAAAACAACTATAGAGACTATTATAAGGATGGAGATTCGGAATGGCGCCGGTTAAGTGCTGTAGCCAAAGCTAATAACATTGTAGCTCTTTGCAGTAACCTTCCAAGAAGTAGCGTTCTTGAGATTGGGGCAGGAGAAGGATCAATATTGAAGAGATTGTCCGAATTGAAATTTGCTGACAAGTTTTATGCTCTTGAGATATCGCCATCCGGCGTGGAAACGATAAAGAAAAAAAACATCCCGGAACTGGTTGAATGCAAAATTTTTGATGGCTCCCATGTTCCATATGAAGACAAAAGCTTCGACATTGCAATCATGAGTCATGTTCTTGAGCATGTCGAGTTTCCCAGGCAGTTGTTGCATGAAGCTTCTCGGGTCGCCGAATACATTTTTGTAGAAGTTCCTTTGGAAGATACCGCCCGCCTCCCAAGGGATTTTATCCTCGACGCGGTTGGACACATCAATTTTTTTTCACCGAAAACCTTCCGTCAACTGGTTCAGTCATGCAACCTTGAGATAATTGATCAAATAACCACCAATATTCCAAAAGAAGCATACATATTTCAAAAGGGGAGGAAGGGGTTGCTAACCTTCTATGTTAAAGAAGCACTAATAAGGATAGTGCCTCGTATTGCCACAGAAATTTATACTTATCACGGCGCGTTGGTTTGTCGGAGCAATGCACGTAAATAAGCACGGGCGGCCTGCGATATCAATAACAGCGGGCAAATCGCAGGAGCCCATGGGGGCACCGTTATTTGGAACGATACTTTTAAAAATATTTTCGGGCCGGGTGGGGTAATTTCCCTTTAGTAACCGTTGCATTTTTAAGTGCGCGGCTAAGAATTTTGCTGGTTCTTTTTTCGGCACAGATCTGTCGACCGGCGTCCGTTTGGCCGTGTGGCAACCGAGGGCAGGACCTCGATACGAGGTCGATACCATCTGCGTTGCTTGCGTACCTGTCAGCCTTTCAGCCGGAAGATGCGCTGCACCGTGTTCTTATTCATGCCCGGCAGGACAGCCACTGGGCGGTAGCCAAACGAAGCTGCGGGGTCGATCAACGCCTCGATGGGGGCTGCCCGCTTCTCGCACATCCTGGGTGGCGATTGGGCTGGGTATTAGTAGAACATTCGCCGAAGCACATCAAACAGCGCATTGGCAACAAAATCCATCACGGGAGGGTGACTTGTAGACTTAGATGTACCCGACATTCGCAACAATGCACAGGTCTGCCTTAAGCTCGCGCGGTAGTGGCTGCGCAATTCATCGATCAGGATACGTTTTCGGGAAGGCTCCAGAGCTTTTTTGACAACACGTCCTGCACCATGGTCTTGTCCAGGCTCAAATCCGTCACCCGTCGCTTGAGCTTCACGTTCTCCTCTTCCAACTGCTTCAAGCGGCGCAACTCCGCCGGACCCAGCCCGCCGTACTTCTTCTTCCAGTTGTAAAATGTGACCTCGCTGATGCCCATCTTCCTGCAGACCTCTAGGACCGGCGTGCCAAGCTCAGCCTGCTTCAGCGCAAATGCAATCTGCTGCTCCGTATACTTGCTCCTCTTTACGTCATGACTCCTTCCATTAAGGTAATAATCATGCCGAAATTCTACTTTTAAATGGTACGGTTTATCGGGGTAGGGTCAGCAACCCCCGGATTCTACTGCGCCGTGAAGCTAATTACGGGGAGCAGGTCAGCCTCAGCCGACGGAGGTATACCCTCATTGTAATGGAATTAACTGCCCAATGAGAGTTACGATCAAACTAGTATGACCGATAGTATCATCGCTAGTATCGGGAACATACATTCGCGCAGAAGGAGTTTGCCCAGCTTCGTAGTAAAAGGTGGTTTGGACACTCAAGTGCCGGGCGGCTCTGTAAGGCTTCGTTACGAATAGTGTTCCGTTACCTCCTTCCAAAATCACAACGGGTATTGTGGGACTTAATTGGGCAGAAACGTGCGTAATAACCAACCGCTGTCCCTTCGGTACTTCTGTATAACGTAAAATACATTGAGGTGCGCAGGTTGACAAGTCTGCAATAGATTGCTCGACCTGATATGGGGTCACGCTAACATTCACTGTACTGTGAACGTTAACCGGGTTTGTTTTTCCATCGGTTACAAGTACCTGGGAGGCTTGCTGTGCGAATGCCTCCGTGCCTAATAACCAAAAAGCTTGGATTGAGAGTATGCCTACTGCAATACTCACTCTCTTTGCAGCTACTTGCAGGACTTTCATAATCACCTCGTTTGTTCAGAATCCTTTCACCATAAGGGCGGAGCGGAAACTGTCTTCTTATTATCACTATAGGAGAATAGTTGAGGTTTATAACACGTAAAAGGTTTCAGTCCCACCAAACCCTTTGTTTGCTTTCTTTGTGTAAAAATCAGAAAGTAAGACATTAGGGCGGGCTCCGGTGATGCAACCACAATTAGGAAAATTATGAGGCACCCACGTCTGATACCTACGCCATCCCTAAAACCCCCCATCAAATATGGCTATTAATACTTTAAGTATAGCCCTCATCGGCCACCCGAAGTGCTTGCTATTACCAATGGTCGTACCCAGCTTAAGGGTCGTGGTGCATCGACTGCCCGACCGTTTGTCACTTACGGTCCTGGTGCCGCAATCTCCCTTCAACGACGAGGCCATCCGTGGTGCGTACGGTTCACCTCCCATTTTGTCATCTTCCCAAACTTCGTAAGGCGGCCAGGGGTGTCGAAGTAAGTTTAACTGCCCCCTTCCCTCATGAGCCACCCCATCTTTCGTCATTCTCCAGTACGTTGAGTACATCCGCTGCTAACCCTTCATGCGCGGATAGGGCGGATAAGGGATAGGTAGACCGAACGCGATTTTAAATTTTAACCGTCCGCAATCTTTTCTTGTCGTCCAGGGCCCACCGCTTAATCTTCCTAAAAGCAGGTTAAATACGCTTGCCAAACTTTCCCGCGCTAGCCGAAGTTTCCAATTCAGAATTTTTGGCGGTTTGTGTTAGGTAACGTACAGACTAGTCTCTTCGGGGAAGCCAATACTCTTGGGAACAATCTAAAAAATAAAAACTAGGCCAGCAGCTCAAGGTTGAAATGCTTGTAGCAGCTTAGGCGCGTAGCGAGTTAAAACTCGATACAACCACGTTGAATTCCCCTTTTAGGTATGCAGGAGTTATAGGAGTTACGGCAGATCCAATGGTGCCCGCTATCCGGATATGAAATTAAGTTGTAACAACCGCATGATACGTTAGTACATCGGTAACCAAGCACATGATAGGTTATTACACGTCCAACATCTGCACAGCACGGGTAGAAATTTCCGATATTGCATATCCGGTGCATCGGGGGAAGAGCAATAAGTGTTGCTGCTTTGTAATCATCAGGCGGTTGGGGCAATTTACTCAGACTAAGGCTCGATAAGTGGACTCCCGGTATTAACGTGAGATCTCATTACATACGCATATCTAGAACGGTGAGTGAACACTGTTAACCGTGCCAGCTATCGTGAGGGTCCGTATGAGGCAGGGGTGTCGGGTAAGGTTGTACCTCCCAGGCCTGATCTAGGCGACTGTCAATTTACTGTTTTGCTGTTCAAGCTATCTTTTAAGTGACATTTGAATCAATGGGCCCCTTCTCATCACTTTCCTCAGATCATCTTCAGCGCTACTTTCGTATCATTCAGGAAGGAGTTGCCGTGCGCCGGCATTTTGACCTGTTGAAATGGCTTCAGGGAGAGATGCAGCACTATCTGCCGCATGAAATCATGTTGGTTGCGTGGGGAGATTTTAGCTCCGACGTTATACGATACGATATTGTCTCTGCATTGCCGGGAGTCAGAACAGCGCATTCCGAACCGGCTGGTCTTTCTCCCTTGGTTCGTGGGCTCTATAATCGTTGGGTTGACGTAGGAAGAACGCCGTTGATATCGAGTGTCGATGAAATCGGTATTCTTCCTGAGTATAATGCCCGGCAATGCTCATTTGGCAGGGCCTTGCATGGCATGCGTTCGTACGGCTTGCACGGCATCAGCGATAAACGGGGGCGTGACGAATGCCTTTACGTAATGTTTAGCTCGCAAGACAAACTCAACGATGCGACACTCAGCACGATAGAGATTCTGCTGCCCTATCTTGATTCTGCCTTGCGTCGGGTTGCACCTCTACCGAGTTCTTCTTTTCAGGTACCATATCTGCCAGGTTCACGAGGCTGCGAAGACTATAGACTGAGTGAGCGCGAAGCGGAAATCATGGATTGGGTAAGGAAGGGAAAAA
>Ga0111538_10005571_pt1 | contig 17171 bp, 16 predicted proteins | sample SoiMethybrSBSTD1_FD_79669 | JGI IMG/M metagenome (GOLD analysis project Ga0111538, IMG submission 79669) | Bulk soil microbial communities from a Populus tree surrounding site in Tennessee, USA - Soil MetaG P. TD hybrid SBSTD1 (version 2)... | ecosystem: Environmental > Terrestrial > Soil >...
CTTCGCGCCGCGACCGGTCGCGCCTTCGTCGCGGATTTCGCCGCCCGCCCCGGTGGCTGCGCCGGGAAACGGCGCGATCGCGGTCGGGTGGTTATGCGTCTCGCACTTCAGCACGCTGTGCACGAGGCCCTCATGCGACCGGTAGACGCCTGCGCCATCGGGATGAAAGCGCTCGACGACACGGCCCTGCATGACCGCGGCGTTGTCGCTGTAGGCGACCACGGTTCCCTGCGGATGGACCGCGTGGGTGTGCCGGATCATCGCGAACAGCGACCGTTCCTTGCGCTCGCCGTCGACGACCCAATCGGCATTGAAGATCTTGTGCCGGCAGTGCTCCGAATTCGCCTGCGCGAACATCGTCAATTCCGCGTCGGTCGGGTCCCGGCCGAGCGCGCCGTACGCTTCGCGCAGATACTCGATTTCGTCGTCGGCGAGCGCAAGGCCGAGCGTCCGGTTCGCTTCCTCGAGCGCGGCGAGCGGCACCCGGTCCATCGGGCGCGGCTCGAATCGGCGAAAGAGCGCGTCCGCGCCCTCGGGCCCGTCGAGCACGGTTTCGGTCATCCGGTCGTGCAGCAGCGCCGCCACGCGCTCGCGCTCGGCGGCGCCAAGGGCCGCGTCGAGCGAGTACAACGTTCCGCGCTCGATGCGGCGCACCGCCGCAAGCCCGCAAATGCGCGCGATATCAGTCGCCTTCGAAGACCAGGGCGAGATGGTGCCGAGCCTGGGGACCACGAGAAACTGAGCTTCCGTCGAGGAAGCGGCGGGCGGCTTCGTTCCGTATTCGAGCAGCCGCGCGAGGACTTCGCTTTCCGCGCGCTCGAGCGGCCGCTCGACCTCGACGAAATGCCAGAACTCGGCGGCGACGCTGCGAATGACCGGATGCGCTGCGCGCAGCGCGGACTGCAGCTTGGCGATGCGGAACTCCGACAGCGCGCATGCGCCGCGAAGTTTCAGGATCATGGACATCCGGCCGTGCTGGTAAAAACGAATTCTACCAGCGGCGATCTACCTGCGCAGCGCCGGCTCCTTGACCTTGCCGCCGAGGCTGAGCGTCGCGCGCGCCGACTTCAGGTCGACGATGACGCGACCCGAAAGCGCGCCGTCGGGCGCGATTTCCAGGCCCGCGCCGGCATTCAACGCGCCGGCCGCGATCGCGACGTTGCGCAATTGCACCGCACCCTTGTCGTACAAGCCTTGTCCGGTCAGCTCGTTGAAGACGGTGCGTCCCGCAAGCGGCCCGGTGCCCTGAATCGCGCGTCCGAGGTCGAAGCTGCCGAGGACGCCTTTCTCGACCTTGTACGAGCCTTCCAGCCGCAGCGACTCGCCGAGCTTCGCCGGCTCCGCGCCCTTCATCGCGTATTTGCCGCTGCCCTCGACTTTTCCCTCGGACATCAGCGCCGGAGCGAAGACGCCGACGTTGACGCCGCGCACGCGCAGTTCGCCCTCCACGGACCACTCGTCGCCCCAGCGGATCCGTGAGTTGCCGTTGAACACGCCTTCGACCGCGCGCCCGTCGAATTCGGCGATGCCCAGTCCCTGGCGCGTCGCGTTGCCTTTCATCGCGAAATCCGCAAGCGTGACGCCGGGCATGAATGGCACCGGGAAGGATCCGGCGCTGACCTCGAACGCAAGCTCGCCGTTGCGCGGCGTGATCTGTCCCTGCAGCCGGTCCGGCCCGCTGATCCTCACCGATTGCACCGATCCATCCGCGCCGATCGCGGCGTCCACGTCGAGCGGTGGCACGGCGAGCGGGCCCTCGAGCTTCAATTGCTTGGCCGCGATCGCACCGATCTTGAGGTCGGATCCCTGCAGGGTGCCGAAGAGGGCCGCGCCGAGGAGTTCCTGCTTGATCACGGCGTTCTCGAGCACGATCCGGCTGAACTCCTTCTGCGAGCCGAACAGCGACCCGATGCTCGGCGACGCGCGCACAGTCCCGATCTTCACCCCGTGTCCGACCGAAACGCTGTCCAGCTTGACCTCCAGCCCGCTGATGAGCGAGTACCGCGCAGATCCGATCTTGACCGCTTGTCCGGTCGCCTGCGCCGCCGCCTGCTCGTATGAACCGGTGGAAAGCGGCACTACGTGGATCGCACCGGCGCCCACGACGACCAGCACCACCAGCGCGAGCACGGCTTTCTTGCCCAGATTGCGCACTCGCTCGGACGACGTGGCCTTGCCGACCACTTCTGCGTCCTTGCGCTGCTCTTCCCGCTCGCGGTCGCGCTCGCGCTTGCGCGCTTCGGCCAGTTTCTCCGCATCGCGCTTCACCTCGTCCATGTCAAGGTCGTCGTCCTTGACTTCGACATCGCGCTGTGCGGCAAGCTCGGCCTGCTTCGCCGCGTAGGCTTCCTTCGCCTTGACCTTGCGCTCCTCGGCCTCGCGTTCCTCGCGTTCCGTTTCCTCCTGCGCCTTGCGCTCGGCCTCGGCCTTCGCGCGCTCGGCGTCCGCCTTTGCGCGCTCCGACTCCTCGCGCCGGCGACGCTCCTCTTCCGCCTTGCGGCGCGCCTCTTCCTCCTCGCGCCGGCGGCGCTCTTCCCTCTCTCGCTCGGCTTCGGCCTTCGCCTTGCGGTCGGCGTCCTCTTTCGCCTTGCGCTCTGCCTCCTCGCGTTCGGCGAACGAATTGAGGTCCGCGAACAGGGCATCGATCGACGCGCCCTCTCCCGCGGGCGGCGCAGGAGGCGATGACGGCGGCGCAACGGATTCTGCCTTCGCGGCCGCCATTCCGGCTTCGATCTTCTTGCGGGCGCGCTCTTCCCGCTCGCGCTTCAGGCGGTCCTCGTCCTCGCGCTTGCGCGATTCGCGCTCGGCATCCTCGCGCCCCCGGCGCTCGGCCTCTTCTTTCGCACGGCGCTCGGCGTCCTCCTTGGCCCTGCGCTCGGCTTCGAGCTGCTTGCGCAGCTCGTCGGCTTCACGCCGCCCCTTCTCCTCGGCTTCGCGGCGCGCCTGGTCCGCCCGCTCGCGCTCGGCGCGGGCAACGCGGTCCGCCTCCTGCTTGGCGATGCGCTCGGCTTCCTGCTTTTCCTTGCGCTCGGCTTCCAGTTGCTGGCGCAGCTTGTCGGCTTCCTGCCGTGCCCGCTGGTCCGCCTCGCGCCGCGCCTTCTCCTCGGCTTCGCGGCGTGCCTGCTCGATCCGCTCGTGCTCGGCTGCTTCGCGCGTCTTGCGCTCTGCATCTTCGCGTGCCTTGCGCTCGGCATCTTCCTTTGCCCGCCGCTCGGCGTCCTCTTTCGCCTTGCGCTCAGATTCCTCGCGCGCCCTGCGCTCGGCTTCTTCCTTCGCCTTGCGCTCGGCTTCCAGCTCGCGCCGCAGCTCCTCGGCTTCGCGGCGCGCCTTCGCTTCCGCCTCGCGACGCGCCTGCTCGAATCTTTCCCGCTCGGCCGCTTCGCGGGCGTGCCGTTCGGCATCCTCGCGCGCCCTGCGCTCGGCTTCCTCTTTGGCGCGCCGCTCGGCCTCGTCCTTCGCCTTGCGTTCGGCTTCCTCGCGAGCCTTGCGCTCCGCGTCCTCCCGGGCCTTGCGCTCCGCATCCTCCCGGGCGCGACGCTCCGTCTCTTCCTTCGCCTTGCGCTCGGCTTCCTCGCGCGCCTTGCGCTCGGCTTCCAGCTTCGCCCGGTGCTCTTCCTCCAGCCGCTTGCGCAGTTCCTCGGACTCGCGCGCCGCGCGGATGGCGTCTTCCTTCGCCTTGCGCTCGGCGTCGTCGCGCGCCTTGCGCTCGGCCTCTTCCTTGGCCTTGCGCTCCGCGTCGAGCTGGCGACGCAGGTCTTCGGCCTCGCGGCGCGCCTGCTCGACGCGCTCCCGCTCGCGCTCGGCGGCTTCGCGCGCATGCCGTACCGCTTCCTCCTTGGCGACCCGCTCGGCTTCCTCGCGCGCCCTGCGCTCGGCTTCGAGCTTGCCGCGCAGGTCGTCGGCCTCGACTCGGGCCTTCTGCTCGGCCTCCTTGCGCGCACGCTCGAGCGCTTCGCGCTCGCGCTGCGCGGCGGCTTGCCGTTCGCGCTCGGCGGCGTCCGTGCGCGCCTTGACCTCCGCCTCGGCCTTTGCGCGCGCCTCTGCAGCCGCCCGGGCCGCAGCCTCCTGCGCGGCCTTGACCTTGGCGTCGGCTTCGGCGCGTATTCGCGCCTCGACTTCTACGCGCGCCCTGGCCTCCGCGGCCCGCGCCTTGGCTTCAGCTTCCTGCCGGGCGCGGACGTCGGCGAGTTCCTGCTCCTTGGCGCGCAGTTCCGCCTTCGCGCGAGCTTCCTGCGCGAGGTCCTGGCGCGGCGGCGGTGCGGCCGGTGCCCTGGACGGGGCGGCGGTGAAATCGAGTTCCTCGCCGGGATCCTTCGGCGGCGGCGCACCCGTGGGCCTGGGCGCAGCCGCGGGCTTGGGTGCAGCCGCTGGAGGCGCTGCAGCGGGCCGCGGCGCGGCGGGTGCGGGCGCCGGTTGCGAGCCGCTCGTCGCGACCTCGCGGACAAATCCGTCCTTGTCGAGCTGGAGCAGCAATGCCTCCAGCTTGTCGACCTCCATCTTGTAGAACTTGATTTGCAGATCGGCAAAGGTCGTCTTGCCGTCGATTTGCGCGAGGACGGCGCGATCCGCGCGCGACAGGAGGCTCGTCTTGCCGCCCGCTTCCTGTACGCCTTTGCCCGTCTTCGAGTAAATCGCGGTGGGATTCATCCTGCCCTGGCCGGGTTCCGTTCCTATTATAGCCAGCGTGCTACATTGAGCCCGGCCCTTGATGACCGCCCGTGCCGCTTCGCCGTTCCTCACCATCTTGCTCGGCGTGCTGGTCGGCCTCTCGGCTCTCGGCATGGACATGTTCCTGCCGAGCGTGCCTGCGATCGCGCGAGCATTCAACGTCGAGCCCGGCTCCGCGCAACTCGCGGTGACCACGTATCTGCTCGGCCTCGCGGCCGGCCAGCTCGCATGGGGACCGCTCTCCGACCGCATCGGCCGCAAGCCGGTGCTGCTTGCTGCGCTCGCGGTATTTTTTGCCGCCAGCGCGGCCTGTGCTGTCGCGGATTCGCTGGCGAGCGTGGCGCTGCTGCGATTCGTGCAGGGAGCGGCGATGTCCGGCGGCCCCGTGATCGCGCGATCGATCGTGCGTGACCTTGCCGCGCACGAGGCAGCCGCCCACCTGCTCGGCAAGATGATGGTCGTGTTCGGTTTCATCCCGGTCCTCGGCCCCCTGGTGGGCGCGCAACTGCTCTCGCTCGCCGGCTGGCACGGAGTGTTCTGGTTCTATGCCGGATTTGCGCTCGTCCTGGTCGCGATCGTGTCGCTCGGCTTGCCTGAGACGGCGCCTGCGGAACGCCCTGCGATCTCGCCGGCGCGCATCGCGCAACGCTATGGGCTGTTGCTGCGCGATCGGCGCTTCGTTGCCCCGCTCGCGACGGCGCTCAGCGCGCAGATGGGCATCCTCGCGTTCGTCGCGACGTCCTCGCTCGTGCTCGTACAGGCCCTGCGGGTCACGCCGACCGTGTTCAGCCTGCTTTTCGCCCTGGTGATGATCGGCCAGATGACCGGCGGAATCCTCGGCAGCCGGCTCGTGCTGCGCCTGGGCATCGAGCGCATGGTGCGGCTCGGGACGAGGCTGGTCCTGGCCGCCGGAGCGCTGCTCGCCCTTCTCGTGTACTCCAGCGTGGCCCACTGGAGCGCGATCGTGCTGCCGATGCTGGTGTACATCCTTGGCGCCGCGTTGCTTCTGCCGAACGTCACCGCGGCCGCGCTGACGCCCTTCCCCGGCATGGCGGGTGCCGCGTCCTCCCTGCTCGGCGTCCTTCCGTTCGCGCTGGGAGCGCTCGTCAGCGCGCTGCTCGGCGCGGCGTTCGACGGGACGGCCCGACCGCTTGCGCTGGCGGTTGCATTGGCGGGCGCGAGCGCCTTTGCCTGCGAGCGGCTGTTGTTCAGGCCGGTGGCGAGAGCGTTGCGCGCGCATGGATAGCCTCGATTGCGCCGTCATCGGCGCCGGCGTCGTCGGGCTGGCGATCGCTCGCTCGCTCGCACTCGCGGGCCGGGAGGTCGTGATCCTCGAGGCGGAAGACGCGATCGGAACGCACACCAGCTCGCGCAACTCGGAAGTCATCCATGCCGGAATCTATTACCCGAAGGGTTCCCTGAAGGCGCGTGCGTGCGTGCGCGGCAAGGCGCTGCTCTACGAGTACTGCGTGCGGCACGGGATTCCGCATGCGCGCTGCGGCAAGCTGATCGTCGCGACATCGGAGAGCCAGCTGAGCGAGCTGGAGGGCATCCAGGCCAAGGCGCATGCGAATGGCGTGACCGACGTCGTGCGGATGGCGCGCGACCAGGCGCTCGCGCTCGAGCCCGCGCTGTCGTGCGTCGCGGCGCTCTACTCGCCGTCGACCGGCGTGATCGACAGCCACGCACTGATGCTCGGATATCTCGGCGATGCGCAGGCGAACGGCGCAATGCTCGCGCTCGCGAGCAGGCTGGAACGCGCGCTCGTCCGCGACGGTGGAATCGAGCTGCGCGTTGCAGGTGCCGACCCGGTCCTCGCTCGGTGCGTCGTCAACAGCGCCGGCCTCTCGGCGCCGAGTGTCGCGCGTCGGATCGAAGGTTATCCGGCGGACCGCGCGCCGCGCGAGCTGTACGCCAAGGGCAACTACTACTCGCTCGAGTCACGCGCGCCGTTCGCGCGGCTCGTCTACCCGGTTCCCGAACCGGGCGGCCTCGGCGTGCATGTCACGCTCGATCTCGCCGGCCGCGCGCGATTCGGGCCCGACGTGGAATGGGTCGAGCACATCGACTACGGCGTCGATCCGCGCCGCGCCGAGCGCTTCTATGCGGCGATCCGGCGCTACTGGCCCGGCCTGCCCGACGGCGCGCTCGCGCCGGGCTACGCCGGGATCCGGCCGAAAATCTCCGGCCCGAGCGAGCCCGCGGCGGACTTCGTGATCCAGGGGCCGTCCGAGCACGGCATCGCGGGGTTGATCAACCTCTTCGGCATCGAGTCGCCCGGATTGACAGCTTCGCTCGCGTTGGCCGATGATGTCGCGCAGCTGCTTTCCGAATAAGAGAACCCGGAGGAGACATGCACTCGAAGCTCGTCGGAGCCGCGCTCGCACTCGCAGTCGCGAGCATGGCGCATGGGCAAACCAAGTGGGACATGCCCACGCCGTACGCGGACGGCGAATTTCACACGCGCAACGTGATGCTGTTCGTCGAGCAGGTCGGCAAGGCGACGAACGGCCAGCTCGACATCAAGGTGCACTCCAACGGCTCGCTGATCAAGCACCCGGAGATGATGCGCGCGGTCTCGACCGGCCAGGTCAACATCGCCGAGTTCCTGCTCGGCCAGTTCGCCAACGAAGAGCCGGTGTTCGCGGTCGACAACCTGCCGTTCCTCGCCGCCGGGTACGACAACGCCGCGAAGCTCTACCAGGCGCAGAAGGCGGTGCTGGAGAAGAAGCTGCAGGCACGCGGCATGCGGCTGCTCTATTCGGTCGCATGGCCCGGGCAAGGCATCTATACGAAGACCCCGCTGAAAAGCGTCGCCGACCTGAAGGGCACGAAGTTCCGCACGTACAGCCCGCAGACCGCGCGCCTCGCCGAGCTGCTCGGCGCGAGCCCGACCGTGATCCAGGTGCCCGAGGTGCCGCAGGCGTTCGCTACCGGGACAATCAGCGCGATGATCACCTCGTCGGCCACCGGCACGTCGACCAAGGCCTGGGAATTCGTCAAGAACTATTACCTGACGAACGCGATGCATCCGAAGAACGTGGTCGTGGTGAACGAGCGTGCGTTCCAGCGGCTTCCCGCCGCGCAGCAGAAGGCGCTCGTCGAGGCAGCATCGACCGCGGAGACGCGCGGCTGGGCGATGTCGAAGGTCCGCGAGCTCGAGGCGAACGAACTGCTGCAGAAGAACGGCATGACGCTCCACAAGCCCGACGCCGCGATGCTGGGCGCATTCGGCAAGGTCGGCAAGCAGATGACCGAGGAGTGGCTGAAAACCGCCGGGCCCGAGGGGCAGGCGATCATCAAGGCGTACAACGGAAAATAAGCGCCGCGCGCACGCGTGAGGCGCGCACTCGACTCGCTCTACTCGCTAAGCGGTGCCGCCGCCGCGATCTGCCTCGCGGGCATCGGCGCGCTGATGCTCGCGCAGGCGCTGGTGCGCGAGTTCGGCGTCCTGATCCGCGGCTCGGACGACATCACCGCGTGGCTGTGCGCCGCGTCCGCCTTCTTCGCACTCGGGCACACGTTCCGCCACGGCGAGCTGGTGCGCGTCGGCCTGTGGATCGACATGCTCGGCACGCAAAAACGCCGCTACGCCGAAGTGCTCGCGCTCACGATCACGGCGCTCTTCGTCGCCTACATGACCTGGGCGGTGGCGCGCTTCGTCTATGACAGCTGGCAATTCCATGAAGTCGCGCAGGGCCTGATCAAGCTGCCGATCTGGATTCCGCAGCTCTCGTTCCTGGCCGGCGTGGCGATCTTCCTCATCGCCGTGCTGGATGAGCTGGTGACGGTGCTGCGCGGGCAGAAGCCCGCCTACCAGGTCGCCGAGGATGAGCGCCGCGCACGCGGCGACTTTTCCGAGATGGCGTGAGCAATGGGTACGCTGACGATCGCCTCGATCCTGTTCGCGCTGCTGCTGGTCCTGCTTTCGGGCGGCGTCTGGATCGCGATCTCGCTCGCCGCCGTCGCCTGGTTCGGCCTGCAGTTCTTCACCTCGACGCCGCCCGACGTCAACCTGTTCCAGTCGTTCTGGGGATCGAGCGCGTCGTGGACGCTCGCCGCATTGCCGCTCTTCATCTGGATGGGCGAGATCCTGTACCGCACCAAGCTGTCGGAAGAAATGTTCGAAGGGCTCGCGCCGTGGTTGACCTGGCTGCCCGGCCGGCTGATGCACGTGAACGTGCTGGCCTGCGGGATCTTCGGCACGGTTTCGGGCTCGTCGGCCGCAACCTGCGCGACGATCGCCAAGGTGGCGCTGCCCGAACTGATCAAGCGCGGCTACGACGAAAAGACGTGCCTGGGGTCGCTGTGCGGCGCCGGCACGCTGGGGATCCTGCTGCCGCCGTCGATCATCATGGTGGTATACGCAGTCGCGGCCGAAGTCTCGATCCTCAAGGTGTTCCTCGCCGGCTTCCTGCCCGGTTTCCTGCTGATGGCGCTCTTTTCCGGCTACATCGTCGTCTGGGCGCTGCTCAACCCCGACAAGACGCCCAAGGAAGACACCACGCTTACCTTCGGCGAGAAGCTCTATCGCAGCCGCCACCTGATTCCCTGCATGCTGCTGATCGTGTTCATCGTCTGGGTCATGGTCATCGGCTGGGCGACCGCCACCGAGTCCGCCGCGTATGGCGTGCTCGGGTCGCTCGCAATCGCCTGGTGGTCCGGCGGATTGACGCGCGAGACGTTCTGGCAGAGCCTGATGGGCGCGACGCGGCTGTCGTGCATGATCATGTTCATCCTCGCCGGCGCGGCGTTCCTTTCCTCCTGCATGGCGTTTACCGGCATTCCGAAGGCGCTTGCCGAGTGGGTCGCGTCGCTGCAGCCGAACCGCTACATGCTGATCGCGGTGCTCGCCGCGATCTACATCCTGCTCGGCACCGCGCTCGACGGCGTCTCGATGATCGTGCTGACGACGTCGATCGTGATCCCGATGGTCGAGAAGGCCGGGTTCGACCTGGTGTGGTTCGGCATCTTCATCGTGCTGCTGGTCGAGATCGCCGAGGTGACGCCGCCGCTCGGCTTCAACATGTTCGTGCTGCAGACGATGAGCGGCCGTGATTCGAACTACGTCGCCTATGCGTCGATTCCGTTCTTCTTCATGATGATCCTGTGCATTGCGCTGATCACGATCTTTCCCGAAATCGCGACCTGGCTGCCCGACGTGCTGCTCGCGCAGCCCAAGCCCGCCTCGTGATCACCGTCCACCACCTGAACAACTCGCGCTCGCAGCGTGTGCTGTGGCTGCTCGAGGAGCTGGGACTCCAGTATGAAATCAAGCGCTACCAGCGCGACGCGAAGACGATGCTCGCGCCGCCCGAGTTGCGCCAGGTGCACCCGCTCGGAAAATCTCCGGTGATCTCCGACGGCGACTTGACGCTGGCGGAATCCGGAGCGATCGTTGAGTACCTCGCCGACACGTATGGCGCCGGGCGACTGGCTCCTGCGCACCGGACGCCCGAGCGATTGCGCTACAGCTACTGGATGCACTTCGCCGAAGGGACTGCAATGCCACCGCTATTGTTGAAGCTGATCTTCGATCGCATCGAGAAGGCCCCGGCGCCCTTCTTCGTGCGCCCGATCGCGCGCGCGATCGCCAACCGCGCGAAGAGCTCGTTCGTGCAGCCGAACATCGACCGGAACCTGGATTTCATGGAAGCGGAGCTCGGCAAGAGAGAATGGTTCGTCGGAAACACGTTCACCGCGGCGGACGTGCAGATGAGCTTTCCGCTCGAAGGGGCGGCGGCGCGCGGCGGCCTCGATGCACGCCGCCCCGGGCTGATGGCCTTCCTCGAGCGCATCCACGCGCGCCCGGCGTATGCGCGCGCGCTCGCCAAGGGCGGGCCCTACGCACTGGTCCGCTAGCATGCCGAGCGCGATCTACCTCACCGCCGACATCCGGCGGATCGAAGAGAAGGCCGGACCCCATGCGGGTCTCATGGAGCGCGCGGGTCTCGCCGCCGCGGATTTCGCCGCGCAACTCGTTGCCGATCGCGGCAAGGACGTGCTCGTGCTCGCGGGACCGGGGAACAACGGCGGCGACGCATACGAGGTCGCTGCAAACCTGAAGGCGGAATACTTCCGCGTCAGCGTGGTCTCGCCAGCCGACCCGGCGGGACTTTCCAGGGACGCGGCAAACGCGCGCAGCAAGTGGCTCGATTCCGGCGGCGAGATCCACCCCGCCGCGCCTGCGGACCGCAAATGGGCGCTCGTCGTCGACGGGCTCTTCGGAATCGGCCTCACACGCGACGTGGAAGGGGAATACGCGAAGCTCGTTGCGCTGGCGAACGCGCAGCGCTGCCCGGTACTCGCGCTCGACATTGCGAGCGGCATTGCATCCGACACCGGCCGCGTCCTCGGCCACGCGGTGCGAGCAACACACACGATTACCTTCATCGCGCTCAAGCCCGGGCTATTGACGCTCGACGGGCCGGATCACTGTGGAGCGGTCACCGTCAACGACCTTGGTCTCGATGCCGCCAGCTCGGTTGCGGCCGGGGCGTGGGTCGCGACGCCGGAACTGTTTTCGAACCTGCTCAAGCCGCGCCCTCGGAACTTCCACAAGGGCCAGGCCGGCTCGGTGGGAATTCTCGGCGGCGCCGCCGGAATGACCGGCGCTGCGCTGCTCTCCGGCCGCGCAGCGCTGATGCTCGGCTCGGGGCGCGTCTACGTCGGAATGCTCGCGCCGGACGCGCCCGCGGTCGATCTACTCATTCCCGAACTGATGCTGCGTCACCCCGACGAGGCGCTCGGCATGGACCTCGACGCGCTCGTCGTCGGCCCGGGGCTCGGGCAAGGCGAGCGCGCCGAAACGCTGGTCGCCGCGGCGCTCGCCAGTGACATCCCGTGCGTGCTGGATGCGGACGCCTTGAACCTCATCGCCGAAAGCAGCGACCTGAAGGAAGCGTGCGCGCGCCGCCGCTCGGACACGATCGTTACCCCGCATCCGGCTGAGGCGGCGCGGCTGCTTGGCGCGAAGACCTCGGATGTGCAGCAGGATCGATACGCCGCTGCCCAGCGGCTGTCGCGCGATCTCCATGCGCATGTCGTGTTGAAAGGCGCGGGGACGATCCTCGTTGCGCGCGATGGGCACTGGTTCATCAATACTTCCGGCAACGCCGGCATGGCATCGGCCGGCATGGGCGATGTGCTGTCGGGCATCCTCGGGTCCCTGCTGGGGCAAGGATTCGCGGGCGAAAGCGCGCTCGTGCTCGGTACGCACCTGCATGGCGTTGCGGCCGACGAGGCCGTCCGCGCCGGACTCGGCGCCGTAGGATTGACCGCGAGCGAGACGATCCCCGCCGCGCGCCGCCAGTGGAACCGCTGGCTCGGCGGCTAACGATTCCATGGGCGCAAGGTTCCCGAACGAGTCGCGCGCCTACCGCGCCGCGCGCAACAGGCTTCTGAGTGCGGAATCGAAGTTGCGCAAGCACGTCGAGCAAGTCGCCGCCCTGCGCCGCAAGCTGCCGCCGGGCGGCAAGCTTCCGCGGGACTATGAGTTCGAAGCCGAAGGCGGCACGAGGATCCGGATGTCGCAACTTTTCGAACCAGGCACGAACACCCTGATCCTGTACAGCTACATGTACGGCCCGGACAGGAAGGCGCCGTGCCCGATGTGTACCTCGTTTCTCGACAGCCTCGATGGAGCGGCGCCGCATATCGCGCAGTGCGCAAGCCTCGCAGTCGTAGCCAAATCGCCGATCGCGCGGATCGTGGGTTTCGCGCGCTCGCGCGGCTGGCGGAACCTGCGGCTGCTTTCTTCCGCGGGAAGCACGTACAACCGCGAATACTTCGGCGAAGCGGCCGACGGCAGCCAGATGCCGTCGCTCAACGTGTTCCGGCGGCGCGGCCGCGCGATTCATCACTTCTTTCACACCGAACTGCTGTTCGCGAAATCCGAAAAGGGCCAGGATCCCCGTCATGTCGACATGGCGTGGCCGCTGTGGAACATGCTCGACTTCACGCCCGAGGGTCGCGGCAAGTGGTATCCAAGCCTGCAGTACCCGGCGGTCGCGAGAGGAAACGTTGTGAACCGCAAATGCTGAAACTCTACGTCACGCCCGGCTCACCCTACGCGCGCATGGCGCGCATCGTCGTGCTCGAGAAGGGCTTGCAGGATCGCGTCGAAATCCTCACGGCAAAGACCCGGGTCGCGGACAGTCCCTACTATGCGATCAATCCTTCCGGCCGTGTCCCCTACCTTGTCGACGAACGCGGCGTCGGGCTGGAGGAATCCGTGTATATCTGTGCGTACCTCGATCGCCTGGACGGCGCTGCGGCGCTCGACGGCGGCGAACGGTCGTGGGAAGGCCGCCGGCTGGAAGCGCTCGCGCGAAGCCTGCTCGACGGTCTTTCGGTCTGGCTGCGCGAAATCCTCCGGCCGCAGAACGAGCGCTCGGCGCCGGTGATCCGGCATGAAACCGAGCGCGCGCGCCGGTTACTCGACGTCTGGGAGCGCGAAGCAAGTCACGCGCTGATGGGCGGCGCGCTGAACCTGGTGCAGATCACTCTTGGATGCGCGCTCGGCCTCGAAGCGCGCAATCCGGACTTTCGCTGGCGTGCGGGACGCCCGCAATTGTCCGCCTGGTTCGATCGAATCGCCGCACGGCCCTCGTTCGCGGCAACCGCGCCTCCCGGCGCGTAGCTACTCGCAGCGGTAGAACGCGTCGCGCCGCTGCTTGCTGATCACGTCGAGATCCTCCGGATCGCGCGGCACGCCCTGGCTGGTATTGATCCGCGGCTCGAGCTGAGCGAGGCGCTTCTCGAGCCGCGCGGTCTTGGGCTCCGAGTCGAGCTTCGCGAAGCGCGCGCGCAGATCCTTCGCGTCGCTGGTGCGCTTTTCGGCTTCGGCGAACGCGATTTCGCGCCGCAGCTTGCGCTTCTCGCAGTGCACCTGCTCGAGCTGCTTGAGGATGTCGACGAACTCCCGGCCCTCCGGGGTCATCGCCGCAGCGGGCGTAACCGCAAGGAGGAAAGCAAGCGCGGCGCGCCGGAAATTCACGCGCGAATGATACTCCGGCGGCGATCGGCGCCGCCGCCCCGAAGACTGCTGGGAAGTGATGCTAGGCGGACGTGGCCGCGCGCCGCTTTTCGCGCGCAGCGCTCTTCAGCTTGCGCACCACGTCGAAGATCTCGGCGGCGTGATGTTTCGGGTTCACGCCGTAGGCTGCGTGCCGGATCACGCCCTTCTTGTCGATCACGAATGTCGATCGCACGAGGCACTCGCGGCGCACGCCGTCGTGCTCCTTCTGCTGCAGCACGCCGTACTGGCGGCACACGTCGCCCTCGGGATCGGCGAGCAGCACGATCGACAGCCCGTTCTTGTCGCGGAACTCAGCGTGCGTGAGGCAGTCGTCGCGCGAGACACCGAGAATGACGCAGTCGCACTGGCCGAACTGCTGGTCGTGATCGGAGAAATCGGTTGCCTCGAGCGTGCAACCCGGCGTGCCGTCGCGCGGATAGAAATACAGCACGACCAGGTTCTTTCCGCGGAACGCGGACAGCTCCACCGGCTGCATGTCGGCATCGTGCAGCGAGAACTCAGGCGCGGTCTGTCCCGGTTGAAGCATGGCGATGAGTTGCGGCAGATTCTAATGCACGTTGCGCGTCGCGTGACAAGGGGTTGTGTCGTCGCAGCCACAAAAATCGTGTCGATATAATTCGGCGATGCGGGAACGGCTGCCCGGCGGCATGGTCGCGAGCGAATTCCTGCGGCGCCACTGGCAGCGCAAGCCGTTGCTGGTGCGCGGCGCATTTCCCGGCGTCGGCGCCTGGCCGGGGAAACGAAAGTTATTCACACTCGCAGCGCGCCCGGACGTCGAATCCCGCCTCATCTCGCGAAGCGGGCGCCGCTGGAGCGTCGCGCATGGCCCACTGGTCCACACGCTGCTCGCACGCCAGCGCACACGCAACTGGACGCTGCTGGTGCATGGCGTCAACCATCACTGCACCGATGCGGAACGGTTGCTGCGCTGCTTTTCGTGGCTGCCGCACGCGCGGCTCGACGACGTGATGGTGAGTTTCGCCGTCCCCGGAGGTGGCGTGGGTGCTCACTATGATGCGTACGACGTCTTCCTCGTGCAGGGGCCGGGGCGCCGGGTGTGGCGGCTCGAGCCGCCGCGCCGGTTCGCCGAAGTGTCCGGCGCGCCGCTGCGATTGATCGCGGATTTCGCGCCGCAGGAGGAATATCTGCTCGAGCCAGGCGACATGCTGTACCTGCCGCCGGGCTGGGGCCACGATGGCGTGGCGCTCGAGCCGTCGTTCACCTACTCGATCGGATTTCGCGCGCCCCGGGTTGCCGAGCTCGCGGTAGCGATGCTCGACGACCTGCACGAGCGCGGGTTTCCCGGCCGCGAATATCGTGATCCCGGGCTGCGAGTGACGCGCCACCCGGCGCAGATCGGATCGCGCATGCTGCGATTTGCCGAGGATGCGATGCGCGCGATCCGCTCCTCGCGCGCCACGGCACGCTCGTCGCTCGGCCGCTTCCTGACGACGCCGAAGCAGCACGTCGTGTTCGAACGGCCGGTTCACCCGCGCACGCGCGCCCGTTTCCTCGCCGGCCTGCGGTCGTGCGCCGTGCGCCTCGATCCGCGTACCCAGCTGCTCTATTGCGGCGACCGCTTCTTTCTTAACGGCGAAGAAATGCGGCCGCGCAAGACTCAGGCGAGCGCGCTCGCGCGGCTCGCGGATCGCAGGGAAGCCGGCGGACGGGCGCTTGCCCGTTGCGGAGCAGGCGATCTACTCTACGCTTGGTACCAGGACGGCTACATCCACTTGGAGCCTGCAGCATGAGCCCGGCGAACGACGCGGCCCCGCCGCCGCAATACGAGCGGTTCGACGACGAGGAAGCATTCCAGCAAGCGGTCGACCGACTGCTCGAGCAGTCCGGGCGCGAGCTGCGCATCTTCGATCCGGATCTCTCGGGCTTGCGCCACAACCTGCCGGACCGCATCTCGCGACTGCAGCGCTTCCTGAATGCAAGCCGCACGCGGCGCATCTACATTGCAATCCACGACACCGATTACCTCGCCAAATACTGCCCGCGCATGCGCGACCTGATGGCGCGGTACGCCCACGCGATCCAGGTCCAGCAGACCGACGAGGAGATCCGCGAGCTGCAGGACGCATTCTTCGTCCTCGACGCGAGGCACTACGTGCGGCGGCCGGTCGCGCGGTTCTGGCGCGGAGCGATCGGCATCGACGACGAATCCGAGGCGCTCTCGATGCGCTCCCGCTACCTCGAAATCTGGGCGGCGTCCTATCCGGCGGTGTCGCCGACGACGCTCGGCCTGTGAAAGCGGCTGCTGATATAATTTCGCCGCTCCACCGCGCCTTGCGGGCGGACAACCACACAACTACGCGATCAGGGGAATGGAAATGAACAAATCACTGCTGTTGGCCGCGGTTGCGGCCGTGGCGCTGGCCGCCTGCGGCCAGGAACAGAAACCCAAGCCGGCGCCTGCTCCGGCACCGAAAGCCGCGGCTCCTGCACCAGCGCCCGCGACGCCGCCGCCCGCACCGGCAGCGACTCCGGCTCCCGCGCCGGCACCTGCCGAGGAAAAGAAGGACGAGGCCAAGAAGTAACGCACCAACGCCTGACAGCGGCGGCGTCCCGCAAGGGTCGCCGCCGTTTTCATTTCGGCGGCTGGGCGGGCTAGCGCAAGTCTCGCCAGCTGAAACCGTCTTCCTGGGTGGCAATGCCGACCCACTCCTCCTCGCAACCGAGTGCGCGGGCGAGTGCGGCGCGCGCCAGTCCTGGCCGGTTGTTCTGCTGCGACAGGTGCGCGGCGATCACGTGCTGCAGCCGGGAACGGTCGAGCGCTGCAAGCAGCCTCTGCGAAGCGTTGTTGTCGAGATGCCCGAACGGGCCCGCGATCCGCTTCTTGAGCCATCTCGGATAGCCGCCCGCCCACAACAGGTCGAGGTCGTGGTTGCACTCGAGCACGATCGCGTCGATCCCGGACAGCATCGCTTCGACGTGCGAAGTCGAGGCGCCGAGATCGGTGAGCACGCCGACCCGCCGAGCGCCATCGGACACGACATACTGGACCGGCTCGCGCGCGTCGTGCGGGACCGTGAATGGCCGCACGACGAGCGCATCGACCGCGAACTCCAGGCCGCCGCGAATCATCGTCGCCCGCGCGCTGCGAATGACCTTGCCCGCCTCCTCGAGCGCGGCCCGCGTGCCGTGCGTCATGAAGACCTCGAGGTCATGCGCCACGGCAAACGCATACGCATGGCCAGCGTGGTCGTCGTGCTCGTGGGTAACAATGATGGCGCGCAGCGAAGACGGCGCGACACCAAGGCCGGCGAGCCGCCGCTCGAGTTCCTCGGGCGCAAGCCCGCAATCGAGCAGCAGCCGCGTCTGCCCCGACTCCACGACTACGCAGTTTCCCTTGGAGCCGCTGCCGGCGCAGGCGAACCGAATGCGCGCGTTCCTACTTCAGCTGCTCGTGCAGAAGGCTGAGGATGCGGCGCGCCGTGACCGACTGGTCGGCTCCGCC
>Ga0111538_10005572_pt1 | contig 17170 bp, 18 predicted proteins | sample SoiMethybrSBSTD1_FD_79669 | JGI IMG/M metagenome (GOLD analysis project Ga0111538, IMG submission 79669) | Bulk soil microbial communities from a Populus tree surrounding site in Tennessee, USA - Soil MetaG P. TD hybrid SBSTD1 (version 2)... | ecosystem: Environmental > Terrestrial > Soil >...
CCGCAGTGGGGTCCGCATAGGTGGGATGCAATGGGAGCGTGTGGCCGATTACTTCTGGAACGCCTTGCGCAGCGCGGTCATCCGGTCACTCTCGGCCGGTGGCTCCGGCTGCGACTGGATATCGGGGCACGCGACCTTCCCGGCCTCTTGCAACATGCTGGTGCGATTGTCGTAGAGCACGCGCCGGCATTCGCTCCCCACCTCCGGCCGATACAGCAGTTGCCCGACCTGGGTTTCCGAAAAGCGATCGGCGCGATTGAGCACCGTCAATCCACCCGGGGTGCTGGCTGCGCTCGCCGACGGCGCGTTGACCACCTGCCCGGTCCAGAACAGCCCGGCCGCAATCAGCCCGAGGAACGCCACGCAGATCGACAGCGCCAGCTTCGCGTTGGTCGAAGCGGCGCGGCGGCGACGACGAGACCGGCGAACCTGAAGTGACGAGGCGGTTGTCATGGCCCAGCTCGGATCACGGAGCCGAGTCTGGCGCAGCGCTATTGCAGAACCCGCAATCAATTCGTGAAGATTTGATCCGCGCAATTCATGAAGATTTGAATCAATGAATCTCGGGCTCCCGCGTTGGCGCGGTGCCCTGCAGGAAATCGAAGTCGCAGCCTTCGTCGGCCTGGCCGATGTGCTGAGAGAACATTGCGCCATAGCCGCGCTCGAAGCGCGGCGGCGGCGGCGTCCAGGCGGCGCGGCGGCGGTTCAATTCTTCTTCCCCGACCGCCAGATGGATCGAGCGGCGGTCGACGTCGATTTCGATCTCGTCGCCGGTCTTGACGAAGGCGAGCGGCCCGCCGACATAGCTTTCCGGCGCGACATGCAGGATGCAGGCGCCGTAGCTGGTCCCGCTCATGCGGGCGTCCGAGATCCGCACCATGTCGCGCACGCCGGCGCGCACGAGCTTGCGCGGAATCGGCAGCATGCCCCACTCCGGCATGCCGGGGCCGCCTTTGGGCCCGCCGTTCTTGAGCACCAGAATGTGGTCCGGCGTCACCTCGAGGTCGTCGCGCTCGACCTCACGCGCCATGTGGTTGTAGTCCTCGAACGCGATGGCCTTGCCGCGATGCTTGAGGAAGCGCTTGTCGGCCGCCGCCGGCTTCATCACGCAACCGCGCGGCGCGAGATTGCCCTTGAGCACCGCGGTCGCGCCCTCGCCGTAGATCGGATTGTCGAGCGAGTGGATCACATCGGGCATGTGCGCCCTGGCCCCCGCGATGTTGTCGCCCACGGTCTTGCCGCTCACCGTCATGCAGGTGAGATCGAGCTTCTCCTTCATGCCGGCCATCAGCGCGCGCAGGCCGCCGGCGAAGAAGAAGTCCTCCATCAGATATTTTCCGGACGGCCGCACATTGGCGAGCACCGGCACCTGGCGCGACAGCACGTCGAAGCGCTCCATGTCGATCGGAATGCCGGCGCGCCGCGCCATGGCGACGACATGGATGATGGCGTTGGTCGAGCCGCCCATCGCCATGTGCACCTTGATGGCATTGTCGAAAGCGGCCGGGGTCAGGATGCGGTCGGGCGTGACGTCGTTCCACGCCATGTCGACGATGCGGCGGCCGGCCGCCGCCGCCATTCGCGGATGGCTGGAATCGACCGCTGGGATCGACGACGCGCCCGGCAACGCGAGGCCCAGCGCCTCGGTGATCGCCATCATGGTTGCGGCGGTGCCCATCACCATGCAGGTGCCGAACGAGCGCGAAATGCCGCCCTCGATTTCGTTCCAGTCGTCCTCGCTGATCTTGCCGGCGCGTTTCTCATCCCAGTATTTCCAGGCATCGGAGCCGGAACCGAGTGGCTCGCCGCGCCAGTTGCCGCGCAGCATCGGACCGGCCGGCACGTAGATCGCCGGGATGCCCATGCTGATCGCGCCCATCACCAGGCCGGGCGTGGTCTTGTCGCAGCCGCCCATCAGCACGGCGCCGTCGATCGGATGGCTGCGCAGCAATTCCTCGCACTCCATCGCGAGAAAATTGCGGTAGAGCATGGTGGACGGCTTCACGAACGGCTCGGCCAGCGACATCGCCGGCAGTTCAATCGGGAAGCCGCCCGCCTCCAGCACCCCGCGCTTCACGTCGCCGGCGCGCTCGCGCAGATGGCCGTGGCAGGCGTTGATCTCGCTCCACGTGTTGATGATGCCGATGACGGGCTTGCCGCCGAAGTCGGTGCGGTCATAGCCCATCTGCTGAAGCCGCGAACGGTGCCCGAACGAGCGCAGATCGCTGACGCCGAGCCAGCGGTGGCTGCGGAAGTCTTCCGGGCGTTTGCGGCTCATGATGTCCTCTGCTTGGATGGGTTTCGACCGCTGGTGCGGATGTGCGCAACCTTACTAGGCGGTCGCCGATCTGGGGAGGGTCTGATGTCTGTACACAAAGGATTGCCGGCCATAGTGCTCGCCCTCGCCAGTTTGCTGGCTTTCGCCGGCGAGGCATCGTCTCAGGCCAAGCTGCCAGGCAAGCCGATCCGGATCATCAACCCATTCGCGCCTGGCGGTGGCGTCGATGTGGTCGCGCGCATCGTCGGTCAGAAGGTGAGCGAACAGATCGGGCAGCCGGTGCTTGTCGAATCCAAGCCTGGCGCCGGCGGGGCGATCGCGACCAACGAGCTGATGCGGTCCGATCCCGACGGCACCACGCTGTTGATGACGACGAGCTCGCACGCCACGCTGCCAACCTTGAACAAACTGTCCTGGCATCCGAGCAACGATTTCACGCCGATCGCCAACATCTATTCGACCATGTTCGTGATGCCGACCAATGCGGCCAGCAAGGCGCATTTCAGCACGCTGGTCGAGTTCCTGGCTTACGTACGCGCCAATCCGGGCAAGATCAGTTGGGGCTCATCCGGCATTGCCGGGCCGCAGCATCTCGGCGGCATGCAGTTCATCAAGGCCGCGGGCATCGACATCGTCCATGTGCCCTATCGCGGCAACGGTCCAATGCTGCAAGCACTGCTGGCGAACGATGTGCAGCTCACGTTCGACACGCCGACGCTGTCGATGCCGCACATCGAGAGCGGCAAGCTCGTTGCTCTTGCGGTGACCGGCGACCGCCGGCTGGCCAAGCTGCCGAATGTGCCGACCGTGCGCGAGGCGACGCGCCTCGACTACTCGACCGACATCTGGATTTTCGTGATCGGCCCCAAAGGCATTCCGGAACCGATCCAGGCCCTGTTGAACAAGGAATTCACCACGGCGCTCGAAGACAAAGCGGTGCGGGACCGCCTAATCGGCTTCGGTCTCGACGTCCCCGCAACGCGCGACAACACCACCGCCAATCTCAAGCGGCATATCGACACCTTCGCGGCGACCTACGGCAAGCTGATCAACGACTTCGGCATCAAGGCCGAGTGACACCACGCACCTGCCCGGCGCTACGCCTTGAGATTGGCAGCGCGGACCACTTTGGCCCACTTGTCGATTTCGTCACCGATCAGCTTGCCGCAGTCGGCCGGCGAGCCGGGCAGCGGCCAAGCCCCCATGTCGGCGAGCCGGCTTTTCATGGTGGCGTCGGCAAGGCCGGCGTTGATCTCCTTGTTGAGCCTTTCGATGATATCGGCCGGGGTGTTCTTGGGCGCGCAGACCCCATTCCAGGTGCTTGCTTCATAGCCCGGAACGAAGTCCGCAATGGTCGGCAACTCGGGGACCGCCTGCGAGCGGGTGGCCGTCGTCACGGCGAGGCCGCGCAGCGTTCCTGCCTTGATATGCGGCATCGAGGGCTGCAGGTTGTCGAAGGCGACCTGCACCTGTCCGGCGAGAAGGTCGGTCAGCATCGGCCCCGAGCCCCGGTAGGGGACATGCTGCATGTCGACGCCGGTCATCAGCTTGAACAGCTCGCCGGACATATGAATCGACGTGCCGACACCTGACGACGCCATATTGATCTTGCCCGGATTGGCCTTGGCATAGGCGATGAACTCCGGAACTGTCTTGGCCGGAACTGACGGGTGCACCACCATCACGTTGGGCGCGCGGCTGATCCCGGCAACCGGCGCAACCTCGCGGAAATTGTAGTTGAGTTTCTCATAGAGCGTGGCGCTGATGGCGTTCGCGACGCTGCACACCAGAAGCGAATAGCCGTCGGCCGGTGCGTTGAGCGCCATCTCGCTGCCGAGGTTGCCTCCCGCACCTGCCCGGTTTTCGACGACGATCTGTTGTCCCAACCGTTCGGTCAGCCATTGCCCGAGCAGGCGCGCCGTGAGATCGATCGAACCACCTGGTGGGAACGGAGCAACCAATCGGACCGGCCGCGATGGATAGGCTTGCGCGTAGGCGATCTTCGAGACAGCCGGCAACGCGGCTGCGGCGGTCCCCAGTTGCAGGACTTTGCGACGATCCAGGTTCATTTCGATTTCTCCATGCAGTTTCGTTCCGTATCCGGCGCCGAAGCCCCTCAACGTCTCATGAGATCAGTTCACCTTGATGTTGTTGACCGCGATGATGTTCTTCCAGTTCGCGATCTCGTCGGTGATCTGCTTGCGCATCACCTCCGGCGTGGTCGGGGTCGCGATGTTGCCGCTCTCCCTAAGCTTTTGCTGAATATCCGGCAAATCGAGCGCGCGGCGGATTTCGGCATTCAGCCGATCGATGATCGGCCGTGGCGTGCGCGGCGCGGTCGCCATGCCGAGCCAGGACATGTACTGCACGCCGGGCAACGTCTCGGCGACCGTCGGCGCATCGGGCAACAGCGGATAGCGTTGCGGCGACGTCACGGCCAGCGCCCGGAACTGACCGGCATGGATGCGCGGGAAGCCCGAAGTCGCGGTGTCGAGCATCACGTCGACGCGGCCGGCCAGCACATCGGTCACCGCCGGCGCCGAGCCGCGATAGGAGATCGGCACCATGTCGACACCGGCCTTCATGCCGACCCAGCTTCCGATCAGGTGGTAGACCGAGCCGAGTGAGGTGATGACGTAGGTCAGCTTGCCCGGATTGGCCTTGGCACGCTCCAGCAGGTCGGCGAACGATTTGATCGGCGAATCCTTCGGCACCGCGTAAACGAAGGGGTACGAGCACACCATGGTGATCAGGCCGAAGGTGTTGTCGCCATCAAACGGAAACTTGCCGACCGCGGCGCCGCTCGCATAGCCGGCGGTCAACAGCGTCATGTTGAGCCCGTCGGGCGGCGCGTGCGACACGATGCTGGCCGCGATGCCGCCGCCGCCGCCGGTGTTGTTCTCGACCGTAATGCTCTGGCCGAGCCGCGGCGACATCTTGTCGGCGAGCAGCCGGCTGATGATGTCGGGACTGCCGCCCGGGGAGGTTCCGACCAGGATGCGCAGCGGGCGCGTTGGCCAATCGGATTGGGCGCGCGCCGGCAGCGAAGCGCTGAGCGCAATTGTCCCTGCCGTGCGCAACATATGTCTTCTTGTAACGGACATGAGTTCCCTCGCGGCCCGCAGTCTAGCGCGAAACGTCGGGGTGAAAATCCGTCAAAACCGCAGGGCAGCGCCAAAAAATTTCAAACTTGCGAGCGGCACACGCAGCGTTGAACGTCGGTATGGAACTTGTTCCAATTCGCTGAATTAACCCGCGGGTGGGAGTGACACGTAAGGAGACCCCGTTATGCGAATGAGGACACTCGGGACCGCTCTCGCCGTCACACTGCTGATCGCCGGCGGAGCGTATGCGCAACAGGCCAAGGAGCCGCAGGATCAATCGCAGGCACCCGGCACCGGCACCACCAACCCGCCCGGGCAGAAAAGCCAGGCTCCGGCCAACACCAGCAAGAGTGGGCCAGTGACCGGCCAGCCGAAGGAAGCACAAGATCAGATGCAGGCGCCGGGCACCGGCACCGCGAAGGCCCCGGGTCAGCCGCCCGCCACGACCGGCACCGGCCCTGGCCCGAAGAAGGCGACACCGCCAGTCCCGGGCACGGGCATGGATGATCGCGGCTCAGCCCCGGGCACCGGCACCGCCCAGCCGGCGAAGAAGTAAGCGTTACGAGTCTCCGTCAACATCAGGGACCATCCGGCCGCGCGGCCGGGTGGTCCGATGTTGTTTGACGAATTTGTCGGGTGAAAGCTGGTCGGAGTGGCGAGATTTGAACTCGCGACCCCTTCGTCCCGAACGAAGTGCGCTACCAGGCTGCGCTACACTCCGACCTAGCCGGGGCTATATAGCGGCCGCCCTATCCCCTCGCAAGCACAGCAGATATTTGCCTGCGGCCGCTTTCAGGCCGATTGCGGCGCGACAGATCTGAGCGCCGATCCAGGCGACAACGGCCCGCGCCGCAGAATGCTAATTTGTCAGCAGGTCACCAGCGCAGCGCCAAGCCGGCACGTGCGGTCGTCACGCGATGACGGAAGGTGGTGTTGTAGGTATCCACCCCTTGCCTCACCGGGCCGGCGGTCACTTTGCCCAAGTCGTGATAGAGAACCTCGGCCCGCGCGGTCCATCTGTCGCCGAATGCGCGCTCGATCCCCGCGCCGAGGACCCAGCCCAATTTTGTCTTGTCGCTGGATAACGTGACGCGCGTTGAAGGCGGAAGATCATTGTCGGTCCAACTTGATTTGACGCCGCCGAACGCGGCACCGCCGGTCACGTACAACAGCGTGGGACTCATGGCGATGCCGAGACGGCCGCGGACCGTTGCCAGCCAATCAACCTGTCCAGTCAACGTAATGACGGAGTTGCTGAGTCCAACAATGTCCGCGTAATTGGCGCTCTTCTTCAGACCGGTCCAGCTTCCATCCACCTCCAGCCCATACACAAACCGGCCCAACTGCATGTTGTAGCCGGCGAAGCCACCAAAGACGCCGCCCCATGTGTTCAGGCTGCATTCGCTTATGGTGCCACCCGGCGCACCGCATGCGCCGTTACTTTCGAATGTCGTCTGCCGATGGCCGAGCCAAGCGGCACCGCCGTGCAGGCCGATGTAGAATCCGGTCCAATTGAAATCCGCCACCTTGACCGGCGCTTTGACCACTGGAAGATCCGCGGCCTGCGCCGGCTGCAGGTGCGCCGCGCCGAGCAGAGCCAGCAACGATACGGTCGCCAGAAGATTGCGCTTAAGCGTCACCGATGCCCCCGCGGGCCCACACCATTTTTTGTTGGCTTCAATCTATCGCAATCTCAGGCGCCAGCTGTTGCGAAATTGTCACTACCAACAGCTGTGTGCTCGTGTGCCGCGCCAAATTCCGAAGGATTCTCAACCGACCGCGTTTTAGGGTCTGGGCTTCGGGACCAGCGACGTAAGGGCCGCGCGATCAAGCTTGCCCGCAGCGGTCTGGGGCAAGCGGTCAACCACCGTGATATGCGCCGGCGCGAAGGCACCTCCAAGCTTCTGCGTGCAATAGTGACGCAATACCTGCTCGTCGACCGGCGACCGCCGCACCACTGCCGCCCACAACCGCGCAATGCCAAGTTCGTCGGCACGCATGAAGGCTGCCGCCTGCGCGATGGTAGGGTGCGAGACGAGAACGGCCTCCAAGACTTCGGCACTCACCTTGTCGCCGCCGAGATTGAGCACCGCGCGCTCGCGTCCGAGAATGACCAACATGCCATCCGGAAGCAGCCGGCCGATATCACCGGGGTAGAACCAGCCGTCCCGGAACGCGCTGAACGCTTCCGGCGGATTGCCAACATAGCCTGTGACAGCGGTGCGGATACGCACCGAACCTTCGCGACCAAGCGGCAGAGCCTTTGCCTGATCGTCGACGATTTCAACCGCGGCGCCGGGAACGACATAGCCCACCGCGCCCGGAATATCAGCGATGGCATGCGCCGACGCGACGGCGACGCCACCGGTCTCGGTTGCACCATAGGTGCTGAACAGCTGCGAGCACATCCGAGCGCGGACTCGGTCTGACAGCGTGCGCGACAATGACGCGCCAGAAGTCAGGATGTGATCGAGCCCACATGGCAGGTTTGGGTAGGCCTCGTAGAACTTCAGGTACTCGGCGAGCCCTTGGGGCGAAACGATCATGCCTTCGATCTTGTAGAGGCCGATGGCCTGGATCATGCCCTCCGGATCTTCGCCGTAGTAGAAGATCGTGCCGCCCTTGGACAGCATGTGGATCATGTCGCGATAGCCGGGATCGGTCGCCATGCCCAGTTCGCAATAGAAGCGCGAGCACATCGGAAAGCGGTTGCCGCGCACGAAGCCAAGCCGGGCGTTGCGCTCGAAGATGGCGCGATGCGTAAAGGCAATGCCTCTGGCCTCGCCGGTCGATCCCGACGTCAAAGTGATGCGGCACAAATCGTCCCCACCAACCTGGTGGTTGTCGGAAGGCGGCGCGTCCCCGCTGTTGGACAACCACGCTGATTGATCAGCCACGATCACGCGCCTGGCATTCTGATAGCTTGCGGCACGGTCGGCGATGACGACATCGACCCCGATTTCCCTCGGGAATGCCAAGCTGCGGGCCGAAAGCGTGACGACTCCGATGCGCGCCAACGCAAGCATCGTGGCGGCATGAAAAATCCTGTCCCCGAGATGAAGGGCTGCGACCTGCCCATGTCTGATTCCCAAGGACAGTGCCGCATGCGCGATACTATTGATGGTGCGTTCGAGGGTCCCATAGCTGATCAGGGGCCGTGCCGCACCGGGCACGCAGATCGCTGGCGCTGCCGGATTGAGCCTGGCGTGGAATAAGAATGGGTCAACAATGTTCATGGCGCCGATATCCGACCGCAACTCCCGCAGGCTGCGTCCGATCGAAACTTAGACTATGACCGGACCAAGGAATAGAATTCGGAATCCTCGGCTGAGCCGTGGCGAACGCAATCCGATGCCGTATCCGGCCGCGGGGGTCGCCCTTGGGCTCGCGCCCGAGGAAGATGTTTCGCTATAGAACCGTATCGGCCGCAAGCCGGCCCGGACGACAGGTGTGGGATGGCGGCAGAAACCTCACAATTGGCCAAGTACGCGACAGCGCTGCGCTTCGAAGACATTCCGGCGCCGGTCATCCAGCGCGCCAAGGATTGCATCGCCGACACCATCGGGACCATCGCGTTCGGCGCGCGGCTGCCGTGGAGCCGGATCGTCAGCGGCTACGCCGAACGGACCGGCGGCCGCGGCAAGAGCCGCATGCTGAGCCCCAATGGGCCGGCGGTGTCGGCCGGCGCCGCGGCGCTGGCCAACGGCGCGCTTGCGCATGCCTTTGAACTCGACAACCTGACCTGGCCAAATTCCGGCGTGCATCCCGGTGCGACCATGTTCGTCCCGGCGCTGGCGGTCGCACAGGAGCGCGGGATCGGCGGCCGCGAGCTGCTCACCGCCTTTGTCGCCGGCGCCGAGACCATGATCCGCATCGGCCGCGCCACCAAGCACAACAACGAGACGCGCGGCTATCACGCGCCTGGCACCACCGGGCCGTTCGGGGGCGCCATCGCGATCGGACGTATGCTGAAGTTCGACGTCGACACCATGATGAATGCCATGGGCATCGCCGGTTCGATGTCGTCCGGGTTGCTCGAATTTGCGCGCTCCGGCACCGGCGCCATGGTCAAGCGGCTGCACATGGGGCGCGCCGCGGAGGGCGGCGTGCTCGCCGCCAACCTCGCCGCCGACGGCTTCACCGGCCCAAACACGATCCTCGAGGGCCCATTCGGATTTCTCAAGGTGTTCTGCGGCGAATATGACATCGGCGAGCTGACACGAGAGCTCGGCCACAACTGGGCAACGTTGCGCATTCTGCTCAAGCGCTTCCCGGTGCACATCACCTCGCACACCGCGGTGCAGGCCGTGGAGGATCTGCGAAGCGAACACGGCTATGCGGGCGGCGACGTCGCCTCGATTGCGGTTGCCGGCACGCCGAAGATGGCGGGCGTGCATAACATTCCGGCGCCTGCCGACGTGATGCTGGCGCAGTACTCGCTGCCATTCAACGTCGCGCTGGCGCATTACAGGAACCCGCGCGATCCTGCCTCGTTCACCGCCGAGGCCGTCGCCGATCCGGCGATCCGCTCGCTCGCCTCGCGAGTCAGCGTCAGTGTGTCGGAGGAAGGCCAGCACGGCCACACGCTCGCCACCAGCACGACGGTGAGGCTCAACGACGGGCGCACGCTGACGCGCCGCGTCGAGCATTTCAAAGGCACACCGGAAATGCCGCTCGACGGTGCCGAGATGCGCGACAAGTTCCTGCTGCTGACCCGCGACTGCGATGCCGCCGCGATGTCGCGATTGTTCGAACGGATTCAAGATCTCGAGGCCGAACGCAAGCTCGACTGGATCAAGGTGCCGGCACAGGCCAAGGCGCGTGCCAAGGCTCGCGGCAAGCCACGCCGGAAGGCGGCATGAATTCCACGCCGGTCACGCGGCTGCTGCCGGCGGGCCCCGATGCGACCGCGAACGCGATCCGGCTGCTTCACGACGGCGGCCTGGTCGCGTTCCCGACTGAAACGGTCTATGGGCTCGGCGCCGACGCCACCAATCCAACCGCGGTGGCGCGGCTCTACGCCGCAAAAGGCCGGCCGCGGTTCAATCCGCTGATCGCGCACGTCGCCGACTTGGCGGCGGCGCGAACCTTGGCCAGCTTGGACGTCGCGGCCGAGACGCTGGCCGCAAAATTCTGGCCAGGTCCGCTGACACTCGTGCTGCCCAAGGCAGGCACCTGCCCGGTCGCCGAACTTGCGACCGCCGGCCTCGGCAGCATCGCGGTGCGCATGCCTGACCATCCGGTGGCGCAGGATCTGCTGCGCGCCTTCGGCAGACCGATCGTGGCGCCGTCGGCCAACCGCTCCGGCCACGTTTCGCCGACCACGGCAGCGCATGTGATGAGCGATCTGCGCGATCGGATCGATCTGGTCATCGACGGCGGCGCGACGCCGGTCGGCGTTGAATCCACCATCGTCGCCTGCCTCGGCCGGCCGACTTTGCTGCGGCCCGGCGGCCTGCCGCGCACCGACATCGAGCGAATGCTCGGCGTCCCGCTCGCCGAGGCACCGCCCGGCGCCACCGAAGGCGACGCCCCGCTGGCGCCCGGCATGTTGGCTTCGCATTACGCGCCGCGCGCCAAGCTGCGGCTTGAGGCTACAGAGGTTCGCGACGGCGAAGCGCTGCTCGCCTTCGGCCCGAACCTGCCGCAAGGCAGTGCGAAGGCCATGACGACGCGCAATCTGTCGGCCAATGCCGACCTGATCGAGGCCGCCGCCAATCTGTTCTCGCATCTGCGCAGCCTCGACGCCGCGAACGCGGGCGGAATTGCCGTGATGCCGATCCCGCACGATGGGCTCGGCGAAGCCATCAACGACCGGCTTGCGCGCGCGGCCGCGCCAAGGGAGACTCCCGGCCATGAATGAGATGAGCAAGCCTATTATCGGCGTATCGCCCTCGACCCTCGCCCGCTTCATCAAGGTGATCGGCGAGAAGAACGCCATCACCGAGCCCGACAAGCAGGCGCCCTATCTGGTGGAATTCCGCGCGCTGTGGACCGGCCGCTCGCCGGTCATCCTCCGGCCGGGGTCGACGGCGGAAGTGTCCGAGCTTCTCAAGATCGCGAACGAGACCTCGACCGCGATCGTGCCGCAGGGCGGCAACACCGGCCTGGTCGGCGGCCAGATCCCGCACAACGGCGAAGTCGTGCTGTCGCTGCAACGCCTCGACAAGATCCGTGAAGTGGATCCGGTATCCAACACCATCACCTGCGAGGCCGGCGTCACGCTGCAGCGTGCGCGGGAGGCCGCCGCTGGTGTCGACCGGCTCTACCCGCAGCTCCTGCCGTCGGAGGGCAGTTGCACCATCGGCGGCAATCTGTCGACCAATGCGGGCGGCACCGCGGCGCTCGCCCACGGTATCGCCCGCTCGCATGCGCTCGGCCTCGAAGTGGTCCTGGCCGACGGCCGGGTGATGAACAACCTCAACAAGCTCAAGAAGGACAACACCGGTTACGATCTGAAGAACCTGTTCATCGGCGCCGAGGGCACGCTGGGCATCATCACCGCGGCGGTGCTGCGGTTGGTGCCGCGGCCGAAATCGGTCGAGACCGCCTGGGCCGCAATCCCCTCGGTGCAGGCCGCGGTCGATCTGCTGGGCCTGGCCACCGAGCGCACCGCCGGCGGCGTGACCAGCTTCGAGATCATGGCGCGCGAAGGCATCGACATTGTCATCAAGCATGGCGGCGCGCGCGATCCGCTTTCGACCACGTCGCCCTACTCGGTGCTGATCGAGTTGTCGTCGCAGCAGCGCGAGGGCCTGCGCGAGGTCATGGAGCAAATCCTGGCCGACGGTTCCGAGCGCGGCCTCGTGCTCGATGCCACGATCTGCGAGAGCGTCGAGCAGTCCAAGGCGTTCTGGCGCATCCGCGAGCAGTTCGGCGAGATGCAGGGTCGCGAGGGCGGCTCGATCAAGCACGACGTCTCGGTGCCGGTCGCCAAAATCCCGGCGTTCATCGAGGAGGCCAATGCCGCGGCGGTCCAGCTGATTCCCGGCTCGCGGCCGCTGCCGTTCGGCCATGTCGGCGATGGCAATATCCATTACAACATCACCCAGCCGGTCGGCGCCGACAAGGCCGCGTTCCTGAAGCGCTGGGACGACATGAACGATGTTGTGTACAGGATCGTGCTCAAGCACGGCGGCTCGGTGTCGGCCGAGCACGGCGTCGGCATCGTCAAGCGCGACTATCTGCCGAAGATCAAGGACCCGGTCGCCTACGAATTGATGAAGACGCTCAAGCGAACGCTCGACCCCAAAGGCATCCTCAACCCCGGCAAGGTCCTGTAACGCCCGGCGCGTCAGCGCACCTTTGCCCAGGGATCGTATTTCTTGTCCGGCATTCCCTGAATGGTGGATTTGTAGGCCTTCTCGGCGTCGCGCTTCTGCTTTTTCTGCAATTCGGTCTCTGGCGGGGTGTTTGATTGCAGCCGTTTGGGTATAGGGGTCTGCGCGTCTGCCATCGCCGTTAGCAACGCCGCCATCACAAGCGCCAGCACCAACCGCATCGCTGTCCCCGTCGATCCGCTCGCACCCCGTGTCACCTGAAATACCACAAAATCGGCGAATCCTGGGCGCGTGATCGCAAGCCTAGAACAGCGAGCCCTGCCCGGTATCGGGTTTGACCTTGGCCCGCGATGCAGGCTTTGGCGGCGATGGTGCGACTTCAGGCTCGCGATATGGTTCGAGCAGTTCCGGCGAATCATTGGCGACGCGATTGACCGCCGGCGAGATTTCCCGGACCGCCATCGAACCTTCGGGTGCCGGCGCGACCAGCGCGGTCGCGGTCGTGGCATCGACCTTGGCGCAGTCGAGCCACAGATCGAACGCCTCCGGCGGCACGATCACGGGCGCACGATGATGCACGGCGGCCATCGCCCGGTTGGCCTGCGTGGTGACGATCGCGGCGGTTTCCATTTCTTCGCCGTTGGGTCCGATCCAGGTCTCCCACAGACCCGCAAAAGCGATCGGCCCGGGTGAAGTCGGATGCGCGAAGAACGCGCGCTTACGCGCACCTTCCGACTTCCATTCGTAAAAGCCATCCGCCGGAAACAGACAGCGCCGGCGTTTCATGGCATTGCGGAACGCCGGCTTGTCGTTGACGGATTCGCCACGCCCGTTGATCAGCAGCGTGAAGTTCTTGGGGTCCTTGACCCATCCGGGCAGCAGGCCCCAGCGCACCAGCGCGAACTGTCTTTGGCCTTCAACCAGCCGAACGATCGGCACCGGCTGGGTCGGAGCGATATTGTAGCGCGGCGGGAAATTGGGTTGTTCTGGGTAGCGAAACAGCGCCCGGATCGCCTCTGGCGCGCTGGTGATGCAATAACGTCCGCACATAGCCTCTCCCCGCGGCCCGCGCGGGCCCGCTTGCCTCAGATATTAGGGCTGCGTTAACTCGCAACCGACAATGTTCCAAAACGCACCGTTATCTTGGGGAAATCCGTCATGGGGGGTGGTGTCGATCGGGCGGTTGCGACCGCGTCGCGGCCCCGTATGTTCGATGCACCCGGTGCCTCCAACATCAGCTCGGCCACCGGTCTGTCGACCGACTATCTCAACCATTTCACCGAGGCCGTGATGGCGCTCGAGGTGGTGGCGACGATGCCGGACTGTCTGCCCGATCTCCAAGCCTGGACACCCAAGAGCTACTGCGAGCATTTCGCGGCCTCGCACTTCTCCAACCGCGACGCGCTGATCGCGGCCTACTGGGACGCCGATCCAAAGATACGCCACGATCTCGATGCGCTGTCGCAGGCGCTCAATGCGGCGATCAAAGACGCGCGTGACGAGATGCTCGCACGGCTCTGGGCACCCGGCGCCGCCGGTTTTGCCAAGCAGGCGGTGGCGGAGCTCAAGCCTTTGATCACCCGTATAGTGACCGTCATCAACGGCACTATGGTCGAGCCGGATGGCGGCGACACGCAGGCGGCGATCGACGCGCTGTTTGGGCCGTGACCAACCCCGACCCGCGCGTCTATCCGGATCGCCCCATCCTCGCGGTCAGCGCCGCCATCATCCGTGATGGCCGTGTGCTTGTGGCGCGACGCAATCGTGGACCTGCCTACGGGATATGGACGCTGCCGGGCGGCGTGGTCGAGGCCGGCGAAACGCTCGGGGAGGCTTTGGTCCGCGAAATCGCCGAGGAAACCGGGATGACCATCGAGCCGGTCGCGCTTGCCGGCCATCGCGAGGTGGTGCAGCGCGACCAGACCGGCAAGGTCGAGCGCCACTTCGTGATTCTTTGCTTCGCGGCGCGCTGGATCAAAGGCGAGCCGACGCTCAACGAAGAACTCGCCGAGGCGAATTGGCTGCGGCCCGCCGAGATCCTGCCGCTGAAGACCACCGAAGGTCTGCACGACATCATCGCGGCGGCATTCGAGCGCATGGAAGCGGCCGGCTAGCCGTCAACCACGCCGCACGCCGCAGCTTGCGGGACGCAACGGCGCAGCGCATATGACGACGTGATGCAGCTTCGAGCCTCGATATTCGCCCTCACGCTGAGCCTTCTGGCAGCCATGCCGGGCGGACTGGCGCGGGCCCAGGTGACGCCGGGCAGCCCGGCGCCGTTCGACGGCGACCTGCAGCGGCTCGCCGAGATCCTCGGCGCGCTGCATTACCTGCGCGGGATCTGCGGCTCCAACGAGGGCCAGAAATGGCGCAATGAAATGCAGGCTTTGCTCGATGCCGAGGCGCCGAGCGGCGACCGCCGCAATCGCCTGGTGGTGAGTTTCAACCGGGGCTATCGCGGTTTCCAGCAGACCTATCGGACCTGCACGCCGGCCGCCGACGTCGCGATCCGCCGCTATCTCGACGAAGGCGCCAAGATTTCCCGGGAAATCACCGCGCGGTATTCCAACTGACGTCGCAAGGTCAGTGCGGTTAACCTCGCCGATTAACCTTTCCTAAAAATGCGCCCTAGGCGCGTCAGGTCTCCATGCTAGCGTCGCCACAGATGTGGCAGCGGGTGGCGCGCTCTCGCCAGAACGAGCATGGACGTGCGACCGATCCTCCCGACCCGCGAGCCGGGCACCGACCAGGAACAGAAGCAAGCCGCACTCAGCTATCTCAACGATGCCTGGGTCGAAGCGCGGCTCGACGGCATCGATGATGACTGCATGGCGATGGCCTGCCTGTTCGCGGCCATGGCGCAATTGGTCACGACCTACGGTGAAGACGCCGCCGCCAAATACGCCGAGGGACTGCCCCGCCGCGTCCGCAACGGCGACTTCACCCTCGACCGGCCGCGTCAGTAACTTACTCCACCACCAGCCCGAGCAGCCGGCCCAGCATCGCATCGATGTCCTGGGCGTAAAACGGCTTGAACAGCAAGTCGCCGGCGCCGGCGGCACGAGCGCGATCGTTGAGCTGCGCATCCCGCACGCTGGTGGTCATCACCACCGCCAGATCCTGCTGCGTGCGCTTCAGCCGATCGAGGGTCGCGAAGCCATCGACACCCGGCAGGTTGCAGTCCAACAGCACGAAATCGAAGCGCCGGCCCGCGACTTTCTCGATCGCAGACGCACCGTCGGGCGCTTCCTCGACCTCGAGACGAAACCTGCTGGCCTGGAGCACCTTGCGCACGACGGCGCGGACATTGGCGGAATCGTCCACCACCAGGACCTGCTTGGGCAAACGAGCCCGTGCGCAGAGGTTGATCATCGCATTGGCATGAGCGGCTTCGAACGGCCTCGTCAGCAGTGCGTCGGCGGTCGGATCGGCCAGCGCCAGCTCGCGCGCCACCAAGTCCGCCAATCCAACCAAAATCACCAGCGGCCGACTGCGAGTCTGGAGCGCGGTCTGATAGACCGCTTGGCGATGGTTTTTGTGCAGGCGCGAGTCGACAAAAACGAAATCCGGTGTGTCGCGTGTCAATGATCCGCACACCGCGGCGGTATCGCCCGGGTTCGCCGCCTCAGCGAAATCGACGGGAAATGCGGCCTTGGCGGCGCACTCCCGCAGGAGATTGCGCTCCGCCTCGATGCCGGACACGACCAGCATCTTGAATGAGACGAGGTCGCCCCTCATTCAACCCCCGCCCACGCTTCGTGGGACCGTCGATCCCGCGAATAGACGCGAGCCGGGGTGTGCATGCCTATTATTCGCAGGTATTAAAAGTAATAGTTCCCTGGTGGCGCAGAACAGCCATTTCGCTTGGGGGAAAACCCCCGCTGATCGCATGCGATGTGTCAATTCAATTTGCGGTTGTCAGGGTCTCTGTGAACCGCACCGATTCGCCTTGCGATGGTGTGACCAGTTCGCCTTGCCACATCACGCGGCTTCCGCGAACGAAGGTACCGACCGGCCAGCCCGTCACGGTGACGCCATCATAAGGCGTCCAGCCCGACCGTGACGCGATCCAGCCATTGGTGATGGTCTCGCGGCGCTTGAGATCGACGATGGTGAGATCGGCGTCGTAGCCCACCGCCAGGCGGCCCTTGCAGGCGATGCCGTAGATCCGCGCCGGGCCCGCGCTGGTGAGATCGACCAGGCGCGCCAGCGTCAAACGGCCGGCATTGACGTGATCGAGCATGATCGGAAGAAGCGTCTGCACCCCCGTCATGCCGGAATGGGTCTTGGGATAGGCATGAGACTTTTCCTCGCGGGAGTGCGGCGAATGATCCGACCCGACGCTGTCGATCACGCCCTGCTGCAAGCCACGCCAGATGGCTTCGCGGTGCGAGGCATCGCGCACCGGGGGATTGAGCTGCGCCAGCGTACCGAGCCTTTGGTAGCAGTCCGGCGCCGCTAACGTCAGATGACTGGGCGTCGCCTCGGCGGTGGCGACGTCTTTGTGC
>Ga0111538_10005573_pt1 | contig 17170 bp, 10 predicted proteins | sample SoiMethybrSBSTD1_FD_79669 | JGI IMG/M metagenome (GOLD analysis project Ga0111538, IMG submission 79669) | Bulk soil microbial communities from a Populus tree surrounding site in Tennessee, USA - Soil MetaG P. TD hybrid SBSTD1 (version 2)... | ecosystem: Environmental > Terrestrial > Soil >...
ATGCCGCTGTGGAAGCGGGCGCTCGACGTGCTGATCTCCTCGATCCTGCTCATCCTCCTGCTGCCGCTCTTCGTGATCATCGCGATCCTGATCAGTCTCGACTCGCCGGGCTCGCCGATCTACCGGCAGGTCCGCGTCGGCCGCGGCGGCCGCCTGTTCCCCTTCTTCAAGTTCCGCTCGATGACGGGCGACGCCGACGCTCACCGCTCCGAGCTCGAGGCGCAGAACGAGCAGGACGGGCCGATCTTCAAGCTGCGCAACGACCCGCGCGTCACGCGCGTCGGGCGCGTGCTGCGCCGCTGGAGCCTCGACGAGCTGCCACAGCTCTGGAACGTCTTCCGGGGCGACATCTCGCTGGTCGGACCGCGCTCGCCGACGCCGAACGAGGTGCCCTACTACGAGCGCTGGCAGCGCCGGCGGCTCATGGTCACCGGCGGCCTGACCTGCACCTGGCAGGTGGGCGGGCGCAGCGAGATCCCGTTCCGCGAGTGGATGCGCATGGACCTGCGCTACATCGAGCGGCGCAGCATGCTCTACGACTTCTGGCTGCTCGCCAGGACCGTCCCCGCCGTGCTGACCGGACGCGGCGCGCACTGAGCGCCGCGGCGGTCGGTCGGGCGCCGGTCCTCAGAAGGATTTGAAGCCGGCGCGGACGTAGCGGTTCACGCAGCTGGCCTGGTACTCGCGGCGCCAGTAGGTCTTCGACTGCTTGCGCGCCTCGGCCAGGAAGGCCGAGAGGCTCGCCGGGCCGCCGATCACGGCGTTGTAGCTGGCCACCGAGACCGACGGGTTGGCATAGCTCACGAGCACGTCGTCCGAGGTCGTGTCGCCGACCTGCGACTTCCAGTAGTCGATCGTGTGATCGACGAGCTGGAACTTGGTCCAGGCGGTGCCGGGCGTGAGCTTGCTGTAGAAGCGGTTGAACCCCGCGTCGACGTTGTCCGAGTTGCCGAGCGTCGAGTGGTCGACGAGCGGCCCGGCGTGGGTCATGTCCTGCACGTCGAGGTCGAAGATGTCGACGTTGGTGACCTGCCACGACCCGCCGTCGATGCGGATGTTCCCGCCCCAGTTGCGGAAGACGTTGTGGTCGACCTGCAGGTTGTTCACTCCGGCGCCGAAGCCCGTGTCGCCCTGGTCGTCGCCGGCGAGCAGCAGCGCCAGGGGCGCGCTGCCTTCCGTGTTGTTCGCCACGACGTTGTACGAGGCCTGCCCCTCGGCGATGTTGCCGAACCACAGGCCCCAGCCGCGGGGCAGCGAGGGGTCGATGTCCTTGCCCTCGAGGATCACGTTGCCCAGCGCGAGGGCCGAGACGCCGCCCGGCTCGGGATTGTTCCCGCCGCCCAGGCTCAGGGCGATCGCGTTGTGGACGAAGAGGTTGTTCATGGCCTCGCCGCCGCAGCGCAGCTGCATGCCGTGCGACGAGGCGTTGGCGATGATGTTGCCGCGGACCGTGACGTTGAAGTTGCCGTTGTTGATGTAGAGGTTGTGGCAGAACATGTCCGGCCCGGCGTCGGGCACGGCGGCGCTCCAGCCGTTGTGGTCGAACAGGTTCTCCTCGATGAGCAGCCCGTCGACGTTGTGGGCGTACAGCCCCTGCGGATGGCCGTTGAACGCGGAGTGCTTGGCGTAGGCGTCGACGATGATGCAGCGCCGGACGCGCAGGTCCTCGTGGGTGCCGCCGTAGCCCTGCAGGATGAGGTTGGTGTGGTAGGCCTGGAACTCGCAGTCCTCGAAGAGCATGTGCTTCGCGGTCTGCAGGATCCGCGCGCCCGCGCACGCGTTGCCGCCGCCGTCGTAGCCGTTGGCCCAGAAGTGGAGGCCGAGGAAGGCGACGTTCTCCGTCGTCGGCGGCGCGCCGCCGCCGCCGGTCGTGGTGACGCCGTCGCCCGCCCCGGTGCGCAGCAGCGGACGGCTGATCGAGGCGCCGTAGCTGGCCACGACCATAGGCTCGGCCGGCGAGCGGCCGGACTTCGCCCACTGGCCCAGGCCCTCGTCCCACGTGTCGCCGCGCAGGAGCAGCATCCAGTCGGGCTTGCCGTGGGTGAGCAGCTCCTTGCCGGCAGCGATCGTGCGCTTGGGCGTCGAGGCGGAGAGGCCGTCGTTGGCGTCGTTGCCCATCGAGCTGCTCACGTAGACGACCGTCGTGTCCGCGCTCGGAGTGAACGCGGTCCAGCCGTTGCTCCCGCCCGTCGCGAAGGAATCGTCGATCTTGAAGGCCGCATCGACCTTCACGTCGTAGTCGGACAGGACCGCGGCCGTGTCGGGGTTGCGGAACACGACCTGCGCGAGGGGGATCTCTCCGCCGCTGGAGTCGGCGGCCCAGGGGTCGACGTCGACGGGCACGTCGACCGACTCGCCCGGCTCGAGCGTTCCGCTGGACGGACCGGAGCCCTGCATCCACGAGGCCGTGAGCTGCACGTTCCATGGCAGCGGGTCGCTCCCGGAATTCTCGAGCGAGAAGGTCTTCTGCAGCGCGGGCGGGTAGAAGTCGAGCTCGGGGCCGATGGCCCAGTCGGCGTCGACGCCGCCCTGGCCGCCCAGGTCCGGGTCCCACGAGCCGCCGCCGCTGGTCGACGGAGTGATCGATCCGCCACCGCCTCCGCCACCGCCTCCACCGCCGCACGCGCCGAGCCCGACGGCCAGCAGCGCGAGGACGATCAGCCTGCGCGTGCGGCGATCCCGCGAATCCGACTTCGGCCGTGGGCCCATCGATGAATCTCCAAGTTGAGCTTCGAGTTGCGTTCTGAATCGGGAAGCAAGCGGCCCACTGCCGGGTCGAATCGGAGCAGCATCGACAGCCGTCGCCCTGAAACCTGAGGCGCCGCTTGCGTCTGAGGTCTCAGCCGTCGATCAGCCCAAAGCCTTCCCTCACGAACCGGTTCACCGCCGCCGCAGTGAGCTCCGGGTGCCAGCGCGATTTGGACTGCGCGCGCGCCTGCTCGACCAGCGAGGTCGAGGGGTCGCGACCAAGAGAGTGACAGTACGATGGCACGCCTCGTTGCGGCTCCGGATACGCGGCGGGCTCCGCGTCGGGCGCGAGGTCGGCGAGCGCGGCCGGCCACTGCGCGCGCGGCCGGCGATCGCCGTCGATGCGCACGCAGCCGTCGTCCGACGCGCTCCGGCCGTGGAGACGGTTGTTCGACCAGGTCAGGCCCGCGAGGCCGTCGGCGTCGTCGACGTCGACGAGCAGCTCGAGCCTCGGTTCCTGCAGGTCGTTGCCGTCCAGCAGGATGCCGGTGAGCTGCCGCCCGTCGCCCTCGACGAGGATGCCGCCGCCCCAGTCGTAGAAGACGTTGCCGCTGAGGCGCAGGTCGTGCACGCCGATGCCGCGGTCCTCGTCGCCGGCGAGCGTCAGGGCGAAGGGCCGGCGGCCGTTGGCGTTGTGGGCCACGACGTTGCCGGTCACCTGCCCGCCGGCGATGTTCCCGAACCACAGGCCCCAGCCGCGCGGCTGCGAGGCGTCGATGTCCCGACCCTCGAGGATCACGTTGTCCGTGACCACCGCGGTGACGCCGGCTGGCTCGGGCGAGACGCCGCCGCCGACGCTCAGGGCGATCGCGTTGCCGAAGAAGAGGTTGTCCGTCGCCGTGCCTCCGCAGCGGAGCTGCATGCCGTGCGACGCGGCGTTGGCGATGATGTTTCCGCGGACCGTGACCCCGGTGTTGCCGTTGTCGATGTAGAGGTCGTGGCAGAACATGTCCGGCCCGGCGTCGGGCACGGCGGCGCTCCAGCCGTTGTGGTCGAAGACGCTCTCCTCGACGAGCAGCCCGTCGACCGCGAAGGCGTACAGGCCCTGTGGGTGGCCGTTGTCGGCGGCGTGGCGCGCGTAGGCGTCGACGATCACGCAGCGCCGGATGCGCAGGTCCTCGTGCCTCCCCTCGTAGCCCTGGAGCACGAGGTTGGTGTGGAAGGCCTGGAAGAGGCAGTCCTCGAAGAGGAGGTGCTTGCTCGGCCGCAGGATCCGTGCGCCCGCGGTGGGGGCGCCGCTGCCGTCGTAGCCGTTGGACTCGAAGCGCAGCCCGACGAAGGAGACGTTCTCGGTCGTCGGCGGCGCGCCGCCGCTGCCCAGCGTCGTGACGCCGTCGCCCGCGCCCGTCCGCAGCAGGGGCCGGTCGGGCGAGCTGCCGTAGCTGGCCACGACCATCGGCTCCTGCGGCGAGCGGCCGGACTTCGTCCACTGGCCGAGCCCTTCGTCCCAGGCGTCGCCGCGCTGCAGCAGCAGCCAGTCTGCGCTGCGGTCGCGGAGCAGCGCCTTGCCGGCCGCGATCGTGCGCTTGGGGTGGGCGGGCGCCTGGCCGTCGTTGCGATCGTTGCCCGTCGAGCTGCTCACGTAGACTGCGCGCGTGTCGCGGCTCGGCGAGAGCACGGTCCAGCCCGGTCCCGACTCGAGCGCCGTCGGATCGATGCCCGCTTCGGCCGACGCGGCGGCGGCCGAAGCGCCGGCGGCCGTCGCTTCCGGGGGGGCCGCCGATCCGGTGCTGGACGCCGCCGCCTCGGGCGGGCTCGCCGGCGCCTCCTTCGCCAGGATCACCCGGAGGCTGCGGATCGGCACGGGAGCGCCGGCGATCGCGACGCGCAGCGCGGCCTCGTGGGTGCCCGCGGGCAGCGACTGCGCGGCCTCGCCGGCGACCGCGACCCCGATCTCGATCGAGGCCTGCGGGCGCAGCGTGCCGGTCGCCGCGCCCTGGATCTCGAGCCAGGGCGCCGAGGTTTCGGCCCTCCACACAATGTCCACACCGCCTGTGTTGGTCAGTGTGCAGAACCCGGCGGCCGGGTCCGTGCCGAGGTGCAGCGTGTCGGCCGGCGCCAGCTCGGCGCCCGGCGTTCCGGGAGTCAGGGTCGCGGCGCGCGGGCCCTGACACGCCCCGAGGACACCCAGGAGCAGCGCGAGCGGGGCGATGCGCGCGCTGCCCCGGTCCACGCCAGCGGGAAAACACGCGTCCGGAGAGGCTGAAGTCCGGCTAGAGCGCGACACGCGCGAGGATCTCCGTTGGCCCACGGGGGAACATCGAGTGCCCAGTAGGACGAACCCTTACGCGTCAGATGTCTAGGTTTCCGCAATAAATTTCGGAACGTCGAGAATTGGCGGCTGATATCGCCCACTCGGCGTGTGGACTAGGCGAGGAGTCGCGGATCGAGCGCGTCGCGGAGCGCGTCCCCGAGCGCATTGAGCGCCAGCAGCGTCACGGCGAGCGCCGCACCTGGGAAGACCACGAGCCACCAGGCCACGGAGATCGCGGTGAGCTGCTCGAGCCCCTCGGCCGCGAGGATGCCCCACGAGACGCCGGGGGGCTCGACGCCCAGCCCGAGGAAGCTCAGGAACGCCTCGAGAAGAATCACGCGCGGGACCGTGAGCGTCAGGTAGACGATCACGGTGCCCCACAGGTTCGGCAGGATGTGCCGGGTCACGATGCGCGCCGGCCCGGCGCCCAGCGCGCGGGCCGCGCCCACGAACTCGCGCTCGCGCAGCGACAGGACCTGCCCGCGCACGATGCGCGCCATGGTCAGCCACGAGACCGCGCCGATCACGAGGTACAGCACGACCAGGCGCGTCACCCCGATCGCCGCGAGCTGCAGGGCGCGCTCGCGCAGCACGGCCACGATGAGGATGACCACGAAGAGCAGCGGCACCGAGAAGAGCACGTCGACGGCGCGCATCATGAGCTGGTCGACCCGCCCGCCCGCGAAGCCGGCGATCAGGCCCCAGCTCACGCCGATCACGACCGAGACGAGGCTGGCGATGAGCCCGACCATGAGCGAGACGCGCCCGCCCCAGGCCACCCGCGCGAGCACGTCGCGTCCGAGGGCGTCGGTGCCGAGCGCGCCGGCGAGCTCGCGGTCGCCGAAGACCCGCTCGCGCAGGGCCGCCGCCGCCGGCGCGTCGCGACGCAGGGCGGCGAGCGAGTCGTCGGCCGCGCGCCACGCAGGGGCGGGACCGGTCCCGCCGCGAGCCGCGTCGAGCCGCGCGTAGTGCGGCAGCGGCAGCACCGGCGCGAGCACGGCGAGGAGCACGACGGCGACCAGCAGCCCGGCCATCGCCGCCGTGCCGGGCCGCCGCAGCAGGCGCGTCGCGACGCGGCTCATGCGGTGCCCGCGGCGACCTCGATGCGCGGGTCGAGCAGCCCGTAGGCCAGGTCGACGAGCAGGTTGAGCAGCGCGACGAGCGCCGTGTAGACCATGACCACGCCGAGCGCGAGGTTGTAGTCGGCGTTGAAGGCCGACTCGACGAAGTGGCTGCCCATGCCGGCGATGGCGAAGACGCGCTCGACGACGAGGCTGCCCGAGAGGATGCCCGCGACCGCCGGCCCGAGGAAGCTGACGACCGGCAGCAGCGCGGGCCGCGCCGCGTGGCCCCAGAGCACGGCCGCTCCCGAGAGGCCCTTGGCGCGCGCGGTGCGGATCCAGTCCTCGCCCAGGACCTCCAGCAGGCCCGCCCGGAAGAGCCGCGCGATGGCGGCGGCGAAGGGCAGGCCCAGCGCGATCGAGGGCAGCACGAGCTGCCGCAGGCTCCCCGAGCCGGACACCGGGAAGAGCGCCCAGTGGAAGACGAAGAGCAGCACGAGCAGCCCGGCGAGCACGAAGTTCGGCAGCGCGAGGCCCAGCGTCGCGGCGCCCATCACCGCGCTGTCGACCCAGCTCCCGCGCCGCGAGGCGGCCAGCGCGCCGGCCGGCAGCCCGACGAGCAACGCGACCGCGAGCGCGCAGCTCCCGAGCAGCGCCGAGACCGGCAGGCTCTCGGCCACGATCTCGGTCACCGAGAAGTCGCGGTACTTCAGCGAGGGGCCGAGATCGAAGCGCGCGACGCGCGACAGGTAGCGCAGGTACTGCGCGCCCAGCGGGGCGTCGAGGTCGTAAGCCGCGGCCAGGTTGGCGCGGATCACCGGGTCGAGCGCGCGCGCGTCGTCGAAGGGCCCTCCCGGCAGCGAGCGCACGAGCACGAAGGACCCGCTCACGACGAGCCACACCGTGAGCAGCACCCACAGCAGGCGCACGAGCACGAAGCGCGTCACGGCGAGATCGACAGGTCGCGCAGCGGGTGCAGGTCGAGCACGTTGTCGTGGAAGCCCTGCACGCGGCCCGACACGAGGTTGAGGCAGATGCGCTGGTAGACCGGCGCGATGGGCAGCTCGTCGAGCAGCACGGCCTCGGCCTGCGCGAGCAGCGCCGCGCGCGCGAGCGGGTCCTGCTGCCCGCTGGCCTGCACGAGCAGCGCGTCGTAGCGCGCCGAGCTCCAGCCCGTGCGGTTGTTGCCCACGCCGGACTTGAAGCAGTCGAGGAAGCTCGTCGCGTCGAGGTAGTCGGCCGTCCACGCGCCCCACGAGGCGTCGTAGGCGAGCTGGCGCGTCGAGTCGAGGTACACCTTCCAGGCCTGGTTGACGAGGCGCGGCCGCAGCCCGAGCCGGTCGCGCCACTGCGCGGCCACCGCCTCGCAGAAGTCGCGCGTCGACTCGTTGTGCGGGTAGAGCAGCTCGAACTCGGGGAAGCCCGCGCCGCCGGGATAGCCGGCCTGCGCGAGCAGCGCGCGCGCCGCGTCCGCGTCGGCGGGGGCGAGCGTCGCCGGCACGTACCCGCCCAGGCCCGCGGGCACGAAGGACGTCGCCGGCAGCTCGCCGCCGCGCATGATGTCGCGCGCCAGCGCCTCGCGATCGAGCGCCAGGGCGAGCGCGCGCCGCACGCGCGGGTCGTCGAAGGGCGCGCGCGTCGTGTTGAAGCGCAGGAAGGTCGCGCCCGCCTGCGGCCCGCGGATCGCGTCCGGCCGGGCGAGCACGCTGGCGTACAGGCTGGTCGGCGGCTTGACCATCCAGTCGACCTGGCCGGTCAGGTACATGTTGAGCTGCGTCGTGATGCCGTCGGCCGCGTAGGCGTCGATCGTGGCCAGGGCGACGTCGGCCGCGCCCCAGTAGCCCTCGTGCCGCGCGAGGCGCAGGCGGTCGCGCACGCGCCGCTCGACGAGGCGGAAGGGGCCGTTCGTCACGATGTGCTCGGGCCGGATCCACTCGCGCCCCCAGGTCTCGACGCAGCCGCGGTGCACGGGGAGCAGCGGCGCGAGCAGCAGGAGGGCCGGGAGCTGGGGCGTCGGCCGCTCGAGCTCGAGCACGAGCGTGCGGTCGTCCGGCGCCCGCAGGCCGAGCGCCTCGGCGCCGCCCGTGCCGGCCGAGAAGGCCTGCGCCCCGCGCAGGCACCAGAGCGAGTCGGCGTAGGGCGCCGCCGTCCGCGGGTCGAGGACGCGCCGGAAGCTGTACTCGAAGTCGCGCGCCGTCACCGGGTCGCCGTTGGTCCAGCGGCTGTCGCCGCGCAGAGCGAAGGTCCACGTCAGGCCGTCCGCCGACACGCTCCAGCTCTCGGCCATGCCGGGGATCGGCGCGCCGGTCCGCGGGTCGGCGCGCACCAGCCCCTCGTAGAGCGCCGTCAGGATGCGCGCCTCGGGCACGCCCGAGGTCACTGCCGGATCGAGCGACTGGATCTCCTGCTGGTTGCAGAAGGCGAAGTCGGCGCGCGCCGTCAGCGAGCGGCTGCCGAGCGCCACGGCGCCCAGCGCCGCGACGGCCGCCAGGGCCGCGGCCCCGAGCAGGCGCACGCGGTCGCGGCGCACGGCCGTCAGTCCGGGAGCCGGATGTCGAACTCCTCGGCCAGGATCGGCACCAGGTCGTCGAAGCTCGAGATCGTGTAGCGCGGCGGCGTCTGGCCCGTCTGCCCGGCGAAGCGGTTGTCGCGCAGGATGCGCGCCGAGATCATCCCGATCTGGTTGACCGGGTCGACGTCGCTCAGCGGGTTGTCGCCGACGTACATGGCCTCGCGCGGGTCGAGGCCGAGGCTGGAGCAGGCGCGCTGGTAGAGCTTGGGGTTGGGCTTGCTGATCCCGAGCTGGTCGCTGATGAAGATCGCCGAGGGGTTGATCCACTGCAGCAGGTCGAGCAGGAGCAGCTTCTCGGCCTGCTTGATCTCCAGCCCGTGGGTGATGACGCCGAGCACGATGTCGCCCGTGGCGTGCACGCGCCGCAGGAAGGGAGGCACGTCGGGGAAGGGCTTCAGCTCGGCCTTCGTGGCGTGGTAGGCCATGACGCCGGCCGCGATGAGCAGCGCGCGGTTGATGCCCGCCCAGCAGCGCTCGGGCAGCCGCAGCAGCAGCTTGTCGAAGTGGCCGCCGTAGTTGCTCGTGAACTCGGTGATGACCTCGTCGAGCTCGCGACGCACCTCCGAGACCGGCAGGCGCAGTCCCTGCTTGACCATGGCCTCGCAGGCGCGCTGCCGCGCCAGGGCCGCGAATTGCGTGGTGCTGTAGAGCGTGTCGTCGACGTCGAACAGGATCGCGCGCAGCTTCGCCACGAAGGGCGATTCTCGACCCGCTGGCGCGGTGGTTCAAGCCAACGCGCCGGTGGAGGGGCGCGGCGGGGAAGCGGGTGCCCTCCGGCAGGGCCGACCGGGCCCAGCGGTCGGGATGCGCTCGCCCCCGCCGCTCGCCGCGCCCTTCCGCCGCCGGCAGTCCGGCTCGCCCGCCTACCGCTTGCCGCTCTCGGCCTCGAGCTCGCTGTAGTCCGTGATCGTGGCGCGGATGACGATGATCAGGTCGGTCATCTCGTCCGACAGGCCCTTCTCCTGGAAGAAGAAGCCGACGATGGGGATGTCGGCCAGCCAGGGCGCCTCGGCCGTGCGGTTGCGGTAGAGCACGTGCTTGAAGCCGCCGAGGAGCACCGAGCCGCCGTCCGGCACGACGACGGTCGTCTGCGCGTCCTGCACGTCGAGCTGCGGCAGCGAGAAGGTGACCTGGTCGGTGTTGCCGCCCAGGTTCGTGCTGATCTCGCGGATCGGCCGCACGAGGTTGGCCACCGTGGCCTGCACGTCGAGCGTGACGTACTTGCGGTCGAAGGAGATCGTCGGCCGCACGTCGAGCACGATGCCTTCCTGCACGACGCCGATGTTCGGGTCGGCGATGAAGGCCGCGTTGGCGACGTCGACGTCGAAGCCCTGCACGAAGGAGACCTGGTTGACGACGGTCACGAAGGCGCGCTGGGTGTTGTAGACCGACACGACCGGCGAGCTGATCTCGTAGGCGTTCACGCTCTTCTCGACCGCCGTGATCACGACGTTGACCTGCGCGTCGTTCAGGATCGCGAACTGGAAGGCGCCGCCGCCGACGGTGTTGAGGAGCTGGCCGAGCGGGTTGTTGAAGAAGAACTCGGTCGTCGCGGCGTAGGCGTCGTTGCCCTTCTCGTAGAACACGCCCGCGTTCGGGTTGCCCGTGCCGTCGCCGTTGTTGTCGAGGCCCTGGCTGTTGGCCGGGTCGACGTCGTCGAGCTCGACCTGGTTGCCGAGGTTCCCGTCGGGGCCCAGGCCGCGCAGGTCGGTGCCGATCTCCTCGATGAAGGCGTCGGTCAGCGCGAAGAAGCGCGCCTCGAGCGTGACCATGCTCGTCGAGAAGGCCCGCAGGTCGTCGAGGAAGTCGGCGACCTGGGCCTGGACCTCGGGCGTGTGGATCACGAGCAGGTTCTGGCTGTCGACGAAGTCGATGCTGTAGGCCTCGCTCGCGTCCCACGACTCGCGGGCGATGTTCTCGCGCACGAGGTTGAGCACCTCGTCGGGCGAGATGAGCCGCACGCGGTCGAGCTCGGAGTTGAAGATCGTGGTCTCGTTGTCGTCGCCCGCCTCGCCGGGCAGCGGGATGTCGCGGATGTTCGCGCCCTTGAAGTCGGTGATCGGGAAGGTCAGGTCCTGGATGTTGTGGACCCGCACGATCGGGTTGCCGGCGGCCTTCTCCACCTTCGTGATGTAGACGCGCCCGTTGCGGATCGTCCAGGCCAGGTTCTCGCCGACCTGCTCGACGAGGATGTTGAGCACCGACTCGACCGGCAGGTCGCGCAGGCCGCTCAGGTTGACGGTCTCGCCGGCGCTGTCGAGCTCCTGCGCCACCTCGGGGTCGACCGAGACGGGGATGTTGGTCGAGAAGTAGATCTGGTTCGCGACCTGGACCAGGGTCATGTCCTGGAAGTCGGCGTCCATGCGCTGCTCGGCGAGGCGCGTGACGATCGCCTGGACCTCGGGGTCGTCGGCCTTCAGGCCCAGTGCGCGCGAGCTGCCGCGCAGCTTCGAGATCTCCGCCCAGTGGTCCTTGTCCGGGGGCGTGAGGATGTCGGCATACGGGATGCGGACCTCCTCCATCGACTCGCGCCAGCGCAGGATCTGCTCGCGGCGGTCGTCGAGGAATTTGCGATCGGCGTTCTGGCGCTGCGCGTCGCGCGCCGCGTCGGCCAGCTCGCGGGCCTCGGCGTTCTCGGGGTCCTCCTCGAGCACGGCCTGGGCGAGCGTCTCGGCGCCCTCGAAGTCGTTGACGAGGTAGCGGTCGGCGCCGGCCTTGAGCAGCGTCTGCAGGCGCTGCTGGCCGCGCTCGGCGGCCGCGAGCTCCTGCGCCTGCAGCTGGCCGTAGGCCTGCCGCTCGCGCTCGCGCCGCTGGGCCTCGGTCTCGTTCGCGGTGCCGACCGCGGTGGCGGCCAGCAGCTCGCGGGCGCGCACCTCGATGTCGCCCCACTCCACGGTGCCGCGCGTGGCCTGCACGCGGTCGACGACGCGCTGCGCCGCGCGGGCGGCGGCGTCGGTGTTGCCCGCGGCGAGCTGCCGCTGCGCCATGGCCAGCTCGGCCACGGCCTGGATCTGCATCGACTCCGCCTGCTGGGCGGCGCGATCCGCGGCGGTCATGGCCGAGGCGCGCGCCTCGTCCTCCGGCATCGCCTTGAGCGACTGGATCGTGGCGAGGTAGTCGTTGACCAGGCGGTTGTCCGGGTCGACGGCGCGCGCCGCGAGGAGCTGCTGCTCGGCGCCCGCGAGGTCGAACTGCTCCTCGAGGGTCCGCGCCTGCTGGAGGTGCAGGTTGACCAGGGTCCAGGTCTTCTGCGCGAGCACGTCCTCCTGCGAGGTCTGGGCGAGGGATCGACCGGCCGTCGCGGCGAGCGCCGCGAACGCCAGCACGGTCACGAGCCAGCCGCGGCGCGTGGACATGAAGGGACCTCCGGATCGGGGCCGCAGCGCGGAGCGGATGCGGTGGAAGGAAGCTGGGATCTGCATGGTCGGGTTCATCGCGCGAGCAGGGTGTTGCGGCCCGGCTCGTTCTCCTCGGGCACGACGATCGAGGCCTTCATCAGGATGATCAGCTTGCGCTTGCTCGTGTACTCGCCCTGGCGCGAGAACAGGCCGCCCAGGACGGGGATGTCGCTGAGGAAGGGCACGCCCGACTCCTGGTTCTGCTCGACCGAGCGCTTGAGGCCGCCGAGCATGAGCGTGGCGCCGTCGGGGATGGTGGCGGTCGTGCGCAGCCGCTGGATGCGCAGCTCGGGCAGCTCGATGGTGACCTCGCTGCTGTTCGTGGTGCCCAGGCTCACCGTCTCCTGCGGCAGCGGGTTGCCCTGCTCGTCGGGCACGAGGTCGATGACCGTCGGCCGCAGCTCGAGCGTGATGAAGCGCCGGTCGGCCGAGGCCACAGCGCGCACGTCGAGCAGCACGCCGCTCTCGAGGTTGGCCAGCTCGGGCTGCGCGATGACGGCGGCCTGCGCGATCTCGGGCTCGAAGTCGCGCAGGTAGGTGCGCACCGACTTGCCCTTCACGTTGCCGCGCTGGCCGCTGCGCAGCATGAGGGTGGGGGCGTTGACGATGTTGCTCGTCTGGTACTTCGCGACCGCGCGCAGCACGAGGTTGACGTTCGTGTCGTCGAGGAACAGGGCCTGCAGCGAGAGGCCGCCGGCGTTGTTCACCGTGCCCGGCTCGCCGAGCGTGAAGTCGAACAGGTTCTCGATGCGGCCTTTGATGTCGCCGTTGTCGCCGGGATAGAAGAAGCCCGGCTCGTTGCCGGTGCCGATGCCCTCGGGGTTGCCCGGCAGGCCGAAGCCGCCCGCGCCCGACTGGCCGAAGTCCTCCATCGGGAAGTTGCCGCTCAGCTCGCCCGGCAGGCCGCGCAGGTCGACGCCGATGTCCTCGAGGAAGCTGTCCTCGACCTCGATGAAGCGCGTCTCGATGTGGATCAGCGTCTTCGTGTTGGCGCGCAGGTCCTCGAGGAGCTGCGTGATCTGGTCGTGCACGTCCGAGGTCTGCCGCACGACGAGCGTGCCGGGCATGAGCTGGATCGTGCGGTTGGGATCGCTGGTCCAGCTCTCGGGCGAGATGTTGTCCTGGATCAGCGTGAGCAGCGCGTCGGGGCCGATGAAGGGCGTGGCCTCCTCGTCGGCGGGCGCCGCGTAGCTGTCGGCGTCGGTCCCCGACGGCAGCAGGTTGAAGTCCTTGGCCGGGTAGTCCTTGGGCGTGAAGGTCAGGTCGCGGATGTCGTACATCTGCAGCACGTAGTCGCTGCGCGCCTCCTCCTTGGTGATGACCACGACCACGCCGTCGCGCACCGTGTAGGACAGCGGCGGCACGGTCAGGTCCTCGAGGATGATCGTGAGGATGCGCGAGACGGGCTGCTCGAAGTGGTCCTCGAGGCTGTAGGTCTGGGTCAGCCCGAGGTCCTGCACGGCCTGGCTCTGCAGGATGTTCACGCCCGTCACGCCGCTCAGGTGCGAGAGGACCTGGTCGAGCGGCTCGTCCTGGAAGTGCACCGGGATGCGCTTGGCGAGGCGCTCGTTGACGGCCTCGTTGATCGGCGCCTCGCCGACCGTGTCGCGGGACAGGGCCCGCTGCCCGCGCTGCTCGATCCGGTCCCAGTCCTTCTTGTCGGGGTAGACGACCAGGTCGTTCTGCGGGACGAGCTCGTGCTCGAGCTCGTCGAAGGTGTCCTGCCACTCGTTGCGGTAGGCCTCGCGGGTGGCCTTGCTCCGGGCCTCGTGGCGCGCGCGCTGCGCGATGCGGAGCAGGTTGGAGGCGTCGGCGTTGTCCGGCTCGGAGGCGAGCACCTCGTTGAGCGCGGCCTCGGCCTCGGCGTAGTTGCCCGCCAGGAAGGCGAGGTTCGCGTTCTTGAGGAGCAGCTCGTTGCGGTTCTTGGTGCGGTCGGTGTCCTCCTGGTCGAGCTGCTGCTGCTGCGCGCTGGCCTGGCGCGCGAGGTTCTGGAGCTGCAGGCTCTGCTGGTCGGCGACGGCCGTGCGCGCCACGGCGACGCGCGCGGCCATGGCGGCCTCGAGCGTCGTGCCACGGGTGAGCTCGGGGTGCGCGCGGAGCAGCGTGAGCGCGTCCTGGTAGTGCTTGTAGGCGGTCTCGGGGTCGTCGTTCGACATCGCCTCGTCGCCCAGGCGCGTGTGCTCGTCGATGAGCACCTGGGCCTGGCTGCTGGCGGCCACGGCGCCCTGCTGGGTGGCGGCGGGCGCGGGCGCGGGTGCGGCGGCCGCCGGGGGCGCCGCGGCGGGCGTCACGAGCAGGCGGGCGCGGCTGGCGAGCTCGCGCGCGGCGGGATCCTCGGGGTCGAGCGCGAGCGCGTCGGCGAAGCGCTGGTGCGCGGCGAACATGTCGCCGCGCGAGGCCGACTGCAGGCCCTGCGTGACGAACGCCGAGACGAGCTGGCCGGTCTTGGGGTCGCCGGTCTGCGCGTGCTCACGGCTCGCTTGCAGCAGCCGCGACAGCTCGGCCTGGCCGATGAGCTTGTCGAGCTGGGCGCTCTGCGGCGGCGCCACGGGCGCGGGCTTGGGCGGGGCCGGCACGGGCGTCGGGGTCGGCGTGGGCGTCGGAGTGGGCGTGGGCGTGGGCGTCGGCGTCGGCTGCGCGGGGGCCGGCTGCACGGCGGCCGGCGGCACCGGCGGCGGCAGCGGCGCGGGCTTGACCGGCTCCTCGCCGGCGTGCGCCTTCGCGAGGTCGGCCTTCAGCTTCTCGAGCCGCGCCGTGTTGCCGGGCGCCGGAGCCGGCTGCGTCGTCGAGACGGGCACGGGCGCCGGCTCGGGGACCTCGTCGCTGGTGAGTCCGCACGACGACGTGCCGAGGACGAGCAGCAGGAGGGGCGCGCGGCGCAGTCGGTGCAGCATGAGGGCGATCATCCAGGGGGCAACGTCACGGCAGGTCGGTCTCGAGCACGCGCCGGCTGCCCTGGCGGTCGATCAGGGTGGCGGTCAGTCGGGTCACGGGGACGATGACCTGGGTTTCGGTTGTTCGGGGTTCGAGTGTCGTCGGGTCGAGTACGAGGCTTCCGTCGGTTGTCAGCAGCAGCCGGCGCTCCGTCGTCAACGAGTCCACCGCGCTGGTCGTCAGCGACTCCAGCACGAGCCCGGTCGGTTGGCCGGCGGCGAGCACGGGCTCGCCCGGCCGCGCGCGCGCGGGCACGACGCCCGCGGACGCGGGCAACTCGATGGACACGTCGAAGACGGCCTGTTCGGGGCTGCCTCCCACCAGTTTCAGCGTGAAGTGCTCGGGACCGATCACGGTAACCTTCTCGCCACGGTCGGCGCCAACCAGCACCTCGCCGGCGGGCCCGTCACGGAGCAGGACGGTCCAGACCTCGTAGTCCAGGCGCGCCTGCGCCAGCGGCAGGTCGCGGTCGCGCCAGCTCGTGGTCCCGAAGGGCACGGTCTGCAGCAGCACGGGGGGAGAGAGATCCTGGCTGCGATAGATCCGGAAGGCGAGCCGCAGGCCGTCGTTCTGCCCGGCGAGCGTCGCGGAGAGAGCGCGATTCGCCGAGCCCGTTTCCCAGCGCACCGTGACGCTGCCCGCCGTGTACTCGGCGGTCACGTCGCGCGGCGCGACGACGGTGTGTGCGCCAGGGGGCTCGTCGACGGCGCCGCGAGCGTGCGCGGCGCCGAAGGCGCGTCCCTCGGCTTCGTCGTAGAAGGCCGCCGGATTCGCGTCGATCGCCGCCGGCTGCTGCGCCAAGGCGACGACGACCGCGTCCAGCGACTGGGCCCCGGCCACAGTCTCCGCCCCGGCCGAAGGTCGCCGGAGCTGCCCACGCAGCACGCGCTCGAGAAGTTGCGCGTGCTCTAAGTCGTTTCTGTACAAGCGGTTATGTACAAAGAACGCAAGGGCGAAAACGATAAGCGATAGGCCCGCCCCTGTCAACACGGCCACGTCGGCGCGTCGGCGCGCGCCGCTCACGGCGCCGCGTCCTGCGTCGCGAAGAGCACGGCCAGCGTCGCCGACAGCCGCACGGGCGGCGTGTCGAGCGCGCGCACGCCGTTGCCCCAGCGCTCGGGCTCGATGCGCCGCAGCGAGGCCGATTGCACGGTGACCGCCGGCAGTCCCTCGCCGCGCTCGGGTGCGAAGCGCTCGAGCGCCGCGAGCACGTCGGCGAGCGCTCCGGTGAGCACGAGCTGCGCCTCGACCTCCTCCAGCCCGACGTCGTCGGGCAGCGCGCGCGGCCGCCCGCCGTCGCGCAGCGCGAGCTCCTCGACGTCCAGCCCTCGGGCGTCCGGCAGGGCCTGCACGATCGCCACGATCGACGCCTCGGCCTCGGGCGCGGCCGCCGCGTCGCGCAGCAGGGCCTCCGCGAGCGGGGCGGGGCGGCGCAAGCTCGCGACGCCGGTCTGCTCGAGGAGGGCGGCGAGCGCGGGTGCCGGGGCGCGGGGCGGACCCTCGGTGAGGATCGCCCAGCGCTGGTCGAGCTGCGCCTGCGCGCGCGCGTGCCTCGCGACGAGCGCCTGGTACTCGTCGGCGCCGGGCAGGTCGACCTCGGCGCGCGTCGCCTCGAGCTCGCGCTCGCGCTGCCGCAGCGCGCCCCAGGCGCGCTCGAGGCGCGCCGTCTGCGGCAGCCCGCGCGCGAGGAAGGCCGCGAAGGAGAGCACGAGCACGAGCGAGAGCACGATCAGCCGCGTCATGGCAGCGCGACGTCCACCATCCAGCGCGAGAGGCCGCCGGTCGGCGCCGGCTCGGGCCCGTGGACCTGCGCCTCGCCGAACTCGGGTCGCAGCACGGCCTGGAGGCGCGGCGCGAGCTCGGCGTCCAGGACCGGGTCGGCGTGCAGCGTGAGCGAGAGCGTGCCGGGCCGTCCGGCCTCGGCCGACGAGAGCCACAGCTGCTCGACGTGCAGGCGCTGCGTGAGCTCGCGCGAGGCCACGAGCTGCCCCACGGAGGCCAGCGCCCGGCGCGCCTGGAGCACGGCCACGCGGCGATGCGCGAGGGCCTCGAGCGCCAGCGAGCGCTGCTCGAGGCGGGTGCACTCGGCCAGCAGGCGCTCGCGCTCGTGCACGCGGTCGAGCAGCTCCTCCCGCAGCTGCGACGGCAGCGTGGCCTCGAGGCGGTCGGCCCAGATCGCCGAGAGCTCGCCCAACGCGAACAG
>Ga0111538_10005574_pt1 | contig 17167 bp, 12 predicted proteins | sample SoiMethybrSBSTD1_FD_79669 | JGI IMG/M metagenome (GOLD analysis project Ga0111538, IMG submission 79669) | Bulk soil microbial communities from a Populus tree surrounding site in Tennessee, USA - Soil MetaG P. TD hybrid SBSTD1 (version 2)... | ecosystem: Environmental > Terrestrial > Soil >...
TCGCAATCGAACAATACGTCGCCGCCCATCGTGAAGACGCGATGCGCGGGACGAAGACAATCGCCGATGCGCTCGCGCGCCGGTAACGTGAGCCCGGGATGGCCGCGGCCCGTGACGATCGGCGCGATCGCGACGTGCAGGCGATCGAGCAGCCCCGCTTCGATGAACCGCGACACCGTCGATCCACCGCCCTCGACGAACACGAAAGCGAGGCCGCGCTCGCGTAGTCGCTCCAGCAGCGCGCCGAGATTCAGGCCACCGCCGTCGACGGGAATGCGAAGAATCTCAGCATTGCCGGGGGCTGGCGCGTCGAGCTCCGCCGCGTGCACGACGATCGTCGGAGCCGCGCCGTCCGTGAACACGCGGCGCGACGCATCGAGCCTCCCCGCCGGGTCGAGCACGACGCGAACGGGGTTGGGACCCTCGACATGCCGCACCGTGAGCCGCGGATCGTCGCGCGCGACGGTGCCGGCCCCGACGACGACGGCGCTCGACAGCGCCCGCAGCCGGTGCAAGTGGCGGACGTTATCCGGGCCCGTGACGTAGTAGGAATCGCCGGAAGCCGTCGCGATGTGCCCGTCGAGGCTCTGCCCCAAGTGTGCGACCGTGAGCGGCCGCCCTACGTGCACGCCACACAGCGGCGCGTAGAGCTCGAGCATCGCCCGAACGCTTTCCGGTGCGTTGGCTTGAGGCGCGTATTCCTCGCCGTCACGGTGCAGCCATTCGAGATCCGCAGCGCGGTTTTCCTCTTTTGACGCCGCAGAAGCAGCGAGCAACGACCGCCAGGCACGGGCCTCGAGCTCATTGGAATCCGGCACTTGCAGTGTTTTGGCCTGTCTTGGCATTGAACCGAACGGGGTGCTGAACGGAACGAAAACCCGCGAGCTGGTATCCTAACACCCTAGAAAAACAGGCTTTTTGGACCTCTTTGACGACTCAGCAGGAAATCAACGGTAACCCGGCAGCACTTTCGTTCGACCGCGCGGTCGACGAGCTTCGCCGTGGGCGCGCCGTGCACGTCACGGACGGCGAGCGTGGGCTCGTCGTCGCGGCCATCGAGACGATGCAGGCGCCGTTGTTCGAGCGTCTCGTCACGGCGAGCGACGCGCGCGCCGTCATGCTCGTCACCGCCGAGCGCGCGCACGCGGCCGGCTTGTCGCACCAATTGAGCGGCGCCGTTTCCGTCGCGTTCCCCTCGTCGATCGATCTCGATGGCTTGCGGGCGCTCGCGGGTGTCGCGGGTATGGGGCCTGTCGGCGGCGCGGGCTTCGACGTCGATCCCACACCTCCAAATGCACCGCTCGTCACCGCATCGTTTCAGCTCGCGAAAGCCGGCCGGCTCGTACCGGCGCTGATCGGCTTCGATGCGGGCACCGATGCTCTGCCGGGTGTCATGGCGATCGCCGTCGGCGACGTCGCGCATCACGCGCCGCGGTTCGGGCACCACGCGCTGCAGCTCCTGAGCCGCGCGCGCGTGCCGCTCGCCGACGCGCTCGAGTGCGAGATCGCGGTGTTCCGCGATGAGCACAGTCTCGGCGAGCATGTCGCCGTCGTCATCGGCAAACCCGATCCCGCGACTTCGGTGCCCGTGCGGTTGCACTCGGCGTGCCTGACGGGCGATCTCTTGGGCAGCTTGCGCTGCGATTGCGGCGAGCAGCTGCGCACGGCCGTCGCGCGCATCGAAGCGCTTGGCGGCGGCGTGCTGCTCTATCTCGACCAGGAAGGCCGCGGCATCGGCCTGCCGAACAAGTTGCGCGCATACGTGCTCCAAGACGGCGGGCTCGACACCGTCGACGCCGACCGTCATTTGGGCTTCCTTGCCGACGAGCGCAGTTACGACGTCGCGGCCGCGCTGCTCATGGAGCTCGGCTATCGGCGGATTCGCCTGCTGACGAACAACCCGCAGAAGATCATTTCGCTGCGCGACCACGGCATCGAGGTCACGGGCCGGCTACCGCTCGTCACGACGAGCAACTCGCACAACGAACGCTACTTGCGCGCGAAGCACGAGCGCGCGGGTCACCTCGACCTCGCCGAGAAATCGAGCGGCTAGCTACTACAGCTTCCTGGCGAGATCTCGCGTGAGCTCGGCGGCGGGAATCTCTTTGCACCCGGTCACGTTCTGCCCGGACCACAACGGCGAGAAGTCACCCTTACCCTCCGCCTCGGCTTTTGCGCGCAGCGGCGCAACGGCGGACGTCGCTAACGGAAACACAGGCGCAAGACCGTTGATCGGCCCGAGCTCTCTCATCAAACGGTTGACGATGCCGCGACCCGGCCGTCCCGTGAACAAGTTGGTCAGAGCCGTATGCCTTGCTGCTGCGCTCTTGAGCGCCGCGCGGTGGACGGCGCTGGTCGTGGCCTCCGGGCAGAGCAGATAAGCAGTCCCTATTTGCACGCCGGCGGCACCGAGCGCCATCGCGCTTGCCACGCCATCCGCGTCGGCGATACCGCCCGCGGCAATCACCGGGACCTTCACGGCCTGCACGATCTGAGGCACGAGCGAGAACGTGCCGACCTGCGTGCTCAAGTCCTCCGAGAGAAACGTGCCGCGGTGACCGCCTGCATCGACACCTTGCGCGATGACTGCGTCGACGCCGTTCTCCTCCAGCCAACGCGCCTCGTCCACCGTAGTCGCCGACGCAAGAATCACCGATCCCCAACGCTTGACTCGCGCCAGCAGCGGCGTCGGCGGCAGGCCAAAGTGAAAACTGATCACGCGCGGTTGGAACTCTTCGAGCGCATCGGCCCACTCGCTGCTGAACGGAGCGCGGCCGGGGCCGGGCGGGATGGAATTGGCATCGATGCCGTACTCGTCGAAGTACGGCTTCAGGAGCTTTCGCCACGCAGCTTCGCTCGCGGCGCTCGGCGCCGGCGGCGTATGGCAGAAGAAATTCACGTTGTACGGGCTGGTGGTGCCGGCGCGAGTCGCTGCGAGCTCCTTGCGCATCGCCTCGACCGTGAGCATCGCGCACGGGAGCGAGCCGAGGCCGCCGGCATTGGCCACGGCAACGGCCAGCGTGCTCCCCTGCACGCCCGCCATGGGCGCTTGGATCAGCGGCAGGTCCGTGCCGAGAATGCGGCGCAGCGCCTTACTGGCTCCGCGCGCCGTCACTAACGCCTCGCGTCGCGCGAATACTGAACCGGGCAGCCCGCGGGAAACACGCCGGCGCGCGCTTGCCGCGTACAATAGTCGCGCGCGTTCTTCACTTGCTTTTCGATCGCAGCGATCGCTTCGTCAAACGTCGTGACGATGCCGTGCACGGGGACGTTCATAGCGGGGTTCAATCCGTAGCGCTCGACGGTGTCGAGATACGCACCGCCCCACCAGTTCCAATCCCAATCGTAGGTCGTGAAGTCGCCTTCCATGAAGATGCGCGGGCCCGGAATGTAGCCGACGACCGCTTCGGCCATGTGCAGGTGGCCTATTGCGCGATAGACGTCGACGCGCATCGTGCCGTCGTCGAGCGTAAGCTGTTCGTCGACGGGCACGAACTTCAGCGGCTGCGGGTTGCGCGCGAGCGCGTCCGGAAAGTTCGGCGCGGGGCGCGCGACCATCTCGCGGAAGATTCCCTCATTGCCATGTCGCGCGATGATCGTGAGCCCGCGCGAGACCGCGGCGCGCAAGCCGCCGCTGTGATCGAAGTGGTGGTGCGTGACAATCACCTGCGTGACTTTCTTGCCCGGCACGAGCGCGTCGGCGACGTCGAGCCGCGCGAACGTATCGGCCTCGTTGTTGTAGGCCTCGAACATCACGAGGTGATCGGCGAACTCGATGACGGCCCCGCCGTTGCCGCCGATGCGCACGTCCCAGACCTTGTCGGCGAGCTTCTTCGCTTCGGCGCGGCGCTCGGCCGCGGGCGGCGGAGCCGCGGGCGCCGGGAACGGCGGCAGGTTCGTTGCGTTGATGCGATACGAATCGACGTTGAACATCATCGACGTCACGTGGCGCCAATCCATCTCGGACGTTAGGCCGACGGGCAGCTGCAGATCGCCGAACGGCAAGTAGCCCGTGAAATAGGTCGTCGTCGTGATGTCGCCGAGCGTCGTGCTCGGCCCGATCGAGCGTACCCACGCGGGTAGCTTCGTGGCGGGATCAACGGCGAGCCACACCGTCGGGCCCTGTGCAGTCGTGAACGGAACGACGAGGAGACCGTCCTCGACGCTGACAGGCCCGAGCCGCGTGTCGGCATCGAGCGCCTCGAGCACAGCGGGCACGGGATGGTCGAGCGCCGCGACCCCGGTCTGCACTTGGCTCGTACGATCCCACGGTCGCTCGATCGCGAACGGGAACAGCGAGCCGCGCCGGTCGAGGTTAAGCGCTCGCTCGTTCTTAAAATCGAAAATCCGCTCGGCGTCGTGTGCGACGGTCCACTTGAGCGGCGCGTGCGGATCCGGCGACAGCGCGCTGCCGCCTTGTTGATTGACGTATTGGCCGAAGCCCGTCATGACGAGATTGTCGAGGCCCTGCAGTCGCTGCAAACCGCCCATCGCGGTCGCGGCTTGCTCGAGCACCTCGCGCGCCGACGGCGGCTGCGCTTGTGAGGCCGCCGTGAAGATGACGGCGACGGCCGCTCCGATCACTCGCATCGAGATCGCGCTGTGCATGACTCCCCCAAAATTTTCGAATTCGGATTGGTCGCTAGGGTCGGCCGAGAGCCTACCCACGTCAACGGCTCAGCCCGCGCTCAAGAATTCGAGCACGGCGTCCTGCAGGTCGGTGACCTGCTCGCCGCCGCCGGGATTGCGCTCGCCGGCGTCGAGCGACGGTTGGCGCGTAGCGCCGTGATCGAGCGCTTCGAGCTCGCGGTGCTCGGCGTGGCCGGGATGCGCGGCGTTGACGGCCGCGGCGATCTTGGCGTGATCGCTTGCCGTCGCCGTCGCATCGTACGTGCCGTGCAGGACCTGCACGCGAGCGTCGACCTGCTTCCAAATCTCGAGGATGTCGTCGACTTCCGCGATCTCGCGGAAGAAGCGCTCGCTGCGGCCGGGATACGGCGTCGGCGTGAACGCGATCGTGCCGTAGACGCTTATGCCGGCGATCTTGGCGTCTTGCGCGATGATCGGCGCGAAGAATCCGCCGAGTGACAGGCCAAGCAAGAAGACTCGGTCGGGATCGGCCGCGGGATTTGCCACCAAAGCACGGAGCGCTGCACGGTATCCGGCCAACTCTTCGCGATAACCGATCTCGGCGCACGGCGGACCGTCGCTGTCGCCGGCGCCGGGCTTGTCGACCCGCATCGTGACGAATCCCCGCGTCGCGATCGCGTGGATCAGCGCATTAGGGCCCGTGCTGCCGGCCTGCGGCACGTCGATGGAGCTGCACCCGCCGCCTTGGATCATCAGCACCGCGGGGGCGCGCTCACTTGCGTTCATCGGCGTCGAAACGATCGTGCGCAGACGCGTGCCGTCGTCGAGCGTGACGTGGCCATAGCTGAATGTCGTATTCGGCAAACGTTCGCTCGGAAACGGCTGCAGGGTCGCGAGCAAGCGGCTTCGCGCTCCGCCTCGTTCCACGTCGATCGCGAGCACGTCGCCGCCGCGATGCGCGCCGATGATCGACTGCATTTGCGCCGTCGTCGCGATCGGCGTTCCGTCGAGTGCCGCAATGACGTCGCCGGCCCTGATGCCCGCCGCAACGGCCGCGGAGCCGTCGCCCACTCCGCTGACGGAGACCGCGCCGGCATCGTTCACGGCAAGCGCGACGCCGAGCGCCGCGCGGCGTGGCAACTCGTCGCTCGGTTGTGACCAAACGGCCGTCGCTGCGGCGAGCGGCGCGAGCGCGACGACGACGGCCGCAATGCTTCGTCGAAAGATCATCGCTTCACCGTCGATGCTGCTGTTCGGGATGAACGCTTGAGAATGAACTCGCGGTCGACCGTCTTACCGACCGGAAACCCATACTCGCCGATCTTCACGAATCCGTGGCGGCCATAAAAGCGCTGCGCGCCGTAATTCTCCGACCAAACCCCGATATAGAGCGGCGCATAGCGCGCCTCGAGCCAGTCGACGGCCGCATCGAACAGCAGCGTGCCGAGACGCTGATTCTGGTATCCCGCACGGACATACAGCTGGTGCAGCTCGCCTGCCGTGGGCTCGAGATTCGGAACCGGCAGCTTGCAGTAACCGGCGAGCGCAAATCCCACGGCTGGCTCGCTTTCGGCGTGCGCCAACCAATAAGCCATGCGCGAATCCGCTAGCTTTTCGAGACAGGCCTTGTCCGTGAACGCGCGGGTGATGTAGGCGGTGGCGTCTGCCGGCGGATAGAGATGTCCGAACGTTTCCGTGAACGTGACCTCGCCAAGGTGTGCGAGCTCTGCGGCATCTTTCTCGGTGGCGCGGCGGACCTCGAAGTGCGAATCGGACATGGCCCGTCACCGAGCAAGCGCGACGAGATGCTCGAGCAGCGCTTCGTCGCCGCGCTCGTTCAAGGCGCTGGTAAGCCGCTGCATGAGCCGCGCGTTGTGCCTGTAAGCCGCGAGCGCCTCGATGACGGCCACGGCAACGGGCACGCGAGCATCGCCGACGATTTCGAGCAACCAGTCGAATGCGGCCTCGCTGCGATGCGCCGCGGCCGCGCGCAGAAGCGCGTGACGAAATTCCTCGCTGAGCAGCACCTCGCTCCACGCGTCCTTCAGCGGTCGCAGCGCGCCGTCGAGCCTCGATCCGCCGAGCGCGAGCGCCGCGAGCTCACGCAGCGCGTCGTCGGCGTGCGCGAGGTAGGCGGCGACGAACGGGATCGATTCCTCCGGTGCGATAGCGAGCAAGCCCGTGAAGCACTCGCCGAGCACTTGCGGCTCCGCATCGCCGCCGAGCGCCTTTGCGCGCAGCAGCAGCTCGGCCTCGCGCTGGTTGCCGCAGGCGATCGCCCGCACGGCGCCGAGACGCGCCCCCGCGTCCGCATCGTTCATGAGCGCAGTGAGCTCGACGAGGGCACGCGGATAGCCCGAGGCGACGAGACCCATCGCGCAGCTCGCGCGCACGTCGACGGCCGTATCGGCCGTGCCGCCCCACACGGGCTCGAGTTGTCGATAGCGAAGCCCGCCGAGGAAGAACTCGACATCGTTGCAGTCGAGCGCGACGAGCGCACGCGCGAGCGCCTTCTTCGCGAAGCAGCTCGGATCCTGCTTCAGCGGCTTGTCGAGGAGACGCGAATACGAAGACTTGAGCGCGGGGAGCAACTCGTAGAGCAGTGCATCCTCGGCCGCGCGCGCCGCCTTCGCGACGACGCGGTAGTGTCCCGCGAGCGCGCGTTGCAGCGTGGCAATTTTTGCGGCGCGCTCGTCGGGCAACTCGTCGAGCGCCGCGAGCTCCTCGTCGACGTTCGGTTGCGGCTTGCGCGCCACGACGTAACGCTAGCGAAGAATCGTCAGCGGCGTGGCCGCGACTTCGCTGACGAGCGCCGCGAGGCGGTCGGCCAGATACGACAGGTGTTGCGCGCCGCGGCGGCCATCGGCGCGCGCGGCGTTGCCGCAAGCGCCGGCGGAATTCAGATCCTCGGCGCGCCAGCCGAAGCCGATCGGCTTTTCGGCGCCGAGCAATTTGTTGCGGGCCGCGAGCTCGTGCGGCAATCCTTTGAAGTCGGCGAGCGCCGCCGTGCGCACGAGCTCGGGCTTGATGTGCAGCATCAGCGACGTCTCGACTTCGCCGCCGTGAATGTCGTGAACGACCTCGACGGGGTCGAACAAACCGGGCAGCGCGCCTAACGCGAAATACGTCGTGCGCACGACGAGCATGCCGAGCTCGGAGCGAAGCCGAACGGCCAAGAGATCGACGAGCGTCTTCTGGCCGCCGTGCGTGTTCAGCACGATGAGCTTGCGCATGCCCGTGCGCGCGACGCTGCGGCCGATATCGGTCCACGCGTCGAGCAACGTCATGTCGCGAATCGACAAGGTGCCGGCGAAGCTCGTGTGCTCGGGGCTCAGGCCGACGTTCTGCGCGGGCAGGACGAGCAGCGTCGCGCCCTCGGGCGCCCGTTCGAGCGTCGCGCGGACGAGCGCCTCGTTGATGAGGGCGTCGGTGGCGAGCGGCAGGTGCGGGCCGTGCTGCTCGACGGCCGCCACGGGCAGAAAGCCGATCGTTCGCTCGGCGTCGACGCGGCCGAAATCGGTCGTCGTGAGGTCCTGCCAATAGCCGCTACGCACCGTCGTAAGGCCTTGTTTTGTCAACGCCGGCCATCGTGCCGGGTTGCCGGAAGCCGCGTCAACCTTGGATAATACCCGGCTCTGACCTCGCCATTAGTTCGTGCAGGAGCACCCATGAGCAGACCGGAACGCGTCGTCGCCGCCGATAACGAAGTACAAGAGTTGGTGGCCAAGGCCCGCAAGGCGCAGGCCGTCTACGAGGCTTTCTCGCAAGAGCAAGTCGACGCCATCGTGCGCGACATGGCGAAGTACGTCTACGACAACGCCGAGACACTCGCCCGGATGGCCGTCGACGAGACGGGCATCGGCAACTACGAGGACAAGGTCCTCAAGAAGAAAGGCAAAGCGCGCGTCATCTGGAACAGCCTGAAGGGCAAGAAGTCGCGCGGCGTCATCGGCGAGGATCCCGAGAACAACCTCGTGTTCGTCGCGAAGCCGATGGGCATCGTCGCCTCCGTGTGCCCCGTCACGAACCCGATCGCCACGCCGATGTGCAACGGCATGTTCGCGCTGAAGACCGGCAACGCCGTGATCTTCGCGCCGCATCCGAAGGCGCAGAAGTGCACCGAGCACCTGACGAACGAGTTCATGAAGATCGTCAAGAAGCACGACGGCCCCGACAACCTCGTGCAAACGATCAAGAAGGGCTCGGTCGAAAAGACTCAGGAGCTCATGAAGTCGGTCGACGTCGTCGTCGCAACGGGCGGCGGCGCGATGGTGAAGTCGGCGTACTCGTCGGGCAAACCGTCGTACGGCGTCGGCGCCGGCAACGTGCCCGTCATCATCGACCGCGGCGTCGACTTCAAAGACGCCGTCGGCAAGATCGTCACGGGCGCGGCGTTCGACAACGGCATCATCTGCTCGCACGAGCAATTCGTGCTGACGCCCGAAGAGAGCTACGACGAGACCGTCAAGCTCTTCAAGGACACGGGCAAAGTCTGGTTCACGGACGACGAAGCGAACATCGAGAAGCTGCGCAAGCTCGTCTTTCCGGACGGCCACCTCAACAAGGACGTCGTCGGTAAATCGGCGCGCGAGATCGGCGCGTTGGTCGGCATCGACGTGCCGGCGAGCGCGCGCATCATCCTGCTGCCGGCCAAGGGCGCAGGCACTGCGGACCTGCTTGCCAAAGAGAAGCTCTGCCCCGTCGTGGCCATCCTGCCGTACAAGACGTTCAAGGACGCCGTCGCGAAAGCAAAGGCGAACTTGCTCGTCGAGGGCGCGGGCCACTCCGCGGCGCTGCACTCGAACGATGAGAGCAACATCCGCGAGGCCGGCGTCGAGCTGCCGATCAGTCGGCTCGTCGTCAATCAGGCGAGCTCGTTGACGGCCGGCGGGTCGCTGACGAACGGCTTCGCGCCGACGACGACGCTCGGCTGCGGCTCCTGGGGCGGCAACTCGATCTCGGAGAACCTCGACTACAAGCACCTGATGAACGTCTCGCGCATCGGCAAGGTCATCACGAACAAGAAGGTGCCCACCGACGACGAGATCTTCGCCTAACCTCAGTCCCCGCCCGCTAATTCGACGCGGCCCCCCTCGCGGGGCCGCGCTCGTTTCGCCACCCCTTTCGGCTCGAAGCTGACGATTCCGTCAGCTTACCTGTCGCGCCAGCGCAACCGTCGCATGGCGGCCGAACTTGTCGCTCTGGCGGCCGCTAGCGTTTTTCCATATGCAGTCGCAGAATCTTTCGGGTCGACCCGTCGTGGTCAATTCGCAACTCCACTCATACGCCCGGGGGATTTTCAATGAAGAGGACAGCATTGCATTCGGCGATCGTTGCCGCGCTCGCGGGTTACACCGCGGCGGGCACGCAAGTCGCCTGGTCGCAGGAAGGCGCTCTCGAGGAGATCATCGTTACGGCCGAGTTTCGTGAAGCGAATGTGCAGGACACGCCGATCGCGATCACGGCGGTAAACGCGGACATGCTCGAAGCGCGCAGTCAAACGACACTCGCGCAAATCACCGCGCAGGCTCCGAACGTATCGCTGCGTCCGGCCGGCTCTTCGTTCGGCAGCGCACTCGTCGCGTTCATTCGCGGCATCGGGCAGACGGACTTCAATCCGTCGGTCGAGCCCGGCATCGGCATCTACGTCGACGACGTCTATTACTCGACGATCACGGGCAATCTGCTCGATCTGCTCGACCTCGATCGGGTCGAGATCCTCCGCGGGCCGCAGGGCACGCTCGCCGGGCGCAACGCGATCGGCGGAGCGATCAAGCTGTTCACGCGCAAGCCCGACGGCGACGACGACATCAACGTGTCGCTGACGAAGGGCGAGTTCAACCGCACCGAGATCAAAGGCGCGGCCGGCCTCGTGCTCGTCGAAGACAAGCTCTACATGCGCGTCGCGGGCATCGCGAAGGCGATGGACGGCTACGTGGATCGTGTCGACTACGCGTGCTCGCACGGATCGCCGCGCCCGGGAACACCGGGCGGGCTCCCGACCTTCGCACAAACCTACGGCTGCGACCTCGGCACCGAGGGCGGCCAGTCGTACACGACCGGCCGCCTGGCGTTGCGCTGGGAGGCCAGCGACAACTTCACGGTCGACATCGCCGCGAGCATCGTCAACGACGACTCGGAGTCACAGGCTGGCGTGCTGGTTGCCGCTAAGGACCACTCCGGATCGAACTTCCCTTGGCTCTCGCCAAACGGTCCCGTCACGCCGCCGTTTGCATCCCCAGTGCCGAATAACCCGACGTTCGACCCGAACGCGGGCGGCACGGTGCCGACCTACTTCGACAACAACGGCAACGGCACTTTTCAGGCCGGAATCGACGTTCCGTACGACAGCCGCTTCGTTACGGGCGGCACGTACATGAACTACGCGACCTACGTGAACGACGGCTTGAGCACTCCGAGCCCGTTGTTCCAAGGCGGCACGACAGGCGCCAACACGGACCTGTTCAAGCCGTACGTCATCGATCCCGTCAACACGCTCTCGGCGTGGGATACGGCGATCAACCTGAATTGGCAGATCACCGACAACCTCTCGCTGCTTTCGGTCTCGTCCTACCGCACCTACGAGAACTCGTTCGCAGAAGACACCGACGGCTCGCCGCTCGTCGTCCAGCAACTACTGCAACATCTCGACCACGAGCAGTGGACGCAGGAGCTGCGGCTCAGCGCAGCAGTCGGAGACCGAGTCGATCTGACGTTCGGCCTGTTCTACCTCGACCAAGACACGGCCGAGGACGCGCGCGTCGACCTGCCCTACGTCGGTTTCGACTTCATCCACGGCCCCGACTTGGTGCCGGCGACGAACAAGGCCGCCTACGCGCATGCGGCATTCGACCTGACGGAGCGATTGAATCTCTCGCTCGGCGTGCGCTACTCGGAGGATGAGAAGAGCTACACCTTCCGCCGCCGCAACCCCGACCTGACGCCGGTCCAGGCCTGCACGACCTTCTGGTTCTGGGAAGCAGCGAACCCGCCGAACTGCGGTGTGTTCGGTCTGGATAACCTGTCCGTCTCGTACTCCAGCGACAGCACCGATTACCGAGTCGCGCTTTCGTATGACGTAGGCGACGCGACGATGCTCTACGGTCAGGTCTCGACGGGCTACAAGGCTGGCGGCAACAACGCGCGGCCGTTCTTCCCGAGTCAGTTGAACGCGTTCAAGCCGGAGACGCTCGACAGCTACGAGGTCGGCTTCAAGAGCACGCTGGGCGGCAATACGCGTTTGAACGCCGCCGTGTTCTGGAACGATTACGTCGACATCCAGCTGCCGACGACGGTCTGCGCGTGGGCGCCGCCGGGTCAGCAGACCCCGTGCGCGAGCCAGAACAACGTCGGCGATGCCGAGGTCTGGGGTGTCGAGCTCGAAGCCGAATGGCATCCGACGGAGCAGTTCTCGATGGACGCGTCGTTGAGCCACCTCGACTTCAAGTACACGACGATCATCCCGGGCTCGACGGCGGTCACGCTCGGCATGATCACGCCGTATACGCCCGAGGATAAGGCAAGCCTCGGCATCCAATACGGCTTCATGCTGCCCGGCGGCGGGACCTTCACGCCGCGGCTCGACGTCGCGTACACGAGCGAGGTCTACTCGAACGCCGTCAACGCGCCGACGAACTTCATCGACGCCTACACTCTGGCCAATGCCCGTCTCACCTGGCGCTCAGGGAACGACGCGTGGGAAACGGCGCTCGAGGTCACGAACCTGACGGACGAGTACTACTACGTGACGCTGTTCGACCTCTGGGGTCCGGCGGGCTATATCCACGGCCAGCCGTCCCGCCCGCGTGAGTCTGCCATCACGTTCAAGCGCAGCTTCTAACGGACGAGGTTTCTCGATCGTTTCGACGGCCGGGGGCGCGAGCTCCCGGCCGTCGGCGTTTTCGGCATCCCGCCCTCGCGAGCAAAAATATCTGCCCAGTTAGGTAGTTGTAGCGCGGTCGCTACGCCCCCGAGGTCGTTCCGAGGGTGGGTCTGTCGCCACCCATAGCGTTTTGTTAACTTCAGTCGCAAAATCCCCCGCTTGACCGACGTGGTCAATTCGCAACCGAAACGCTTACCGGGGGGTAAGACCGATGAAGAGAACGACGTTGCACACGGCGATCGTGGCTGCACTAGCCGGATCGTCCGCCGCCGTCACGCAGATAGCGTGGGCGCAAAACCAACCCAACGAAGGCCTCGAAGAGATCGTCGTCACGGCGACCCGGCGCGAGCAGAACTTGCAAGACGTGCCGCTCGCCGTCGTCGCCTTCACGGGCGACATGCTCGAGCGGCAGGGCATCGAGAACATGGAGGACCTCAAGGCCGTCGTGCCGAACCTCGTCGTCGCCGGCAACTTGGCCGGAACGAACACGGCGTCGTTCACGATGCGCGGCATCCCGAACGTCGGCACCTACATCGACGGCATCTGGCAGGTATCGAACAATGGCCTGCTGCTGCGCGAGTTCGTCGACGTCGACCGCGTCGAAGTGTTGCGCGGACCGCAGGGTACTCTGTACGGCCGCGACTCTACGGGTGGCGCGATCCGGCTCTATACGAAGGGGCCGTCCGACCAGTACGGCGTGCAGCTCGACATGACGGTCGGCAATCTCGATCGTCGCGACATCAAGGGCACGCTCGATCTGCCGTTCACGGATACGTTCCGCTCGCGCTTCACACTCGCGAGCTACGACCGCGAGGGCTACATCACGAGCTTGACGACGGGACAAAAGACCGGCGCGTTCCAGAACGACGTCGTTCGCGCGGACTTCATCTGGGAGCCGTCGGACCGCGTGAGCCTGCGCTTCAACGCCCAGCAAGACACGGTCGTCGACACGCAGGCACGCGTCAACACGTTCATCAGCAATCAGATTGGCTTCAACTCCGGCTACCAGATGGGTCTCTCGCTCGCCTACGACCTCGCGAGCGGAGGCCGGTGGAACTGCCATTACACCTGCTCAGGCGAGCCCGGCGGGCTCGTCGGCGAGTGGGAGGGCCGTCAGGACACGACGGTGCCTTCGCGCGAGTGGCTCGAGCAGCAGACCGTCGATCTGAAGGTCGACGTCACCGACAACATCGGCTTCCAGTATCTACTCGGCCACACGTTCAACGACACGCGCCAGTACAACGATTGGGACGCCGGCGAGTTCAACTTCTATATCGACTACTTCAACAACGAGCTCGACCTGACGAGCCACGAGTTTCAGTTCACGGGCGGCCGTGATCGATTCACGTGGGTCGGAGGCGCGTACCTCTGGGATCAGACGGGCCGCGCGCGCAACCCGGCTTTTTCGATGGCCGACTGGGTCGAGGCCAACCCGCCGGGCCAGCCCGGCAGTTACCCGAACTCCACCGCGGAGTTCAATTACAACTCTCAAGTCCTAGGGCGAACGGTCAACGCGGCCGGCGTTCCGACTAGCGCTCCGACCAGCGCGGCCTGCCAGATGACGCCCGCGCAGCGCGGCATCACGAGCTGGGCGCCGCATGTCGCGGCCGGCTACGTTCCGCCGATGGTCGGACCCCCGGGCGCCCAAGTCCCAACGACTTCTCTCGACGTCAACAGCATCAACGGCTGGCCGTATCCGTGCGGATTCATCCCCGGCCCGCCCTTCGGTCCGCCGTTCCCCGCGGACTGGGTGACGGCGCTCGCGGGTGGCGCCCGACCGCCGGCCGGCGACCGATTGACCGGCGACGACATCGACGGTTATGCACTGTTCGGCGAAGTCACGATCGGCATCACCGACAAGTTCGACCTGACCGTCGGCTATCGCTACCACGACCAGTCGCAAGATTCCTACGCGTTCAACGTCGATGCCGGCGTCGCGGCCGGCGTCACGGCGGCGAAGCCGCCGGGCCCGAACCTCGAGTGGGCCTCGGGCGGAGTCTACGAAGGCATCCGCACGCCCGACCCCGCGCGGCACGTTGCATTCGACGCCGACACGTATCGTATCTCGGGCAGCTGGCACCTCACGGATACCGTCATGCTGTATGCCGGCTACACCGAGGGCTTCAACTCGGGCGGTCTCGCCACCTACTCGGATTGCTTGGGATCGGTGGAATCCGCGTACGATCCGGAGACGATCGAGAATACCGAGCTGGGGCTCCGTTCGGATTTGGCTAATGGCCGAGTCCGACTCAACGCGACGTACTTCAACACGGACTGGGTCGACATCCAGCTGCTCTCGACGGTCAAGGACCGTTGCACAGGAGCGGAGATCACGGAGCTCGTGTTGCAGAATTCGGCGGCTGCGAATGCCGAAGGCGTCGAGCTCGAGATGGTCTTCGCGGCGACCGACAACCTGACACTGAACGCGAACTTGGGCTGGCTCGACACGGCGTACACGGAGACGAATAGCCCGGCCGTCACGCTCAATACCGAGTTCTCCGCTGCGCCCGACAACACGTACAACTTGGGGATCGAGCACAGGGCGAATCTGTCCGGCGGCGGCCGGTTCACGACGCGATTCGACGCGACGTACACGGGCGCGTACTGGCGCTCGCCGACGCCGTCGTTGCGTCAGAACGCCTACGGCGTGGCGCGCGGCTACGAGTCGGGAGACTACTGGCGCTACAACGCTCAGCTGGCGTTCCAGCCGCAGGACGCGCGTTACCAGGTCACGTTGTACGGCACGAACCTGACGAACGAGTACCAGCTGAACTCAGGGTTCTTGCACAACATCTGGCAGTTCGACTTCGCGACCGTCGATCGCCCGCGCGAGGTAGGCGTAGGCGTGCGGATGAACTTCTAGAAGAGTTTTTTCTGCCCACGGGCCGGCCGAGGCAACTCGGCCGGCCTTTTTTTGGAGGCAAGTTGCTGCTGCGCGGCTAGTGGTCGTGGCCGTGCGGGCCGTGGGCGTGGCCGTGCGAGAGCTCTTGCTCGGTCGCGGCGCGCACTTCGATGATCTCGATGTCGAACTTGAGCGTCCGGCCCGCGAGCGGATGATTGAGGTCCAAGTCGACGTTGAAGTGGCCGACCTTGACTACGCGCGCCTGGCGGCCGCCGTCATTCGTGTTGACGATGACCATCTGCCCGGGGCTGTACGGGCCTTTCGTAGCGAGATGCTTCACCGGCACGCGCTGCATGGCGTTCTCGTTGCGCTGCCCGTAGCCTTCTTCCGGCGGCACGGTGGCCGTGAGCTTGTCGCCGCTCTTCTTGCCCGCGAGCTCTTTCTCGAGGCCCGGCACGATGTTGTTGTGGCCGTGCATGTAGACGACGGGCTCGCCGCCCTCCGAGCTCTCGTTGAACGTGCCAGTGTCGTCGCTCAGCTTGTAGTGGAACGTGACGACGCTGTCGTCGGCGATGGTCATCGATTCGTTGCTCATGGCGGTCACGGGATCGCTATTGGGGGCGCGATCATCCCTTAAAGCCGGTGCGCCGCGCAACGCGGGCCAGCCCCCGGCGCGTTCAGTCCTTCAGCGAGAACGGCGTGAAATTCGTGTCGGTGTCGTAGTGGTCCTCGTGCTCGTGGCGCTTCAGCCAGCCGACGACGCCATAGGTGACCGGCGTCATGACGACCTCGACCATGACCTTGAAGAACCAGTTGAATGCGCTCACGGCGAACAAGGTCTCGCCGGTCCAGATGCCCGCGAACGCGATGGGATAGAAGATCACGCTGTCGACGCCCTGCCCCACGACCGTCGAGCCTATCGTGCGCGTCCACAGCCAGCGGCCCTTTGTCAGCACTTTCATGCGCGCTAGTACATAAGCGTTGACGAAATCGCCGGCCCAGAAAGCGACGATCGAAGCGATCGCGATGCGCCACGTGTAGCCAAATACGACTTCGATCGCAGGCTGCAACGTCTCGTTAAACGGCTCGGTCGGCGACGCGGGCAAATTCACGACGACCCAGGCCATGAAGCTCGCAAAAACCATCGCCATGAAGCCAGCCCAAATGACGCGCCGGGCGCGCGCGTAGCCATACACCTCGGTCAGGACGTCGCCGAAGATGTAGCTGATGGGGAAGAAGATGTTGCCGACGCCGAACGGCTGCGCGCCAACGATCGGCAGCGCGACTTCCGACACTTTCGCCGTGCCGATGAGGTTCGAGCAGAGCAGCACCGCGACGAAACCCGCGAGCACGAGATCGTAATAGCGATAGCGGCGCACCGGCTGCGCGGCGATGGTGTTCAAGATCGGACTCCAGTGTCGAGCGCAGAGCTTACGAGGGTTCTCGACGCTCGGCCAACGCCGCGCGGTTGCCGCCCGCGCGTGCCGCAGCCTACGATGCATGTCGTGAGCTCAACCGACGCCGCGATCGCCACGACCAACGCCGATGCGAATGCAGAGCTCGGCCGCACGACGCTCGCGAAGGTCGGCTGGCGCCTCTTGCCGTTCCTGCTGCTGCTCTACATCGTCGCCTGGATCGACCGCGTCAACATCAGCGTCGCCGCGCTGCAGATGAAGCCCGATCTGGGCTTGAGCGACACGGTCTTCGGCTTGGGCGCCGGCATTTTCTTTCTCGGCTACGCGCTCTTCGAGGTGCCGAGCAATCTCATCCTCGTGCGCGTCGGCGCGCGGTTCTGGCTCGCGCGCATCATGATCACGTGGGTCATCCTTTCGGTCCTCATGATGTTCGTGCAA
>Ga0111538_10005576_pt1 | contig 17165 bp, 14 predicted proteins | sample SoiMethybrSBSTD1_FD_79669 | JGI IMG/M metagenome (GOLD analysis project Ga0111538, IMG submission 79669) | Bulk soil microbial communities from a Populus tree surrounding site in Tennessee, USA - Soil MetaG P. TD hybrid SBSTD1 (version 2)... | ecosystem: Environmental > Terrestrial > Soil >...
TCCGCATCGAGGCGGCGCTGGGACCGGAGAAGTCCAGGAAGCGTTCCAGCTGCCGGTGGATCCCCATCGCGTTCGCTTCGATCACGCCGATGTCCGCGAGCGGGCGTTCTGCCGAACGGCCACTCGGATCGCCGATCAGCCCCGTTCCGCCGCCGACAAGCGCGACCGGACGATGACCGGCGCGCTGAAGGTGAACGAGCCCCATGATCGGGACCAGGCTTCCAACGTGCAGGCTGTCGGCCGTTGGGTCGAATCCGCAATAGGCCGAGATTTGCCCGGCCTTGAGCGCCTCGGACGCTCCCTCGGTGTATTGATTGAGCAGGCCTCGCCAAGCAAGCTCGTCGAGAAACGATTTCGGATGCATGTACAAAACTAGGATATCGGTGAGGGAGACGGGGAGAGAGGCGTGTGCGTCAGGCGAAAATGACGCTGGCGATCCCCCCGTCCATGGTTACCCGTCTCCCGTCCTTCGTCTCCGTTGCTAGGTTCACATTCACCATGGCCAACAGTCTGCCGAAAAGGATTTCGGGCCGCGTCGTCGCCATCGCGAAGAACCATCCGCGGACGACCCGCTCGTTCGGTTACGTCACCACGGCGATCACCGCCTTCGTGCTTGGGTTCGGCCTCGCGGCCTGGAACCTGGTTTGCCGTGGCACCCGCTGTCCGTCGATCGACGTCCTCGAGCGCTATCAACCTCGCCAAACATCGAGGCTTTATGCGATTGACGGCAGGTTTGTCGCCGAGCTGGGAGTGGAGCGGCGCACGCTGGCGACACTCGACGAGATCCCGAAGGTCGTGCAGGACGCCTTCGTCGTCACCGAGGACAAGCGGTTCTATAGCCATCGGGGGATCGACTGGTTCCGTGTCCCTGGCGCTACGTGGACCAACCTGCGCGCCGGCTCGTTCGTCGAAGGATTCTCCACGATCACGATGCAACTGGCGCGCAACATCTTCCCGACAAAGCTCACGCGCGAGAAGTCACCCATTCGCAAGTTGAAGGAAATCAACGTCGCAAGGCAGATCGAGAAACGCTACTCGAAGGAAAAGATCCTCGAGCTGTACCTGAACCAGATCAACCTCGGCTCGGGCGCGCACGGCGTGGAGACTGCCTCGCAGCGGTACTTCGGCAAGCAGGTGAAATACCTGAACCTTGCCGAGGCGGCGACGTTGGCGGCGATCCCCAAGGCGCCGACCCGGTACAATCCGCGGCGATTCCCGGCACGTGCCGTACAGCGCCGCAACACGATCATCGAGTTGATGCGCCGCGAGGGCGCGGTTCAGGATGCGCAGGCGAGTCTCGCGAAGGCGTATCCGCTCGCACTGGCGCGCCGCGTGGAGTCGGGTGAAATCGCGCCGTATTTCGCCGAGTGGGTCCGCCAGACGCTGTACGAGCGCTTCGGCGATCGATTGTACGAGCAGGGCCTGAAGGTCTACACGACACTCGATCTCGACATGCAGGCGGCGGCCGAGCGCGCGATAGAAAACCAATTGCGCGCCATCGAGGGTAACGGCTTTGGCGCCTTCAAGCACCTGACGTACGAGCAGTACGTGGCCCGCGGCGACCGCGACAACGGTGGCAGCGGCGCCGAGTCGCCGTACCTGCAGGCCGCATTCGTGGCGATCGATCCGCGCGACGGCAGCGTGCGCGCGATGGTTGGCGGTCGTGACTACGGCGACTCGCAGTTCAACCGCGCGACCCAGGCGATGCGCCAACCGGGATCGACGTTCAAGCCGATCGTCTACGCAACGGCAATCCAGCAGGGAAAGCCGCCGTCGATGCTCATCGACGATTCTCCGATCAGCCTGCCGCAGCTCGACGGGACCGACTGGACGCCCGAGAACTACGACCTGAAGTTCCTCGGCCCCATGACGATGCGTCGCGGGCTCTATGACTCGCGCAACATCATCGCCATTCGGCTCGGGATGGAAGTTGGCGAGAACAACGTGGTGGAAATGGCTCGCAAGTTCGGGATCACGACGCCGATCCCGCCGTATCCGTCGATTCACATCGGTTCCGCCGAGGTGCACCCGATCGAGCTCATTGGCGGGTACACCACCTTTGCCAACCTCGGCACCCGCACGTCGCCTAACGCGATCCTCCGCGTCGAGGACTCGGAAGGCAACGTCCTGTGGAAGTCGAAGACCGACTCGACGCCGGTGCTCTCGACGGCCCAGGCATGGATCACGGTGAACATGCTGAAGGACGTCGTGCTGCGCGGTACCGCGGCCGGTCGCGTATGGAACGCCGGGTTCCGGGTGCCGTCCGCCGGCAAGACCGGCACGACCAACGATGGCGCCGACGTGTGGTTCGTCGGCTTCACCGCAAACCTCGTGGCGGGTGTCTGGGTCGGCTTCGACAAGCCGAAGAAGATCATGGTCGACGCGCAGGGCGGTCGCCTCGCGGCACCGGCCTACACGACGTTCATGATCGAAGTGTACCGCCAGAGACCGGAGCCGCCCGACTGGCCGAAGCCCGCGATGGTGATCTCGCGCATGGTGGATTCGACGACGGGCGCGCTGGCCGGCCCGTTCTGCCTGGACCGCGCCTACACGGAGTATTTCCTGCCGGGGACGGAGCCCCAGAACATGTGCGGCTTGAGCTCGTCGCCCGGGAATGCGGCGGCCTGGATGACCAGGAACCTCCGCCCGAAGAGCGACGGTTCCTCCCGGCTGCGTCGTTAGGTCCGCGCGTTCGTAATTCGCGAACGTGATCGTCTACACCGCCCGATGGGTGCTTCCCATCTCGCGCCGTTCCTTCGAGAAAGGCGCGGTGGGCGTGGAGAACGGTCGCATCGCGTACGTCGGGCCGGCGAGCGACGCCCCGCCGGGAACCAGGGTCGACCTGGGCGAGTGCGCGCTCATGCCGGGGCTCGTGAACACGCATTCGCACCTCGAGCTGACGGCGATGCGGGGCTGGCTGGAGGACCTGCCGTTTCGCCAATGGGTCCTGCGGCTGACCAGGGCGCGGAAGGAGATTCTCGGGCCTCCCGCGTTGCTCGCCTCTGCGCGCCTGGGTATCGCCGAAGGCCTGCTGGCGGGCATAACGACGTACGCGGATACGAGCGAGTCGGGTGCGGTGCAGACGGCGATGCGCGACATGAGTGTCCGCGGCGTGATGTACCTGGAAGTCTTCGGGCCGCAACCGGAGAAGGCGCAGCCGGCGATGGCGGAGTGGCGCGAGCGCGCGTCAACAATCCGGAACTCGGACACGTCGCTCGTTCGAACCGGCATCTCGCCGCATGCGCCGTATTCGGTGAGCGATGACCTCTTCGCCGCTGCCGCGCAGGTCGCGATCGAAGACGACCTGCCGATCGCGGTGCACGCAGCGGAAAGCGAGGCCGAACAACGACTGGTGACGGAAGCTTCCGGAGATTTCGCAGACGCTCTCCGGGCGCGAGGGATCGGCGTTGCACCACGCGCTCCGTCCACGATCTCGTTGCTCGAACGAACGGGCGTGCTGAAAGCCAGGCCGCTTCTGATTCACTGCGTCCGTGCCAACAGCGACGACATTCGCCGCGTCGCGGACAACGGTTGCAGCGTGGCGCATTGTCCGGCGTCGAACGCGAAGCTCGGACACGGCGTGGCGGATCTGGCAGGATTTCTGGAGGCAAAAGTCGCCGTAGGACTGGGATCGGATTCCGTCGCGAGCAATAACCGGATGGACTTGCTGGACGAGGCCCGTCTGGCGGCCTTGTTCTCACGCGCAGCACGTCGGCAGTGGGATTCGTTGCCGGCCGCACTCGGACTCGAATTGGCAACCCTCGGCGGCGCGAAAGCCTTACGACTCGACCGGGAAATCGGAACGCTCGATCTCGGGAAATCGGCGGACCTGGCTGCCTTTCCATTGGATGGGTTGCACACACAGCCGGTGCAGGATCCCGAGTCCGCCTTGGTTTTTGCGACGTCAGGCCGCGGCGCTCGATTGGTAACGGTTGCAGGACAGGAACTTGTTCAGGCCGGGCAACTCGTGCACCGCGTCGTCGACGACGTGTTGCTTGTACGGAACGTGGCAGACGTGCTCCGACGCCTCGCGATGTAGCGTTTCAAATCTCGAGGCCTTGTCCTGCTGTTCCGCTTCCTGCTTCCTCGAGTGTCGCAGTACCTTTCTCACACCATCGGGCATCACTAGAAACCGGAGACGGCGAATGCAAGACCGCGCCTCGGGAAAGACGGCAAAGATCTGGCGCGACGGCGCCCTCGTGAGCTGGGAAGACGCCAACATCCACATCATTTCGCACGTGGCGCATTACGGTTCGGGCGTCTTCGAGGGCATCCGATCGTATGCAACGCCGAACGGTGGGGCCGTTTTCCGGCTGCGCGATCACATGAGACGCCTCCACGACTCGTGCAAGATCTATCGCATGCCCATGGCCTATTCGATCGACGAGCTGGTGCAGGCCACCGTGGACACTATCGCGGCGAACGAGCTCACGGCGTGCTACATCCGGCCGATCGCCATCCGCACGGGCGAGCAGATGGGCTTTTCTCCGATCGGCGTCCCGGTGGAGACGTTCATCATCTGCTGGCATTGGGACACGTACCTCGGACACCAGGCGTACGAGGAAGGCGCCGATGCCTGCGTGTCGAGCTGGCGCCGGGCCGCACCGGACACCTATCCAACCCTCGCAAAGGCCTCGGGCAATTACCTGAACTCGCAGCTCTCGAAGATCGAGGCGCGTCAGGACGGCTATCACGAAGCCATTACGCTCGACTCCTTTGGACTCGTGTCGGAGGGGAGTGGCGAGAACCTCTTCCTCGTTCGCGACAACGTGCTGTACACGTCGCCGCTTGCCGCCGGGATCCTGCACGGCATAACGAGAGACACCGTGATGCGGCTCGGGAAGGACCTGGGCTACGAGGTGCGCGAACAGTCGATTCCGCGCGAAATGCTTTATATCGCCGATGAGATCTTCTTCTGCGGAACAGCTGCCGAGATCACCCCGGTGCGCACGGTGGACAAGTTGCCCGTAGGGTCGGGCAAGCCGGGTCCTGTTACGCGAGCGTTGCAGAACGAGTTCATGGGGATCGCCAAGGGACGGATTCCCGATCGGCACGGGTGGCTCACGGCCGTCCCGGTTGCGGCGGCGGTGCGTTAACCAGGACGAGGCAGGAGGCAGGAGGGCGGTGAAGGAACCGTTGAATCTTGAGGGCCCGTGGGCGTCAGCCGCGGGCCCTCAGTCCATCCCTGCTTCCTGTTTCCTGTATCCTGCCTCCTCGTCTTTCTTGGAGCACCAGTTTAGTTTGCCTAGCGATGGACGATCCGCGCGCTGGGTGATCTCGCCGGGTCACCCCGACGCGCCGTCCGCTGGACTTCAGCTCCCGCTGGCCATTGGCGGGAGTTCGTGTACCTGAGCCGGACCTGCGGGATCGGCGAACCAACGCTGCTCCCGTTCGAGCCGGATCACGACTGGCTTCGGAGGATCGTGTGGTCGTTGGGTGCCTGGCCCTGAATTCGTCGTTCGAACCGCTGACGATGGTGCCGCTGAAGCGCGCGTTGCGCCTCGTCATCGACGGCAAGGCTGAAATCGTCGAGGCCGATTCGGCTCGCCCGGTGCGATCCGAGCACCTCGCGTTGCCGCGGCCCGCCGTCATCCGCCTGACGAAGTTCATCCACGTGCCTCGCCGGTTCCGCCGGCAGGTCACGAATACGTTCCTGTTCGCGCGCGATGGCTACCGCTGCCAGTTCTGCGGAAAGTCCATCACCGAGCTGCGCCCGCGTGAATCGCTCACGCGCGACCACCTCGTCCCCCTGTCGCGCGGCGGCACGAACATCTGGACGAACGTCGTCACCGCCTGCAGCCCCTGCAATACGCGCAAGGGGAACAAGCTGCCGTCGGAGATCGGGATGCACCCGCTCACGAACCCGATCGAGCCGCACTTCGTGCACCTCAGCTGGGCCGTGCGCCGCCTCACGCCGATCCAGGCGCGCTACATCAAGATGTTCTACGGCGCCGGTGTGCTGCATCAGCTCGAGGGCCTGGAGCATCGGCGGCCCCGTGTCCGCGGTGCGTGACTAGTGACTGGTGACTAGTGACTGGAGGTTTTCACGAGTCACCAGTCACCAGTCACCAGTCCCTGTCACGGAACCACGAAGGTTCTGGATCGCGCCTGAAGATTCTTCCGCTCCGCGCCTAACAATCGCACGAAGACCCGCTTGATCCCGCGCCCCAGCGCTGTCCCGGGATTGCCATTACCGGACACCGCCGGCTGCATCTCACCGCGCAGCCATCGCTGCACTTCGTCGAGGTCACTCAGCTCGAGGCTCGCCACGTCCAGCACGCCGATGTAGTACTGGCGGCTCTTCTGCTTCGCCGCGCGGATCGGCGCGCGCATCGCCCGTTCGGATTCCTGGACCATCTCGGCAAACGTCGCGAACTGCCCTGCCGACGTGATCACTTCGCCCTCGCGCTCTACGCGCACGACACGGTACTTCTTGTTCAAGCCGTCGTAGTAGACGAACAGGTCCCACTCCGCCCGATTCACCAGCGCGTCGAACACGCGGCCCGCCGACCACAATTCGATGCGAAAGTGCAGGCGGGCAGGGAATCCGCTCTCCAGCAGACCCTGGGTCTCCGCGTCCGAGATGACTTCGAGCGCCCGCACCGAGGGACCCTCCGTCGTCAGGGAAGTCGGGGCGGGCAACGTGATCTCGAGCCGCGGCTGTCGCTGGGCATGCAACGAACTCGCCCAGAGCAACGCCGCGAACAGCGCCGCGCGTCGCACCTAGAACCTGGGCTGAAGGCGCGCGAAGAAGTTGAGCGGTGTGTGCGGGTCGGTCACAGACTTGGCGATGTACAGCCCGATGTCGTCAAGTCGGAGGCCGATGCCGGCGTCCGCGCGAAACGTGAACAGCGAGGGAAACTGTCCCGGCCCGTATTGCAGTTCGCCTGCTCGTGGTCCAACCAGCCAGCCGCGCCCAACATCTGCGAACACCACCCACTCGGCTCTTCGCCCCCACCCGAGCCTGCGCCGGCGTCGCTCCTGGTCGAGGAGGCCGAAGAGCGAATTCCCGACTTCACCGCGGTATTCGACCTGGCCGAGCGCGAATCGCTCGCATTGAGCGGGCACGCCCGGTGGACTTGGCGCGGTGCCCTGCAACGGCGCGCCGGCGCACGTGAGCACGTCGGTGCCGGGCAGGATCTGGCGGAAATCGTAGCCGGGAAGCGAGCCCGCGCTACCTAACGCGAACCGGCGCTGCAGAGGCAAGTCGTCGCCGCTCAACCACCCGCCAACGAGCAGCCTCAGGTTCAACTGTCCTTCGGCCGAGAGCCTGTTGTACCGGCGCACGTCGAACAACAACCGATCGTAGTTGTTTCTCCCCGTTGGATTGATGTCGCGAATCCCCGGAGACGTCGGACCATAGTCCGTGATCTTTCCGACGCCGTATTCGTAATCCGCCGTGACGAACCAGCCGGACCAGGGATCCAGGTTGTCGTTGCGCGTGTCGTAGCGCGCGCCGACGCGCACCAGGTGAAACCGTCCTGCGTCGAGCAACGGATTCACTCGCCAGTCCTGGCCGTTGCGGAACAATGAAAACGGATCGCGCGTACCGGGTGTCGCCCACTGTTCATCAGTCCACGACACCGTCGCGTCGAGGTGATTCCCGACGAACCCCGTGGCGCTCACGGTACCGCCGTGCCGGTTGTAATAGTCGCGAAAGTCGCGGTGCAGCAGGAACGTCGCGATGCCGACTTCTGCGTCCGACAGGTGCCACTCTTCCACGGGCGCGACGACGTCGTCGAGTCGGCCGGCAATACGGATCCCGCGCGAACCACCAAGCTGGAACTCGGCGCGAATCTGGTGGCCGAGTGTCTCGCTGTTGAACTCGAACTGGTCGGCGCTGCGAAAAACTCCCATGACGTCGGCGGTCAGCCGGCCCCACGAAAAGTTCATGTACGCTCGCGGGCCGAGCAGGAGTGGCAGACCTTCGATGCGGTTGTAGGTCTTTGCCGTGATGAGCCGGAGGTCGCTCCGGTTTTTTTCCTGAGGTGTCGTACGCTGGCGATACCAGCGCTCGTCATCCGTTTCATCGCGGATCACGAGGAGGTTCTCCGAGGTCTCGACCAGTACGTGTCCCGGATACGAGCGCGCGGTTCCTTCGAGCTGTCCGCGTCCCATCGCCGTCACCGTGCCGCCGATGGCGATGGCTGTTCCACCAACGCGCCCCTCCCCGCGCACAATGAGGCTTCCGTTGATCACGACGATCTTGCCGGTCACGCGGCCGGACACGACGACGTGTCCGTTCAGGACCGCAACGTCACCGAGTGAGTCCGATGAGGCCACGATGAAGTCACCGGTCACCCGCCGCGAGGTCTCTGCGTTGAAAACCTGCTGCACCTCGTCGGCGACATCGCGTGGTACCGCCTGCAGGTCGCGTATTTCGACCGTTGGGCGCACCTGCTGCGCCGACACGACGAGCGCGGACGCGAGAAGGAGGGGGAGGGGGAGGGCGGACAGCGAACGAAGCGACATAGACGGAAAGCGAGGGTGCGCTTGCGGGACCAGCACCAGCACCAGCACCAGCACCAGCACCAGCAACCAGCACCAGCACCAGCAACCAGCACCAGCAACCAGTACTAGCGTGCAGCAACCAGCAACCAGCTAAAAGCTACACCAGAGTTGCCGCATCCCCGACAATGCCAAGCCTCTTCATCCGCCGGTAAAGGTTCGGCCGATCGGTTTTCAGCCGCCGCGCTGCCTCCGCGATGTTGCCGTTGGCGACCGCCAGCGCACGCGTGATCAGCACGCGCTCGTATTCATCGAGCAGGTCGTTGAGCGAGGCTTCCATTTCATCGGCGTCGGGAATAACGGCGTGAGGAATTGAAGTTTTCTCACTGAAGGGCAGCACCTGTGCCACCTCGCGCGGCGTGATGCGCATTCCCGGGTACAGGATGACGAGCCGCTCGACGATGTTCGCCAGTTCGCGCACGTTGCCCGGCCAGGCCTGGCGTTGCAACGCCGCGATGCCATCGGGAGACCACTCAGGGCTCGCGCGTCCCGTCCGCACGCGAAAGAGCGACGCGAAGTGCGCGACCAGCGCCGGAATGTCACCCGGTCGATCCCGCAAGGGCGGTACTTCGACGGGAATCACGTTGAGCCGGAACAGCAGGTCTTCGCGAAAACTTCCGTCACGCGCTGCTTTCTGCAGCGCCTTGTTCGTCGCTGCGATGATGCGCACGTCTATGGGGATCGGCTTGGCTCCGCCAAGCCTCTCGACCTCGCGCGCCTCGATGACGCGCAGCAGCTTGGCCTGGGCTTCGGCTCCAAGGTCGCCGACTTCGTCGAGCAGCAACGTGCCGCGATGCGCGAGCTCGAACCGCCCGATCCGCCGTTCCGAGGCGCCGGTGAATGCGCCCCGTTCGTGACCGAACATCTCGCTCTCCACCAGGTCACGCGGCAACGCCGCGCAGTTCACGCGCACGAACGGCCGGTCGCGGCGGGTGCTCATGGCGTGGATCGCCGCAGCGACCAGCTCCTTTCCCGTGCCTGACTCGCCGCTCACGAGCACGCGCGAATCCGTCGGCGCGACGCGTGCGATCATTTCTCGCAGCCGCTGCATCGCCGGACTCGTGCCAACCATATCGCCGGAGAGCCCCAGCTCCGCGCGCAACGCCTCGGCTTCGCGACGCGCGCGGCGCAGCTCGAGCGCCGACCGGATGCTGAGCAGCACCCCTTCGGGCGTGAGGGGCTTTTCGAGGAAGTTGTGCGCGCCCAGTTGCGTCGCACGCACCGCGTCGGCCAATCCGGCCCGACCGCTCATCATGATCACCGGCAGGTCGGGAAGTTTTTCGCGCAACGCCTGCAGCGTCGCCATCCCGTCCATGCTGCCCGGCATCATGAGGTCAAGCAGGACGACATCGGGATCAGCCTGAATCGCCGCAGCCACGCCCGATGCGCCGTCAGCGGCATCGCGCACTTCGAACCCCTCAGCGGTGAGGAGTGCCCCCACCATCCGCCGGATATTCGGCTCGTCGTCGATGATGAGGGCGTACGGCACGCTGACCTGAACTCAGGGTCGGCGTTCGCCCGCCGGGACGCGCTCTGGTTCGCGCGCGGCTGATCCCGCGGGCCAGCCACTCACCGGGTTCGCGGCCGGCAGTCCGCGCAGGTCGGCGATCGCGTTCGTCGTGTATCGCTGTCCTTCCGACACGCGTTCGACTTCGATCGCGATCGCTTCGATCGCCTGCTCGATGCGGTCGAGACGCGGCGTGATTTCCGACGCCGATCCCGTTTCGCCGCGCCGGTCCATGCGACGCGCGAAGGCGCGCGCCAACGGGAGACCGACGATGATGAATCCGATCATCACGAAGAACGCGATCGAGATGTCGACCGCCTGCGGCGGGATGATGTTTTCCGGATTGAACTGCGGCTGGATCGTTATGGACTGGCCCTGCTCCTTGGCGGCCTGGATTTCGGCCTTCAGCTCGTCCATCGCTTCGCGAATACTCTGCCGCCGCTCCGCGTTCGTTCCACCCTGGCTCAGCGCGTCGTTGATCGCCTTGTTGATTCGTGCGCTGAGTTCATCGGGATTGACGGTGCGCGGCGCCGCCGGCGGTGCCGGTTGCACCGTCGTTCCTGCCTGTTGAATGGCCACTGTCATGTCCTACCTCTCTCGGCGGCCGGAAGGGCCTCCGGTGTGGGCAAGCGTTCGGAGAGCAGTCGCGCGGTAAAGCGCTGGGACTCGGCCATGCGCTCCACTTCGATGGCGATGGCGTCGACCGCCTGCTCGATGCGGCCGAGTCGATCCTCGACGCCGGGATCGCCGAGCCGGCTTGGCTGCTCCTTCGCGCGCATCCTCATCTTCGCCAGGGACAGCACGGTGCCGGCTGTGGTCCCGAAGACGATGGCGACGATGGCGACTTCACCGGGATCGACGAACATCATTCGTTAGGTTTCATGCCTGGAGTGTGATGCCGGGATGCCGGCTCGCTCCTGGCCTCGGTCGGCGAGAAGCTTGGTGACAAACCGCTGTCCTTCTGAAATGCGCTCGACCTCCACGGCCATGGCGTCGATCGCGTGCTCGATCCGCTCGAGTCGATGGTCGGCTTCCACCGAGCGCTGTGCCGATGATCCGGAATCGCGCACCCACAGTCTTCGCGCGTAAACCAGGGCCAGCGGGAATCCGAGGACCATGATGACCCCGGTGATCATGCCCGCGATAGGAATGACGATGTCTTCGTTCACAGCGTGTGACTGGAAGGTTCAGGCCGCTGAGGGCCGCTGGGTTGGCAGCACGAAGGTCACCACCGTCCCGCCGTCCGGGGGGCACTCGATGTCGATGCTTCCATCATGCGCCAGGATCGCCTGACGCGCGATAGCCAGCCCCAACCCGGTGCCGCCAGGCTTGCTAGTGATATACGGCTCCCAGATGGATTGGATTCGCTCCGGGGGGATCCCCGGACCGCTGTCCCGGACGTGGATCTCGACTGCATCAGCTCCCGCGATCTGCGTCAGCTCCACCCCAACCTCGATCTTGCCGCCAGGGCCGCTCGCGTCCGCCGCATTCAGCAACACGTTGGAGAGCGCTCGCTGCAGGGCGTCGTGGTGACCGCGCACCATCACGTCCTCTTTCTCCACCGACACCTCTACCTCGATGTCCGGTGGAACCGTTGCTCGTGATGCATAACGCACCATTTCGCCGACATCGACGTCGGACAGCGGGCCCTCGGGCAACCGGCCGAATTGAGCGAACGCCCGCGACATCTGGTCGAGCCGACTGGTCTCTGTGCGCAACACCTCGACCACGTCGCCCAGCGATGGCGGCGCCTCACGCTCGAGGCGCGCCAGGGCAAACTGGATCGGCGTCAGTGGATTCTTGAGTTCATGGGCAAAGCGGCGCGCGCTTTCGCGAAACGCTCGTAGCCGCTCGGCTTCGAGTGCGCGCGAACGTCCCTCGTCGAGTTCATCCGACATCGATCGCATGCGCCGGCGCAGCGTTTCGAACTCCGGCGCGCCGCGCACCGGCGTTTCCGGCGGCAGCGGCTCGCCGTGGGCAATGCGCTCGGTCCATCCAACCAGCTCGTTCAACGGCCGGCTGAGTTGACGGCTGAGGTGCCCCGCCACCCTCGACACGATCAACGCCAGCAGCAGCAAACCGATCAACGCACCCGCCACCATCAACGGCACGAATCGATCGACCAGGAATTCGAGTCGGCGCGCCTGGGTCAGCGATTGGCTGAGTTCCCTCTCGTGCGTCTGGATTGCGGACCGCTGTCCCGGGGTCAGTTCTGCACGCCGGAGCGAGTCGAACACGCGCGAACCGCTCGCCGCGACCTTTTCCCATGCCGCTGCTTCGCCGATGAGCGGAAGCGTTCGCCCAACTCCTACGGACCACGCGATCGTGACTCCGATCGCCGGTACGAGCGCCAGCGCGGCGAGGATGACGAGCAGTCTGGTTCTGAAGGGCAGGGAACGCAGCATGCCTGAAAGTCTAAGTCCAATTCCAGGTTCGAGGAGGCATGCTACGAGCCGAAATGCTGTCCTTTAGACTTGGACTTGAACTTGAACTTGGACTTCAGGATGAAATCCCACACCAACTACCTCACGTTCAACACGAAAAAGCGCCAGGAAATCATCGACATCACCGATGAGGTAGAGAAGTGCCGCGCCGCCGCCAACATCAGCGAGGGCTTTGTCCTGGTCTCCGCGATGCACATCTCGGCCAGCGTGTTCGTGAACGACCATGAGCCGGGCCTATGGAAGGACATCCTGGACTGGCTGGAGCACCGGATCGCTCCTTGGGACCCCGAGCATTACCGCCACAACTCTGGCACCGGGGAAGACAACGCGGCCGCCCACCTGCGCAGCCTCACCGTGGGGCATGAGGTCATCGTCCCGGTAACCGCCGGCCGCCTCGACTTCGGGCCCTGGCAGAGGGTGCTTTACGGGGAGTGGGACGGGCAACGGCCGAAGAGGGTGATCATCAAGGCGTTGGGCGAATAGCCGGGTAACCGGGCAGACGGGCAGACGGGCAGACCGCGGCCATCCCCGTTGCCCGTTTGCCCGACGTTACCCAGTGGCCAGTCCCCAGTCACCTATTAGATTTCCACGTCCGCTCGGGCCGAAGTGGCCCTCCCGGACTCGCCGAGGCGGGTCTTGGGGCCATGTCCCGAAGCGCTGGCGCCATCGGTATTTCCGCGATTCCCGGACACTCTCCGGAGGCCTGTCCGGCCGACACCGCGGCGAGTCGGTGAGCGTGAGTGGCGGTTCGCGCGGACACCGTTTGTCGGACGCGCGCGGACCCACCCGGGCCGCAACCGATCGGCGGTCGTTTACGATTCTGAGCGCCACCCAGCCCCCTTTTCGGGTCGCGGGTAGGTGAGCGCCTCGAGGGCCGAGCGCACCAAGCGCGACCGGTTCAACACACCACATCCAACACAACAGATGAACCAGCGCCAGACCAGGCACACGCCGACGCGCGTGCCGGTCGCCCCGTTATACCGGGGCCCACAAGCCACCGCCGCCGCTGCCGCCGTCCCACTCTCCCAAGCTGCCTTCCAGCATGCACCAAACGCGGCGCTCCTGATCGACTTCGACAACGTCACGATGGGGATCCGTTCGGACCTCGCGGCCGAACTCCGAAGCCTCCTCTCGTCCGAGATCATCAAGGGCAAGGTCGCGGTCCAGCGCGCCTACGCCGACTGGCGCCGCTACCCGCAGTACATCGTCCCCTTGGCCGAATCATCGATCGACATGATCATGGCGCCGGCCTACGGGTCCTCGAAGAAGAACGCGACCGACATCCGCCTCGCCGTAGACGCCATCGAACTCGTGTTCACGCGGCCTGAGATCGGCACCTACATCCTGCTCTCCGGCGATTCCGACTTCGCGAGCATGGTCACGAAGCTCAAGGAGTACGGGAAATACGTCATCGGCGTCGGCATCCGCGAGTCGTCCAGCGACCTGCTGGTAATGAACTGCGACGAGTACTACAGCTACAACGCGCTCGCCGGACTCGTAAAAGCCAACGACGAAGAGGTCGTGAAGTGGGACCCGTGGGAGCTCGTCGTCGAGGCGATCAACCGCATGGTCAAGAACGGCGACGTTATGCGGTCCGATCGACTCAAGCAGGTCATGCAGGACATCGACCCCACGTTCGACGAAAAGAACCTCGGCAAGTCCAAGTTCTCGAAGTTCTGCCAGGAAGCCGCGGAGCAGGGCTTGATCAAGGTCATCAAGCTCGAGAACGGACAGCTCGAGGTCGCGCCTACCGAACAATCGGCCCGTGCCGGCACCGCCGGTATGCCGGCGCCACGCGGACCGGGCAGCCAGCCGGCGGCGGCTCCTGCGCACGGCAACGGATCGCAGAATGGTGATCGCGAAGATCGCGGACGCCGAGGACGTCGCGGTGGCCGGGGACGCGGCGGCGATCGTCGGGAACGTGAAGGTCAGACTCGTGAGGCGCATGCACTGCCGGCGCGCGACACCGCGAACGCGGGCGATTCGGAAGCCGCGGCTGCGCCCCAGGTCCAGGGCCCGAGACCCCAGGCCCCAAGCCCCCAGGCCCCAAGCCCCAGGCCACAGGCCCAGAAGCCCGAAGACGATATCGGTCGCAACGGCGCACTTCTCAGGCGAGAGGAAGCGTTCGATCTGGTCAAGCGTGCCGCTTCATCACTGGTGCAGGGCGATTCCGCGGTCGCCGCTTCGGCGCTCCGCCGTCGCGCTTTCGAGCTGCTCGGACGCGATAGCGAGACCCTGAGCGAGCGCTTCTTCAATCGTGTGCTGCGTGACGCGCACGATTCCGAGATCATCGACCTGCGTCGTCGCGGCGACGACTTCGAGGTTGCGCTCCCGGCGCAGGTAGCGCCGGTAGCCGAGCAGTTGAATCGCGCCGCAGCGGCGCATTCGACACCCGCGGTGGCATCGACTCAGGCTGTGCCAACGCTTCGCGGCATGGGCCCGCGCGGCATTCCGGCGAAGGGTCGTGGCGGCCGTGGTATGCCGCCGGCTGACCTGTTGATGGTCGGCGTCGTGGAGACGCCAGCCCCGCCACCCGTGGCGGCGGCAGTGCCCGTGGCTGAAGCACCGGCCGCTGCTCCGGCGAAGGCACGAGGGACGCGTCCGAAGGCGAAAGCCAAGGCTGGTGGAACCGAGGCCAAGTCGGCGCCAAAGAAAAAGGCCCGCGCTCCCCGCGCGAAAAAGAGCGCGGACGCAACTGGTTAGGCGTGGGCGCGTCGGCGCTCACCAGTCGTAGAGCGACCGGCCGCCCACTGGCGGCCGGTTTCTACGACCGCGCCACGGAGATCGTGGCTCGCGAGTTGTTAGGCTGTGTGCTGGAGCATCGGACGAGCCAGGGTGCGGTCCGCGGGCGTATTGTCGAGACGGAGGCGTACCTCGGACCGCACGACCCGGCCTGCCATGCCGCGGCCGGGCTGACGAACCGGACGCGTACCCTCCACGGTCCACCCGGTCATGCCTACGTGTATTTCATCTACGGCATGCACTGGTGCTTCAACGCCGTGACGAGGGAAACTGGCCACGGAAGCGCGGTGCTGGTTCGCGCACTCGAACCGTTATCGGGTCTGCCGCTGATGCGCCGCCGGCGCAGCGTCGAGCGCGATGTGGACCTGACGAGTGGTCCGGCACGTCTTTGTGAGGCCCTGGCCATCACCCGGGACCAGGACGGCGCCCGGCTCGATCGCGGTCCGCTGCGGATCCTCCGGGGTGATCTGCTGCCTGACGAGGACATCGTCATCACGCCGCGCGTAGGGATCCGGAAGGCGGCGGACTGGCCGCTGCGCTTTTTTGTGAAGGGAAACCGGTTCATCTCCCGCGCCTGAGATGTTGCAGGAAAAGCAAAGGGGCCCCTGAACGAGGGGCCCCCTTGAACCTGGACTTGAACCTGGACTAGAAGCGCTCGATCGCACTTCCCCACGTATACCGGATTCCGGCCTCGAGGCCGACCGTGTACGCGGAGCGGTTGAGCAGGAACAGGTGCTGCGTCGGCATCGCGTTCGCTTCGACGAACAGGGCCGACCGACCGAAGGTGAACTGCGTGCCGGCCGCGAAGATCAGCGAGGCGCGCGTGCTGAAGCGGTCAACGTCGAAGAAGACCTGCTCGAGCGATTCCTGGCTGACGAACGCGCCCACCGGGGTCACGTTCTGGAGCACGTTCAGGGCGAGACCGATCCCGCCGTACGGGGTCATGAAGTTGTCGCCCCGCGGCATCGCGTACACCTCGACCGCATAACGCCGCCAGTCCGACACGTCCACCGGGCGCGCCGCGCCAGGCACCGTCGGATCGAAGACCGACGCCTGCGTGTCGAAGAACGACTGGGCGATCGACAACCGGACCGCGAAGCGGTCGCGGGTCACGAACCACTCGGCGCCAGCCATGGGGGCGGTGATCATCTCTTCGTCGGTGAAGCCACCGTTGAAGACCATCGCGCCGCCGTTGAGACCCCAGTACCACTGGTCCCGAACACGCGGCTTGGAAGCGCTCGCCTGCGCGAACGCCACCGACTGCACGAGCATCATGCCGGCGAACATCGACCCGACCATGCGAACCATGCGCATACGCTGTGCCTCAAAGCTGAGAAAGGAGTCGGCGCTGTTCGGCGTCGCCGCGGTCAGCGCGATTGGAGAGTAGCGCACCCCCGCGCGAGACATACCAGCTTCCCGCCCGGATCCGGCGACTCATGGAAGGGACGAGAATAGTGCCGCAGGCGTCACCGTAGCGTCACTCCGGCAAGTGTGTACTGGATCACAATTCGGATGTCCTGCTGGGGCAGTCACTTGGAAAACGCCATGTAACCCGTGATTCCGGCCCTGCGCATCTGACATCCGCCATCCAGCTTGCCCATCATTCGTCAGGCGGATCAATACGACTTTTGTGCGGAGGAGGCCCTTGGCTGAGCACGTCTCGCCGGCATCGCGGGAGAGGGTGGTGCAGGACCTGGCCGAACATTTCGCTCATGACCGCCTGACGCTGCCCGAGTATGAACGACGGGTGGAGCTGGCCTACCGGGCCGACTCAGCGGACGCCCTCAGGGACCTGACGAAGGACCTCGCTCCACAACCGCCCGTTAGGGTATCCGCGTCTGCTCCTTTGGCAGCGTCCGCCGACGCGTTTCCGCAATACCTGACGAAGAAGAGGACGTTCTTCGCGCTCATGTCAGGAGTGATCCGCAAGGGGAAGTGGCTGGTGCCGTCCAGCAGCAAGGCGA
>Ga0111538_10005577_pt1 | contig 17164 bp, 12 predicted proteins | sample SoiMethybrSBSTD1_FD_79669 | JGI IMG/M metagenome (GOLD analysis project Ga0111538, IMG submission 79669) | Bulk soil microbial communities from a Populus tree surrounding site in Tennessee, USA - Soil MetaG P. TD hybrid SBSTD1 (version 2)... | ecosystem: Environmental > Terrestrial > Soil >...
AGCCCGTAGCCGAGAAACAGGAAATGGCTCTTGCGCAGCTTCGCCGTGAGCGTGACCGGGATGAGATTGGCGAGGTCGGTGCGCGTCAGGTAATCGATGTAGTGATCTTCGGTGATCACGTAGCTGTCGCCTTCGCCGTCGGCGACCGTGCGGTTGATGGCGCCGTGGATCTTGAGAATAATCGTCCGCCGCTCGAGCGAGAGTTCGCGATACTGATTGGGAATGTCGATCATCCGCGTGTTGCCGCCCGGATCGCTGTGGAGAAATTTGCCGCGCGTCTCGCCCTCAGAGATGTATGTCACGAGATCGTAGGGCTCGCCGGCCGTCCGAAACGCCCGCTCCAGGACGTCGTCGTAGTTGGTGCTGACGATGAGCTGGAAGCGCGGTGGATACCCCTTCGCGCGCAGCAGCGACGGGAACTCCGCCAGGAGCTGATGGAGTGAGGTTGGCGGATAGTCGTGGTCGAAGACGTCGTGCAGCGAGCCGAACAGCCCGCCGGTGCCGGTCGTCAGCGCGACGAACTGCGACACCCGCGCCAGATCGGGATCACCCGGAAAGTTGAACTCTTTGGCCAGATGCGCGGAAAGCTCGCTCCCGCTCGGGAGATAGCTCCGATGCTGGTCCGGCCAGGCGACGTTCGGCGGCCGGCCGCAGAGGTTCGCCCCGGCGCCGAGGAACGGCACCACGCGGCCGTCCAGGAGGAAGGTGATCAGGTTCCCGTAGTGCTGCTGAAGCGTTGCGTCAATGGGCTGGCACCGCATGATCCGACGTGCACCTCGTTGAACCTAATATCGGATCACTACCGAGAAGGTTACGTACTTCGTCTTGGACGCCAGATCTGCCGCGCCGTTCAGCTCGAGCCAGCGCGTCGGCGCGACGCCGGCGCCGAACGTGACGTGCTCCTGCGACGACCCGCCCGGCAGTGTCGCGACGAACAGCTTGTCGATGTCGTCGTTCGCGGCCGTGGGCTCGTAGCGGACGACGTGATCGGGATCGTGCCACCAGCCGCCGCGAATCGCCAGCGGGATCGGCGCGTTGGGGAAGAGATACTCGGCGCCGAGATGGAACTCATTGCCGTCGTCGATGCGCAGCTGTTCGGGCCGTTTGCTGATCAGTGACTGGAAGTCGATGAAGTCCGTCTTCAGCTGTGCGTAGTTCACGCGGTCGTAGTCCATGACGACGCGAAGTGCCTCACTCGCGCGCCACTGCACGCCGAGTCCGAACACATCCGGCACCTTGAACTTGCCGGTGCGGAACAGATCCAAATCGATCGACGCTGCGACATCAGCTTGTGTGAACGTAAATGACGGTCCGCGCCGGTAGGTCACGCCGGCCTTCATGCGAGGCGCGACATCGACGAGTGCGCCGACGTTGAACGACGCGGTCCAGTCGTCGCCGCGTTGCGTGGCGGTGGCGGTGATCAGATTGAGATTCGGCTGGCCCGCGAAATCGCCCAGGATGCCAAACCGCGCGAAGTCCGCTTCGAGGTGAAACTGATAGAAGGACAGTCCGCCGCCGACCGACACCTTGTCGGTGAGCTTGTAGCCAACCGAGCCGCCGTAGTTGCGGATCTTGACTTCCCGCGATCCGCCAGTCGGCGTCGTGCGCGTGCGGTCGTCGACGACACCGAGCTCGACTGCGCGCTCGAAGACGCCCTGACTGAAGTATGTGTTCTCGATCGTCGCGACTTCGTGGCGATACCCGATGACGCTGGCTCTCGACCCGATTGGCCAGAGGAACGAGATGAACGCGGGGCCGAACTGATCGTCGGTATCTGTCCGGAAAACCGGATTCGGAATAGTGTCGAGACCGGTGTTGGTGACAGTTCCAGTGATTCGGCCGCCGAAGAGAAACGGCGTGTCGAGACGCTTGAATCGGAGTTCTCCCGAGATTTCCCTCCGTGAAAGCCGCGCGAGACCGGCTGGATTCGTGAAGGCTGCGGTCGCATCGTCGGCAGCCGCGATGAAGGCGCTTCCCATCCCCACGCTGCGCGCGCCGGGAGGGAGGAAGTCGAACTGCAGCGGAAGCTGGGCCGTGTTTTGCGCGAATGCCGGGCTCACCGAGCCGATCAGCGCGGTTGTCAAGAGTCCGATCGAGAGGCCCCGGCCCAGCCAGCTAATTACTAACCGCATGGTCCGTTTCTGATGAAGGTCACGGACTTGGTGACGTCGTCGTTCCCGTTGGGTGTCTGGATTTCGAGCGTGATGTCACGAGCGGCTGCACTGCCGACATTGCCAGTTCCAAAGCTCCCGCAGTTGACCGTGATGCCCGACAGGGTCGCGTTCGTTCGCTCGAACGTCAGGACGCCGCCGGTCTGCGGGATTCTCCAGATGAACTTGGTGATGTTGCCCTTTGACGAACTCGCGTCAAAGGTGCACTTCAACTGATTCTGAGACCCGCCACCCGGGGCAGGCTGCGACTGCACTTCGCACTGTTCGCCGGTCGCGATCGTGTTGGCGTTTGGGATGACGACAAAGAGGGCTTCGGGCGTGACGTTGCCAACCGCAAGGTTTGCGGCCCGGGTCGTGCCGCCAAGTGTCCCGGTGATCGTGACGTTACCCGACGCAGCCGCCGCGACGGTGACGTTGAAATTCGCGCTCGTCGATCCTGATGTCACGCTGGCCGCGGCCGGGACGGTCACGTTCGCATTGCTGCTCGCAAGATTGACCGTCGTCCCGCCGGATGGTGCCGGACCCGAAATCGTGACGGTGCCCGTCACCGATCCGGGTGCGGTGACCGACGACGTTGACAGTGTGACCGACACGAGATCGATCGGTGCGGCGTTCACGGTAAGGCTCGCGGTCCGCGATCCGCCGAAATTGCCGGTAATCGTGACGGATCCAGCCCCGACGCCCGTGACGACGAAATTCGCAGACTGCGAGCCTTCGGGGATGACGACGCTGACCGGAACCGTGGCGATGCTGGCGTTGCTACTCGTCAGAGAGACGTTCGCGCCGCCGCTTCCTGCGGCGCGGTCGAGCGAGGCCGTGCCTTGAACGGTCGCGCCTGCGGTCACCGTGTTGGACGCGAGCGTGATCGACGCGAGCGTCGGCGTCGGCTGTTGATTCCCACCGCCGCCACCACCGCCGCACGCGACCAAGCTGACAAGAAACGACAACGCGGCGGCCAATCCCACAGAGCGCAACAGTCGATGGGCTAGAGTCATAGCAGCAACCTCTCTAGATATCGGCCGTACATGAATCGCCCTGGGGTCTTGCGTTACCGACGGCCAACCAGGTTGTGGGGAGGTGGAAATCTTAGCAGATCGACAGTCCGATAGAGCCGAAAAGTGGGCTCACAGGCGGTGGCTTCTCACGATCCGGGCGAGAAGAGCTGCTTCAGCGCAGAGAAGTCATAGCTGAGACCGATCTGCCCCCGCACGTACTTCTCTTTCGTGAGCGCGTTCGGATCCGTCGTGTAGACGATCGAGACCGGAATCCTCCCGCCGCCGCCGATCGGCACGTCGACCCCAGTGAAAATCTTCCACGTGTTCTTGATGGGCACCGGAAGCGACGCCGTGTCCACGAACATTGCGTAACTACCGCCGATCGTCCAATCGAGCGTGCGCCCGGAGACGATGACCCCGGGCGCAAGATGTGACGTGACCTGGCCGGAGAGCGTCCAGATCTTCGTCTGAAACAGTTGCTCGACGCCCTGTCGGATGTCGTCGGTGATCGCATACTGCGCGTTCGCCGTGATGTCGACCGGCCCCGCGCCGATGTCGAACATCGCCGTGCCTGAGTATTTGTTGCTGCCCGCTTCCTTCGTGAGATGCGTGCCGGCGAACTTGACGCTGAGCTGCGGCGACCTCGCGAGCCGCGCCTTGATGGCAGCGACCCCTTCGCCCAGCCGCTTGGTGAGCAGCGTCTGCACGATCAACGCGTCCTCGAGCGCCTGCTCCGGCGCTTCGCCAGGCCCCGGCGTCGTGCCGATGAGCGACATGATCACCGCCGTCTTCTGTGTGAGCAGACCACCGGCTCGCACCGTGATCGGCGTCCATCGTGCGCTCCGCGGATCCTTGTCGCCCCACACGCGAACCTTCACGTCCCACGCAAACGCGTCGAGCACCCGATCGAAATCCGGGAATCCGCTGTATCCGGTGATCTCGTTCTCGGGGATTTTGGCGCCGAAGACGAAGGTCCCCGTAAAGCGGCGCGCGAACGAATGGCGCTGGTAGTTGGCGATCTCGGAATAGAGCTCGGTGTCTTTCAAACTCACGAACGCGAGGGCACTGATGTTGAAGCTGACGGCGGACTTGTCGGCCGCGGCCAGGCTCGCCAAGTCCGCCGCCAGCGCGAGGAGCGACGTGGCGCCGCTGCGTTCGGGCAGGCCCGCCGTCGCCGGATTGGTGGCGGTCGCGTTGACCGATGCCGGCACGCGCGACTCCACTCGCTCGTCGACCAACGCCTGCACGTATTGCGGTGTGAACAGGTCGAGCAGATCGGCGTCGTTCTGCAATCGATCGAGCGCCTTCGTGTAGGCGGCGACCTTCGCGTCTCGCGCGCCTGAGAGGCGGCGATTGACTACCGTCACGCCAGCTTCGCGGGCGGCCTCGGCGAGAAACTTCTCCCAGAGCGCTCTGAGCCGCTCGTCTACCGCGGCGTCGACTTGCGCGCGCGTCCTGGGCTGGGCCGCCGCCGGCGACACGCTGCCGAGCAGCAGCGCACACACACAGACCACGAGCGTCAAAAGACCTCGGGTGTCTTTTTGGCGACTCAAAAACACTGCCACCGGATTCGTGCGTTTTTGAATCGTCAAAAAGACACCCGAGGTCATGCTCATCCCTGGACGAGCGCGAAGCCGACGCTGTGATCGGGATCTTTCTTCGCTTCCGATCGCTTCTCGAGAACTTGAATGGGCCCGCCGTCAATCGAAAACCCGATGTTGTGACTCCATTCCTTGACGGCGTGGGCAAAGGACCACGCGAGGAGAAAACTCCCGGACTTGACCGCGACGGGTTCCGCGCGATCGACGAGCGACTTGATCACCGTGCGTCCGTCGTACGCAACCGTGTACGGAATCACCATCGGACCAACGACGACCACCACTTCGAGGAGGCTGCCCGCAGGGACGAGGATGACCGGTACGGCTGCCGCGCGAGCCGCCTCGTCGGCTGGCATCGTCGCCCGTGTCGTGGCCGCTCGCGTGCGGCGCCGGGCCTTCTTCGCCATGACGGTCCTCGGTTTTTGGGGGAGTCAGCGCGGGACTGTAGCACACTAACAGGCCGCTAGCGCGGCCTGAACTTCGAACTTCAAACTTCGAACTTCGAACCTTAAGCTTCAAACATCGAAGTCCGACAACTGATCGTAGGGGCCCATATGAGTCTGAACGCTCTGAGCAGTCAGGAGCTCGTCCGCCGAGGCATTGCGCCCTGGACGCGCACGCGGCGATCCGGCGGACTCGAAAGCGCCGAAGGCGACGACGCCCGCCCGGCTCAGGAAGACAATCGGGTCACGAACGCGCTGAACGCGCTCGTCGGGTACATCCCGACCGAGGTCATCACGTTGTACGTCGCGGCGCTGTCGGCGCAGGCCGCGCTGCACGCGGCGTTCAACGCCATCGACGCGGCCACGATTCTCTGGTTTTTCGTCGCGCTGACGCCGGTGCTGCTGCTGCTGATCTATCTCAGCAAAGTGGCCGCGACCGGAGACGCACTACCCGGGCCGAAGCAGTGGCCGTGGTGGAAGATGTGCGCCGCGACGATCGCCTTCTTCGTCTGGGCGCTTGCGGTGCCGGGCAACCCGTATCTCAAAGACGCAGCCGCGGCGATCGCCGGCCTCGGCGCAATGCTGGTCTCGACGTTGCTCAACATCCTCACGCCGATCTTCGAGCGGCCGGCACCTGTCTAAGACCTCGGGACTCATTTCCGCGGAAGACCGCGGCAGGAAATGACTCCCGAGGTCAAATACCTCGCCACATCGTCCATGGACCGCGAAACACGAGCGACTCGACCGGCGGCAGGCCCGGGCGATCGCTCATGAGATTCAGCGCCTGGAAGCCTTCCAGGACGAGCGGCGGCACGTCGGGCACCACCGGCGGGAGGTGGGCGAGCGTCGCTAATGCGTCCGTGTCCGGCAGGCCTTTGAAAAAATTGCGAAGGTTGCCGACGACCGTCGGAAGCGAGTTCGTGTCGCCGCGCCGCACGAGCTCGTACGCCGCCAGGAGCGCGACGATGGGCTCGAACCATTTGAAGTACAGGAGGAATTTGAGCTCGTCCGCGGTCATGATGGCGCGCAGATCCTGTCCTCGCGCGAACGCTCGCTGGACGTCGACGCACCGGCGGATCAGACCGAGTGGTGCGCTGAGGTCATCCAATTCGGGATCGCCGCCGCCAATCCAGAGTCCGCTGCCTTCGGGAAGCTGGTTCCGGAACTGGCGCAGCGGCAGGATGAACTGCTGAATCTGCAGAGCCCCGGTGCGGGTCTGCGACAGCGTGACGAGGGTGCCGCGCATCGGAAGAGAGCACACGCCAAACGTCATTGGCGCGTTCTGATCGATTTGCGCGGTGAGATAGCGAAATCCGGGAGGCCCCGCTGGTGCGACGACCTCGAAGAGACCGGGGAAGTCCTTGTGCGGCGCAATCGGCGCCGGCTTCGCGCGCCAGTCCGGCGAGAGCACCGCGCGAAGCGTGGCGTTCTTTTGCTCCAACCCGGCGAGCACGTACACCGCCGTGTCGATGCCGGGAGTGTCGAAGTTGGCGAGCGGCAGCGGGCTGAGCTTGGAAAAATCCCCGTGCCCACCGACGATTCGGGCGCCGCCGATCAGCGCCAGCCACAGATCCATGCCTTGATCGGGCGTCGGCCCGAGCGATTCTGAGAAGTCGACAACGCCGTGCCCAGAGGGAAACGCGCCGAGCAGAGAGTGACGGAGCGGATTGTCTGGCCACGCGGCCAGATCGATCGTGTGAGGGCCCGGGGTCACCACCATTTCCCGCCGATCGACGGTCGTGCCGCGCCGGTCCCGCGTTTCGAACGTGTAGGTTCCCGCCAGCAGCGTGAGCGTAGCCGACGCCTTGAGCGTCTCCGTCTTGTCCTTGCCGCCGCGAACGATCACCTCGGCGGCGCCGGGGACGATGACCTCGACGGTGGCCGTGACCGGCGCCTGAGGTTTTGGCGCTCGCGGGCCGCGCCGCACGGTCTCGGCCGCGCCGGCGCCGCCGGTTGCGGTGCCGCCTCCGGCCACACCGGCCCCCACCGCGCCCGGACGCTTCTCGTATTGCACGGCGCAGTTGTCGTACAGATCGGCCGCGACCGGTCCGCTCGGCTCGATGACGCCATCGCCGGGCGGTTTCACGCGGACGCGAACCAGGTAATCGTCCGGAGGCGCTTTGAAGCTCCGCTCCGGCCCGGTGAACGTGAACGTGTTGACGACCTGATTCATGTCGTTTTTCACTTCCACTTCGAACTCGTCGCCGGCCTTTGCGTTCTTCACGGTCAGCTCGCAGATGTTCTCGAGTCCGGGGTCGAGCTTCCGGATAACGCCGTCAGGTCCCTCCGATCGCGGATCCAGTTCCGCGGCGAGGCGCTGCTCGACATACCCGCGCAGCGAATCGAAGAGGACGGCGAACGAGCCCTCGAAGAATCGCTTGGCGCGGCCCTTGCCGTTCAAGCCGTCGACGAGCGCTTCCGTGTATCCGCTGGCGACGCCCGCCACGGCCCCGACAGTCGTTGAGCACAGCGTGTAGACGGGCGCTTTCTTCTTGCCGGAAATGTCGTACGTCAGGCCGAGCGGCGCGACTTTGATCTCCTTCTCGGTGATCTTGTTGCGGCAGGCGTCGATGAAGTAGTAGTGGCCGCACCGCGCGCCGGCGGCTGCCGTCACCGATCCGAGGCACATCTTCAGCCACTTCTGAATCTCGTCGAGCTTCAGGCACGCGTCGCCGGAATCTTCGCGGCGCACGTAATCCGAGGCCAGCAGCACATCAGCCGTCGGCACATCGTCGACGTCCACGTACGAAAAGCCGTGGCCGCTGAAGTAGAAGTACAGATCGTCGGTCGTGTCCTTCGCGAAATCCTTGAAGCGCTTCAGCTCCTGTTTGATCGCCGTTCGCGTGGCATCGCTGGTGCGGCCAGGCGTCGCCGGATCCTCCGTGCAGAAAAAGATGTCCGGCGCCGTCAGCTTCTGGATCTTCGTCAGCCAGTCGTGGAAGAGCAGCGCGTGCTTGTGCGTGTTGGGCAGCGTGCCGTCCAGCCCTTCCTGCATCTGCTTGTAGTTCTCGATCGCGATGATGAACGCGCGTTTGGCCATAACGATGTCGGAAGACGCTCAGGCGGTCACGTATGTGCGGCGACGAACTCCGCCACGTCGGCGGCCGCGACGGCGCCGTTTCGATACATGAAGTCGCCGGTGAAGTGGAGGCCGACGACCGTCGCCGTGTCGAGCGCCATCACCGGTGATCCGGAATTGCCGCCGAGGGTCGAACAGTCGTGGTAAATCATCTGTCCCTGCGCGCTGATCAGCTCGCCGACGGCGCCGCGCTTGACGCCGTACTGGCCTTGATAGATCGCCTCCACGAAGAGCGGATTGCGCGAGTCCTGATACGGATACCCAATCGTTCCCACCACGAGGTGCGCGGGCAGCGCGGCCGTGTTGAATTCGAGCACCGGGCGGGTGTCGGGAAGCTCGACTCTCACGAGCGCCATGTCGAGCGTTGGATGGATCGCTTCCACCTTGAGGACTTTGCACTCCGGGACGGGCTCAGGCCCTTCGAACTCCTGGTAGAACCGGATCACCGCCATGCCGGAATCGAGCTCATCGGCGCCGTGCGACAGCGCGGAGACGACGTGGTGGTTGGTGAGGACGAGATCGGGCGCGACGAGGAATCCGGTGCCGATGTGAGGATTGGGACCCGCCGTGCGATCCAGCCGTCCGACCGAGTACAGGATCCGTGCGCTTTTCTCGCAGAACCGATCCCACGCGCCGGAGACCTCAGGCTGGTACACGCTACTGCCTTGCTTCGCGGGAAGCGGCTGAAGCCGCCCCTGTTTCGACAATGGCGCGGGTCGCATCATCCTGATCACGAACTCGAGCGCCGCCAGCTCTTCTGCCGACGGCCGCATCCGGCCTGCCCGAAGCTTGTCGAGCGCCGACTGGGCGAGCTTTTCACCGTCGGGCACCTTTGGCAGCCCGACGATGGCACGCACTTTGGCCACCGCTTCGTCGACTCTCAGCTGGCCAAACGTGCGCTCGGCGCGTCCGAAGAGATTCTCGTCGCTCGTCGGCATCACCGTCTCACGGAATGGTGCTCTCGAAAATCTTCCGGCCGTCCGGGAGGATCACGCGCTCGGTCACCGTCGGTCCGTCGAACTGCAGCGTCATGTAGGAGTGCGGCACGAAGTCGTCCTCGCGCCCCTTCACGTCGGGATTCGGACCGTCGAGCACGAGGCAACGGGGCGTACCCGCCGTTTGCGCGGTTGGTTCCAGACGCTTCCAGACCACGGGTCCCTCGGTCCGCTCCGTCGCCGCGTTCCGCACGTCGCGGCTGCGCGCCTCCGGAATCCCGCCGTTGCCCAGGCACCGCGCCGTCAGTCCCCAGTCGGCATGCGTGTCGTACAGCACACACTGGTGCTCGTGACCCCAATACCACGCGGCGATCTTCTTGGCCGACAGCAGCGCGGTGAGCTTGGCGATCAGCTTGACGCCCTGGTCGCTCAGACGCGAGTAGAGCTGCTGGTGTGAAAACAGCACGACCTTCCGCTGGCCCTTGCCGGCGATGAGCTGCTCGAGCCAGGTCACCTGCTGCGGGTCCATGTCGTGATCGAGGTACGCCGTGTCGAGCCCGATGAGCATCCAGTTGGTGTTCTGCAGCGCGAAGTAGCTGGCGGCCTGCCCGAAGCGCGGCAGGATGATGTCGAAGTAGGCGTACCCGCCGGAGTACATCTCGTGGTTGGAGTTGATCGCGCGATGCATCCGTCCGCCGGTGAACGGCCAGATCTTGAGAAAACGCTCTTTCACCTCGTCGGCGGTGCCCGAGTAATACACGTCGCCCAGGTGGAGCACCAGATCGAACGGCCCGGTTGCGGTGATCTGCTCGGCGATCTTCGGCGCGCCATAGAGGCCCGTGCCCCAATCGCCCGCCATCGCAATCTTGAATGAATCACCAATCGTGTCCGGACCGGCGGTCGACCACGTGAACGGATGCGCCTTCGTCCGATCGACCCAGTCGAGCGTGCTCTTGAGCCAGCCGAACCAGTCGCGGCCTTCGAACCCGGTGCCGAACTTGACTTCCTGTCCGCCGGGACCGAGCGGCTTGCCTTCGAGCGCGAGCTCGGCCAGGCGGCTCTGCAGCATCGAGACTTCCGGATCAGGCGCCGTGACCATCACATCGTCGCCGCTCTTGGCGGCTTGCTGCTCGAGCCGGTCGCGCAGCTGCCGGTAGCGGTTCATCAGGAGCGCGCGCTCCACGTCGTCAACGTCGGCTTTCACCGCCGGCGTGGCCGGCGCCGCTTCGATTTTGCTGGGCTCGGGAAGGCTGCGTACGGTGACGACTGCGTGACGGGCGGACAGCGATTGGTCGGCCATCGCGAAGCTCCTGAAGATCTGGTGAATTTGTCCGCTGGGGGGTGGGTAATTCTAACTTCGAACTTCGAACTTCAAACTTCGAAGTTCGAACTTGCTCTCACCTCCCGATCACTTTCCATCCTCCTACAGCGGCAGGGTAGAACACGGTGAAACTGACGGGCTGGCCGGACGCGTTCATGATCCAGGCGGCGACGAAGGTCGACGATGAGTCCTGCAGAAGGATGTCGACAATGCCATCACCATTGAGATCTTCGCTGCCGGCCACACGCCAGCTGCCCGTCGGCGCGAAGTGCACGGCAACGAAACTGGCAGCCTGACCGGCGCCGTTCATCAGCCACGCCCCGACGTACGTCGTGTTCACGTCCTGCAGCACGATGTCGGTGATGCCGTCGTGGTTGAGATCCGCGGTCGCCACGACCCGCCAGCCTGCGATGTTGTCGGAGTAGACGGGGACAAAGCTCGTGACCTGGCCGGCGCTGTTCATGATCCAGGCCCCGACGAACGTGGTCGCCGAATCCTGCAGCAGGATGTCGGCGATGCCGTCCGAATTGAGATCGGCGGTACCGACGACCTGCCAGGTGCCGACGCCGGCGGAGTAGATCGGCACGAAGGTGACCGGCTGGCCGGATGCGTTCATCATCCAGGCCGCAACCCACGTCGAGACCGAATCCTGCAGCAGGATGTCGCCGATGCCGTCGCCGTTGAGATCGGCGCGGCCGACGACTTTCCATCCGCCAACGCCGGATGGATACACCAGCACGAACTGAGCGGCCTGGATGGATCCGTTCATCAGCCACGCCGCGACCCACGTGGTGTTGGAGTCCTGCAGCAGGATGTCGCCGATACCGTCGCCATCGAGGTCCGTGATGAGGCGCGTGATGCCCGTGCCGGAAGCCGGCAGCGTTGGCGTCCCGGACGTCTGATTCGCCTGCACGGTCACCGTGCCGCCATACGACGTGGCACTGGTGGGCTCGAATGTCACCACGACGTCCTGCGATCCGCCGGCGGGAATCGTTCCTCCGGACCAGTTCCCGGTGAAGTTTGGCGGATAGCTGATGCCGGTGACGGTCAGCGCGGCGTTTCCGGTGTTGCCGATCGTGATCGTGCGTGTGGGCTTGCTGCCAATCCGCACATTGCCGAACGCGAGATTTCCGCTGACCGCGATGACGCGAGTCGCCGCCGCGGTCGTGAAGCTCCACCAGGCACCGCCGTCCGCGGGCGTCACGCCAGAGCTGTTCAGCGCCCGCACCTGCCATTGGTACGGTGTTGCGGGGTTGACGACCGGAATGACGACCGCCGTGGCGGCGCCCGCTGACGTCCAGCCGGCATCGCACGTACTGTTGAGCGTCGCGTCGACGCAGTATTCGTAGCTCGTGGCGCCGCTGCTCGACGACCAGACGAGCGTCAGGCTGGACGGTTGATCCGTCGCGCCGTTGCCGGGAGCGCTCTTCGAGAACGCACCAGGCGGCGGCGTGTTGAACGTCACGTCGGCGACCGTTCCGTTCCACGTGACGAAGCCGCCCTCGAAGTCCGATCGCCGCAGCACGCCCGATTGGTATTCGTCGGAGATCGGTAAGCCGAGAGAACCACCCGGCCCGCCAAGCGAATCCCATTTGGTAAGGATTCCATTCAGGACGCCGAACGTACCGCGCGTGCTGGACACGAGCACGCCCAGCCGCGTCGTCTCGTTGCCGAAGTTCTGCGATTTGCCGGTCAATCCCGACACGCCTGACGCCGGGACGGCAGCGACCGGAGCTTGCGGGAACTCGAGACATGTCGCGAACGACCCAGGCCAACCCGACGAGGCGGACGCGCCGCACGTGCCCATGAGACGGGTATACGCGATCGCGAATCCTTGTTTGATCGCTGGATTGCTTTCACCTTCGCCAATGCCGTAGACGGCTTGTCCCGGTCCGAGCGTGAACGACGACAGCACGTTCGCGGAGACATCGATCACGTCCGGAAGCCAGTTGGCGCCATTCCACGCGAGCGCTTCCGCTGACGCAAAGGCACGGCGCCGGCCATTCTGGATGAGGAAGACCGTCGGCGTACTGAGTTGCCGGACCAGCAAACCATTCGAGCTGGCCGACGTGGCGATGAAGGTGGGCGCGGTCAGGCCGGGAAGAAATGGGACCGTCGCGATGGAGGAGAGACTCCATCCGGGAACCCCTCCCGACTGCATCGAGGTGATCACCGCGTCCGAGACGACTGGGTAGCGGCGCTCGTCCTGGAACCAATAGACCTGCGGTGCCGTCGCCAGCTTGATGAGTCCGGAGGGCGCGACCCAGCCCGAATCGGCGAGCACGCCGAGCGTCACGGAACCGGGCGAATGAATCGCCTCGGCCTGCGCGATGGCATACGTCATCAGCGAGTTGGGATTTCCGGCCGGATAGGTGTTCTCGTCGAGGTGCGAGTAGCTCGATCCCGGCGCCCACGTGGCCGGCGTGTAGAGCCGCGCGCTCAGTCCGCCATTGCCCGCCTTGCCCGTCGGTCCGCCCCAATACACGCCGGGACCTCGCGGATTGATCGGGTTGTAGGCGCGCGTCAGTTGCGTTCCCAGCGGGACGGACGGGTTGGGGAGACCGAGCAGCGGCGCGTCGGTTTCCGTGACCGCGAACCGGTCGTACACGGCCGGGAATCCGGAGAAGCCGATCGATCCGACGCCGCCGTTCACGTTTGCCGAGCCGAGGAAGCCCAATCCGTGCGTGAGCTCGTGCAGCACAACCGAAAAGAAGTCGTACTGATTGGCCGGGGTGGCGCCGTCAGTGCCGAAGTACCAATTGGAGAACGTGCTGTTGAAGTCCGCGAGGATGTCGAAGCTGGCTGGGCTCGATCCGTTGACGTCGCCTCCCGACACGCGGTCGGCCAGCGCATCCGGATACCACGTGTTCGCGAGCGGCGCGCCGGGAAAATCACGCCACAGGAACTGCGCGCCCGCGCTGCCGAGCACGCTCGCGCCGAGCGGCTTGAACTCCGCGCGAACTTTGATCGGTACCGGGCTCGCGACGAGCGTGGACCAGACGTCGACGGCGGCTTGAAACGCGCCCTGCGCGGCCGGGAAACTCTCGAACCCGACGTATGTCACCTGAAACGTCGACGAGGCCAGTTGTCCGAGAAGGGACGGCCGGAGTCCGAGGTCCGGCGGCCGGACGAACGTAAAGGCATTGCCTGGCAGCGCGATCAGAACGCACTCGCGCGGGGCTTCGAGGCGAGCCACGCGAGACGACGTTGACGAAATCGGACCTGAGACGAGGATGAACCAGGCAGCCGCGACGCCGGCAAGCGAGCGAACCAGAATGCGGGAGTGTACCACGCCGCCGGCGCGCCGCCGGCGCCGATGCTATCGCTCGAATCTCACTGTTACCGCTATCAGCACTTCGACGGGCACGTTGTTCAGCAGCGTCGGCGTGAAGAGCCATTGCCGGACGGAGCCGAGCGCGGCCGCGTCGAGCAGCGGGACGCTTTGAATCACCCGCGCATCTTTGACGGAGCCGTTCTTCGCGATGACCGCCTGGATCACGACGTCGCCGGTTGCGCTGGCAGCCTGTGCGCCGGCGGGATAGATCGGCGGGACGTGCCGGATCTTGCGCGGCGCCCGGATGTTTCCTCCGACGTGAACCACGACCTCGGGTTGGACGCCAACCGGCGCCGGGTCGGGCATCTCGATCTCCACCAATTCGACCGCGCGCGCGGTCATCGCTTCGGCGTCGGTCAACCGTTCCTGCTGATAATAGATTCTCGCCGCGTCGTAGTAATCGGCCGACGTGCGCAGAGCGGACGGCATCGGATTGCCGGGAATCTGCGCGCTACCCGGTGACCCGGCGCGCACCGTGACCGTCTCCGCGATCGATCCGATCTGGAGACGGACTCTGAGATCGAAGCTTTGATTTTCCTTGAGCTGGATAGTCGCGCTCGATGTTTTGAACCCCGGAATGGAAACGGCGACCTGGCAGTCGCAGCTCGGCAGATTGATGATGTTGAATCGACCGTTCGCGTCGGTCGTCGTCTGCTGCGGCGTCGCGATGGACGGCACCGTGACGGTGACGCGTGCGCCCGGAATCACACCGCCGCTGGGATCAGTGACGACCCCGGAGAGGCGCGCGCCTTGTTCAACGGCTGTCACGACCGACGGCACGACCGTCCGGGTCGTCGTGACGGCCCGCCGCGGCGCCGTCGGTTTTTCCGCCGGTTCCGTCGTGATCACGGTCGTCGGCCGCTGCGGCTGCGACACTGTTGTCACGGCGGGCCCAGGGATCGTTTGGGTTTGCACAAGTTCTGCGACGGCAACCGGATGGTTGGCGGCAGGCATGCCGTTAATCTGGCTGCTCGCGGCAAACAGCAGGACGGTGAAGACGACGGACATGGCCAGACCTCCTGAGAGTCGTGGACCGGACGTGAACCCGGGATCGATCAGCCGCCGGACGCGGTCCAGCAGGTCGCCGCCGCCGGCGCCCATCGCGAGCGCCGGTGTTCGCACGCGCAACTCTTCCAGCGAGGCCAGCGCACGCGCGTACACCACGCGATCGCCACACAGCGCGGCCGCCACGTCATCGCAGCAGTGTTCGCGTTCGAGTCGAATTCGCCTCGACACCCACCAGACCGCCGGATGATAGAAGAGCAGGATTTCGACGACCGATTGCAGGACGTTGATGAGATAGTCGGCGCGCCTGATGTGCGCGAGCTCGTGCGCCAGAATCGCCTCGAGGTGCGCCGGCGCGAGGCCTGCAAGCACGCTGAACGGAAGGACGATCGCCGGCCTGAGCCAGCCGATGACCGACGGCACGTCGACGAGTGCCGAGTCCAGCAGTTGCACGGGGCGCGACACGCCAAGGCGGGCGGCGATCCGCCGCACGGTCCCGGCCAACTCGCCGGTTGCGATGCCGCAGGCCCGTCGTCGAATTCGTACGACGCGCATCCAGCCGAGTAACAGGTGCGCCGTGAGAAGAATCACGCCACCTGACCAGATCAGCACGACGGTCGGTAGCTGGCGTTCCAGCCGGCTGGCCGACCGGAGATTCGCGGCCGGTGTCATCTGGCCGTCGTTGGTGATCGCTGTCGCCGACGCGGCCGGCCGTGCGATCGGCGTGACCACGTGTTTGGCGGAGAGCGGACTGTCACGCAGGTAATCGGCGACCGTGACGATCGGCGCGGCGGCCATCAGCGCCAGACCAGCGCACGCCGTCAGATATCGAGCCTGCGCGGTCGCGCGCCTGAGGGCGATGAGCGCGAGGGCCGTTGCCGTCCCCGCGATCGCGCCCTGCCACACGAAGTCGAACAACGCGAGGCCCACCGCGCGGATGACGGCACTGTCGATGAGGGCGTCGGTCACGATCGCCTGCCTTTACCGGCCGCACCCCGTGGAGTCAGCAAACGACGGATCTCGCGGAGATCCTCGGGCGACGCGGGCTTGCTGGCGAGCGCCTGGATGACCAGCTTCGACGTCGATCCGCCGAAGGCGCGGTCGAGCAGGTCACGGACGAGCCGGCGTTGCATGTCGGTTTCCGCGTGCCTGGGGCGATACAGGTGCTGGCCGCGGTGCTCCTCGCGGATCGTCAGCCCTTTCTCCGTCATCACCTGCAGCGTCTTCAGCGTGGTCGTATAGGCGACGGTGCGGGCGCCGGCCAGCGCGTCGTGCACCTCGCGCACGGTGCTGGGCCCGGCGGTCCACAGGACTCTGAGGATCAGCAGCTCCGCGTCGGTCGGCCTGGGTGTCTTGGGCATCCCGCGACAGCATACCTACGATCATTATCGTATGTCAACGATGATTATCGTAGCAGCATCGCGACCCCAAGCGTTGCGAGCATCACGGCGACGACGACCCGGAACCGCCGCTCAGGAACGCGCGTCAGCACCCGGCCGCCGAGGAACGTGCCAACGACGACACCGGCGATCGCGACGACGATCGGCGGGAGCAGTCCCCGCAACGCGCCGCCCTCCGTCAGGAGGTACACGGGCATGCGCGCACCGTCCACGATCAGGGCGACGGCCGTCGCGGTCGCGACGAACGTGCGCTTGGGGAGGTCGAAGCCGAGCAGCGCCGCGGAGCGGATTCCGCCCTGATTGCCGACGAGTCCGCCCAACAGGCCGGAGAGCGCGCCGGCCGTCCACGCCAGCGCGCCTTTGAATCGCATCCGCTGCGCGAGCCCCGTCAACTCGCTCGCAGCCGCGAAGATCAGCAGCGCGCCGAAGAGCGTCGTCAGCCAGGGACTCGTCATCCATTCATGCAGGAGCGCGCCGGTGAGTCCGCCTGCCGCGCTGGGCACCCCGAATCGCCAGAGCGTGCGCCGATCGATGTCAGGGCGCAGCTTCCAGAATCTGACGGCGGTGCCGACCAGGTGCGGAATCGACACGGCCGCGACCGCCGTCTTGGTGTCGACGATCAGACCCAGCGTCGGCGTCAGCACGCTGCCGATGCCGAACCCGGTGACTGCGGCGATGCCGCCCGCCACCGTCGCCGCGACGAAGGTGAAGATAAGGAACCACATCAGTACCTGCTGGTTCAGGAGGGGACAGGGCTTGCACTATAGCCCTGTCCCCGCTGCCCTTGATTGAGGATCCTGCTCGTCCGTGAAGGTGCGGAGCGCGCGTCAGCGCGCGAAGCAATAGAACCGGCCCGCGCCGCCGCGCGGCGCCGTGTCGGCGC
>Ga0111538_10005581_pt1 | contig 17163 bp, 15 predicted proteins | sample SoiMethybrSBSTD1_FD_79669 | JGI IMG/M metagenome (GOLD analysis project Ga0111538, IMG submission 79669) | Bulk soil microbial communities from a Populus tree surrounding site in Tennessee, USA - Soil MetaG P. TD hybrid SBSTD1 (version 2)... | ecosystem: Environmental > Terrestrial > Soil >...
CCGCCTCGACGTCGGCCGCCGGGGTCAGGCTATTGCCGCTGACCGGCGTGTAGAGCACCACACGTCGCGCCGTTGCCGGTTTCGACGGCCGCTCGAGCTGGCTCAGATGGTCGAGCCCCGGCGCTCCGCAGACCGAGATTTTCCCGCCGGGCCACCCGAGCGACTCGAGCAGAGCCTTGGTCTGGTTGCCCCAGACGCAAGTCGTCCCGGCGTGCGGCCAGGCGTGCTTCGGGTGGCGCGCGATGAACCCGTGCTGCACCTGGATCAGCGGGATCCCCTGCTCACCGGCCAGCTGCGCCAGCATCCGGCCGACGGCCATCTCGTGATTCGCGAGCACGATCGCCGAAGGACGGAAGCTCGTGAGAAAGCGCCGCGCCAGAAGCTCGAGCGGCGTGACGCCCGCGACGGCGAAGAGCACGGTGTCCACCAGCATGCTGTCGGCTTTGCCGTTGCCGAGCTCCTTCGCCACCCGGAGCGCCGCCGGCACGCGGCGCGCGAAGGCGGCCACCGCATCGAGCCGCTCGCGCCGCGAAACGTCGGGCTCGCCCCAGCGCACCGGCAGTCCGGCGTCCCGCACGCGCTCGATCAGCGTCGCATCGCGCAGCACCAGAAACAGTGGCGCCGCCGCGCCGGAAGCAGCGAGCACGCGCGCCACGGGCACCAGATGCTTCACGTGGCTCGTAGTCCAGACGCAAAAAACGATGCGCCGCCCGGAGGACGGGAATTGAGCTTCCGCGGCGGGCGCCCTTCGCGGCACTCGCCATGCCCTCACCGCGGCGCGTGCGGGCAGCGTGGCCGTGCGCAGCGCGTCGAAGCGGCGCGGCGGGCGCTCTTTCATCCGCAGCACATTGAACAGCGCCAGGTCGAGCACTTCGATGGCCCGAAGGTCCGCACCGAGCGCTCGGCGCGCCGCCTCGGCAGCCCGCAGCATGCCCCATTCCTTTTCGTAGTTGCCCACTAGCGCAGCCCCCGCTGTTTGCGCTCGAGCAAGAAATTCGCGAATTCGAGGTCGAACTCGCTGTTGATGTCCACCGATCGTTCGCGCGGCATCCTGTAGCCGGCAGAATGGTCGCTCACGATCAGCCCGCGTTCGATGGTCGCGCGGCGAGCGGCGTAAACCGAACAATTTCGCACATAGACGTCCGGCAGCTCGTGGGAGGCCATCCGGCCCGCCTCTTCCTCGAGGTACGGCAGCAGGAAGTCGCCCTCCATGCGCTTGAGCTTCTTCGGATGGATCCAGTGATCGACCAGGACCACGCTGACCGCGCTGTCGGCGCCAGTCCTCTCGAGCAAGTCGAGCGTGTTATCGACGTCCTCGGGCAGCGTCAGAGGCGAGCTCGGCTGCAGGATGACCACGACGTCGTAGCGCGGACCTTCGCGCTCCAGCACTGACAGCACGTGACGCACGTAGTCGATCGGTGCGGCCGTATCCGTGGAAATCTCGGGGGGCCGCCGGATCGGCTGGACACTGGGATAGGCTTTCGCGCGATAAAGAATCTGATCGTCGTCGGACGAAAGCACGAGGCGATCGAGGCGCCGCGCGCCGAGCCCGGCCTCGATGACCCAGTCGACGAGCGGCTTGCCCGCGAGCTCGCGCAAGTTCTTGCCCGAGACCCGCTTCGACCCGCCGCGCGCCGGAACGATGCCGAGCGTGCTCATGCGCTCTCCGCCAGCGCCTGCGCGACGCGTTCGGCCAGGAAGCGCTCGACCTTGTCGAACGATTCGTAGGTGCTGCCGCCGATGTGCGGCACGATGACAAGCCTCGGGTTTTTGCGCGCGAACGCGACCAGCGGGTGCTCCTTGCCGATGTTCGGTTCGGCTTCGAGCACATCGAGCGCGGCGCCGGCGAGCCGACCCGATTCGAGCGCCTCGAGCAGCGCCGCTTCATCGATCACGCCGCCGCGCGACGTGTTGATCAGCCGAGCTCCATCGCGCAGCCGGGACAGCGCGCGGCGATCGATCAGGTGGCGAGTCGCAGGGCCGTAGCTCACGTGCAGAGTGACGAGTTCGGACGCCTCGAGCAGGGCTTCGAGGGTCGGCACGCGCTCGACCAGGTCTGGCGGGAAATCCGCTCGCGGATCGTAGCCGAGCGGACGCGCGCCGAATGCCCGCACGTAGCCGGCGACGATGCTGCCCAGCCGGCCCACGCCCACGATTCCCACGCTCTTCCCGTAGAGCTCGTTGCCCCTGAACGCGTCGCGGTTCCAGACGCCGTCGCGCACCGAGGCGGCCGCGGCCGGAATCTGACGCATCAGCGCGAGCGCTAGGCCGATCGTGAGCTCTGCCGTGGCGCGCACGTCGCGCAAGAAGTCGACCTCGCCACGCAGGCTCACCACGCGCACGCCGCGCTCGCGACAGGCGTCGAGATCGATGTGGTCTAGGCCGGTCACCGGGCACGCGATGATCCGGCAGCGCGGGCGGTCGCCCAACGCTTTGGCGTCGACCCGATGCCCGAGCCGAAACCAGAACACATCACAGCCCTGCAGCGCCGCGTGCAAGCCACCAGCCGATACGGGCTCGAGCTGGACCTCACCGGTGCGCCGGAGCGCTTCCAGCGCGGCCGAGCTGAAGCCGTCGGGCTCGGCGATCCGGATCAGCGGACGCGGCGTCATCCTCGCACGTAAGCGAGCTGCTTCTGCACGTAAGGCTCGAGCTCGGCGAGCGCCTTGGCCACGCGCTCCGAGACGATGCCGTCACCGTACAGCGCGCTCGGCGCATAAGGACCGTGAGCGATCTGCGCTCTTACCGCTGTCACGATCGCGTCGGTGTCGACCTTGACCCGCGTCACGTGCTCGGCGGTCTCGCGCCCGTCCTGGCGGTTGCCGGCGAGCACCACCGGCGTGCCGAAGTAGCTCGCGTCTCGCACGAAGCTGCTCGAGTTGCCGATGGCGCAGCTGGCCGTCGCGAGCACGCGCAGATATTCCTCGGGCGCCAGATTGGTCAGCGTGCGCAGGCGCGAGCCGGTCTTGCGATCGCGGTGGATGCGGATCGCCTTGCTGAGCTGGTCGGAGCCGGCGTCGATGTTCGGCCACAGGAGCAAGGTCTGGGTATCGAGCTGATCGAGCGCCGCGAGTAACTGGAACATCTGGGCGCGCTCGTCGCCGTGCTCGGTGGTCGTCGGGTGAAACACCACCAAGAGAAACGGCCGCGCGACGTCGATCGGCGGACCGCCGCCCCGCGAGTTCACGATCGCCGAGTCGAGCTTCCGGTCGAGCGTGCGCGCGATATCGCTGCTCGGGCAGCCCACGGCCAGGATCGTGTCGGGCCGTTCCCCCATCCGGACCAGGTAGTCGGCCGAGCGGCGCGTGGACGGGAAATGAAACTGGGCGAACTTGCTGATCGCGTGGCGTGCGCTCTCGTCGATCGAGCCGCTGACTTCCCCGCCCTGCATGTGGGCGATCGGGATGTTCATGTACGCAGCCGCGATCGCGGCCGCCAGCGCCTCGTAGCGGTCGCCGATCACCAGCAAGAGGTCGGGAGCGAGCTGCTTCAACTCCGAAGCAATTTCGAGCAGCGCGAAGCCCACCGATTTTGCCATCGTGACGGGCGTCGACCCCTCGAGCTCGACGTACGCAATGGCGTCGACCGGGAAACCGTCGGATTTGACGAGCCTGGCCGGCTGGTCGAAGCGATCGAGCACCATGGTCCCGGTGCAGAGCACCTGCAGCTCGAGCCGCGGTTCCGCCGCGATCGCGGCCATGACCGGCTTCAAGCGCCCGTAGTTCGCGCGGTCGACCAGGACCACGCACACCTTTCGCCTTCGTTCAGCGTTCAAGATCGCCCTCTGCAATCAGCGCATCGGCGGGGAGCGCTCGCCGCAAGCGCATCCCCACCACGCGCTCGAATTCGGCCGGACCGAGCCCGCCCGCCGGCTTTTTGAGCGCGATATCCTCGCGGCTCAGCACGTGTCCGGCGGGCAGCGGGCGCGACGCCACGATGCTGCGGCCGAAAATACGCTTCATCTCGCTCATTCGCTCCGCTTCGGCGTCCTTGTCGATCGGGTTATCGAGCGAACGCTGGATGAAGCGCACGCCGCGCACGAGCTCGCCCAGCTCCTCGATCGTGATCGACGCCGGCGTGTCCGGCCCGAAGCAGCGCCGCGAAAACACGGCGTGGAGCTCGATCAGGTCGGCGCCAAGCGCCGCGGCAGCAAGTCCCGCGAACACCGTGCCCGAATGATCCGACAGACCGACGGGGACCTGGTAGCGAGCGCGGAGCTCGGCGAGCACGTTGAGACCCACCTTTTCGGGCGGACACGGATAGGCGCTCGTGCACTGGAGCAGCGCGTACGGTGCACCGCCGGCGCGCACCAGCTCGACCGCAGCGTCGAGCTCCGACCACGACGCCATACCGCTCGACAGGATCACAGGCTTTCGCGTCGCGGCCATGCGCCGCAGCAGCGGAGCATTCGCGAGCTCGCCGGAACCGACCTTCCACGCCGGCATGCCGAGCCGCTCGAGCAACTCGACGGCCTCGAGAGAAAACGGCGTCGACAGGAACTCGATCCCGCGCTCCGCGGCGTGGCTGGCCAGCCCCTCCCACGCCGCTGCGGGAAACTCCATCCGCTTCCAGTAGTCGAACCGGGTCGGGTCCTGCTTGCTGAAGCGGACCCGCCACGGCTCGCCGGGGGTCGACTCGGCCGCGGCGATGTGGGTCTGGAACTTGATTGCATCGGCGCCCGCGTCAGCGACCGCATCGATGTAGGCGTGAGCGCTGCCCAGACTGCCGTCGTGCGCCTGGGCAATCTCGGCGACGATCAGACACGGGGAACCCCTGCCGACCGAGCGCCGCCCGATTTGAAGAGTCTGTGACATCAACCAGTGGGCTCGACGCCAAATTTATCTATGAAATCAAGCACTAATGCCTGGCCGAGCGGGGCCGGAATTATAGCTCTTCGATCCCGACCGGGCGCAAAATTCGTTGCTTAGTGGCTGGGGCGGATTCACGGCGAACCGGGGCCCGGAGCCGATTTCTTCAACAAAAACGACCTACTGGATGCCATGGCCCGCTCCAGACGCAGCTTCACCTCGGGTGACTGCCCGCCTGGCAAGCGCTGAGCCTGGCGGAGCGCGCCGATCTGGCGGCCGGTGGCGCCTGCCCGCTCGGCGCAGTCGGCAACCGCGAGCCAAGCCTTCAAGGTTCCCGTGTCGCGGGCGTAGCTCTCGAGGTAGGCGAGCGCGTCCGCGTAGTGGCCGCGCTTGCTCAGAAAGGTCCCCACCCATCCGGTGACGCGCAGGCAATCGCTCTGCGTCGAGCAACCGGAAGTCGTGTAGTCCTTCGCCGCCCGCGTCAGCCGGCCATGGTCCTCGGTTTCCGCTGCCGCGAGCAGCCGCGGACACAAGCACGGCGCGCGATCCGCCGACCCGAAGCAGTACTCGGACAGCATCGCCTCGGCGCGGTCGGCCTGCCCCTCCGCCATCAGCAGCCGGGCGCCGATCTCGGTCGCGGCGAACGCCCCGGGCTCGAGTTGCTCGAGCCGCGTCTTGATCTTCTCGATGGATTCGACGCAAGTGCGACGTGCAGCGTTACTGCAGCGTTCGGCGCCGCCCGACAGGCTGTCGAGCAGGTGATCGCCGCGCGCTGACAGCACTCGCACCGAGTTGGGATCCCGCGCCGCGGCGTCGTTGAGAAGATGGTCGCGCAAGGCATCGTCCTCGGGTCCCGGCAGGTGCCGCAGCATGATGATGATCGGCTCGATACCGGGGAGATCGGCGGGGATAGCGCGCTTCAACAGCTCGAAGTCTTTCGTCCACGTGACTGCCAGGGGGGCGGCTTGCAGCGCCATCGCCGGATCGGCCTCAATCGCCAGCCGCAACTCCATCAGCGCCTGACCGGTCGCGCGCCGCTTCTGGAGCACGTTCGCCAGCACGAAATGCGCACGGCTTCCCGACAGGTCGCGCTCGAGCGTTCGCGTCAGCCAGGGGATCGGGTCCTCGCTGCCGCGCCAGGCCACGAGAGCCCCGAGCAGAGGGAGATACGGATCGGCGGGAAACGCCACGGTCTGGCGCCGCAGCTCCCCGCGAAATTGGGCACGGGCAGCCGCATCCTTTACGTCGAGCGCGCGGTAGCGATCGTACAGATCGAGGCGCACCAGCGCGATTCCCTGCGTGCCGAAAGCGGTGCTCGCGATCAAGAGCGGGGCACCGGCCACCGCAATCACCAGCGCGGCGCGCAGCGACTTGCGCCGATCGAGCTGAGAACGCTCGCTCTGTTCCTTCTTGACCGACGCCAGCGCGACCGCGAGCGCGATCACGACCGCCGGCACCTCGAGCGCGAGATCGACGAGGTTCTGCGCCAAGAGCGCGATCACGCCGACCATGACGGCCATGGCGGTCGTGCTGCGTCGGACCTGCAGCTGGGACAAGCGGAAGGCCCACGCGAAACCCGCGAGCGCGAGCACTGTGACGCCGATCCCCCATTCGCTCGCCCACTGCGCGACGAAGTTCTCGGGGTTCGTGTACGACACGTGCCCCTCGCCGAGGTGATATGCCGGCAGCACCGTCTCGAAGGCGCCGCGACCGACGCCGAACCAGCGATGATCGAGGATCATCGGCTTCGCCCACAGCGAAAGCTCGAGCTTTGCCAGGTTGGCGTCGTAGAGCGCGCTGAAGGTCTCACGAGTGGCGCCAATCATCGCAAAAATCAGGCCCAGGGCGCCGAAGCCGGCAAGCGCGACCAGCGTGCGGGGCGGCAGCGGAGTTCCGCCGCGGCGCAGCCAGAGCCCCGCCGGAACCAGCAACACCGAACCGAGCAAGAGCCCGATCACGCCGCCGCGCGACGCGGCCAGCAAGCTGGTCGCGATCAGGAGCGTGATTCCGAACGCGAGCCAGACCCGGAAGCGCTCGGCCGAGCTGCCGAGCAAAAGTCCCACTCCGCAAAAGATCGAAAGATTCAGGTAGCCGGAGAGGTTGTTCGGATTGAGCAGCGGCCCTACCGTCCAGCGTCCGGGAACGAAGGTTGGATCATAGAGCCCGAACACTTCGGTCGCACCGATCACACCGTGGACCAGGGTGATGGCCGCCGCGAGCGCGCCGGCGACGAACACGACCACGACGCCGGCTTTGGGACCGCGCACCCGCATCACCGCAATGGCGAGCAGAAACGTGCAGCCGTATGTCCACCACTTGAGCCCCTCGAGCAAGGTCGCCCGCGGGGCCAGCGACAGCGCGGCAAATCGAGGTGCCGGCTCGCCAAACGCACGCAGCGCTCGGCCCCACGCATCGGCGGCCACCGGCGACAGTTTCTGGACCCACGACAACGGCAGCGGCACCGCTTGCAGCAGCGTGTACCCCGCGAGCAGAAAGCAGATCACGCTCGGGAGCGGTGGGCGCTCGACACGAGAACTTGCCACGGCCAGCGCGCCGCCCACGGTGGCGATCACTCCGACCGCGACCACTGACGGCCAGTGCACGCTGCCGATCGCGAGCAGCGACCCGACCACGAGCACGCCCAGCAAACCGAGCAACACGTCGTCGTAGCGAGGCGAGAAGGCGGTGCCGCGCCGGCGGCGGCGGCGACGCTGCGGACCGCCGCTGCGGGTGCTTGGAGGAATGCTGCTTGAACGGACCGAGTCCATCAGTACGAGGAGAGAGTGCCGCGCGCTTTTGCGCGAGCGACGGCAAAGGCAAAGGCCGCGAGCGCGATCGGGCCGAGCACAACGCTGAAAGCGAGCAGGATCGAAAGCGGGCGAGCGAGCTCGGAAAGGCCGTGACCTTCGAGCAGCGCGCCGCGGAATGCGGCCACGGCGTGCGTCAGCGGCAACAACCGACTCAGGGGCTCGAGCCAGCTCGGCAGTACGTCGAGCGGATAGTAAACGCCCGCAAACAACGTAGACAGTGTCCCGAGTAGCAGCGCAATCGGATCACCGCGCTTGTAAACGAGCACGAACGCCGCCCCCAGCACGCCAAGCGGCGCGAGCGCCAGCACCGAAAGCAGAAGCACCAGCAGCGCTGCACCCCAATTGGCGCGCTGAAATCCGACACCGAGCAGCGCCCCACACCCGAGGTAAAGCGACACTTTCAAGGCCTCGTAGCTGAAGCGCCACAAGCTGCCCCAGAGTACGATTTCCGCGCTGTAGACGGGCGCTGTAAACAGCGCCTCGAGGGTACCGGCGAGCTGAGCCTGGCGCACCTGAGCCGAAAACGCGGCGAGCCCCAAGCTCAGAAAGCTCGCCAATGCGATCCCGGTCAGCGCGAAGGCGAAGTAGCTCGACCCCAGCCGTGCGCCCGTACGATCCACCCATTGCCCGAGGAAGTAGAACATCGCGCAAACCACGAGCACGCTGGAAAGCTCCAGAGCCAGCGCAACCGGATAAGAGAGTTGGTCGGCCGCGTCCCGGCGCAGAAAAGCCAGCGCCCGCCCCAACATCATGAGACCGCTTGCTCCAGCGGCGTCGCGGAACGTGAGCGACACGGCTCCATCCGACCCGACTCCAGGCGCTCGATCCGGCTCGAGATCGCCTGAGCTTCGTCCGGGGAGTGCGTCACGACGAGCGCGGCTCCACCGCGAGCTATGTGCTCTTTCATCAGCGCGCGCACTCGGGGCAAGTGGCTTTGATCGATGCTCTTCGTGGGCTCATCGAGCAACAAGAGCTTCGGCTCGTGCAAGAGCGCGCGCGCCAGCCCGAGCCTGGCCTTCATTCCTGCCGAACACTGGCCAACCGGCTTTCGGAGAAACTCGTCGAGATCGAGCGCTCGGCCGAGCTGCTCGACGCGCCGCGCGACGGCGTCTCTTTTCAAACCGTATAGCGCGGCGAAGAAGCGCAGATTGTCGAGCCCCGAGAGGCGCAGTTGAAAACTCCTTTCGTCCCCCGAGGCGAACCCCGTCGTCGCCCGCGCGGCGATGCTCGAGGCTGGGCGTCCGGCTACCGACACCTCGCCGGAATCAGGCGTCAACACTCCGGCGATCACCCGCAGCAGAGTCGTCTTGCCGCTTCCGTTGTCACCCATCAGGACGCATATCTCCCCGGAACCGACTTCGAGGTCCACGCCTCGCAGAACTGCCTTGTGCTGGCGGCCGAGCCATCCGATCGGGAAGCTCTTGCTCAGCGCGGAAACCCTCAGCACGGTCACGCTGCGCCGTCGAATCCGTATCACGGTGCGATGAGGCCCGCCAGGGTTTGAAGCCCGTGAGGAGGACCTGCAAGAGGACCTGCAAGAGGACCTGGGAGAGGCCTGAATGAGCGGCCCGGAGCGGGCAACTCACGTTCCCGTGACGGGTCTCGCCGGTGGTAGCATCGTCTCATGAGTGAACTCGGCGTCATTCGCATCGCCGATGACGTTATCGGAGAGGTCCTGGACGGCGAGGCCGTGCTCCTCCACGTGAAGACGGGTCAGTACTACACGCTGAATCGCAGCGGGACCCGGATCTGGCAGCTGATCGAGGAACACGGCTCCCTGGAGCAGGTCAAACGCGCGCTCTGCACCGAGTTCGACGTCGACCTCGCGACCGCCCAAACCGATATCGCCGAGCTGGTCGCGCGCCTCGAAAGCAAGGGCCTGCTCACCACCGAGCAGACGCCAAAGTGACCGGCCTTCGCTCGACGCCGCTCGTCCGATGGCTTCGCGTCGTGCGCTCGGCCCTGCTCGTGGAGGCGGGCCTGCGCACGCGCCCGCTCGACAGGGTGGTATCGGGACTCGGCATCGCCCTGGCAAACGGTGAGGCCGATCCGGAGCCGCGACCGGCCGAGGCCCCGGTCTCGACCCATGTGCGCTGGGCTTTCGACGCGACCGATCGGGTTCTCGGCCTGCTGCCCGGGCGGTCTCAATGCTTGCGCCGCGCCTTGATCGCCGGGCACCTGCTGCGCGAGCACAAGCCGTCGCTCCACATCGGAAGCGCCCGCCGCGACGGCAAGCTCGCGTTCCACGCCTGGCTCGAGCTCGACGGACAGGTCGCCGCCGATCCCGAGGCTGCGCTGTTCCGCCGGCTGGTTCGCGCCCGTCCCACCCCCTGAAGCGCGCATGGTCGGCAGCTACGGCATCTACGGACTTCGTGTGCGCTCCGATCTCGAGCTCGACGCCGAGCCCTGCGCCGGATCGGATTTCGACGTGGTGATCGAGCTCGACGCGACCGGAGTTTCGGCCGATCGGCCACCGCCCGGCACGGTCCTAGCCGAGCACACCGATGCGACGCGGGGGTTCTGGATCGTCCGAACCCCGGAGGGCTACGAGCTCGGAATTCGCGGCGTGCTCGAAGCGCGGATCGCGGCCGATTTTCGCAGTATCAGGGTCGCGCCGGCCAGGCTAGCGGCGCGCGATCTACTGGTCACTTTTGCCCAGGGCGCAGTGCTCGGAACGCTGCTCACGTTGAGCGGAGCTTGCGTGGTTCACGCGAGCGCGATCGAGATCGAGGGCAAGGCGCTCGCCTTCGTCGGCAACTCGGGTTGCGGAAAGTCGATGCTAGCGGCCCTGTGCTGCGCGGCGGGCGGCCGGCTGGTAACGGATGATCTGCTGGTGGTTCGCGCTGCGCCGGGAGCGACGGAGTGCCAGCTCGGTACGACGCGGCTGCGCCTGCGCCAGACCTCGAGCGACGTGGCAAAGCTGCTCGACAGCGAAGCTCGTCTCACCGCCGACGACCGCTGGGCGGTCGCGACGGCGGTCGCCCAGCCGCGAGTGCCGCTCCACGCGATTCTGCTCCCGGAGCGAGCCACCGGCGATCGCGCCGAGCTCGTGCGGATGAGCGCCGCGCGCGCCGCCGTCGCCTTGACGAGCTGCCCTCGTATTCCCGGCTTTCGAGACGAGGGCGTACTCGCCGCCGGGTTTCGTCACGCGGCGAGCCTCGCGCGCGCCGTGCCGATTTACACCGTACGTGTGCCGGAACAGAACCGTTCACCCGAAGCGATACGGGAGCTCGTGCAGCGCGCGTGAGTCGAAACTTGCGCCCGTTCGGCAACCTGCTGGCAGTCCACGAGCCGGATCCGCGGCCGCGCGCGGACCTCGTTCGCAACCTCGAGGCATCGGGCGAATTCGCCGCAGTGAAATGCATCGGCGCCTGGGTCGTCGCCACCGCGCCGCTCGACGGTACACCCCTTCACGACCCCGACGCGGAAACGCTGGCTCTATTCTTCGCGGAGGGCCGCGATCTTTTCTCGAATCGAGCCGCACTCGAAAACCTCGCCGAGCGGGCTACCCGCACGCCCGAGCGTCTGGTCGCTGTCGACGGCGACTTCACCTTCTTCGCGCTCGGCGCTCGCTCCGAGCTGTGCGCGGTTCGCGCCTGCGGTGGATGCGTCCCCGTTTACTATGGGCGCCGCGGCGCGCGCTCCGCGGTGGCCACGCGGCTCGGCTTCTTCCCGCGCTTCGTCGATCCCGATCCGACCCTGGACCCTCTGGTCGCCGCGACCTGGGCCACGGCCGTAGACTTCTTTCCCGATGGGCGCTCGCTGCTCGCCGGGGTCAGCGTGCTGGAGCGCGGCCACGCGCTCTGCCTCGATCCCCGCGGTGCGCTCCGGCTCGAGCGCTACTGGCAGCCTCGACCGCAAACGCTGCCGAGGCCCGGGCCCGCGAGCGCCCGCGAGCACGCCGAGGCGCTGCGCGAGCTCTTGGTGGCGTCGCTAAAGGCCAATCTCGATCCTGGCGGCGCGAATCTTCTGACTCTGAGCGGGGGCGTCGATTCCTCTTCGCTGGCGGCGCTCTCGGGCAAGCTCGGCATTCCGATCGCGACGCTCAGCTTCCTCCCGGAAGACACCGCGCTGTTCGAGCGCGAGAACGCCCACGTCGAGCGCGCGCGCCAGAGCGCCAAACTCACAGCCAGCCGGACCATCAGGCTCGGCGCCAAAAGTTGGTTCGAGCTTCAGTGCCGCGCCCCGGCGAGCTCGATGATGGTCTTGCATCCCGCCCTCTGCGCGCTCACCGAGTTGCAGCGCGAGCTCGGCGTGCGCGTGCTGTTCGGCGGCGAGTTCGCCGACGCGATCTGCGGCTCGACGCCGACGCTCAAGGACTGGGCCGCCGAAACCAGCCTGTTCGAGCTCGTGCTCGGGCTCCGGGCGCTGCCGAACGGGCCCTCGGACGTTCCGGATTGGCTGCGCTACAAGCTCAGGCAGTGGCAGGGTCGCCCGTACACACGGTTTCCTCGCGAGCTCGGCACAATGATCCATCCCGCGGTCCGCGCCGAGTACGCCGATTGGGTCCTCGCCCGGCGCCGTCGCGTTGCTCAAGATCCCCTGCCCCGCCCCGCGCTGCCGCTTTACGCGGAGCAGGTCGGCTTCGTCGCGCAAAACTGGGAAGTGTGCTCGCCGCTCGGCATCCGCCGCTTCTTTCCCTTCTTCTCGCGGGCGGCTCTGGAGCTCGGCTACGCCTGCCATCCGTCGGAGCTGGTCGGTCCCGGCTCCAAGAAGATTCTCCGGACGGCCCTGGGGGGCCTGGTGGCTCCCGAAATCCTGGCTCGGCAGGACAAGGGTTTCTGGGGGCCGGCCATGAAAGACGCCCTTTTGCCGTGGTCGGAGCCGCTCGATCCCGCGCTTTCTGCAGTAATTCGCGAGGACTGGTGGCCGCTGCCCCCCTCGCGAGTGAGATTCCTGGACGCCTTGGCCCTAGCCGGGCTGATGAATATACTCGCGGGCCTACGCACCGAACGACCGAAGCTGAGCGCTCGATGATGACCCAGAGGAGTTCCACCATGCACCAGGAAGCCCCGCAGACCGAAAACGAGCAGGGCAAGCAGCCGTACTCCAAGCCGGAGCTCACCGAGCTCGGCAGCGTCATCGAGCTCACCCGGGGTGCCATCACGGCATCGACTTCGGACGACGGTCGCATTCTGCACAGTTGAGGGGAATGTCGGACGGCGAGCCGGCACAGTCCGGCGTCGCGCCTTCGAGGACCGGCGTCGTCGCTTCCAACCTGCTGCTCGAGGCGGAGCTGGTTCGCGTCCTTCAGCGCTTCGGCGAAGCTCGGATTCGCTGCGTGGTGTTGAAAGGCATCCCGCTCGTGCGTCGCTTGTTCGCCGCCATCGACGGGCGGGCGGTGGGCGACAACGACGTTCTCGTGCAGCGCAGCGACGTGCGCCGCGCGTGCGCCCTGCTGGAGCGCGACGGCTATCGGCCACTGCCGTTTTTGGATCTCGAGCGGCGCCTCCGTTACGACAATCAATTTCTGCTGTTCAAACGCGGCGACGGCATCGACCGCCTGGTCGAGGTGCACTGGAACGCGTTTTCGACCGACATGTTCCGCGTACCGGAACAACTCCAATGGGCGCACACCGAGCCGTTCGTGCTGCGCAAGATCACCTGCCAAGTCTTCGACCCGTCCCTCACGATCAACCACCTGGCCGCGCACTTCGCCCAGAACGGCTTCGCGGAGCTTCGCATCCTGCGCGAGTTCGCGCGCGCGTGGAACATCTGGGCCGCGGAGCACGCGTCCGCCGCGTGCTCGCTTGCGGACACGATCGGCCTCAGGGCGGCGCTCGACTACGCGCTGAGCGTCTGCACGGCCTGGAGCTGGATCGAAGCGCGTCCCGAGCCCATCTCGCGCCGTTCGCGCGCCATGTTGCAACTGCTCCCGGCCGAAAAGCTCAGCGACGACCCCGCGCTCCGAACCAGCTACCGGAGGCAGCTCCTGCCGCTGCTGCTGGCGGATCCCGCGGTGGTGCCGCGATCGCTCGCCCACAAGCTTTTTCCGCCCTTCGACGAGCTCGCGTCCACCTACGCTGAGCCGATGTCGAGGCGGCTCTACCCGCGCTACGTCACTTACTTGTTCCGTCCGATCCGACGCCTCTTGCGCGCGAGACTTTCGAGCTGATGTACGACACCGGCCTGGCCCAGCTCTTCGCCTACCACGCGCGGATGCTGCGCGATCGCGCGCGCGTCGAGGCCTACCGCGCCGCGCTGAGCGCGACGCTGCGCGCCGGCGACGTGGTGGTCGATCTGGGAACGGGCACCGGAATTCTGGCCCTTTTGGCCTGCCAAGCCGGAGCCCGCAAGGTGTACGCGATCGAGCGCGGTCGCATCGCGAAGCTCGCGCGCCAGCTCGTCCAGGCGAACGGCTGCGCCGATCGCATCGAGATCATCGACGGGGAATCGACTAGCGTGACGCTTGCGGAGCGCGCTGACGTGCTAGTGACCGAAACCTTGTGGAACTTCGGGCTCGGCGAGGGCCTGTTGAGCTCGGTCGCCGACGCAAAGGAGCGGCTGCTGGCGCCGGGCGCTCGGATCATCCCGCGGCGGCTCGAGCTTTACGCCGCGCCGGTCGAGCTCCCCGACGCGTTCAAACGATTCGAGGTCTGGAACGACGGGACGCTCGGCTTGAATCTGGCAGCGGCCCGCAGCACGGTCCTCGCCGTGCTTTACCCCGCCGACGCCGGCAACGAGGCGTTGCTCGCGCCGGGCGCGTGCCTCTCTAGCATCGACCTTGGTGCCCCGCTCAACCTGCAGGGGGCTGTCGGCGGCGACGCCGGCTTCTCGATCGCTCGCGACGGCACGCTGCACGGGCTGCTTGGCTGGTTTCGAGCCGAGCTCGCGCCTGGCATCCAGGTGACCAATGCTCCACCGAATCCTTGCCCGAGCTGGCACCAGGCGTTGCTGCCCGTGGACCCGCCGCTGGCGGTACAAAGCGGCGATGTGCTGGCGGCCCGCGTCGACGCGGTGGGCGACGCTACCGTCTTCCGCTGGCACGTCGAACTCTCGCGGAATGGCGCAGTGCTCGCCCGTCGCGAGGCTTCGACCTTGAAAGCTTTCGCCCGGCTCAAACCATGCTGAAAAAGCTGCTCGGCTTGCTCAGCGACGCCCTCGTCTACGGCGTCGGATCGATGCTGGGCCAACTGATCGGCTTCTTTCTGCTGCCGCTCTACACCGCCCGGCTCTCGCCCAAGGACTACGGCGTGCTGGCGATGTTTTCGATCCTGGCAGCGATCTTCCCGTCAGTCGCCTTCGTCGGCATGAAGAGCTCGATTTTTCGCTTCTTCAACCTGACCAAGGACGAAAACGACCGCGCGGTATTTCTGGGCGTCGGCTTCATGATCGTGTGTCTGGTCACGTCCGTGCTGCTGATTGGCGGCCTGCTCGAGACGCGGCTGATCGCCAGAGGGTTGCTCGGCAGGCCGGGTCTGGAACACCTGCTGCGACTCGCGCTGATTTCGACCGCCGCGAGCACGATCGGCGAGATCCCGCTGCTGGTGCTTCAGGCCGCGCGTCGGCCCAAGATCACCACGACCTTGAACTTCGCCAAAACGCTGTCCGGGGTCCTGTTCACGGTCTTGATGGTCGTCGGCTTCGAGCAAGGCGTCGCCGGCGTCGTGATCGCGGGCGCGGTCACGAACCTCGCGTTCATGGTGATCCACATCGTCGTGACGTGGCACTACTACCGCTTCACCGTCGATTTTCCGATCGTGCGCCGGATGCTTTCCTACGGCCTGCCGTTCTTGCCGTACCGCTTGCTCGCCATGGGCACCGTGTACTTCTCGACCTACATGGTGCGGCGCTACATGGGCCTCGACGACGCGGGGCTCTACAGCATGGCCGAGCGCTTCGCGACGCCGATCGTCTTCATCGTCGCGGCCCTCACCCAGGCGTGGTGGCCGTACCGCTTCAAGGTGTTCGCGGAGGACGCCGACCCCGCGGCTTTCTTCCGGACCACGGTCACGTACTACGTCGCCGCGATCGGCTACCTGTGGGTCGGCGTTTCGGTGTGGGGCCCGGAAGCGGTCCGGCTCTTGACCAACGCGCGTTTCCATAGCGCTGCCCTGCTGATCCCCGCGGTGGCCTTCATTCCGGTGATCCAGGGCTTTTTTCAGATGGTCAGCACGGGCCTCGAGGTCAGCGAGGATACGCGGGCCGTACCGCTGGTGAGCCTGGCCGGTTTCCTCGTGGTCGCGGCTTCGACGGCGCTCTTGATACCGCCGCTCGGAAGGTTCGGCGCCGCGCTCGCGGCCACCCTCGGCTGGGCCGCGGCGACCAGCGCGATGTACGTGCTCGCTCAGCGGCGCTATCGCATCGAGTACGACTGGGCGACGTTGTCGGGACTAACCGCGCTGGCCGCAGTCACCGTGCTGTGCGGCGTCGGCGTTCAACGCTTCGGCTTCCCGTACCGGGTCGGCTTCGCGCTGCTCGCGTCGTTGCTCTACCCGCTGGCGTCGTTCGCAGTGCTGCACCGCTCGCGCATCGAGCACGAGCGGATGCAGATCCTGCGTGACCGCGTGGTGAGCCGGCTGCGCCGTATGCGAGCCGCTTGAATCAGGCGATCACGGCACGGAGAACGTGAGCGGCGTGCTCCAGTCGCCGCCGTTCGCCCTCACCCACCACGTCGCCGCACCGCTCGCAATCACTTCGGTCGGAGTGACGGAGCACGTGCCGGTGCCCGCCGCACAGCCGGCCGCGGTGGGAGTGTAGGTGTGATTGACCTTCGGTTTGCCGGCGGTGTCGTTCACCCACAGCTCGTACACGCTGACGTCAGCCTGTGCGTTCCACGTGTAGGTCGGCGTAGTGTCCGTGATCGCCCCCGTCGGTGAAACGAGCACCGGCGGAGTAACGTTGCCGATCTTGAAATAGCCCGCGGAACTCCAGCCGGGCCCGGATCCGCACGCGCCGGCACAAGACTTGACCCACCATTTGGCGTTGGCAGAGGGGAGGGTCACCGACGTGGTGTAGGAGCACGTAGAGCCCGAGCACGCGCTCGACGGGATGTTTCTGACGTCGATGTCGATCCCGGAAGTCGCGCCGCTGTCGACCCAGAGCCAGTAGTTGGCCGCGCCGGACACCGCGAACCAAGAGAACGTCACCAGATTGGTCGCGGTCGGCGGATTGTTCTTCGGCCCGGTCGGCGAGATGAGGACCGGAGCCGCCACGCTGCCCGATGCCGCGGTGGTGAACGGGGTCAGCTCACTCCAGCAGCCGATGAAGTTGGTGGAGTTCCACGTCAGCATCTGCCATTCGTACTGCACGTTCGGCGACAGCGTGACCCCGGGGTTGAACGTGCATGTCGTCTGCCCTGCGTCGCACCCTGACTGGGCCGTCGTGGGGCTCACGTCGATTACCTTGGTTCCGCTGACCACCTCGTTCACCCAGAGCCGATAGACCTCGGTGCCCGCCGCGGCTTGCCACTGGAAGGTCGGGTTGGTGGGAACCAAGGTGGCGCCAGGCGCGGGAACCAAGTTTTTCGTCTGCCCCGGCGTGCGGATGGTGAAGTTCGTCTGGGTACTGAAGGCGCTTGCGCCGTCCTCGTTGACGGCCCTGAC
>Ga0111538_10005585_pt1 | contig 17160 bp, 15 predicted proteins | sample SoiMethybrSBSTD1_FD_79669 | JGI IMG/M metagenome (GOLD analysis project Ga0111538, IMG submission 79669) | Bulk soil microbial communities from a Populus tree surrounding site in Tennessee, USA - Soil MetaG P. TD hybrid SBSTD1 (version 2)... | ecosystem: Environmental > Terrestrial > Soil >...
GGCGGCCTCCTGGTCACCGACGGGGATGTCGACCCAGACCAACCCATCGTCGCGGGCGAGCAGCCGCTCCAGCTCCCCGACCGGATGCTCCTCGACGCCCTCGTCGGACACCAAGCGGACGTCGACTCCAGTTGCCACATGAGCGTCCATCGTTCGCCACCTCCCTCGGACCAGCCGCTTCCGGATTCGGGGGGCGCACGACCCGGCAGCCCACCCGCCTATCCACGAGGATGGTCGGTCCGGCGGCGCCTGGCCAGCAGCTCGGCCCCGAGAGGCAACAGTGCTCCGCGGGAGCCAGCGGACGGACGGGCCGAGATACTTGCGGCGGTGGGATTCTCAAGTTCAGTAGGATTGGGGGATCGGACAGGTCCCGCCCCTTTCTTTTCCTCATGACCGAGACGGCAACTGCGCTCTCCAGCATCGCGGTGCTCACCAGCGGCGGCGACGCCGGGGGCATGAACCCTGCCATCCGCGCGGTGGTCCGGACAGCGGCGCATCACGGCATCGACTGCTACGCGGTGGCCGATGGCTACCGGGGGCTGATCCAGGGCGGGGAGGCCATCCGCCGGATGGAGTCGGCGGATGTGGGCGGGATCCTGCAACGCGGCGGCACGATCCTCGGGACGGCGCGGTCGATCGAGTTCCGGGAGCGGGACGGTCGCCGGCGGGCGGCGCGCAACCTGCTGGAGCTCGGCGTCGACGCGCTGGTCGTGATCGGCGGCGACGGCAGCCTGACCGGCGCGAACCTGCTCCGCGAGGAGTGGTCGGAGCTGCTGTCCGAGCTGGTGGACGCCGGCGAGGTGCAGCCCAAGGTGGCCGCCGCCCACCCGTTTCTCCGGCTCGTGGGGCTGGTCGGGTCGATCGACAACGACATGTTCGGTACGGACATGACGATCGGCGCCGACACGGCGCTGCACCGGATCACCGAAGCGCTGGATGCCATCCACAGCACCGCGGCCAGTCATCAGCGGACCTTTGTCGTCGAGGTCATGGGCCGGCACTGCGGCTATCTCGCGTTGATGGCGTCGCTGGCCACCGGCGCGAACTGGGCCCTCATCCCGGAGCGTCCGCCGGAGCGGGACGACTGGGCGACCCACATGTTCGCTGTCCTGCGGGCCGGACGCGACCAGGGCCGCCGGCAGAACGTGGTGCTGGTCGCCGAAGGGGCACAGGACCGCGACGGCAAGCGGATCACGGTCGACGACGTCAAGCGGCTGCTCGAGAAGGGACTCGGCGAAGACGCCCGGGTCACGATCCTGGGCCACGTCCAGCGTGGAGGCGCTCCCAGCGCCTTTGACCGGTATCTGGGGACGCTGCTCGGGCACGCGGCGGTCGAGCGGCTGCTGAGCGATGCTCCCGGTACGCCTGCGCAGCTGGTCGGCATCCGCGGCCATCAGGTGGTCAGCTCGCCGCTGCTGGACTGCATCGGGCAGACCCGCGCCGTCGGCGAGCGGATCAAGGCGCAGGACCTCGACGGGGCGATGCGGCTGCGCGGTGGCAGCTTCCGCGACTCGTTCAGCATTCAGGTGACGATGCAGCAGGCCGCCCCTCGGCCCACGGCCGCCGGGCACCGGCGGTTCCGGCTGGCGGTGGTGCACGGCGGGGGTCCCGCGCCGGGCATGAACACCGCGGTCCGGGCGGCGGTGCGGCTCGCTCTCGATCGCGGCTACATGGTGCTGGCGGTCAAGAACGGCTTCCGCGGGCTGCGCGACGGCGACATCCAGGAGATGCAGTGGATGAGCGTCAGCGGCTGGGTGTCATCCGGCGGCGCCGAGATCGGCACCAACCGCTACGTGCCGAGCGGGGACGCGATCGCGCAGACCGCCAAGCAGGTCGGCGCGCATCGGATCGACGGCCTGCTGATGATCGGTGGTTGGGCGGGGTACCAGGCCGCGCACGTGCTGCACAGCCAGCGGCACCAATATCCGGAGCTCGACATCCCGATCGTCTGCCTGCCGGCGACCATCAACAACGACCTGCCCGCCACCGAACTCAGCATCGGCAGCGACACCGCGTTGAACAGCATCGTGACCGACGTCGACAAGATCAAACAGTCGGCCGTCGCGTCGCTTCGATGCTTCGTCGTCGAGGTGATGGGTCGGGACTGCGGCTACCTGGCCCTGATGAGCGGGCTGGCGACCGGCGCCGAACGCGTGTACCTGCCCGAGGAGGGCATCACCCTCGACGACCTGACCACATACGTCCAGGCGCTGACCAGAGAATTCCGCTCCGGCAGACGGCTGGGGCTGGTGATCCGCAGCGAGAACGCCGACCCGGTCTACAGCACCGGCTTCCTCACCTCGCTGTTCCAAAAGGAGGGCGGTGACCTGTTCGACGCCCGCGATGCCATCCTCGGGCACATCCAGGAGGGTGGGGGCCCCAGCCCGTTCGACCGGATCCAAGCCACCCGACTGACGGCCCGCTGCATCGAGTTCCTCTCCGACCAACTCGAATCCGGGACCCGCGCCAGCGCCATGATCGGCTTCCAGTCGGGCCGGCTGCAGTTCACCGACCTGACCTCATACCCCACCCTCGTCGAACAGGGCGTGCAACGACCGGTGGAACAGCGGTGGATGGCGCAACGGCCACTGGCACAGATCATGACCGTGTGACGACCCCGGACGTGCGTTCTGGGATATGGTCGACCGCTGCGAGCCAAGGCGTTCCGGGCATCATGTCCGGTCAAGGAGGTGAACCGGGTGGGCAGGATCGTGGTTGGCGTTGATGCTTCGCCCGACGCGAGGCGGGCCCTTGCCTGGGCGGCCGCCGAGGCGCGCCTGCGGCAGGCGGTGCTGCAGGTGGTGCACGCCTACCATTCCATGAGTCTGGCGGCGCCAGTCTACTTCGGATCCCAGCATACCTATGATGCGTCCGTCGGGGCGGCTGGAGAACCCGAGCCGGAACTGACCGCGTCGGTGAACCGTCGAGAGGCATTCGAGGAGGCCGTCCGCAGCCAGGCTGACGAGCTCCTTGAGGCGCTGCTCGGTGAGCTTGGGGAGACGGTCAGCGGGGTCGAGGTGCAGCAGACGGTGGTGGAGGACCGACACCCAGCGGAGGCGTTGGTGCAGCTGTCGGCCGACGCTGACCTGCTGGTGGTGGGGTCACGGGGACGTGGGGGCTTTTCCGAGCTGCTGCTTGGGTCGGTTAGCCATGCCGCGGTGCTGCACGCAGTCTGCCCCGTGGTGGTGGTCCCCTCATCTCGTGACGAGCGCTGACCGGCAACTGCCCCGTGACAGGAATGCGACGGTGTGGGCGTTAACCCCCAGCGGATCATGGGTGAAGAGTAGGCAAACTGCTTGTATCACTCGGCGCATCCAGGGACGATGCTGCTGGGAGCACGATGGGCCTGGTGGGGCTACCAATGGAGGGTACTGATGGCGGGCGACTCCACGGTCTGGCCGACGAGCCGACCGTGGATGCGGCGCTGGACGCCATCGACCAGGCGCTGGAGCAGGTCCTGATCGCGGCCACCGAGCGTGAGCAGTGCTGGCAGCTGAACCAAGCCAGCTTGGTGGTCGGCCGTGTTCACCGCGGTGCGGGCCGTCGCTCCGCCGTGACCGTTCGGGACCGCCCGTGCTCATCACGAGGGCACGCCGTAGCATGGCCAGGAGGGACCGACCGCCGCCTGGTCGCCGTTTCGCTGACACCGGCTAGAGTGATGGCCGCTTGACCCGTGGATCACCCGTTCAGGGTGTTCAACCGACCCGTCGCTCCTCGACCTGCGGGCACCGAGCACAGGGGCGCGCGCGTGGATGGTAACCAGGAGCTCAGCAGCGGAGGCTATCCGCCGGCGCGGCCCCGCGCCGGGCGGTCGGCCGTCCGGGAGCTGGCGGCCGCGCCGACACTGGGGGTGGAGGAGGAGTTCCTGCTGCTCCATCCGGTCAGCGGCCAGGTCGTGCCCGCGGCGCCCGAGTTGCTGGGCCAACTCGACGGTGCGTCCTGGGCCAAGGGCGAGCTGATGCGATTCCAGTTCGAGGCGGTCACCGACATCTGCACCGGGCTGGGCCAGCTCCGGGCCGAGCTGGCCACCCACCGCCGGGCCGCCGCCAGCCTCGCCGAACCACTCGGCTGTCTGCTGGTAGCCGCCGGGACCGCTCCCGACAGCACGGGCGGACTTCCCCACCTGACCCCCTCGGCCCGCTACCTGGAGCTGGCTCGCCGGTTCCCGTCCATGATCAAAGGCAGCGGCCGGTGCGGCTGCCATGTCCACGTTGGGGTCGCCTCCCGGGACCTGGGCGTCCAGGTCCTGAACCGGCTGCGCCCCTGGCTGCCGACCCTGCTGGCCCTGACGGCCAACTCGCCGTTGACAGGCGGTCGTGACAGCGGCTGGGCGAGCTGGCGGCACCGGATGCAGACGCACTGGCCGACAGCCCGCCCACCCCCGGTGTGCCCCAGCGCGGCCGCCTACGACGCGGTGGTCGCCGGCCTGATCCACCGGGGGGCGGCACTGGATGAGCCCGGCGTCTACTTTCTGGCCCGGCTGTCGCCACACTATCCGACCGTGGAGGTCCGCATCGGCGACGTCTGCCTGGACCTCGATGACGCGGTGCTGCTGGCCGGGCTGGTCCGCGCTCTGGTCGCAACCGAGATCCAGGAGGTCGACGATGGCGTGCCAGTCCGGGCGGCACCGGCCCGCCGGATCCGGGCAGCCGTCCTTGCCGCCGCCCGTCACGGCCTGGACGGACCCGGCCTGGACCCCTGGTCAGGGGCGAGAGCCCCCCAGCGCAGCCTGCTGGATCGGCTCCTGGACCACGTACGGGACACGCTGGCCCAATTCGGGGACGACCAGGAGCTCACCGCCCTGATCCGCCGCCTCGACCAGCGCGGCACGGGCGCGGCCCGCCAGCAGGCGATGCGGGCCAGCGGCGCCTCCACATGCGAGTTGACCGCAGCGCTCGCCCGCGCCACCCTCGCCGGCTGCACCGAACCGGTCGCACGGGTCGGTCCGGGCAGCAGTGGCACGGCCGACGATGGTCCCATCACGTTTGAGTCGGCTGGCTCTGGGCCGGGTGGCGTCGTCGCGGTGGCGTCCCCGAACAACACCAGCCACGAGCTGCGAATCGTCTCCTGAGGAGGATGCACCGGGTGCCGTTGGCTGGCCGACCGGACCGTCGCGTCCTTACCCGCCGGTAACCGAATCAGCGTGTTTAGCCGGATTTCCCGCTGGAGACGAACCATCGAGCGAAGCTTCACCTCCTGTTGTCTCACGTGAAGGAGGGTGAGCAATGGCTTCGACCGAGCAGCCAGAACGCACCCAGTCGATCAGGCGGGTTGTGGCGGCCAGTTTCATCGGTACCACCATCGAGTGGTACGACTTCTTCCTCTACGGTACCGCCGCGGCGTTGGTGTTCAACAAGTTGTTCTTCCCCAAGGCCGAGCCGTCCTCGGGCACGCTGTTGGCCCTGGCCACCTACGGGGTCGGCTTCGCGGCCCGGCCGCTGGGCGGGATCATCTTCGGCCATTTCGGCGACCGTATCGGCCGCAAGGCCATGCTGGTGCTGTCGCTGCTGATCATGGGGGTGGCCACCTTCCTGATCGGGGTCATGCCCACCTACGCGGCGATCGGGATCTGGGCGCCGGTCATCCTGGTCGCCCTGCGGATCGCCCAGGGCATCGGCGTGGGTGGCGAGTGGGGCGGGGCGGTGCTGATGTCGGTCGAGCACGCCCCCCCGGGTCGGCGTGGCTTCTTCGGCAGCTGGCCCCAGATGGGCGTGCCCGCGGGGCTGTTCTTGTCCACCGTGGTGTTCCTGATCGTCCAGCAGACCACCTCCGATGCGGCGTTCCTGGCCTGGGGCTGGCGGGTTCCGTTCCTGCTCAGCGCCGTCCTGGTCGGGGTCGGGCTGTTCGTGCGCCTGCGGCTGTATGAGTCCCCGGCCTTCCAGCGGGTCAAGCAGACCCGCACCGAGGCGCCCATGCCGATCCTGGACGTGCTGCGCAAGTACCCGCGCGAGGTCTTGCTGGCCATGGGCATGCGGATCGCCGAGAACGGCACCTTCTACATCCTCACGGTCTGGGTGCTGGTCTACGGCCACGAGGACCTGCAGCTGGCCAAGAGCACCATGCTCTGGGGAGTGGTCATCGCCGCGCTGATCGGGCTGGTGACCATCCCCTGGTACGGGGCGCTGTCGGACCGGGTCGGGCGGCGGCCGCTGTACCTGGGCGGGGCGCTGTTCTCACTGGTGTTCGCGTTCCCGTTCTTCTGGCTGGTCAACACCAAGACCGAGGCCCTGATCTGGCTGGCCATCGTCCTGGGCGTCAACGTCGGCCACGACCTGATGTACGGCCCCCAGGCGGCGTTCTTCTCCGAGCTGTTCGGCACCAGGGTCCGCTACAGCGGCGCCTCGCTGGGCTACCAGCTGGCCTCGGTGCTCGCCGGCGGCTTCGCCCCGCTGGTCGCGGCCGCGTTGCTGCAGGCCTGGGGCTGGCCGGCGGTGGCCCTCTACATGGCCGCGATGGCAGCGGTCACGGTGGCCGCGACCCTGCTCGCCACCGAAACCTACCAACGCGACATCGACACCGACGACCAACGCGAACAGGAACTGGTCGCAGCGGGCCCGACCCCCAGAGGTCGAGGCTGACGAGCACCCTACCGAGGGCTTCGTCCAGTCGGTCGTGACATGAGGCCGCGGAGCCTCCGTCGACACCAGCCGCTGACCGTGATGTGGCTGGCGTCGGCGGCGGTCTCCGCCTCCCCGCTCGTCCGCCGCACGGTGTCATACCAGACCGAGCCTGCGGTAGCGGCGGCGGCGTTGGCCATAGCGGACTGCGGGATCGGACCGAAGCAGCGCGCCGAGCTCGGCCTCGAGCACGGTGCCCACCCGTCGCAGGAACGCCTCGCCCTCGTCGGCGGCGTCGGGAAGCTCGGGGATGATCCTGTCGACGATGCCGTGCGACCGAAGGGCCGCCGTGCCGACTCCCTGCTGTTCGGCGACCTCCACCGCCCGCTCGGTCGTGCGGTGGAGGACGGCGGATGCCCCCTCGGGTGGCAGCGGAGAGAGCCAGGCATGCTGGGCCGCGACCACGCGGTCGGTCGGGAGGAAGGCGAGCGCCCCGCCACCAGCCCCCTCGCCGAACAGCAGGCACAGGGTCGGGGCCGGCAGGGTCACCAGATCGAGCAGGCACCTGGCGATCTCGCCGGCCAGCCCGCCCTCCTCGGCCTCTTTCGACAGCGCCGCCCCGGCCGTGTCGATCACCGTCACCAGCGGCAGGTCCAGTTCTCTGGCGATGCGGATGCCGCGGCGGGCCGCGCGCAAGCCCGCTGGTCCCAGCGGCTGCCGCCGCCGCTGGCGGTGCCCATCCTGGCCGAGGACCACGCAAGGAGCGGTACCGAACCGGGCGAGGGCCAGCAGCACCCCTGGGTCCATCTCCCCGGCGCCCGTCCCGCTCAACGGCGTCACGTCCTGTGCGACCGCCTTGAGCAGGGTCCGCACCCCCAGGCGGTCCGGCCGCCGCGAGCGTTGGATCGACTCGGCGACCGGGGTCCCCTCGACGTGGTCGTCGGCGAGCGGCTCGGCGGCCTGCGAGAGCTCGCGGGGGGCGCACAGCACCTCCAGGACGCGGGCGGCCACCTCGGCCACCCCTCTGGGCGCCACCACCGCGTCGACCAGGCCCTTGGCATAGAGGTTCTCGGCGACCTGCACGCCCGGTGGGAACGGCTGGCCGTGTAAGGCCTCGTAGACCCGCGGCCCGAGGAACCCGATCAGCGCCCCCGGCTCGGCGGCGGTCACGTGACCGAGCGACCCCCAGGAGGCGAGCACCCCACCGGTCGTGGGATGCCGCAGGTAGACCAGGTAGGGCAGCCCGGCCGACCGGTGGTCGCCGATCGCCGCCGCCACCTTGACCATCTGCAGGAACGCGACCGTCCCCTCCTGCAGGCGGGTCCCGCCCGAGGCCGGCGCCGCGAGCAGCGGCAGGCGCTCCCGGGTCGCCCGCTCGACCGCACAGACCAGCCGCTCTCCGGCGGCGACGCCGATCGAGCCGGCCAGGAATCCGAACTCCGACGCGATGACCGCCACCTGGCGGCCGCGCAGCCGGCCTGTGCCGGTGAGGACGGCCTCGTCCAACCCCGTCCGCTCCCTCGCCTTGGCCAGGTCGGCGGCGTAGCCAGGATCGATGCCGGGCGGTGTCACCACCGGGTCGTCCCAGCTGCGCCACGACCTGGGGTCGACCACCGCGTCGATCAACTCGGCGGCGCCGAGGCGGGCCGGCCGGCCCGCCGCACCGGATCCTGCTGCTCCTGCCATCGGTCCCCCGGCTGGTCTAGCCTCTCGTACAGCACCATGATCGGCGTCGCCGGCGACGGGCGCGAGGACCCGCGACGGGCGGGAGGCACCCCGATGAGCGTTTCGACCACCCCGACGGCAGGCAGCAGCCTGCTCCCGCCACTGGCCAACCCGAGCGACCAGGAAGCAATCCGCTTCGGACCGCGCGCCCTGACCTACCGCGAGCTGGCCGGCCTGGCGATCCACCTTGCCGGTCTGATCCGGTCCAGCCCCCGCGTCGCTGTGTGGGCGGTGCCGGCCCTGGAGACCTGCGCGGCGGTGGTCGGCGCCCTGGTCGCCGGCGTGCCGGTGGTGCCGATCAACCCCAGGGCCGGCGAACGCGAGCTGGCCCACATCGTCGCCGACAGCTCACCGGCGTTGCTGTTGACCGCCAGGGGCATCGAGCTTCCCCCACAGCTCGCCGGTGTCCCCCGGGTCGACGTCGACCTGTCGGCCAGGGGAGGTGACCTACCCGCCGAGCCCCAGGCCGAGGCGCCAGCGGTGATCGTCTACACCTCGGGGACGACCGGACCGCCCAAGGGCGTCGTGCTCCCCCGGCGGGCGATCTCCTCCAACCTGGACGCCCTGGCCACCGCCTGGGAATGGACCGGCGACGACGTCCTCGCCCACGCCCTGCCGCTGTTCCACGTCCACGGCCTGATCCTGGGAGTGCTGGGGCCGCTGCGCCTCGGCGGCGCCGTCCACCACCTGGAGCGCTTCTCCAGCGACGCGATCGCCGCCGAGCTGAAGGGGGCGGCGACGATGATGTTCGGCGTCCCCACCATGTACCACCGCCTGGCCGCCGACGCCGAACGCGACCCGGGGGTCGCCGCGGGGGTCGCCCGGGCCCGGCTGCTGGTGTCGGGGTCGGCGGCGCTTCCGGCCACCGACCACGAGCGGATCGCGGCCGCCACCGGCCAGCGCGTCGTCGAGCGCTACGGCATGACCGAGACGCTGATGAACTGCGCCATCCGCACCGACGGCGACCGCCGTCCCGGCACCGTCGGCCCGCCACTGGACGGCGTGCACCTCCGGCTCATCGACGAGGACGGGACGACCATCGAGGCCAGCGACGACGAGACCGTCGGCGAGATCCTGGTCCGCGGGCCGAACCTGTTCCTGGAGTACCGCAACCGCCCCGACGCCACCGCCGGGGCGGTCCGCGACGGCTGGTTCCACACCGGGGATGTGGCCGTGCGCGCCCCCGACGGCTACATCCGGATCGTCGGGCGCCGCTCGGTCGATCTGATCAAGAGCGGCGGGTACAGGATCGGCGCCGGCGAGATCGAGAACGCCCTGCTGGAGCACGCAGGGGTCGCCGAGGCGGCCGTCACCAGCGAGCCCGATCCCGACCTGGGCGAGCGCATCGTCGCCTGGATCGTCGCTGCCGAGCGGCGGCCGCCCGAGCAGGAGCTGATCGACCACGTGGCCCGGCTGCTCGCCCCGCACAAACGCCCCCGGGTCGTCCGCTACCTGGACCAGCTGCCCCGCAACGACATGGGCAAGGTCATCAAGCGTGACCTCCAACGCTGACCCAGGCAGAGCCCGGCCGCGCGATACGCAAAGACGACGACCACGACCCGCCCGCCGCCCGGAACGAACGCGGATGGACCGGCCGACCTCATGCGGTCGCCGGGGTACGGCCGGCGAGATCCCTGATCCGGTTGGCGACGTCCCGGATCCCCAGACCGATCAGGATGAACAGCACGCCGACCGCGATGGCCATGGCGGCCACCCCAAAGGCCACCACCGAGGTGAACAGCGACGCCTGGAGGAACGAGGCGGTCATCGCCGTCTGGCGCTTGGGATCGTCCTGGTCCAACTGGGCGTACCGCAAGCCTCCGGTGGCCGCAAGTGCGTGCTTGTCGATGACCTTCGCCTGGCAGTAGGCGCTGAACGGCCCGTCGACCTCGTCGCCGGCCAGGCAGGAGGCGTCGTCGGACACGGTGATCTTCTGATCGGCCAGAGTGGTGCTGACCACGATCCAGGTCGCGACCCCGCCGATGATGAGGATCGAGCCGAGCACGACCGACAGGGTGTAGGCGGTCTTTCGCACTGGTGTCCTTTCGTCGATGGGCGTGCGCTCACAGACAACGGCTCTGAGGAGCCAGCTGCCCCTGGGGTTGCCGGCCGCCGGGACAGCGATGGCTCACGATCCCTCTGTGACGGACCTCCGTTCACGATCAGCGTTGCGGCGCCGGCCAGCGGTGGATGCGTCGGTGCTCAATTGAACCAGGACGGCGAGTCCTGTGGAATTCGTCCGCTCCGGCGGTGGCCGTCCGAGTCAGCCATCGCGGAAGGATAGGCCGCGCTCATTCAGGGCATCGCGCAGTATCCGCATCGCCTTCGGCCCCATGCCGTGCAGCCTCAGGATTTCGGACTCCTGGGTGTTGGTGAGGTCCTCGAGGCGGGTGTAGCCAGTACCGATCAGCGCCCGTCGTGCCGGGGCGCCCAGCCTCGGCAGGTCGATCCCATCGGTCCCCATCATGCGCTCCCTGACGTCGGCACAGAGCAGCACCAGCGGAGACAAGCCTAGCCGAAGGGGCCGACGCCACACCCCGGGCTGTTGGTCAGGCCCGGCTCCACCGATCGGTGGATCGGCGCTCCGCCGGACGTGGTTGCGGTCCCGGCCGAGGGGTCGATCCGGCCCAGGCTCACCTGGACGCATCTCGAATCGTGAACCGTTGCGACCGAGGAGGCAGACCGACATGCCGGTCATCGAGGTGGAATACCTGCACAAGCAGTATGGGGACCAGGTCGCGGTGGACGACCTGTCCTTCACCGTGGAGCGGGGCGAGATCTTCGGCATCCTCGGGCCCAACGGGGCCGGGCCGAGCTGCGGCGGCGGGTCGGGGCCCAGCTCCAGGAGAGCGAGCTGCCCGAGAAGCTGAAGGTCTGGGAGGCCATGGAGCTCCACGGCTCCTTCTACGACCGGCCGGCGGACTCCGAGCGGCTGCTGGACGACCTGGGACTGGCCCACACGCGCGACACCAGGTACGGCAAGCTCTCCGGCGGCCAGAAGCAGCGCCTGTCCATCGCCCTGGCCCTGGTCGGCAACCCCGAGCTCGCCGTCCTGGACGAGCTCACCACCGGCCTGGACCCGAACGCGCGCCGCGACACCTGGGAGCTGATCGAGCAGATCCGAGACCGGGGCGTCACCGTGGTGCTGGTCACCCATTCCATGGAGGAGGCAGAACGCCTCGCCGACGGGGTGGCCCTGATTGACGGCGGCCGGCTGGTCGCCATCGACAGCCCCGCCGGCCTGGTGTCCAGGATCGACGCCGAACAGCGCATCCGCTTCCGACCCTCCGCGCCGCTGGAGGGCCGGCTGCTCACCGACCTGCCGGAGGTGCGTGAGGTGACCCGAAGGGGCTCCTGGGTGTTCGTGACCGGCACCGGCGACCTGCTCCAGGCCGTCACCGCGGTCCTGGCCCGCAACCACATCGTCGCCGGTGAGCTCCGGACCGAGCAGGCCAGCCTCGACGACGCCTTCGTCGCGCTGACCGGCCGCCGGCTGGACGACACCCTGGCCCAGGGGCACCGGCATCATCACCCAGCTGGAGGCCACCGAACGGACCGCCGGGCGCCCCGAGCAGTGGCGCCGCCACCTGGACCAGGCCCGCGCCCTGGCCAGGGCCAGCCTTAGCGAGGCACGCCGGTCGGTGCAGGCCCTGTGGCCCGAGCCGCTGGAGGAGGCCAGCCTGCCAGGGGCACTGGGCGGGATGGACAGCGGCTGGTCGGAGACCTCGACGGTGGAGCTGAGCTTCGCCACCACCGGGGAGCCGCGACCGCTGCTCGCCGAGCTCGAGATGACCCTGTTCTGGGTCGCCCAGGAGGCGCTGGCCAACGTGGCCAAGCACGCCAAGGCGTCCAAGGTCGGGCTCACGCTCTCCTACACCGACCAGGCGGTGCTGCTGGACGTGCGCGACGACGGGGTCGGCTTCCTCGCCGAGCAGGTCGGCGGCGGCAACGGGCGTCCCGCCGAGGGCCATGGGTTCGGTCTTGAGGGGATGCGCCAGCGGCTGCGACGGGTCGCCGGCAGCTGGAGATCGAGAGCGCACCCGGCGACGGCACCGCCGTCAGCGCCAGCGTCCCGGCGATCTCGGCCGAGGGCGGCCGATGATCCCCCCGGCCGGGCCGATCAGGCTGCTGATCGTCGACGACCACCCGGTGGTCCGCGACGGGCTGCGCGGGCTGTTCGCCGACGACCCCGACTTCCAGGTCGTCGGCGAGGCCGCCAACGGGGCCGAGGCGGTCGCACGGGTCGAGCGCCTCGGCGCCGACGTGGTCCTGACGGACCTGCGCATGCCGGAGATGGGCGGCGTGGAGGCGATCACACGGCCTCTCTGGACTGCTTGCTGGATCTGTTCATGACGAGGTCACGCTGTTCGGGAAGCGCGGACCGCGGGCTACGGCTACTCAAGCATCCCGCCGGGCTCTCCCTCGCGGTAGTGCTATCGGACCCACCTGGACTAGGACCATCGGCAACCTGGCTCCGCCTTCGGTCGGGGTGGTGCGCTTCGCCGAATCAGCCTCCGAGCGACCCCAACAGGTCGGGCCCTTTGGCTATGAGGCGCGGGCCACCGGCCACCCACGACGGCGCTAGTCGTCCAGGCTGCCCATGCTCAGGTTGACGGTCGTTCCAGTCATCCCGCTCGCCCTGTCGGAGGCCATGAAGACCGCCAGGTCAGCCAGCTCGGCGAGCGTCGAGAGCCGTCGCGTGTGGGTCCTGCTCGCGCCCACCTCCTGGAACTGTTCCAAGGTCATGCCTGACGCCTTGGCGCGAGGCTCGAAGGCTTCCCTGAGCGAGGCTGTCCCCGGGATGCCCTGTGGTCGCAGGCCGACCACGCGAATGCCCGCAGGTGCGAGCTCGGCGGACAACTCTCGGGTGAGTGCCTCCTTGGCGGCCATCGCCGGACCGAAGCCTCCCGCCGTTGGGAAGCCCGTCCGCGATTGGAGAGTGGTGACGGTCATGATCACTCCCGACCGGTTCGCGACCATGCGCCGGGCGGCCAGGCGCGCGGTCAGGAAGTACGACCTGGTATAGGTCGCGATCGGCAGGGAGAACCGCTCGACCTCCAGCTCGACCAGCGGCACCCCCAGAAGCTTGGTCCCCGGGATCCCGACCGCGTTGAACGAGATGTCGAGGTGGCCCGCCGCATCGATCACGGACTGGAGGTGCTGGTCCACAGCCTGCTCGTCGAGCGCGTCGACCGGTGCGGCCTCGGCGGAGCCGCCGGCGGCAACGATCTGCTTGGCGATCGCTTCGACCGGTGCCAGCTGGCGCCCGGTGAGAAACAGCTTGGCCCCCTCGGCCGCCAAGGCGTGGGCGACCGCGCCGCCGACCGCGCCGCCGGCCCCGTAGATCACCGCAACCTTGCCCTGCAGCAGCATCTCTGGCTCCTTTCTGCGTCCGGGTGCTCATACCCCGCGCACCTGTTCGTTTGTCGCCGCCGGGTCGGCCCTGGCCGTGCACCGCACCATGACTCGTCGCCTGTCTGCTCCTTGGTCGTTGGGGACGGGAACCGGGACGGCCTCCAGCCGCTCCCGCGGCGTCGTCCGCGGGCGGCCGAGGAGCAGCAGCGCCATGCCGGTCGCGGCGACCGCCCGGAAGCCGGCCTTGAGGACGACGGCCTGAGCGACGGTCGCGCCGACCGCGACCGGACCGAGCCGGCGACCAGGAGGATCGTCTGCTCGGGGTGCGGTTGCCTCCATGTCGCCTCCACCTCGTGGTGCGGACGTGATCGGCGGGGTTGCCGCTCGTCTCCATGCGTCCTCCTGGGTTGTCGATTGGATTCGTGTCAACGTGTCGTCACGGTGACGTGCGCCGATGCGCCATCGCATCGGCCAAATGGCCGCCCGAGCGGTGGGGAGGTCTGCGATCGAGGTGTTGCTGTACGGCAGGGATCCGGAGCGCTCGATCATCGGCGGGCTGCTCAAGGGCGCGCGAGAGTCGCGAAGCGGCGTCCTCGTCATCCGCGGTGAGGCAGGGGTCGGGAAGTCGGCATTGCTGGAGGACGCTCGCGAGCGAGGGTCCGACATGAGGGTGCTCGCCTGCGCCGGAGTCGAGGCGGAGTCGGCGCTCCCGTTCGCGGCCTTGCACCAGCTCCTGCGCCCGGTCCTGCGTCACCTCGAGAAGGTGCCGCAGCCTCAGGCGGATGCCCTTCGAGGGGCGCTTGGCTTGGCAGCGGGTCGAGGCGACGACCGCTTTCTCGTCTCCCTGGCCGTCCTGAGCCTCCTGGCGGAGGCGGCGGAACAGCGGCCGCTGCTGTGCCTCGTCGACGACGCGCACTGGCTGGACGACGCCTCTGCAGACGCGCTCGTCTTCGTGGCACGGCGGCTCGAAGCCGAAGGGATCGTGCTGCTGTTCGCCGCCCGGGAAGGAGAAGCTCGAGAGTTCGATGCACCCGAGCTGGCCGAGCTACGGCTCGCCGGGCTGGATGCGGATGCAGCTGCCGCGCTGCTGGATCGTCACGCGGGCATTGCGCTCCTGCCCGAGACTCGCATGCGGCTGGTCGAGGCGACTGGCGGGCACCCGCTCGCCTTGCTCGAGCTGCCTTCGACGCTGAGCGAGGCACAACTCTCAGGTGGTGAGCCGCTCCTCACGCCCTTGCCGGTGAGCGCCCGGCTCGAGCGCGCCTTCCTGGGCCGAGTGCGGGATCTCCCAGAGGAGACGCAGACGCTGTTGCTGGTGGCTGCCGCGGACGACACGGGCGAACTCTCGACCGTGCTGGGCGCGGCGGCGCGGCTGGACGTCGGGGCGGAGGCGCTCGATGCGGCCGAGGCGGCAGGGTTGGTGACCCTGCGCGGCGCGGTGCTCGAGCTCCGGCACCCGCTCGTGCGGTCCGCCGTCTACCAGGGGGCGCCGCTCTCCAGGCGTCAGGCCGCGCATCGTGCACTGGCGAGCGTGCTCGAAGCGGACGCAGAGGCGGATCGACGCGCGTGGCACCGGGCGGCAGCGAGCGTCGGGCCTGACCCCGCGGTGGTGGAAGAGCTCGAGCAGGCGGCCGGGCGCGCGCGGCGGCGCAGCGGCTTCGTCGCCGCCTCGCTGGCATACGAACGCGCCGCCGCGATCACACCAGACGAAAGCGAGCGTGCGCGGCTGCTCACCGCTGCCGCCGAAAACGCCTGGTTCGGCGGGCGGCTCGAGCGCACACGGATGCTGCTGGAGCGGGCACGCCCCCTCGCTTTGGAGCCGCTGCAACGTGCGGACATCGATCGCTACCTCGGTCTCGTCGAGCTGACCGGAGGGGTGCCGGCGGAGGCGTGCCGGTTGCTGGTTCGCTCCGCGGCGGCCGTGGTGTCGGTCGACGGCACGCGGGCCCTCCAGCTGCTCAACCTCGCCAGCGTCGCCGCCCTTTACGCCGACGATGTCGCGGCGGCCGTCACGATCGCGGAGCTGGTCCGCGAGGTCGTGGTGGACGACACGCCGTTTGCCCGCGCGCTCGTGCAGCTCCTCGTCGGGCTCGGCGCGTACCACGCGGGCGATCTGCCCCGTGCGGCCGCAAGCCTGCGCTCGGCGGTGTCGCTCGAGGCCGAGCTGCAGAGCGATGCTGTTGACGCGCGGGGCGTTGCGCTCCTCTTCGGCGGACGGGCCGCGGCGTTCCTCGGCGACGACGAGGCCGCACGCCGGAGCGCGCAGTTGGCGGCCGCGCAGGTACGTGCCGAGGGCGCGCTTGGGCTCCTGACGCCGATACTTCCGCGGCTGGTGCACACCGAGATGTGGGCAGGCCGCTTGCCTGCGGCCTCCGCGAACGCGCGCGAGGGCCTCCGGCTCGCACGCGAGATCGGCCAGCACGATGTGGCCGCCTACCAGCTCGTGCTGCTCGCGCTGATCGCGGCCCATCGCGGGGAGGAGGACGGATGCCGATCGCTCGCGGCTCAGGGGCATGAGCTCGCGTCCGCTCGCCGCTTCACGCTCGTCGCGTCACTGGCCAACTGGGCGCTGGCGCTGCTCGAGCTCGAGCTCGGGCACGCGGAAGAGGCGTTCTTGCGGGCACGCGCGATCTCCACCCATACCGCCGTGTTCATGGCCGGGCTCGATCGGATCGAGGCAGCCGTACGTGCGGGCGAGGTCGCGGCCGCGCACGACTGGCTTGCCTACTTCGAGCCCTGGGCGGAGCGCGCCGGCGCCGCCTGGGCACGCGCCGTAGCCTTGCACGGCCGCGCGCTCCTCGCCGACGACGACGAGGAGGCCGAACGCCTCTTCGGGGCCGCGCTCGACCTGCACGCCCAGGCGGCGCGCCCCTTCGAGCGCGCGCGCACCGAACTCGCCTTCGGCGAGTTCCTCCGCCGAGCACGGCGACCGCGCGAGGCACGCGAGCACCTTCGGGCGGCGCTCGACGGTTTCGAGGCACTCGGGGCCGAGCTGTGGGCGGAACGAGCACGCGTGGAGCTGCGCGCGAGCGGCCAGACGGCGCGTCGTCGCGTCGTCGACACCCGGGACCAGCTGACCGAGCAAGAGCTGCAGATCGCGCACTTCGTCGCGCAAGGGCTCAGCAACCGCGACGTCGCCGCGCAGCTCTTCCTCAGCCCGCGCACAATCGCCGCACACCTCCGCAACATCTTCCGCAAGTTCGGCATCAGCTCGCGCACGGAGCTCGCACGTCTTCACCTCGAGTCCGTCGGTGCGGCCCCTGACGACGCAGCGGACGCGGCCGATCGGCCGACGCGGGCCTAGGACGCCGGTTCCTGGGCGGCCTGGGCCGGTCCCGGTGACGGGCCGATGACCATGGACTGGACTCCACGGTCTGCGAGGTGCACGGCTACCACAAGCAGGGTGCTGTCTACGGCTGCACCCGAACGCCCGACTGCCAGCGCCACCCTGCCCGGGCACGCCCGGCCAGCGGCCCGCGCCCTCCGGCTACGGCGTACAGGCTGGAGGTGCAGGCGTCAAGAC
>Ga0111538_10005589_pt1 | contig 17154 bp, 18 predicted proteins | sample SoiMethybrSBSTD1_FD_79669 | JGI IMG/M metagenome (GOLD analysis project Ga0111538, IMG submission 79669) | Bulk soil microbial communities from a Populus tree surrounding site in Tennessee, USA - Soil MetaG P. TD hybrid SBSTD1 (version 2)... | ecosystem: Environmental > Terrestrial > Soil >...
GCTCCCGCCTCCTTGCCCTCGTTCACGATCACATGGACGTAGGCGGCGTCCTCGTGCGCGCGCATGCGCTCGCGCCAAACCGACATCGCGGTCTGCACCTGCTCCGGATCGAGCTCGGCGAGCGAGCTCACCGGGTCGGGCGCGTTCACCACCACCTCGTGCGCCCCGCGCGCGGGTCTGCTGGCGAACAGGTCGGGCTCGCCGCGGCCGCCGGCGAGCGGGTCCGTGCCGGCGTCGCCCGCGCCGTCCTCCGAGGACAGCGCCGGATACAGGTTGGGCACCACGCGCACGCGCCAGGTGCCGTTCTCGCGCAGCGTGTAGACCTCCGGCGGAGTGCGGTCCTCGTGGCCGGCCGCGAACGGGTCGCTCTCGGGGTCGATGGGCGGGCGCGGCGCGATGTCGAGGAACGCGCCGGGCCGCGAGCCGCGCTCCCCGGCCACGATCACGCGGAGTCCGCTCAGCGGGTCGATGCGGAGCTCAGGCAAGCCGCTTCTCCATGGCCACGTGCTCGATGCCCTCCTCCACGAAGGTCGGACCGTACCGGCTGTACCCGGCCGCCTCGTAGAGCGCCAGCGCGTAGGTCTGCGCGTGGAGCGCGATCGACTCGGCGCCGGCGCCCACGGCCACCCGGTCGGCCTCGCGGAGAATCGCCGCGGCTATTCCGTCCCCCCGCCGGTCGCGCTCCACGGCGAGCCTGCCCAGCCGGGCGACCTGGCCGCGGAACAGCAGCCGGCAGGTCCCGATAACGGCGCCGTCCTCGATCGCGACGATGTGGGTGGCCTCGGGGTCGCGGCCGTCCTGGTCGGCCTCGAAGGACACGCCCTGCTCGCCGCAGAACACGCGCGAGCGCAGGGCGAGCGCCGCGCTCATCTCGTCCTCGGTGAGTGCCTCGCGGACCTCCACGGTCAGCGCGCGTATTGGTCGATCGCCTCCGCCAGCTGCTGCTCGGTCGTGAACGGCCCCTGGTGCACGAACTCGAGCTTCCCGTCCGACCCGTAGAACGCCGTGCTCGGGAACGCCTGGACCGCGTTGAAGCTGGCCGCGATCTCGAGCTTCGGGTCGGAGAAGTGCTTGAACGGGACGGGCTCCTCCTTGAGGAAGTCCTCGGCATCCTTCCTGCTGTCGTTCGAGTTCACACCGATGAACACGACCTGGCCCTTGCGCTTCTCGGCCTCCTTGCGGAACAGCGGGAATTCGAGCCGGCACGGACCGCACCAGCTCGCCCACTTGTTCACCACCACCGGCTTGCCGTGCTCGCTGTCGATCTTCTTCTGGAACGCGTCCACGCCGCCGGCGAAGAAGTTGGCGGAGGGCGTGGTGTCGTCCGACGAGCATCCGGCGAGGGCCACGGCGAGCAGCAGGAGAGCGGTCAGCCGGCGCACGCCGCGAAGGATGGCAGAGCCCTCTATGCCCCCATTTCGTTTCACGGTGTGCTTCAATAGGTATACGCCAAGCGTCCCTCACAGGACCTGGCCCGTCGTTGCTCGCGGGACTCAAGAGAACGGCGGCGCACCATGGGCGTACCCCGCTGTCTCCTGACGAGCAACTCGGTACGTCCCCCTACCGAAGAACGCCTTATTCGTGGCTGAGAGAAGCTCCGTGGCCGATGCCTCGCCGGTTTCCGGCGAAGACCTGAAGCGCGCCGAGAAATTCGCGCGTGAAGCCTTCGTGCTCGAGGGCGAGGACGCGACGACCGCGCTCGCGGAGAACTCGCCCCGGCGCGCCGCGCTCGAGGCCGCGCTGAGGGAGATCGACGAGGGCCGCACCGAGCCGTCGGTGGAGTGGCGGCGGGAGTTCTCGCTGATGCTCGGACTGGAGCGGCTGCTCGCGGAGGAGGAGCCGCACCTGGCGGACGGCACCACGCTGTCGGCCCACCAGGTGGACGCGCTGTCGGGCACGCTGATCGCGCTCGAGTCCGAGCTCCTGATCGGTCGCAACGGCAAGGGAAGCGCGGCGATGGAGGAGCTCCACTCCGGCGAGGTCGAGCTCGAGGGCGACGAGCTGCCCGACGAGGAGCCGCTCGACTGGGATCCGGCCGAGGAGGCCGAGGAGGAGGCGGCTGCCGACTCCATCAACGTCGACGAGGACGCGGGCGCCGCGCGGCGCTTCTGGTTCGAGCACGCCACCGGCGCCGGCAAGACGGTCGCGGCGCTCGGTTTCGTGGAGGCCTCGCGCACCGGCGGCATCCTGATCCTCACCCACCGCCGCAACCTGGTGGACCAGTTTCTCGGCGAGCTGCGCGACCGCGGCTACAAGAAGCGCATCTCGGCCGCACTGCTGAAGAACGGCAGCGGCGAGCCGCCGGCGGGCGGGCCGGTCACGGTCGAGACCTACCAGTGGTTCGTGCGCAACGCCGGCAAGGTCTCGGACGCGTACACGATCGTGATCTGCGACGAGGCCCACACCGCCCTGGGCGAGAAGACGAGCGCCTCGATCCGCCAGTGGATCGGCCCGGTCTTCGTGGGCATGACGGCCACGGGCGCGCTGATCGCGCGGCACGTGACCGACCTCTTCCCGACGCAGACCTCGCGCTTCGACCTCGCGCAGGCTGCCCGGCGCGGCGTGATCGCCCCTCTGCGGTCCGTGCGGATCCCGCCGGGCGTGGGCGTGCGCTCGATCGCGAACGTGCCGCTTCGCCGCGGCGAGGTGGACCAGGACTTCGACCAGGAAGAGCTGGCCGCGCTGCTCGACCAGACGCCGTTCAACCTGGCGGTGGCCGACCTGTACAAGACGCGCTTCAAGGACCTGCCCGGGGTCGTGTACTCCGCCGGCGTGAAGCACGCGCACAACGTGGCGAAGGCGTTCGTGGACGCCGGCATCAAGGCGAAGGCCGTGTCGGGCGAGACGCCGAAGCGCGAGCTCACGCGCATCCTCGCGGGCTACGAGCGCGGCGAGATCGACGTGCTGGTGAACGCGCAGCTCCTGGCCGAGGGCTGGAACTCGCCGCGGGCGACGGTGTGCATGCACCTGGCGCCGACCGCCTCGAAGCGGATCTATCAGCAGCGCGTGGGACGTGTCACGCGGCGTACGCCCGGCAAGGAGTCGGGGATCGTCGTGGACTTCGTCCATCCGGCGACTCCCAACGACGACCCCGTCGTGACGCTGCACTCGCTGCTCGACCGCGACGTGTACCGAGGCGGCGCGATCGTGGTCGGCCCGGTGCGTCGCGGACGCGGGCGCCGGCTACGGGTGGAGCGCCGGGTCGTGCCGGTCACTGCCGACGGCGAGCGCCGCGCGCAGGTCTTCGAGCGCGAGCTGTGGCGAATCGCCGTGGAGCACCTGAGCTGGGGCGAGCAGCAGGCGTGGGCGATGCTCGCGGGCGCGCGCGTGGCGTCGAACAACTGGCGGCGGGCGAAGGCGATGCTGCACTTCGATGCCACCGGCGAGCTGCGGCGCCTGTTCCTGATCACCTGCCTGCGCCGGAACCGGAACACCCAGCTGCGGCTGCGCGCGCTGGGCGAGGTCGGAAACCTGCGCGACCCGGAGGCGTTCGACGACGCCGTGGAGATCGTGGGCGGCTGGTCGCGCGACGAGCGCCGCGAGGGGGTCAAGGTCCTGCTCCAGGCGCTGACGGAGCGCCAGATCGGCCGCCGCGACCAGGCCGCGAGATGGCTGTGGCACCTGGCGGAGTACTCGCGCGAGGTGCACGAGGAGTACGCGGTGCAGCGCTGGCCGGAGACCAAGCGTCTACTCGGCCTGCTCGTGAACTCGGCGGGCGCGGCGCACGCGCGGAACGCGCGCCGGCTGGTGCAGGCGGCGCGGAAGCAGGACCGCCGGCTGTCGGCCGCCCTGCTCGCGGCCGCGCTGGCGCACACCCCCGAGGCGCAGCAGGTGCTGGACGGCGCCCGCATGCGAATGGCCCGCAAGCCGAGCGCCCTGGCCCGCGAGCTCCTCCGAAACTTCCCGAAGGGCAAGCGCCGCCGAGGCGGCCGCCGGCGGAAGAAGAAGGGCGCGGGGGAGTCGAACGGAGGGGCGGACGCCGCCGCGGCGACGGCGACGAAGAAGGGTCGCGCGAAGGCGGGACAGGCGAACGACCGCAAGAAGGGGGCGAGAGCGCCAGCCGCGCAGGACGACTCGACCGACGCCCCGGACGATTCGACCGACACCGAGGACGATTCGACCGACACCCGGGACGATTCGACCGACGCCCGCGACGCCGCCTGATTAACGGTTCGTTCCGGCAGGCATCGGGCACCACAACATAAGGCGGGGGAAGGAACCCTCTCCGAAAGGAGCATCGCATGCGACGCACCCTCCTCGCCTTAGGGGTCGCGGCGCTGGCCTGGACGCTCGCGTCATCGGCGTCGGCAGCCCCGCTGACTGTCACCCCGCCGGTCGCTATCAGCGTTCCCAGCCCGTTCCCGCCCGGCTGCGGCGGCCCCACCGAGGGCAACATCCCGGGCGCGAACTTCAACTTCCCGAACAGCGAGGTCGAGCCCTGGCTGGCGGTCAGTCCCACGAACCCGAACGATGTGGCGGGTATGTGGCAGCAGGACCGCTGGTCTGACGGTGGCGCGCACGGCCTGCTCGCGGCAGTGAGCCACAACGGCGGCGTCACCTGGGCGTACTCGGCACCCCACTTCAGCAACTGTGCGGGTGGGACCCCTGCCAACGGCGGAAACTACGGCCGTTCGTCCGATCCATGGGTGTCATGGGCGCCCAACGGCGACCTGTGGTCGATCAGCCTGTCGGTCGACAGGACCACGACCCGGAACGCCGTGCTCGTGTCCAAGATGGCCCACGGCACGTCGACCTGGAACGAGCCCACGACCGTGCGGTTCGACTCGTCCGAGAAGACCGGCATCCCGCTGGGGAACAACTTCAACGACAAGGAGTCGCTGACCGCCGATCCCACCGATGCGAGCGGCAACCTCGTGTACGCGGTCTGGGACCGGATCGTCGCGCCGAGCTCGAACGCGGCCGCTTCTGCGTTCGAGCACAACAAGTTCGCCTTCCGCGGGCCGACCTGGTTCGCCCGCACCACCGAGGGAGCCTCGCCGGACCCGGATTGGGAGACCGCACGGCCGATCTACGACCCCGGTGAGCAGAATCAGACGATCTCGAACCAGATCGTGGCACTCCCGAGCGGCACGCTTGTGGACGGCTTCATGCTGATCAAGAGTCATCAGAACAACAACGGGTCACGGGGCTTCAGCGCCGCGGTCATCCGCTCAACCGACAAGGGCGTGACCTGGTCGAGGCGGGCGATAGTCGTGTCCCCGGTCAGCACGATCGGCGAGAGCGATCCGGAGCCGATCAACTGCCGGCCGTACATCGACGGGAACCCGCCGTGCACGCTCGTCCGGTCGGACGGCGTGATCGTCGACCTGGCGGTCGACAACAGCGGCGGCGCCCACAACGGCCGCATCTACATGACCTGGCAGGCCCATGACGACAACCCGTTCGGCGACGACCTGATCCAGGTGTCGTGGTCCGACGACGGCGGGCTCAACTGGAGCCCTCCGGTCGACGTCAACCAGACCCCACCGGACTCGTTCACGGATCAGGCGTTCGAGCCCACCGTGCACGTCAACTCCCAGGGCGTTGTGGCCGTGAGCTACTACGACTTCCGGAACGACGTGTCCGGGGACAGGAGGCTTACGACGGACTTCTGGATCGTCCACTCGCACGACGGCGGCGGGACCTGGAGCGAGTCCCACCTCGGTGGGCCGTTCGACATGCACCAGACGCCGTACGCGCGTGGATACTTCGTCGGCGACTACCAGGGCCTCGACTCGCAGGGCTCGGTGTTCCGCAACCTGTTCACGGTCGGCAGTCCAGGCTCGGACACGGTGTTCCCGAACCCGAACCCGACCGACGAGTTCGTCGACAGCGCCGGCTAGAGCGGCGACGCAAAGACGAAGTGGAGGGCCCTCGCTTCGGAGGGCCCTCCCGTCCTCAGCGGAGCAGGTGCACTTCTCCGGCATCGAGTGTCACGGGACCGTCATCGGTCCGTACGCGGAGAGCGCCTGAGTCGTCGATCCCGTCCGCGATCCCCTCACCGTCCGCCCACCGCACCCGCTCTCCCCTCAATGCATCCCGAGAGCGCCAGGTGTCCAGCACCGCTCCGGGCGGAGCGCCGATCCACCGGTCGAGGGCGGACAGGAGCGCGGGCAGAAGCCGAACGGGGGTGGTCTCGTAGCCGGCCAGTCGTAAAGAGGTCGCCAGCTCGGCGAGCTCCGGTGGGAAGGCTTCCGTCGTCACGTTCACCCCGATCCCCAGCACCGCCCACCCCTCCTGAGGCCGCCCCTCGATCAGGATGCCAGCCACCTTGCGGCGGTCGATCCAGACGTCGTTCGGCCACTTCACCATGGGCGCGGGGTCGGATCCGACCGCCTCACATACGGCGAGCGCCGCCGCCAGCGGCAGCAGGGCGTGGCGCTCGTCGAGATCGCGGAGCACGAGCGACATCAACACGGCCGACCCGGGCGGGGCGGTCCAGGCGCGGCCCTGGCGGCCGCGGCCTGCCGATTGCTCGTCCGCGGTTACGAGCGTTCCGTGCGGCGCGCCCGCGTCGGCGAGCTCCTTGGCGCGCTCGTTCGTCGAGTCGGTGACCCGGTGGTGGACGCGCGGCGTGCCGATCATCCCGGCTGCAATCGCACCTCGGCATCGACGCCGATCCCGAGGGTGCCGGCCGCGTTGCCGCGGTTGACCGCGAGCGCCAGCGTGCGGTACGCGTCCTGGTAGACGATCAGCTCACCCGCCTTCACGTCCGCGAACGTCTGCGCGTACGTGGCGACGTAGCGCTCGCCGCCGGCCTCCAGCGCCACGCGCCCGCCGAGCGTCATGCCCGTGCCCGCGAGCCGGTCGTGGTCCACGTTCAGGCCCACGTTGCCGAAGTGGTCGATCACGAGCGCGTGCGCCACCACCGCGCCGTCCTCCTCACGCGGCTCCGGCAGCTCGACGCGCTCTAGCGAGTCGGGGTCGAGCGGGTCGCCCGCGTCCGCCAGCTCCGCGCCCGCGGCCAGATGCGCGGCCACTGGCGCGAAGATGTCGCGCCCGTGGAACGTGGCGGAGACAGGTTCGAGCCGGTGGGGCGAGCGGGTGATGTCCACGGCGATCTCCACCTCGTCGCAGCGCTCCCAGGCGAGGCTCAGGACCCCGTTGTCGGGGCCTACGAGGATGCGGCCGTCACCGGTGCGAAGCGCGATCGCCCGCCGCTCGGTGCCCACCTGCGGATCCACGACCGCCACGTGAACGCCCGCCGGCATGTAGGGCAGCGTGTTGCGCAGCACGAGCGCACCCTGCCTGACGGCGTACCGCTCGATGCCGTGCGTGATGTCCACGATGTCGGCGTCCGGGTGGATGCCGCGGATCACGCCGTGGCAGACCCCGACGAAGTCGTCGTCGCGCCCGTAGTCGGTGAGGAGCGTGACGATCAGGCGGGGACCCTCCTGCCCGCGGCATCGGCGACCAGGGCGTCGACCAGGCCTTCGATGTCGTGCCGCTCCGCCTCGACGTCGACCGTCAGGCCATGCTCCTCGGCGGTGGCGGAGGTGACCGGCCCGATCGACACGATCCGGGCGCCGGCCGGCGGTCGCACGCCTGAGTCCAGCAGGAAGCGGACCGTTGAGCTGGACGTGAAGGTGACGTAGGTGGCCCGCTCGAGCGCGACGCGCTGAGCGTCGCCCAGCGGCTCGGCCAGCGTGTCGTACAGCGCGACGTCGTCCACCTGGGCGCCGCGCTCCCGCAGCGCTTCGGGCAGGACCGCGCGGGCCTCGGCGGCCCGCGCCACGAGCACCCGCCGGCCGTCGAGCTCGAGGCCCGAGAGCGCTTCGACGAGCGCCTCCGCCACGAAGCGCTCGGGTACGACATCCGCGCGAATTCCGTGCTCCAAGAGCGCCCCCGCCGTGCCCGGCCCGATGGCGGCCACGGTGGCCGCAGCCAGGGCGCGCGCGTCGCGTCCGCCGGCGCCGAGCGCGTCGAAGAGCAGATGCACGCCGTTCGGGCTCGTGAAGCACACGAGCGCGTAGTCGGCGATCCGATCGATCGCGTCGAGGAGCTCGCCCTGGACCGGCCGCGGCTCGATCCGGATCGCCGGGGTCTCCACGACCTCCGCGCCCAGCTCCCGCAACCGCTGTGCCAGCCCGCTCGCCTGCGCGCGGGCGCGTGTCACGGCGACCACCTCGCCCTGGAGCGGTCGCCGCTCGACCCAGGCGATCGTCTCGCGCAGCTCGGCCACGCGGCCCACCAGCGTGATCGCCGGCGGACGCACCTCCTCGGCCTCGACCCGCGCGGCGATGCCGTCCAGCCTGTCCACGATCGTGCGCTGTCCGGGATGCGTGCCGCGCTCGATCACCGCCGCGGGCGTGCCGGCGTCCATGCCGGCCGCAGTGAGGCGCTCCGCGATCTGCGGCAACTTCCTGATCCCCATGTAGAACACGAGCGTCCCGGGGAACCGCGCCAGCGCGTCCCAGTCGAGCGCCGAGTCCGTCTTCTCCGGATCCTCGTGACCGGTGACGAACGCGACCGCCGACGCGGCGTCGCGGTGGGTCACCGGGATGCCCGCGTACGCGGGAGCCGCCACCCCTGCGGTCACGCCCGGCACGACCTCGAACGGCACCCCCGCTGCCGCCAGGGCCTCCGCCTCCTCGCCGCCGCGGCCGAACACGAACGGGTCACCGCCCTTCAGGCGCACGACGCGCTTGCCGCCGCGGCCCAGCTCGACGAGCAGCGCGTTGATCTCCTCCTGCGACATCGCGGCAGCCCCTGGCTCCTTGCCCACGTATCGAAGCTCCGCGTCCTGCCGCGCGCCCTCGAGCGCGCCAGTCGGGATCAGCCGGTCGTACAGGATCGCGTCGGCCGAGGCGATCAGCTCGAGCGACCGGCGCGTCATCAGCCCCGGGTCGCCGGGGCCGGCGCCGACCAGGTACACGATGCCGCTCACCCCGGGAACGCTATCCGGCGGCCACGAGCCGCTCGGCCTCCGCGAGCAGCTCCTCGGCGCCCGCCGCGCGCAGCCGGTCGGCCACTCGGCCGCCGATCGCGGCGGCCGCCTCGGAGGACGGCATCTCGAGCCGATCGCGAATCCACCGCGATCCGTCGGGCAACCCGATGAAGGCGGTCAGGGTCATCGAGCCGTCCTCGCCACCCGTCGCGTGCACGCCGATCGGCGTGTTGCAGTTGGCCTGCAGTAGCCGAACCACGTCGCGTTCCTCCATCAGGCACGAGTCCGTGGCGAGGTCGCGGAGGCCGGCGAGCGCGGCCGTGGTCTCCTCGTCCCCGTCGCGCGTCTCGACCGCAAGGCATCCCTGCCCGGCGGCGGGAACGAACGCGGACAGGTCGAGCGGGCGCCCTTCCTCGCCGCGGCCCAGCCGGTCGAGCCCTGCCTGCGCGAGCACGAGCGCGTCGAAGTCGCCGTCGGCGAGCCGCCGGAGCCGGGTGTCGACGTTGCCGCGGACGTCGCGCACGTCGAGATCCGGCCGTGCGGCCAGCAGCAACGAGCGCCGGCGCAGGCTTGACGTGCCTACCACCGCGCCCTCCGGAAGGTCAGCGAGGCCCTCGACGCCGCAGATGGCATCGCGCGGATCGGCGCGCTGCCCCACCGAGGACAGCAGCAGGCCATCGGGGAAGTCCGCCGGGACGTCCTTCGCCGAGTGGAGGGCCACGTCGATGTCACCGCACAGCAGCGCGTCCTCGATCTCCTTGACGAAGCGAGATTTGTCGGTGAACCCTCCCAAAGGGGTCTGACCCCTTTCGGAGGGTTGGTCGCCGGACGTCCGGATCGGGACGATCTCCACCTCGCCCGGCAGGCGCTCCGCGACCCACTTCGCCTGTGCGAGGGCAAGCGCGCTGCCGCGCGTGCCGAGGCGGATCACCGCCGGCGGCGCTCGCGGGCGGTGTCGAGGCGGGTGACCTCGGCGGCCGGCTCGGCGAGGTCCGCCGTGGCCGGCTCGAGGCCGAACAGCTCGTGCACCGCGTTCACGTAGCGGTACGAGGTGCCATCACCCGCCGCGCCGCGCAGGGTCCGCGTGGGCTCGTGCAGCAGCCGGCTCACGACTGCGCTCGCGAGCGTCGCGACCCGCTCGCGGTCGGCCTCCGAGAGCGATTCCCAGCGTGTCTCGTTCTCGCGCAGCACCTGCTCCACGATCTCGTCGGCGCGGCGACGGAGCGCGGAGATGGTGGGCACCACGTCGAGCGAGCCGAGCCACCCGTCGAATCGGGCGACCTCCTCGCGCACGATCACACGCGCCTCCTCGGCCTCGCTCTCGCGGCCGCTCAGGTTGCGCGCCACCTCGGCCTGCAGGTCGTCCATGTCGTACAGCGCGATCCCCGGGCAGTCGCGCACGCCCGGCTCAATGTCGCGCGGCACCGCGAGGTCGATCAGCACCAGCGGCCTGCCGCTCCGCGACGACGCCACGAACTCGAGCTCCTCGCGGCCCACGATCTGATGCGGCGCGCCCGTCGAGCTCACCACGATGTCGGCGTGCTCCAGCTCGCCGGGCAGGGAGTCGAACGCGATCGCGCGTCCGCCGTAGCGCTTGGCCAGCCCCAGCGCGCGGTCGTAGCGCCGGTTCGCGACGAACAGCGTCTCGACGCCCCGGTCGCGCAGCGCCCGCGCCGTGAGCTCGGCGTTCTCGCCCGCGCCGATCACGAGCACGCGCCGGTCGGTGAGGTCGCCCAGGAAGTCGGCCGCCAGCTTCACGGCCACGGACGACACCGAGACGCTCGAGCGCGACACCTCGGTCTCGCTCCGCACGCGCTTGCCGGTCGCGAGCGCGTCGCGGAACAGGCGATTCGTGACCGGCCCGGTCACGCCCTCGACCAGCGCCATCTCGTACGAGCGCTTCACCTGCCCCTGCACCTCGGCCTCGCCGACGATCATCGAGTCGAGGCCGGCGGTGACCGAGAAGAGGTGCTCCACCACCGCGCTCCCGCGCAGCGAGTAGATCGCGCCGAGCAGCTCCGTCGGGCGCAGGCCCGCCTGGCGCGACAGGATCCCGAGGGCGACGCTCTCCGCCTCCACCGGGTCGGCCACCACGAGGTACAGCTCGGTGCGGTTGCAGGTCGAGATCGCCACCGCCTCGTGGATGGCCTCGTGGTCCACGAGCTCCGCCAGCACGCGCGCGGCGCGCCCGTCGGGGAGCGCCAGTTTCTCGCGCAGCGGCAGCGGCGCGGTCTTGTGGTTGGCGCCGATGACCAGCAGCTCGCCGGTCATTCGTCGTCCTCCGAGGCCACCAGCTCCGAGATCTGGCGGTCGATCCGCGCGATCTTCGCCCCGATGATCGCCACGTACACCAGGATCAGCGCCACGAACACCACGTAGGCGCCCGCCACGTACTTCCCGGCCTCGTCAAGCGGCAACGCGGGCACGGTTCCTCAACCTCTCGTTTCTCAGCCTCTTCAACTGCATAGATGCGTGCTTGGCGGTGAGCTCGAGCTTCCACAGCGTCACGAACAGCAGCGCCACCCCGAGCAGCGACACCAGGAAGGTGAGCCGCATGTCGCCCGGCAGGTCGCCGCCCGTCTGGGACAGCACGCGCGGGTGCGTGAACGACTCCGCCATCCGCACGGCGGTGAAGTTCAGGGGCACGAACGCGCCGGCGGCGATCGCGAACACGGACGAGTAGCGCGCCTGCCGGCCCGGGTCCTCGATCGAGAACCGCAGCGGGTAGTAGACGCAGTAGAGGAGGAAGACGATCAGGAAGGAGACGAGCACCGGCTCGTCCCACACCCACCAGTGGCCCCACGAGGCCCGGGCCCAGATCGACCCTGTGGCCAGCACCCCGACGCCGAGGATGATCGACAGGTGGATCGCCACATAGGAGCGCAGGTCCCACGACGAGTCCCCGCTCCTCAGGTGCTGGATGGCGAACACCCCGCCCGCCACGAACCCGCACAGCGCCACGATCGCCATGGGCACGTGGATGTAGAAGATCTTCTGGACGAAGCCCTGGTCGGCGTCGTTCGGCGCGTAGAAGAACACCATCGCCAGAGCCGCCGTGATCGTCACGGCGGTGGCTGCGGCGAGGGGGGCGAGGCCCTTGGAATACATCAGTCCTCGAGCAGGAAGTCGAAGACGGCTACTGAGAGAAGCACGAACACCACATCGTAAAGACTGAGAAGCCCAAGCCAGCGGCCGAGGTCCTCCGCGACCGCGTCCTGGCGCATGAGCGGCTCCGTGGCCTGCGCGCAGGCGATCAGCACAGGCACGAGCAGTGGCAGGAGGAGCAGCGGGACGATCAGCTCATGGGCGCGCGTCTCCGCTGCCAGCGCCGCCACGAGCGCGCCCACCGCCGCGACGCCGAGGTTCCCGAGCGCGAGAACAGCCAGCAGCTCCGGGAACGCGCCGCCCAACCCCGGGCCGAGGAGCAGCAGCCCGAAGGCCGGCACCGCCACCACCTCGACCACCGTGAGGAAGACGAACAGCGCCGCGGCCTTTGCGACGAAGAGCGCGGTGCGGTCCACCGGCGACAGCAGCAGCCCGTCGATCCCTCCCTGCTCGCGCTCCGCCGCGAACAGCCGCGACACGCCGATGACGGCCGCGAGCAACAGGGTCACCCACAGGACGCCCGCGGCAAGAGCGCCGTCGAGCGAGTCCCGGTCGAGCCCGAAGTGGAACAGCACGTAGACCGTGATCGAGAACAGCACCATCGCCGGCACCGACTCCTTGGTGCGGAGCTCGATCCGGAGGTCCTTGCCGAGGATCGTGCGGGCTGCGGCGATCACCGGTACAGCTCCGCGTCCACGGGCGCCGGTCGGCCGGACCTCAGACCGAGCGACACGTCGGACTCCGCCAGCGCGCCCTCCACGTCGTGGCTGACGAGCACGCGCGTCCGCCCGGACGCCCGCCCGATGATGGGCTCGACAAGCTCCGCGGCCGCCGGATCGAGGTTCGCGCGCGGCTCGTCGAGCAGCAGCAGCGCCGGGTCGTGCAGGATCGCGCGGGCGATGGCGAGCCGCTGGACGAGGCCCTTCGAGAGGTCGCGGACCGGCTCGTCGGCGCGGTCGGCGATGTCGACTTCAGCGAGCACAGTGTCAACGCGGGCGTGAGGAACACCGTGGAGGTCCGCGTGGTAGCGCAGGTTCTCGCGGCCGGTCAGCTCGCGGTAGAGCAGCGGCTCGTGGCCCACGTAGCCCACCTGAGCGGGCAGCTTCCAGCGCTCGTCCGGGAGTGCCGCCCCGAGCACGCGCGCCGTGCCGCCGTGCGGGCGCAGCAGGCCGGCGAGCACGCGCAGCAGGGTCGTCTTCCCGGCTCCGTTGCCGCCGAGCACCGCGAGCGTCTGGCCCTCCTCCACGCGCACGCTGACGCCGCCGAGCGCGACCCGCTCGCCGTACCGGCGCTCGAGGCGCTCGAGCTCGATCGCAGCCACGCGCGGAAGCCTATGCTGAGGCTGTGGCACGGATGGTCGGTATCAACCACATCGCCCTGGCTGTTGGCGACGTGGACGAGGCGGTGGAGTTCTACGGGCGCGTCTTCGACCTCGAGCTGCGCGGGCGGTCGGGCCGGATGGCCTTCCTCGACATGGGCGACCAGTTCCTGGCGCTCGCGGAGGGCGACGACCCCGCCCCGGACCGCCACCGCCACTTCGGCCTGGTCGTCGACGACCGCGAGGGCGTGCGGCGCGCGCTGAAGGAGGCCGGCATCGCCGAGGAGCCGAGCCGCGGCCTGCGCTTCCGCGACCCGTGGGGCAACCTGGTCGAGGTGGTCCAGTACTCGGAGGTGCAGTTCACGAAGGCGCCGTCCGTGCTCGGGGGCATGGAGCTGGACGGGCTGGAGAAGTCGGAGTCGGCGCGGCAGGAGCTGCGCGAGAAGGGCCTCGCGCCCTAGCGCTCCAGCAGCTTCGCCGCGTGCGCGAGCGTCGGCTCGATGACCGGCCAGGACTGCTCGATGGCCTTGGGGTTGCCCGGCAGGTTCACGATGAGGGTGCGGCCGCGGACGCCGGACACGCCGCGGGTGAGGTGTCCGAGCGGCGTGTGGTTGCGCGCGTCCATGCGGATCGCCTCCGCGTAGCCGGGCGCCTCCCGCTCGATCACTGCGCGGGTGGCCTCGGGCGTCACGTCGTCGAGCGTCAGGCCGGTGCCGCCGGTGGTGAACACGAACCGCACGCCCTCCATGTCCACCAGCCGCTTCAGCGCCGCCACGATCGCCTCACGGTCGTCCGCCACCACCTCGTGATGCACGTCGAGCCCGGCCTCCTCGCACAGCCGCACGAGCGCCGGCCCGGACACGTCCTCGCCGTCGCCGTTCGCCAGCGAGGTCGAGATCGTGAGCACCGCGGCGCGCGAGCTCACGGCTCGCGGCGCCAGTCGTGCCGGCCGCCGGACTTCTCGAGCAGGACCACCTCGGCGATCTCGACGCCGCGCTCGATGCCCTTGACCATGTCGTAGACCGTCAGCGCCGCCACGGACGCCGCGGTGAGCGCCTCCATCTCCACGCCGGTCTGGCCGCTGGTGCGCGCCTCGGTCTCGATCTCCACGCGGTCGTCCAACACCTCGATCCGGACGTCCACGAACGACAGCGCCAGCGGGTGGCACAGGGGGATCAGCTCGGCGGTTCGCTTGGCGGCCTGGATCCCGGCGAGGCGAGCGGTGCCCACCACATCGCCCTTGGGCGCGTCGCCGCGGGCCACCGCGGCCGCGGTCTCGGGCGCCATCCGCACCACGGCGCGCGCCACCGCCCGCCGGTCGGTCACCTGCTTGTCGCCCACGTCGACCATCCGGGCGCTCCCGGCCTCGTCGATGTGTGTGAGGTCGTCAGGCAGGCTGGTTGACTCGCTGCGCCGCGGCGATGAGGTCGCGCACCGCCTGCTCGTCGCCCTGGCGGAGCAGCTCGATCGGGTCAGGGTCGCCGTTCACGATCGACTCGAAGAAGACCTTGCGGTCCTGATAGGTCGGGAGCGTGCCCTTCGCCCAGCCGCGCACCTCGTTCAGGAGGATCGCGAGCCGCGCGTAGGGCTCGCCGTACTCGTCGGCGATCTCGTCGCGGATGCGCTTGGCGAGCGCGGGTGACGCGCCGGCCGTCGAAATGGCGATCGCGAGCGGACCGGTGCGGATGATCGCCGGGAGGATGAAGTTGCAGAGCGGCGGCACGTCCACGACGTTCACGAGCATCGCGCGCCGCTCGGCGTCGTCGTAGATCTGGATGTTCACGTCGGTGTCGCTCGTGGCCGCGATGACCATGAACACGCCCTGGAGGTCCGCGGCACCCGCGTACTCGCGCCGCTCCCAGGCGATCGAGCCCTCCTCGGCGAGCTGCCGGAGCGGCTCGATGGCGTCCGGGGCGATCAGCGTGACCTCGCCGTCGCAGGCGAGCAGTCCCTCCACCTTCTCGAGCCCGACGTCACCGCCGCCGATGACCACGCAGCGCCGCCCCGTGAGCTTGAGGCAGGCGATGTAGAAGGGGGTGTCGAGCATCCCCTGGACGCAGCTCTGGTCGCAGATGCCCTTCCTGAGCTGGCAGACGCATTCCTTGCCCGCGTAGGCCTGTGCCGGCATTTGGAAGAGTCTAGGCATGGCGACGATCTACGCGAGCCTGCCACTGAGCGGGCGGCCGGCCGGTGCCGGCAGGGAGATTCTGGCCGGAGCGGAGCGCGCGCTGAACCGGAGCGGAGGCTCCTCCCCGGAACTCGTCGTCCTCGACACCGGCGGCGTGGCGCGGGCCGAGGATGCGGCTCGTCTCGCGGCCTCTGACGATGCTGCGGTGGCCTACCTCGGGGACTTCTACTCGAGCCAGGTGCACGCCGCACAGGCGATCCTCGGACCCGCCGGGCTTCTTCAGGTCGCGCCGGTGGCCACCTCGGTGGAGCTGAGCGGGCCGACGCTGATCTGCCTCATGCCGGATGATCGCGCGGGCGCGCGTGCGATCGCCGGCTGGCTCGTGGAGGCCGGCGTATCCGAACTTCTCGTCGTCCACGACCACGACCCGGGCTACGGAGCACCCGTGGGAGCGATGTGTGCCGACGCTATGCGGGAGCGCGGGCTGAGCGCCCGGTCACGGCCCGTCTGGGACCACAACGAGTCGCCGGCTGACGACCTCGCCGGTGCGGAGGCCGTGCTCTACGCCGGAGTGGCCGGCTCCGGCGCGGAACGGCTGTGGCACGACCTGCACAGCGCGAACCCGGACCTGTGGCTGCTCGGCACCGATGGAGTCGCCGTCGGGTGGCTGGCCGAGGCGCTCAGCCCGGCGGCCGCAGCGCGCACCCGCTTCTTCGTCCCACTGGAGGAGCCGCTCGGCTTCTACGGCGAGGCGGCGATGTCGCTGATCCTCGATGCCGTCGCCGAGGGCGGTGACGACCGGCGGGAGGTCGTGCGTGTCGCGCGCGCGAAGCACACCGCGCCCACCGGATACGGCTGCCTGACCGTCGTCGACGGCAAGCTCGTCAGCGCTTGAAGACGTCGCGCACGGTCTTGCCGCCGACCCGCACCAGCGGGAACAGGCCGCGGCGCAGCGCGCCGGGCTTGTCGGCGTCGCGGCCGTAGAGCAGGCGGGCGGAGGCCTGCATCGCCTTCCCGAGCGACTCGTTGTACGGGTGCCACCAGAAGTCGCGCGTGCGGGAGGGCTCCCAGGTCACGAGCTTGATGTTCACGCATTCGTACAGGCCGAACTTCGAGTGCGAGCGGCCGAGCCCGGAGCTCTTCACGCCGCCCCACGAGCACGAGCAGGCGCCGTGGCTGAACATGTGGTCGTTCACCCACACCATCCCGGCCTCGAGCCGGCGCGCCATGCGCTCGCCCTTCGCGCGGTTCATGGTCCACACCGACGCGCCGAGGCCAAACTCCGAGTCGTTGGCCAGCTCGACCGCCTCGTCCTCGTCCTCGACGGTCACGATCGGCACCACCGGGCCGAAGATCTCCTCGCGCATGATCCGCATGTCGTGCGTCACGCCCGTGAGCACCGCGGGCCTGAAGAACGGCTCCTCGGCGCCGCCACAGTGGAGCGTCGCGCCGTTCGCCACGGCGTCGTCGACGAGCTCCTTCACCGTCTCGAGCTGCTCCTGCGACACCATCGGGCCGATCTCCGTCTCCCAGTCGAGCGGGTCGCCCACCCGCAGCGCCTTCGCGCCCTCGACCACGCCCTCCACGAACCGGTCGGCCACGTCGTTCATGACATACACGCGCTCGATGCCGGAGCAGGTCTGGCCCGCGTTCGCGAAGCCGCCCCAGAGGCAGCCGGAGATCGCGTTCGGAAGGTTTGCGTCGGCGCACACGACC
>Ga0111538_10005590_pt1 | contig 17153 bp, 14 predicted proteins | sample SoiMethybrSBSTD1_FD_79669 | JGI IMG/M metagenome (GOLD analysis project Ga0111538, IMG submission 79669) | Bulk soil microbial communities from a Populus tree surrounding site in Tennessee, USA - Soil MetaG P. TD hybrid SBSTD1 (version 2)... | ecosystem: Environmental > Terrestrial > Soil >...
CGTGCGAGCGCCATCTCGGGCGTCGCGCCGGTCAGCACGGTCGGCGCGAAGAACTGACTTTTCAGCCGCTGGCCGCCGCGCAAGACCGTTGCACCTCTCGACACCGCGTCACGAATGTGGCTCTCGACCTTCTCAACCGCCGCCATGTCGATGAGGGGACCCTGCGTGACGCCGTCCTCGAGCCCCGAGCCGACCTGCAACTTGTCCACGGCCCGCGCGAACCGTTCTGAGAAGTCCTCGTAGACCGACGCTTGAACGAGCAGCCGGTTGGCGCACACGCACGTCTGTCCCGTATTCCGGTACTTCGAGATGATCGCCCCCTCCACCGCAGCATCAAGATCCGCATCGTCGAACACAATGAACGGGGCATTGCCGCCAAGCTCCAGGGACATCTTCTTGACCGTCGTAGCGCACTGCGCCATCAACAGCTTGCCGATCTCGGTCGATCCTGTGAACGAGATCTTCCGGACCGCGGGATTCGATGTCAGTTCGCCGCCAATCTCGGTCGCCGATCCGGTGACGACATTGAGGACGCCTTTGGGGACGCCGGCGCGCTCGGCGAGAACCGCGAGTGCAAGAGCGGAGAAGGGCGTCTGAGACGCTGGCTTGACGACCGTCGTGCAGCCGGCCGCGAGCGCGGGCCCGATCTTTCGCGTGATCATCGCGATGGGGAAGTTCCACGGCGTGATGCAGCCGACCACGCCAATCGGCTCCTTGATGACGACGATCCGCTTGTCGCGGGCGTGTGACGGGATGGTGTCGCCGTAGGTGCGCTTGCCCTCCTCGGCGAACCACTCAATGAACGATGCGCCGTAGGCCACTTCGGTGCGCGACTCAGCCAGCGGCTTGCCTTGCTCGAGCGTGAGCAGCACCGCCAGATCTTCCTGATTCGACATGATCAGGTCGAACCAGCGACGAAGGATGACGGCGCGTTCCTTCGCAGTGTTCGACCGCCAGGCCGGGAACGCAGCGGCCGCCGCCGCGATCGCGTCGCGCGTTTCCGTGCGACCGAAGCTGGGAACAGTCCCGAGTGTGTCGCCGGTGGCCGGGTCGTCGACGACGATCGCGCGTCCTGCCGAGAGACCGATCCAGCGACCGTCGATCAGACAGGCTTCGCGAAAGAGTCCCGGATCCTTGAGCAGTTTAATGGCCCGGCTGGTGACGGTTCCTTCCATGACACCCTCCACCAAAAGCCTATCGCGAAAGCAAGAGCACTACCACAGAGGAACACGGAAGAGACGCCGAAGACACAAAGACGATGACGACGACGTTTGACGCAGAGTCCGCAGAGCCCGCAGAGATGAAGGCGACCAGCTGCCGGCCTAGCCGGCCTAGCCGGCCGCGGCAGATCGAAGTCACGCAGGAGTTGCGAACGAGTCTGGACCGCGAAACAGTTCGCAATCCTGCGTGACTTCGATCTACCGTCCGCTTCGCGGGCTGGTCGCCTGGTGGATTTTCAGCAACTTGCGGACTACCTCTGCGAATTCAGCGGGTTCTGCGGTTGACGTTCGTCTCTCCGTGTGGTTTTCCGTACTCGAGGTGTGTCGTTGTTTCGTGTTTTCGTGTTTTCGTGGCAAGTGAGAATGGTGGCGGTCCATTTCGTGCTTTCGAGTTTTCGTGGCGGTTTTCGTGGCGCTACTTGATCGCCAACGGATTGATCGGCGATCCGACGCCGCCAGTGATTGGCAGCGGCGGCGCGACGAAGAGGAATTCGTAGACGCCGTCCGAGGCGCAGTCGTCGGCCAGCACCTCGAGGTCGAAGATCTCTCCGACCAGCAGGCCCATGCACGGGAGGAAGATCTGATGCAAGGGATGGAGCGCGCCTTCGATTTCGTTCGGCCGGACCTCCATGCCCCAGGTGTCGGTTGCGACCGCGGCGATCTCGTGACGATGCACCCACTCGGCGGTTTCGAACGACATGCCAGGCGCGTCGCCGCCGGCGTAGTCGCCCCATCCCCCCTTGTCGCGGCACATGGCGATATGCCCGGTGCGCACGATCAGGGCATCGCCCTTGTGGATCTCCAGCTGTTCCTCGAGCAGTGCCGCCTCGAGATCGGCAATGGAAATCCCATAGCCTGGCTCCAGCCACGGAACATTCTTGAGGCGAGGCATATCCACGAGCACGCCGCGCGCCACCACGCCATTGGCGATCTTCTCGATGCCGTTCTTGCGCGCGCCCTGGCTCGAGATTTCGTTCGCGTCGTAACCGTTGTACATCCGACCGTTGACGAAGCAGTGGCTGAGCGCATCCCACTGGGTGCCGCAATGCGTGGGCATGATGATCATGTCGTCGGAGAAGCCAACGCCGCCGGGCAGCTTGACCGCGCCCGACGAGAAATCGCCGCCGGTCAGCATCATGCGATGAATGGGGTTGAAGCGGCGAGGATGGTTGCTCGGCTGCGGCCCGCGATAGTCGAACGGTACTGCCAGCGAGAACACCGCGCCACGTTTCACCAGACCGGCCGCCTTCACAATCGTCGCCGGCTCAATGTAATTCAGCGTGCCGCGCTCGTCGTTCGGCCCCCACCTGCCCCAGTTGCTGCAGCGCGCGGCAGTCTGCCTCAGAAGGTCACTCATGCCGTCGGATTGTAGCTATAATCACGCCGCCAGGGAGACTGCACTGTGAAAGCGTTACCGCGTGCGTGCGCGATCGGCGTGCTTCTCGGGATCGCGATGGCCGCCGGCGTCGGCAGAACGGCCTCGGCGCAGGGATCACCGCAGAAAATCCTGGTCGAGAGCTCTGCACTCAAGAACGATCAGCCGATCCCGAAAAATTACACAGCTGACGGCAGGAATATCTCGCCGCCGCTGACCTGGAGCAACGTGCCCGCCGGGACGCGTGAGTTTGCCGTGATCCTGGAAGATCCTGATGCGGGGAACCCGCCGCCGTTTGTGCACTGGCTAATCTACAAGATTCCGGCAACTGCGAAGGGCCTGCCGGAGAACATCCCAATCGATCCGTCCGCAGCGATGCCCTCCGAGGTTGCGGGGGCGATTCAGGGCGCCAACGGTTTCCGGCGCAACATCTATCGCGGTCCGGCACCGCCTCCGGGCAACCCGCATCATTACCACTTCATTGTGTATTCCCTGAGCGAGCCGCTGAATCTCGCACTTGGGGCGACGCGCCAGCAGCTCGTCGATGCGATGAAGGGGCGCATTCTCGGCCAGGGAGAGATTGTTCCAACCTATCAGCGAATCGGTCCTGCGGCGCCCGCCGATCCTGGGGGTCGCGGCCGGGGCCGGGGGCAGCCGTAGGGCGGCTCTACTTCTTCGCGATGCGATAAAGTTTCGACTGCGTGCGGATGATCACGCTGCCGCGCAGAACCGCCGGCGTCGCCAGCGACATCTCGTTGAGCGAATTCTTGCCCAACAGCTTGAACTGGGGCCCCGCCTGCATCACGAACGTATCGCCATCTTCACTGAGCAGGAAGATCTTGCCGTTGTACGCCCACGGCGACGACGAGAAGGCGACGGCTTCGGGCGCGATCCGCTGACGGCCATAGATCTCCTTGCCGGTGCGGGCGTCGTGGCACAGCAGGAAGCCGCGGTCGAGCAGTGTGTAGTAGTAATCGCCGTAGACCAGTGACGAGGTGTTGTAGGTGCCAAGCAGCGGCTGGTACCACGTGATGAACTTGTTGCTCGTTTCATCGGGCTTGAGCGAGATGTCGCCGGAAGCGCCGGGCCGGATCGCGTAAACCGGTCGCGGCGAGGCGCCGGGATACCCGGAGTTGATGTAGACGAGCCCGTGCCGGGCGAACGGAGTCGGCGTGACGTTGACGGTCATCCCTGCCAGTTCCCACAACAGCTTGCCGTCGAGATCGTAAGAGCGCACGCGGCGCAGCCCGGATGTGACGATCTCGGTGCGGAGCTCATTCTCCCAAATGTACGGCGTCGACCAGTTCTCGGCCTCTTCCCGCTTCACCCTCCAGACTTCCTCGCCCGTCTTCTTGTTGAAGGCCGCGATGAACGAGTCGCGATTGTTGTCCTGAACGACGATGATGCGGTCGTTGTGGAGCGCCGGTGAGGCGCCGGTGCCAAAGGCCTGGCGGCCGTCGAATGCGCCGAGTTCCTTGGTCCAGACTCGCTTGCCGTTCATGTCGAGCGCGGTCAACAGGCCGACGCTGCCAAAGTAGACGTAGACGCGCTCCCCGTCGGTGACCGGTGTCTCCGAAGCGAACGTGTTCTTGATGTGACGCTGCACGGTCGGCACCGATCGCAGGAGCTCCTGCTGCCAGCGGATCTTCCCGGTGGCGAAGTCGACGTCGTAAACCATCCACCGATGCTCGGCGGCAGCTCGCATCCGGCCGTTGTCGTCACCGGGATCGTAGAGACCTTTGATGGGCGCCGGTTCGTTGCCTTGGGTGATCGTCGACGTCAGCAGAATGTGATCATCCCAGACGACCGGCGAGCTCCACCCGCTGCCCGGGATGTCTGCTTTCCAGACCACGTTCTGGGTTTCGCTCCAGGAATCGGGCAGGGCGGGGTCGTCGGCGACGCTGCCGGCCTGGGGGCCGCGGAACTGTGGCCACTGTTCGGCGGCCGACACGATCGTCAGGGCAACGAGCGCCATGCCGGTCGTGAAGACCAGACTCTTTCGCATGTCGGCCCTCCCGTACGTTCGCGGAACGTGTGCCGGGCGCGAGTATAGCGCCAATCGCCCATCGCCTTGATCCGCATTGATCCGCCCACCGCGAGGTGCTAGCCTGCGACGGTTCGTTTAAGCTCTTCGCGGGAGGAATCACATGAAGCTGGCCGCTCGGGTTCTCGCACTCATCGTCATGCTGTCCGGCATCGCCGCGGTGACGCTCTGGGCGCAACAGCGTCCGAGCGCGGAGCAGGTGAAGCAACGGCTCATCGGCAGCTACAAGCTGGTGTCCTACACCAGCTTCGACCAGAACGGCGTCGCGACCAAGTTGCCGTATTCGGTCGGGCAAATCAGCTACGACGCGGCCAACCGGATGTCGGCGCAGCTGGTTCGCGACGACCGGCCCACAGCCGCGCCGCGCTCCGAGCCGGAGCGGGCGGCGGCGTACTCCAGCTACATTTCGTACTTCGGTCGTTACGAGATCGACGCTGAGAACAGCATCGTGACGCATCACGTCGAGGGATCGATCAGCCCGACGATGGTCGGCACGGGGATGCCGCGTCACTACGAGCTCACGCCCGACGGCGCCACGCTGTTTCTGAGCGTCAAGAACGGCGACCGCGTCACCGGCCGGCTGCAGTGGGATCGGCTGAAGTAGGCGCAATGACCAATCGGCGACGAGGATTGCCGGCGATATCCGCGGCAGGCGCGTTCCTCGCTGCGCTCGTGACCGTCTGGGCGCAGCAGAGCGGTCCGATCGGCGAATGGCGGGCCTACGGTAGCGATCTTGGCAACAGCAAGTACGCGCCGCTCACTCAGATCGACAAAGACAACTTCGCCCGGCTCGAGGTGCGGTGGCGATGGCGGTCGGTCGATGCCAACCTGAGTCGGACGATCCCTGGTGCCGGCGAAGTCTGGGGAAGCTCCCGGCAGATCTTCGATCAGCTGAGTAAAGACGACCCAAAGCGATGGCGCGACGGCCAGGCGCCCTCGCTGGCCGGCCTCAAGGCCACACCGCTGATGATTGGCGGCCGTCTCTACCTGAACACGCCGCTGTCCATCGGCGCCGCGATCGACGCCAGGACCGGTGAGACGCTCTGGGTCTACAACCCCAAGAGCTACGAGTCGGGGACGACGACGATGACCGCGCGATGGAACCAGCGTGGTGTCGCCTACTGGACGGACGGGAAAGAGGAACGGGTTTTCTGGGGTACAGGCGACGGCTATCTCATCGCCGTCGATGCCAAGACCGGGGTGCCGGTGACGAGCTTTGGGGATCGCGGCCGCGTCGACCTGATGCAGGGGCTGCCGTATGCCGTCCGCGGCTCCCGCGACTGGTTGAACGCGCTGACCTACTCGGTGCAGTCGCCGCCGATCGTCGTTCGCGACACGGTCATCGCCCCGGCCTCGATCTCGTCCTACAACATTCTGAAAGAGCAGATTCCAGGGTGGACGCGCGCGTGGGACGCGCGGACAGGCAAGCTGAAATGGACCTTCCACACGGTGCCGCGCCCCGGGGAGTTCGGAAACGAGACGTGGGAGAACGATGCCTGGTCGTACACCGGGAAGGTGAGCGGCTGGAGCATCTACAGCGCGGACGAGGAGCTCGGCTACGTCTACCTGCCGCTCAATACGGCGGCGCCTGATTACTACGGTGGCCACCGCCTGGGCGATGGCCTGTTTGGGGAATCGCTGGTCTGTCTCGACGTCGAGACCGGCAAACGCGTCTGGCATTACCAGTTCGTGCATCACGGCCTCTGGGACTACGATCCGCCGGCGGCGCCGAACCTGCTGGATGTCACCGTCAACGGCCAGCGTGTGAAAGCGGTCGCGCAGGTGACGAAGCAGGGCTTCGTCTTCACGTTCGATCGGGTGACCGGCAAACCGATCTGGCCGATCGAAGAGCGCCCGGTACCGCCGTCCGATGTGCCCGGCGAGCGGGCGGCGCGCACCCAACCGTTTCCAACCAAGCCGCCGCCGTTCGAGTATCAAGGTGTCACGGTCGACGATCTCGTCGACTTCACTCCTGAAGTGCGGGCAAGAGCGCTCGAGGCGACCAGAAACTTTCGGCTGGGACCGCTCTATACGCCACCCTCCCTCATCGTGAGCGGCGGCAATCAAGGCACGATCGGCCGGCCGAGCGCCAGTGGCGGCGCGAACTGGTCTGGAGCGGCGGTGGACCCGGAAATGGGGCGGCTCTACGTACCGTCGCGGAATGCCATGACAATCTACAAGCTCGAACCCCCGAGCCCGAATCAACCGCAGACGAACCTGCGCTACCTCGAAGGCAGGGGAGGCGCCAATGCGTCGATGCCACAGGGGCTGCCGCTGTTCAAGCCGCCCTATTCGCGAATGACGGCAATCGACATGAACACCGGCGCCCACGCCTGGATGATTCCGCTGGGAGACGGGAACGGGGTCCGCAACCATCCGATGCTGAAAGCGCTCAATCTGCCGCCGGTCGGAGGCGACAGCACGCTGAGCGGGCCGCTGCTGACCAAGACGCTCCTCATCAACGCGCTGACCCGGGGCGGGTCGAAAGATGGGGCGAGGCTTGTCGCCTTTGACAAAGTGACGGGTGCAGAAATCGCATCGGTGGACCTGCCAGGCCTCCCGATCGGGACGCCGATGACCTACATGCTCGACGGCAAGCAGTACATCGCGCTGACGGTGAACGGCACACCAGCACCCGAGCTCGTCTCGCTGGCACTGCCTTGAGAGCTGAACACATGCCCCGAATCGCCCGTTTCACTCTCTCAATGGTCGCCGTTGTCCTCGGCGCACATCACCGGCGGCATCCGTGGGGCGCTGGGGCTGGAGAACTAGGCAATAAGATTCTCGATGCACGTATCATGTTCTTGGAGGATTCATGGCTGACGACCAGCCGCGCATTTTCACGCGCCGCGATCTGCTGAGGGGAGCGGGCGCTCTAGGCGTCGCAGCGGCATCACCGATAGGTGTACTGGGTAACCCGAGTGACACCGATCACATCGGTCACGACGGATCCGCAGCGCTCGACGAGCAGCAGGCCCGCATCGGCGTCGCTCCCGCACGGGAGACGCTCGAAACCCTGACAGCGGCAGAAGCCGACACGCTCGAAGCGATGTGCGCGCGGATCATTCCAACCGATGCGAACGGTCCCGGCGCGAAGGAAGCGCGTGCTGCTCGTTACATCGATCGGGCGCTCGGAGGAGCGCTGGCGGGGCAGCGTGAGGCGTATCGTGCCGGCCTCGCCGCGCTGGATCGCTACGCCACCTCGTCACGCGGCAAGGCCTTCCACGAGCTCTCGCCGATCGATCAGGACTCGGTTCTGATGGACGTCGAATCCGGTTCGGCGACACCGGGGATCTTCGCCGGGAGCTCGGCGACGTTCTTCAACCTGGTGAGAACGCATACCCTCCAGGGTACGTTCGGCGATCCCTTCTACGGCGGGAATGCGAACTTTGTCGGCTGGGATCTGATTGGCTATCCGGGTGTGCGGACGATGGTAACCGCCGCGGATCAGCAGCAGCTCGAGAAAAATACACTGAAGCCGAATCACAAATCGGCGTACGACACCGAGATGTTCAACAAGGCGACCGTCAAACTGGACATGCCGACATCCGCACCCGAGGTGGCCAATGGCGACTAGGCTCAAGGACACCGACGTTGTGGTGATCGGACTGGGAGCCGTTGGCGGCGTCGCCGTGCTGCCGCTCGCGCAGGCGGGCATCGACGTGATCGGCCTCGAAGCCGGGACGTGGCTGACGCGCCGCGATTTCGCGCCCGACGAGATCCGTTTCAACCTGCGCGACTGGCCGATGGCGGTGCACAAAGCCGACGGCGAGGTGCCAAGCTCTCGCGCCAACGCATCGGCACAAGCCTTCCGCGGCGGCAGCCATCCGATGATGAACGGCGTCGGCGGCACCGCGCTGCACTACTGGGCGCAAAGCTGGCGGCTGAACCCGTGGGACTTCAAGGTAGTGAGCGAAACGACCCGTCGATATGGCGCGTCACGCATCCCCAAAGGGTCCACGGTCGAAGACTGGCCATTTGGCTACGACGAGCTCGAGCCGTACTACGACAAGGTCGAATACGAGGTCGGCGTGTCGGGCAAGGCCGGCAACATCAAGGGCAAGATCGATCCGCGCGGCAACATCTTCGAGGCGCCCCGGCAACGCGAGTATCCGATGCCGCCGCTTCGGGGCACGGCCTTCATCGACAAGATGTCCGACGTCGCACGGTCGGTCGGCTGGCATCCGTTTCCGGGCCCTGCCGCGATCAATTCGCGCTCCTACCAGAACCGCTCCGGCTGCATGTACCACGGCTTCTGCAACAAGGGCGGCTGTCACGTGGACGCGAAGAACAGCCCGCACGTCACGACGATTCCTCGGGCGCAGGCGACCGGCCATCTTCAAGTGGTCACGCGCGCGCATGTCACAACGATCGAGGTTGACGGCGAGGGTCGCGCGACCGGTGTGAACTACGTCACGGACGGGATGGAGTACTTCCAGCCGGCCAAGGTCGTGCTGCTGGCGGGCCACACCTACGAGAACATCAGACTGCTGCTGCTCTCGAAATCGAAAGCCTTCCCCAACGGACTGTCGAACAATCACGGGCAGGTGGGCAAGCACTATTTCAGTCATCACCAGGGCGGGGCCGTGTCGGCGCTGTTTCCATTCGATCTCAAGAGCTGGTACGGCTTGCCCGCTCAGGGCGTTGCCGTCGACGATTTCGCCGACGACAACTTCGACCATTCAGGTCTCGACTTTATCGGCGGCGGCAACCTGTGGGTGATGTCGGATCGACGTCCGATCGCGGCGGCCGGCGGCAGCACCTGGAATCGGGCGCCGAGCTGGGGCTCACAGTGGAAGGCGTGGATCAAGGAAAACGTCGATCGTTCCCACGGGTCGTACCTGCAGAAGACGACACTGCCGTACGAGGACAACTACGTGGATCTCGATCCGGTCGCCAAGGATCCGCTCGGATTCCCGATCGCGCGTATCACGGCGGAGTTCAAAGACAACGAGCGGAAGGTGGCCACCTACATCCAGGACAAGATGGAGGAGTGGTATCGCGCCGCCGGTGCGATCGATGTGTCGCGCGGCGGTGTTGGCGGAGCCATGGGTCCATCCACACACGCCTACGGCGGCACGCGCATGGGCGACAACCCCGGCACCAACGTCGTCAATCGCTGGGGCTTGTCGCACGAGACACCGAATCTGGGCGTGCTCGGCGGATCTGTGATGGGCACGAGCGGTGCGCACAACCCGACGTTGACCGCGCAGGCGCTCGCGTGGAGGACGGCAGAGTACCTGGCGAAGAACTGGAAATCCGTCGCAAAGTAACCCCTAGCAATCTAGGCACTACGTCACACCTCGGCCGGCGCACTCCTGGGGGACGTTGCGAGGAAGAGCCGACCGCTTGCGGCCAAAGCGAACGCCACACCTGCGCACACCAGAAACACCAAACGCACGCCAATGAGGTCGGCCAGGACACCCGAGAGCACAAGTCCGAGGACCTGACCCAGGAACACCGCGGACATCGACGTGCTCGACACACGGCCAATCAGCGCCGGCGGCGTTTCCTGCTGGAGCAGTGTCTGCGCGGGCACCATGACGGCTGAGACAGCGATGCCGAGGGTGAAGGTCGCAAGGATGCTGGCCGCCGGGTACGCCAAAGAGCCAAGGAGCAGTGCCCCGACTCCCACTCCCACGAGTCCCAGCAGGACCGTTGACGTGTTTTCCATCCGCCTCGACGCCGCGCGTAAAAGCGGCATGCCGCAGATCCAGCCAGTGCCAATCATCGCGCTGACGAGGCCAAACAGCGCCGGGCTGCCGTGCAGCCAGTCTCGGACGTAAATGGCGATCAGCGGACCGAAGCATCCGACGATGAAGAAGCCAGCCGTCATGGCGGCGACGACGAACGACACCGAGTGATGTCCGGCAATGAACCGCATGCCTTCCAACATCTCGGTGGCGAGCTTGGCGACCGGGCCTTGGCCTGAGTCGGCCTTCGCGGACCGTTCAACCGCGCGACGGATGCCGACGGATCCAATCAGCGCCGCCGATCCCAGAAAGCTCACCACGTCCACCGAGTAGCACAGCGTGGCGCCGAACGTTGCGACGAGAGCACCAGCCATGGCCGGGCCCACGATGCGCATGCCCATGAACGCCATCTGCATCAGCGAGTTGGCCGACAGCAGACCCTCGCGCGGCACGTGACTGCGGATCGTGACCGTCTGAGCCGGCGCAAACACGCTGGAGACGCAACTGATAGCTGCCAGCACCAGGTAGATCTGCCAGAGCGAGCCAGAGAACACGAGCAGTCCGGCGAGCGCGGCGCGCAGGAGATCGCTGATCACGAGCGTCGGCTTGAGCGGCCAGCGGTCCACAAGCACGCCGGAGAGCGGGCCGAGCACGGCAATCGGCGCCATGTAGGCGATTTGTACCCAGGTGATCTGGCTCGGCGTCCCATGCATCCGGAACGACACCACACTGATCACGGCAAAGAGCGCGAGGAAATCGCCAAAGACGCTGATGATCTGAGCGAACCAGACGCGGCGCATGACGTCGAGACGCAGAACTTCGCGAAAACTCAAGGGAGCTGCAGCGACGTGATTCATGGGATGAGAAATTCTACATCGCGGCCCGCGCGACGATCACGCGCAATTCCTGTTGAGTGCCCGGTTCAGTCATCTCGAAAACCGTCCGACGCGCAGCACAGCGGCCGCCAGTGTTGATGCGAGCGCAGCGAGCACAGTGAGTAGCGCGCCCGTCTTCGTCTGATCGAGGAGCGAACCCGGCGCGAAGGCCGCCGTGGCAAAGAAGAGCGCAACCGTGAACCCGATCGCCGCTGCGCATCCGACGACGACCAACTCGCGCCAGCCGAGGCTCTTCGGCAGGCTCAGGCCGCCGACTTTCGCGAGCATGGTGAAGCCGACGATCCCAATGGGCTTTCCGAGCAGCACAGCCGCCAGGACGATCCACGTACCGGGGCCGACACTATCGATGCGTACGCCAGCGTTCACGAGCCCGAAGGCAAGGAGGATGATTTGGACGGGAAACTGCCACCAGTGCTCCAGCTCGCTCAGTGTGTCGTGAGCCTCCCGAGGCGCCGACACGAAGAGACCCGGGTCTCGTGGGGCATGCGGCAGAAAGGGAACAATCGGCACCAGCGCCAGCGCCGGATGCAAGCCGCCTCGAAAGAACGCCGCCCACGAGAGCAGACCGGCACCGAGAACATAGGGCCAGAAGCTCACCACGGCTCGCCGACGAAGCCAGTACGCCAGCGTCAGGGCGAGGATAAACAGGATCGAGAATTCGATCGGCCTCAGCGCTCCCGCCGGATAGAAGACCGCCAGGATTCCCAGACCGAAAGCATCGTCTGCAATCGCCAGCAAGAGGAGGAACGGAATGGCCGGATGCTCGGGTCCGAGCACGAATCGCGCGACGAGGTAACTGAAGGCGATGTCAGTGGCGCACGGAATCGCCCACCCGCGCGCCAGCTCGGGCTCTCCACTGAAGTGCACGAGAGCCAGGTAGATTGCGGCAGGCCCCACCATGCCCCCAAGTGCGGCGACAACGGGAGTGGCAGCCCGCCTCGCTGAGCTGAGAGCGCCGCCAGGAGCGGTCGCCTCGACCACCTCCTTCGCGGCGAGCGCAAAGAAGAACACCATGCCGATGTCGTTGACGACGAAATGCATCGCCCGGGCAAACTGTTCATAGCTCGCGTGACCAACGTTCGCCCACAGGAGCCCGACCAGGGCTCCGATCGGCAGCAGAAGCGACTGCTCGACCGCCGTATTGAAGAGAACCGCCGCCCGCCCGATCGGCCCGATCGGCGAGGTCGACGGCAGTCGTGTGCGGCGGCTGGGCATTGAAACAAGCCTATCAGGTCGGTTCGGCCGCGTTCGCGCGTGCCGAGCCATGGGATTATCAATAGATGCAGCCGCAGCCAGTGCGGTGGCGTCTCAATAACGGGAGACAGCACAATGATTCCACGACGGCACCTACTTGGATTTCCTGCACTTGGCGGAATGCTCGCCCTGCTCGAGCCGCGCGAGGCGGAGGCGGCTCCGCTCGCGGACGCGCCGCAGCAGCTGACGGACCGGTCTCTTGACGGCTTAGTCCGGGCCATCGACTCCGTTCGCGATGAGATGCGGACGGAACGGACCTTTGCCGAACTCCAGCGCGTCCGCACCGCGCAAAAAGACCATCTGCGCATCAACGCCAAGCTGCCCGATTTCATCGAACTCGGCGTGGACGTGTGGTTCGAGATCTACGACTGGCACATCAGGTGGCAGCAGCCGCTGACTCTCGGAAGGGATGCCGGCGGTCGCTACACGATGGTCTTGATTCAGACGCTGTTGATCCTGCGATCGGACTTTCTGGCGAGCTATGTGGGCGTGCCGTTCGACAACCCCCGGTAGAGGATGTCGAGCCTCACGAACGTTTTGATGATCGGCGTGGCTTGGGGGGGATGGGGGCCTCGCGCGCGACCATCACCTCGGTCGACTTGATGATCGCCATGGCGTCGTCCCCGCGCCGCAGCTTGAGCTCGCGGATCGCGTCGCCGGTGATGACCGCCGTCAGCGTCTGGTCGCCGATTCTGAGACGGACCTGACCGAGCAGGCCGTCAATCCGGACTTCCTCGACGAACCCTCGCAGGCGATTGCGTCCGCTCAGCGCGATGATCAGTCCGCTGGTCGCCGGCGTCCGATCCGACTTCCCGCGCGGCTTGTTCGAGTCTGCGCGAGCCAGCAGCCTCTCGACCTCGGTTTCCGAGATCCGGTGGTGACCACCAGCCGTCTGCGTCGTCCTGACGCCGCCGTGATAGATCCACTGTTTGAGAGTCGAATAGCCCACGCCAAGCTGCGTGGCTGCCGCACGAACTGTCAACAATTTCATCTCTGGTTCCTCAGTATCCTTGCCTCGATCACAACGACACGAGCCGGCACGAGTGCGTCTTAATGATCAGCCAGACCGGGTCGCCAACCCCGAGGCGGAGCGATTCGCACGCACCTGGCGTGACGTGCACGAGGAAACGTTCCCCAGCCTCGACTCCCGCAATCACGGTCGCGCCCTCCCGCTTGAGAGAGACGAGACGCCCCGGCAGCACGTTTCTGGCGCTGAGGCCTCGCGGCTCGGATGTGGCGAGCAGAATGTCGCCGGCCCGAATCGCCACGCGCACCGGACTTTCGACCGCGCCGCGCGACAACGGCACCTCCATTTCGGTGCCGCTGCCGTCGAGCCGGCATTGCATCGTGCCCGCGTCGGCGCGGCGAACGGTCACGGTGCCGTCAAAGAAGTTGTCAAAGCCGGCCAGTTGCGCGAGCGTCTCATGCGCCGGCGATTCCATCACGTCGTGGGGCGTCCCGTCCGACGTGATCTTCCCGCCGTCGAGCACGATGACCCGTTCGCCGAGCGCGAACACCTCGCGATGCGAGTGCGTCACGTAGAGAATCGGGATGCGGTGGGCCACGTTCCAGGCGCGCAGGTCGTCCATGATGCGCGAACGCGTGGCGTGATCGAGCGCCGACAGCGGCTCGTCCAGCAGTAGGAACGCCGGGTCGGTGACGAGCGATCGGGCGAGCGCCACACGCTGCCGCTCGCCGCCGGAAATGGCGTCCGGCAGGCGCGACAGTAGATGCGTGATGTGCAGCGACTCCGCGATGGCCTTGACGCGCTGGCGTCGGAGCTCCGGCGACATGGCGGCCAGTCCGTAACCGATGTTGTCCTCAGCCGACAGGTGAGGGAAGAGCGCCAGCTGTTGAAAGACGTAGCCGATGTGCCGTTGCTGGACCGGAACGCTTCGCGATCGGACCGAATCGAACAGCACCTCGGCGCCGATCGTGATGCAGCCGGAGTCGGGCTTGACGAGCCCGGCCAGGCAGCGCAGCAACGTCGTCTTCCCCGATCCGGAGGCGCCGAACACCATCGTGATTCCGGGCATCGCCGACATGTCGATGTCGAGCGAGAAGTGCTCGGAAAGCCGCTTGTGAACGGACGCGGTCAGGCTCATAGCGGAGAGACCGACCACGACTTTCGGCGCAAGGCATACACGCCGGCGAGCACGGCAAAGGAGAACGCCAGCAGCAGGAGCGCCGTCTGATTGGCCGCGGCCTGGTCGAAGGCCTGCACGCTGTCGTAGATGGAGATGGACACCGTGCGCGTGATGCCGGGGAGGTTGCCACCGACCATGAGGACGACGCCGAACTCGCCGAGCGTGTGAGCGAAGCTCAACACGGCGCCGGCCAGCACACCTTCGAACGACAGGGGGAGTAGCACGCGGACGAATGTGCGCCAGCGCGACGACCCGAGCGTGGACGAGGCTTCGAGCAGCGTGCCGTCAACCTGCGCGAACGAGGCGGCGATTGGCTGCACGGCAAACGGAAGGCTATAGAGAATCGAGGCCAGGACGAGAGCCTCGAACGTGAACGCGAGGCCGTGTCCCGTCCAGGCAGTCCAGGCGCGGCCGAGCGGGCTTCGCGACCCGATTGCGACGAGCACGTAGAAACCGAGCACGGTCGGGGGAAGCACGAGCGGGAGCGCGACCACCGCTTCGACGAGGAACTTCCAGCGCCAGGCAGAGAACGTCAGCCAGTACGCAATCGGCAGCCCGATGAGCAGGAGAATTGTGGCGACGATTGTCGCCAGTTTGACGCTCAGCCAGATGGCCAGCCAGTCCATGAATCTACGGGTTCGAAGGTATGGTGAAGCCGAAGTCCTGCATCATGCGGCTGATCTCTGGCTGTTTGAGAAACGACAGGAACTGACGGGCGACATCTTTGTGCCGAGACGCGGATGTGATGACGGCGGACTGCTCGATCGGCGGGTGCGATCCGGCCGGAACTTCAGAGTACGACCCATTGGCTCGCAAGGCCGGGCCGAGTGCCAGCGACAACGCGATGATGCCCGCCTCTGAGTTGCCCGACTGAATGAACTGCGCGGCCTGCGAGACACTCTCACCGAAGACGAATTTGGGCCTGACCGCCTCGTAGAGCTTCTCCCGCTGCAGCGCGGCGACGGCTGCGCGGCCGTACGGTGCGTGCTCCGGGTTGGCGATCGCCACTCGCTTGACGCGTGGATCGACAAGCACGGACAGGCCGCGTCGGACGTCAATCCCCGAGTCGTTCCGTGTCCACAACACGATCCGGCCGACGGCGTAGCGGTACAGACTCCCGCGTTCCGCCAGCCCTGAGGCTTCGAGCCGGACGGCGTAGTCGTGATCGGCCGAAAAAAACAGGTCGAACGGTGCGCCGTGCTGAATTTGGGAAAAGAAGTTGCCAGACGAGCCGAACGTGAGGCCGACCTTCTTGCCGGTTTCGCGCTCGAACCGCTCTGCCACTACTGGAAACACCGCCTGCAAGTCCGAGGCGGCCGCAATCGACAGATCCTGCGCCGCCGCCGTCGTGGAAAGCAGGCCCAGCCCCACGACCATCGAAAGCCGAACGAAGGTCCGCCGAAACAGCATGAGTTGAATCATAGCCGCTGCCGAACACGATTACAAACGATTCAAGCCGATTTGATTGCCATATCAAAACGATATTAGGATCCGTGCGAATCGGAAGGGCCGCCCCAGTCCCATGTACCTGATCCGTCTCGCTCTCCTCGCCGCGTGCGGCCTCGCCGCAAGCGCGTCCTCGCTGTTTGCCCAGGTCGCCGCGGGCGAAATCACCGGCGTGGTGAGAGATCAGGGCAGAGCGATGGTACCTGGCGCGACCGTGACCGTGACCAATGTCGCCACCAATTTGCAGCGCATCGTCGCGTCAACGCACGAAGGGGTCTATACGGCGCCTGGCCTGCTGCCTGGCGAGTACCGCATCGATGTTGAGCTCACAGGGTTCAAACCCGTGCGCCGAAGCGGCATTCGTCTGTCCACAGGCGAGAAAGCGCGGATCGACTTCGACCTCGCTCTTGGCGAGCTGCGCGAGCAGGTGACGGTGACCGCAGACGCCTCGGTGCTTCGCGCGGCCACGGGGAGTCTCGGGAGCGTCGTTGAGCACGAGCAGGTGGTCCAGTTGCCCCTCAACGGCCGCACCTTCATCATCCTCGCGTCGCTCGCGCCCGGCGTGGCCCTGCCACCCAACAATCTGCTGCCACGCATCAACGGCGGGCGCCCCCGAACGAACGAGTATCTCTACGACGGCATTTCCGTGCTCCAACCGGAACCGGGGCAGGTGGCGTACTACCCGATCATCGACGCCATTCAAGAGTTCAAGATCGAAAGCAACAGTCCGCCCGCCGAGTTCGGCCGTTTCAACGGCGGTGTCGTGAACCTGACGACGAAAGCCGGCGGGAACATTTTCCACGGCACAGGCTTCGAGTTCTTCCGCAATGAGGCCCTCAACGCGAGAAACTACTTTCAGTTGAGCGCGCCCGTAAAGCCGGAATATCGGCGTAATCAGTTCGGGGGAACGCTGGGCGGACCGCTGCTGAAGGATCGCACGTTCTTTTTCCTGGACTACCAGGGCCAGCGTCAATCAATTGCTCAAACCAAAACGTCGACCGTGCCGACCTCGCTCCAGCGGCAGGGAATCTTCTCGCAGGCGATCGGCGCGAGTGTGCCGGTCATTTACGATCCGTCC
>Ga0111538_10005592_pt1 | contig 17149 bp, 10 predicted proteins | sample SoiMethybrSBSTD1_FD_79669 | JGI IMG/M metagenome (GOLD analysis project Ga0111538, IMG submission 79669) | Bulk soil microbial communities from a Populus tree surrounding site in Tennessee, USA - Soil MetaG P. TD hybrid SBSTD1 (version 2)... | ecosystem: Environmental > Terrestrial > Soil >...
CGTCCTTGGCGTGCTCGCTCTTGGGGAAGCGTTCCGCGACCACCTCGTGGTACGTCGCGGCGTCCGAGAAGAGCCCCATCCCCTGAAACTGAGTCGCGGCGGTCCACGCGCCGAGCGCCGCCTCCGGCGCGTCGCGATGCTCGGTGATGAGTAGATCGGCGGCCGTCTTCATGGTGGCGATGTCGCCAGCTTTCTGCGACTCGATCTCGGCGTTCACGCACGCCTGGCCGGCGCGGGCGTCGCGCGGAAATTCCTTGGCGGCGCGCAAATACGCAGCGGCCGCCTCGGCGTGATTGCCCGCGGCCGCCTTTTGCTCACCTTGTTTGAATACTGACTGCACGATGAGCGTATCGAGCCGCTTTTGCTTGTCGGCGCCCTGGAATGAAGGGGCCGTCTTCAGGCGCCGCGCCCAGACCTCGATGTTGTTGTAGTCCTTGGACTGATTGAACGAGTCGAGCACCAGCTCGCCGGCGCCGGCGGCAAACTTCGAGTTCGGATACTTCTCGAGCAAGAGCCCCCACTGGCGCACCGCGGCGTCGTACACCTGGTGGTCGTAGTAGAGTTTGCCCTGGCGAAAGAGCAGCTCGGGAATGTCGGGGTCGTTCGGATAGAGCTGGATGTAGAGCTCCATCGCCTCGGTGAACTTCTTGTCGACCTCGGTCTCGCCTTTGGTCTTGTTCTTTTCGAACTCCGCGTAGCGCATGCGCTCGAGCGCGGAGATGGCGTTGTAGAGCGCGTCGTGCGTGAGCGCCCCTTTGGGATTGCGGCGTGCCGTCGCGAGGTAGTGCGTGGCAGCGTCGCTCGGCTTGTTGAGATGGTAGAAATAGATCTCGCCGAGATTGAACTCGATCTCGTACGCCGACGGAGAGCCGCTGAATTTGCCGAGGTACACTTCGTAGAGCGCGGCGGCCCCTTCGAACTCCGCCTTGCTCGTCTTGTCGCGCTGCGCCTTACCGTGCAGGTTCGTGGAGTCCTCGCGCAGCTGCTTTTCGATGCGAGCCTGCGCCGTCTTCACGACTTCGGGGTTCGGCTGCGCGCGGGCCCAGGTGCCGCCCTCCTGTCCCGGCTCGGGCAATGTGAAGGTCTTGAGGAGACGCTCGTAGGTCGTCTTGAGCTTGTTCCAATCCTCGATGGTCGCGTAGCCCTGCGCGATGGCAAGTCCGTAGTCCGGCGCCTCGGGGCCCACCGGGTCGAGCTTCAACATGAGCTCGTAGGCTTCGATCCCGCGCTCGTAATGCGCTTGCTCGTAGAAGGCCGCGGCCAGCGCCTTCACGATCTTACCGGCGAACTTGTCGCCCCCCGCCTTGACGAGGAAGTTGTAGACGTCGTCGGCGTTGTTCTTCTCGTCTTCGGTGAAGACTTCGACCAGGTACTTCAGGGCTTCGGCCTGGAGCTCGTCGAGCTGCTTGCGCTTGGCGGCGGAGACGTTCTCGGCGTCGGTGACCTGGAAGACCTGCAGAAAACGCCGCGCTGCTTCGTCGCTCCGACCGAGGCGCCACATGCACCACGCGCTCTTGAAAAGAGCGAGGCCGTAGAGATCCGATTGTTGGTATTGAAGGACCTTCTCGTATTCGACGAGCGCGCCGGCGTAGTCGTACTTGCCGTTGAACATCGCTTCGGCGCGCGCCATGTGCGCGTCGGGCACGAAGCGGCTGCGCGGGAACTCGGCGAGAATGCGGTTCCACCGATCGAGCGCTTCGTCCTCTTTACCTTGCTCGGTCGCCAAGAAACCGTCGACGTAGAGCGCAAGGTCGTACTGCTCGAAGCCCTTGTAGTCTTTGAGCACGCGCGCGAAAAGCACGCGGGCGCGATCGAAATTGGGGTCAGGAACCGCGCCGCGCTGATCGACGGGCCGCTTTTCCCACGCTTGAAAGCGCAGGACGAACTGCTCGCGCTCGGTCTCCCAATAGAGCTCACCGAGGCGCATCAGCGCTTCCGGCATTTCGCGGGCGCTCGGCGACTCTTCCTTGACGAAAGTCTCCAAGAGGCCGACCGCCTCCTGCCGCAGCTCTTTCTGCCCCGCGATGTCGCGCTCGATGCGGCGCGCGATCTGCGCTTCGAGCGCCTTGCGCAGATGCTCGGGGATGCGCGGCCCCAGCTTCTTGCCCGCGCTCTTCGCTTCCTGCTTGGAGCCCGCGGGCCGAGCTGCGGCGCGACCCACCGCACCCCCCGCCACGGTGCGCTCGGCGGCCGGTTTCACGCTCGATTTCTCGGACGCCATCGCTGGAGTGTCGGCGGAAGAAGGCTGTGCCGGGGGCGCGGCCTTCTTGTCCGCGCTCCACGCTCGCTGTCCCGCGCTCGCCACGAGCAGGGCAGTGAGCGCCGAAGAGACGAAATGCGTGGCGCGCCTCTTCCGCATCGCGCTCAGTTGATCCCCTCTCCGCCGACGTACTCGTCGGGCCAGTCATCGCCTTCGAAGGGCCAATACTCCTCGCTGTCCTTCAGGTAGCGCGGCGCTTCGAGCGAATCGAGGGCGGCCTGCGGAAGCACGCCGGCCGACAATGCCTCCACTTCCACCTCGAGCGCGCGTTTACGTCCGAGCACCGATTCGATGCGGCCGAGCCGGGCGCGGCGGAGCAAGCGCGAAAGACGCTGATCCAGTCGATGGACGGCGTCCTTGGCCAGCGCGGTGCGGACTTCGAGGAGCTTGACGCGCGCGGCGTCTGCGGCGGCGTAGAATTCGGTCGCCGACGCGCGATCGGTCTGCAAAAGGCCCGGCAAGTCGGCGCCCTTCGGCAAGTTGGCGGCCCCCGGCGCGGGACCCGCGCCGCGCGCGGAACCGAGCCAAGCTTCGATCTGCTGCAGCTGGGTACGCATGGCGGCGATGTCACTCGCGGGGGCGTGCGCGCGCTCGAGCGCCTCGAGCTGACGCCGCACGCCGTCTGCCTCGGCGCGAGCGCGCGCCGGCGAATTGCTCGGCCCTTCACCGAGTCCCTCGGAGTTCGGCCGGACACCGCCTGTCGTGGCCAGAGCGCGCATCAGGTCGTCGAGCTGCCCCATCGATCCGCGCAGCCCGGACATTTCTTGCTCGAGCTGCGCGAGGCGCTTGCTCACCACGCCATAGCCGGCGTCGATGCGCACCAGCGCGGCAATGGCGCGCGCAGCATCGGGGGTCACGCCGCTCGGCTCGGCGGCCGCGTCGCTGCCCACGCGCGATGCGTCGAGCAGGCGCATGAGGCTTCGCTCGTCGCTCGCCAAACGCCGCGCCGCATCGCGCACCGGCTCATATTGCACGATGAAGCCTTTGAGCTGCGCGTCCGCCTCCTCGAATCGGCAGCGCGCCAAATCGAGATAAGCGCTCAAGATCCACGCCTCGTCTTCGTAACGATGGTGCACGCCGAGCGCCTTCAGCTCGTCGAGCAATTCGCGCGAAGCTTCGTAGTCCTTTTTCTCGTAGCGACCGGTGGCAGACTCGTAGAGCGCCTCGGCGAGCCGCTCCGAATCCTGCGGCACCAGATAGTAGTAGTAGCGCGCGTCGTCGAAGCGGTACTGCTCGTGCGCGACGCGACCGAGCGCAAGCCGCGCCAGATCGCGCACTGCGAAGAACTTCTCGTCGGCAAAGAACGGCGCGGTCCTGTCGGATCGCCCGGGGTCGGCCACTTTGCAAAAGAGGTTCTCCCCCTCTTTCAGCCGCCCCCGCTCGACCTCGATGAGCCCCGACAAGTAGACGGACTGCGCCCAGAAGCGCGACTCGACGCCCACGTCCGCGAAGAACTTGAACGCGCCGTCCGGATCTCCCGCCAGCTGTTTCGCGCGCCCGTTCAAATACGCAATTTCCCCTCGCGTCTCGGGGGGTTGCCCCGCGGCCGGCACCGCCCGAAGATCCTCGAGAATCGGAGCAATGTTCTCCGTATCGATCGCAATCTCCGCGAGCCTTCTCACCGCGCGCCGCGCGTACGTATCGCTCGGCGAAAGCGGCAAGAGCCGCTTCAAATATCCACGCGCCGGCTCATGCGCCCCCGCCGACGCCAACGCATCCCCCAGCGCATACGTCGCGGCATGCCCCTCGTCGCTATCCGCATAGTCGGCAAACCGCGGACTCTCCACGAGCCTAACCAAGCTCGCGATCACCTCATCCCGCCTCCCCGCGCCGGACAGCTCCTGCACCTCGAGCAACCGCTCCCGAATGATCGTCGGCGACAATGCACTCGAAGCCTCGAGCCTCCGCTCGGCCAAAGCCTTGTTGTAAGCAGCCATCACGGCGGAGCGCGTGTCGGTCGAGGTCCCGCGGGCTTCCTGCGCCTTCTCGCCCTCGGCTCCCCCCGTCCCGGCGGCCGCTGCGCTCGTACTCGCTCCCGGCCCGGCTTTTCCCGCCGCTGCACTGCCCGCCGCCGCACTGCCTGCCGCCGCACCGCGCGTCCCTCCGGTCTGCACCGCCGCAGGCACGACTCTCCCCGCTTTTCCCCCCGCGCTCTGCACGCCTTGCGGCGCCGCACTCCCCGCCACCGTGACCGCCGCGACGCTCACCGCCGCCAACGCGCACGCAAACCTCCGCCTCCGCGCCCCCGATCTCTCCCGCCGCGCCACGGCTTACTTCCTCACCTTCGCGCGAACCCGTACCCGTAGGTCGTAACTCCCTTTCTGGCTCGACGGGAAATCCGCCCCCATGTCGGAATCGTCGTCGATGCGAATGCTCGTCTCGAGCCTCTGGTTCTCGGGGACGTCGAGCGTCACGCGCGATTGCTGCCCGGTGCGGAACGTCTCGCCGCGGTCGTCGCGCCGTTCCACCTCGACGCCGAGCACGTGACGTCCGGGGGCGACGGCATGGTCGTACACGGTGATTTCATCGTCGGCAAAGAAACCAGGTGGGGCAGTGTAAACGATGCCGTCGTCGAGGCTGATCGCCAGTTTCCCGATCTTGCCGTGATCGCCGCGCGTTTCGACGCGCAAGACGATGCGGCTCTTGAAAAGCACATCGCCGATGGTCGCCACCCGCGCCCTGAGCGCGGCGATGTCCCCCATGATTTTGTCGAGATCCACCGGCGTCGACACCGGGCCGCCGTCGGGAAACTCCTCGGGACGCGGATTCAGCGGCGAGCTTCGTACGCCGCCGTCTCCCGTCAGATTCGATCGCTGCACGCTCGGCGGCTCGACGGCGGCTTCACCCCCCGCGCTCGATGCCGGAGCGGCCCCACCGCTCGAAGGACTATAAGGATCGTCCTCGGGTTTCGACTTGTCGTCGCTCGGTTCCGGGCGACTGTCCTTGGTCGTGCTGGTCGCAGTGGGGGCCGGTTTCGGCTTCGGTTTGCTCACCGGGCGCGCTCCGCGCCCTTGACCGAGTACCAGCGTGGTCAGAGCGAGGCATGAAGCGACGAGCAGCGAGGAGACGATGGAGCGCCGCATCGATCGCTCATGCTACACCCAACGCGCCGGCCAATGCGCGCCCGAACGGCGACGGCGCGAGCGGGTGAAGGTAGGCCGAAGTGAGCGGCGGTCACACCGCTGCTGGCACCGGGATCGGATCGCGGCGATAGCTGCGCATCTTCTCGTCGAGCTCGCGGAACTTGCCCGATACCCGGCCGAGGCGCTCGTCCCACTCCTGGTTGATCGGCTGGTTTTGCACCTGCAGGTGGAACTTGGTCATCGTCATGATGAGGAAGATCGGCTTGATGAAAGCCGCGCGTACGTTGCTCGCCAAGAGGGCCGCGAACACCACCACGAACCAAAAGCCGACCCCAACCATCGCCCGCGGCATGAACCAGGAGATGACGAAGGCCGGCGCGAGCATCACCACCCAGACGAAGAACGTGAGCACCTTGTCGAGGATCACCGCATAGACGCCGGTCTTCAGAATCTCTTTGCTGTTCTGCGCGTAGTAAATGAGCCCGTCCTTGGCGCTGGCCCAAGGATTCGTCTCTTGTCGCGCGAGCCCATAGGAGAAGATCGTTTCGTCGATGTAGGTCGTCGCGGCGTAGATCACCGAATTGGCAAAGCTCACCACCGAGGACAGCCCCGGTATGGGCAAGAGGCTCGCCACGAAGTCGAGCGTTCGGTTGAACGCGCGAACGACACCGCTGACCAGACGATCCACCACGAAAAGCACGCTCGCTTCGCCGAAGCGGCTTTTCACGATCCGTTTGCCGTACGCGAACATACCTTCATTACCATTGCCGATCTGACCCGAGGTGATGAGCTCGGTGAGGACCGCGATGTGCCCGCACTTCAGCAAATAGAGGAAGTAGCGAACGACGATCGTCCACACGTATCCGTAGATCATGCACAGAAAGAAGAACCAACCGAACCCCACGCCGGGGTGAACCTTGGCAGCGAGCAATCCCCACCCGCCGAACGCAAGAATGCCCCACACAAGCGTTACGATCGAGATGCAGAGCAGCACACCAAAACGAACCAGCGCGTAGGGCATCGTACGCATCATGAGGCCGACGGCCGTGGCGAATCCCGCCTCTCTCACGGCGAGCGGGTACGAATGCCGAACGCCCGCCGCGCGCGGACCCGCTGATGCATAAGGTTGCCCCGGCGGAGCGTACGCCTGCTGAGCGTGAGGAGCGTACGCTTGCTGAGCGTGAGGAGCGTACGCTTGCTGAGCGTGAGGAGCGTACGCTTGCTGAGCGTAGCCCTGTGGGGCGCTGGGCGCGTGAGCTGCGGCCACCGCGGCTGCGGGCATCTGTTGGATCGGTTGTCCCGTTTCCGGGCAAAAGGCGCTCTGGTTCGGGTGCTGCTTTCCACAGTGCGGGCAAAAAACCAGGTTCATGGAGTTGTCCTAGCGGAGGGTTTCGGCGTGGAGCATTACGTTGGACTCGTTATCCTCGTCCCCCTTGGCGATCGTGATCTGCACGCTCAGCTTGGCCTGAGCCTTGTCCGCAAAGGAGAGGGCATGCCCGCCCTCCTGTGAGAGCTCCTGCTCGAGCTTGAACCCTTTGAGCTCGTTCTTGTAATACGCCGCGACCTTCTCGGGTGGGGCGGCAACGCTGAAGCCCAACCCAAACTGCGGAGCACCCGTGCGGTCGGCGTGGCTCACGTTCAGTTTGGCCCCCGGATAAATCGGGATCTGCTTGGGGAAATCGTCGGGCACGCTCGCGCCCTCGCCCAGTGCCGTCACTTGCTTGCCCTTCTTGAAAGTGCCGGAAACCGATTTGCCGCTGAGGTCGATTTTTGCCTCGCCCCCAGAGTTAGCTTCGATCGACTTTTCGACGGCCTTCTCGATCACCTTCTTTTGGATCTTTTCGGCGATCGTATCGCAGCCGATCGTGCCGAGGGCGAGGGGAGCGGTGAACAAGCAGGTAACGAGCATTCGGGAGATGCGCATGGCTCCTCCGTGTCGGGCGGTGCGTGAAAGGGGACCACAGCGTGTTTGGACGCGGCCTTGCGCAAACGATTCATCGGTACGCATCTTTTTCTACAAGAACCACCGTTGGCCCGCGCGCGTCATGTTCGGCGTCGGATGAGAGAGGCGAGCCTCTCAGCGTAACGCGTTCGCGTACCACGCCGCCACAACCTCGCTCAAGCGCGCGAAATCAACAACCGCGTTAAGGCGCCCGTTGGTCCGGTCGTTTTCCGAGCCTGCGCATCCGAATCCGCCGCCCACGTCCCCGCCTCTCGTTGAAAAGACACACCGTATACGGTAATGGAGACGCGTTCTTCCCCTCCGCCCACAAGAAGACGCATCACCTCTATGCCCCGCGCCAGCTCTCGTTCCCGCTCCGGCGACGCATCCGCCAAACCGACCGGACGGGGCGTGCGGCGCCCCACGGTCGCCGGTCTAGGTGACGAAGTCGGCGCCGCGCAGCTCGGACGGCGCGTGGCCGAGGCCCTACGCCAATTGCGGAAAGAGCGTCATCTCTCCCTCGATCAATTGGCCGCGGCGAGCGGCGTCAGTCGCGCAGCGCTTTCGCAAATCGAAAGCGCGCGCACCAACCCGACGCTCACCGTTCTCTGGAAAGTCGCGGTCGGATTGGGGGTCCCTTTCCAGAGTCTCCTCGGCCCGGACGACGGAGGAAGCAGTCGCGTCCTACGAGGGTCTGACGTGGTCCCTTTGCGCAGCGCCGACGGACGCATGGAAAGCAGGCTCGTTTCGCCGGCGGGCGCCGACCGCGTGGAAATCTACGAGCTCCGCTTCCAACCCAAGGGCGCGCTACGCAGCGAGCCGCACGCCCCTCATTCGACGGAGATCGTGCTCGTGCTCACCGGCGTGCTGCGCATCACCGTCGAGAACGAGGTGCACGAGCTTCGCGCCGGCGACTCGCTCTTGTTCCAGGCCGACGTGCGCCACACGTATGAGAACCCGACGCTGCGCGAGAGCCGCTGCATCGACGTCATCTCCTACGCGAATTGAGACGTGCGCCGCAACGAGCGGCGCACCTTCATCGGTGTTCGCGCGGCACGCTCACTTCTGCCATGGCTGGTAGATCTGATCGAACATTGCGCCGTCGGCGAAGTGCTTGGCGTGCGCCTTCTGCCATCCGCCGAAGACGTCGTCGATGGTAAAGAGCTCGACTTTGGGGAAGCTCGCCTCGAAACGCTTGGCCACTTCCGCGAGCCGCGGGCGATAGTAATGTTTTGCCGCGATCTCTTGGCCCTCCGGTGAATACAAGAATTGGAGGTACGCCTGCGCGACGTCCTTGGTCCCGTGCTTGCTCGCGAACTTGTCCACGACGACGACCGGCGGCTCGGCGAGGATGCTGAGCGACGGCACCACCAGCTCCACTTGTCCTTTGCCGATCTCGTTCGCGGCCATGATCGCTTCGTTCTCCCACCCCACGAGCACATCACCGATGCCACGCTGCAGGAACGTGGTCGTCGAGCCGCGCGCACCTGTGTCGAGCACCGGCACGGCCTTGAAGATCTTGGCCACGAATTCACGCGCTTTCTCCTCGTTGCCGCCGTTTCGTTTGAGCGCGGCACCCCAGGCGGCGAGATAATTCCAACGCCCGCCGCCGGACGTCTTGGGGTTCGGTGCGACGATGATGACGCCGGGCTTGACGAGGTCTTCCCAGTCGCGAATTCCTTTGGGGTTCCCCTTGCGAACGAGAAACACGATCGTCGAGGTGTACGGCGAGCTGTTGTTCGGGAGGCGCTTCTGCCAATCCTCGGGCAAGAGCTTGCCCTTTTGCGCGAGCGCATCGACGTCGTAAGCGAGAGCCAGCGTGGCGACGTCCGCTTCGAGCCCATCGATGATCGACCGCGCTTGCTTGCCCGATCCACCGTGCGATTGCTTGATCGAGACGGCCTTTCCCGTCTTGCCTTGCCAATATCGCGCGAACGCGGCGTTGACGTCTTGATAGAGCTCGCGGGTCGGATCGTAAGAGACGTTGAGCAGCGAGATGTCGCCGAACGCCGCGGCCGGCACGAGGAGTGCGAGCGCGACGACGAGCGAGCGTACGGCGAGAAGTTTCATGTTCGATTTCCTTCCGTGTTTCGTGAGCAATGTCGTGTGAAGTGACGGCGCCATGTCCCCGTCAGTAAGCGGCCTGAAAACGGGTCAGCACGATGATCTCGTGCGGCCTGTCGCCGCCCCCTCGCGCGCCCCCTTCGAAGTTGGTGCGCTCGTAGTCCGCCATCAGCTTGAAGCTGCGCGCCAGGTGCCAATTGAGCCCGAAGCCCCACGCGCGCGCCGATCGCGCCGATCGCGCGGGATCGGCGTATTGTCGTTCGAACGCGACGTCGTCGATGAGAAGCTCGCCGTAACGAGCGACGACTTCGACGGCGCCGATGGTTCCCTTCTTGGGATCGAGCTGGTTCTTGGGCGTGACGGTGGTGTACGACGCGTCCTCGCCCGTAACGAAAAAGGATCCCACGACCTGCCATGCTCGATGCGCGACGCGCGCGTGTCCCGTGGGGCCGGCGACGATTTGAGACGACACCACGTATTCGCCGAAGAGACCGAGGGGGCCGTAGTAATAGAAACCCTGGGGCGCGAGACGGCGGTGCGTGCCGGTGCCCGTCACGCCGTCCGCATATTGGAAGAAGGTCGCTTGCCCCGATGTGCGATACCCCGGCAGCGGGCCGGTGTGGGTTCCGCGCGTCGCCGCGATCCCGAGGCCGAGCCCGCGGAGCGGCTCGATGTCCGTCGGACGAAAGGGGCGGACCACGAGGCGGCCGTCCAAGTCCTTCTTGTCGTTGTTGTCGACATCGCCGCTGACGGCGTCGCCGACGCCGTTGAAGAGCCCCGCCGCATAGGCGAGCGTGCCGTCGAAGAGATCGCCGTGGAGCTGGATGCCCACGTCGCGATCGGGGACGAGCTGCGTCGGCAACCCGCGTTCGACGAACGGAAGATCTCCATCCGACGCGAGGCGCTCGAGCCCCACCGGCGCTTTGAACTTGCCGCCCCGAAACTGTACTTCCTTGATGAGCCGCACGTTGCCGTAAGCGTCTTGCACGTTGGGGGTGCCCGCGAGCTCGGGCATGATGCGCCAGTCGAAGAATTCGAAGATCGTCCCTTCGAGCGTGGGGCGCACGCGCCGGAGGAGGAACGTATTGACGCCATCGCTGATGTAGAAGCGACCGTCGGTTTGGAGCAGCGGTCGCAAGCGAAATTGGAATTTGCCGTCGGCTGACCGGATGCCGGCGCCTTCATTGCTGTACGCAAACGCGACGCTGGGGGGACTCTTTCGCTCTTCTTCCTTGCGTGCGGCCTGCACCTCCTGCTCCACCTCCCAGCGGCGCTCGATGATTCGGACCTTCTGATCGAGCTCGTCGACGCGCGGGTCGGCAGCGGGCGGCGCTGGAGCGCCGGCACCGGCCTGCGTTGCGGGCGCGCTAGGGTCCGCCGGCTGCTGAGCAGAGGCGGTTTGAGCAGACACGGTCCTGGGAGCGTGCAGGGAAGCGAGGAGAGCGATGACCGAAAGAGGGCGGAGGTTCTTCATGGTGAGGTGGAGTAAAGGGCGGAACGTGCGTGTCGTCATGCGCTTTGCGAAGCGGAAGCGCGTCGACAGAGCGTCTAGGTGTCTACTTTGAAAGACGACAGTCTCATATAATGTCGATGGTGTCCACGCAAGCGCGCCGCGCAACAATTCTCCGCCGCGCAGTGCTCTAGCGCGGCGCTAGTCTACTATGTCATCACAATGTCTTTATTGGGAGACAGCGGCGCGGCTGCGGTCATCCCCGATGCACAGCTTCCATCTCCCGCCACTACCGGCGTTCGTGTGTGAAGACGCCGCTTCGCGAGCGCTCCTCGACGACATCGGCGAAATTGCGCCGAGCCCCGCGCCCGTGCCTCATCACGGGAGAGACGGGAACCGGCAAAGAGATCGTGGCGCGGCATGTCCACGCCAAGAGAGGCCGAAGCGCCGGCCCATTCGTCGCCGTCAATTGCAGCGCTCTCCCCGAGTCGCTCGTCGAAAGCGAGCTTTTCGGGCACGAGCGTGGCGCATTCACGGGCGCGTCCTTGCCGCGCCGTCGCTCGCCGCGATATCTTTACGGTATTCCGCCGCGAAGGACGATTGCATGCTCAGCCGAAATGTCGTCTTGCCGAGCGGAACGATCTTGTGCGACCGCTACCGCGTCGAGCAGAAGCTCGGCGAAGGGGGCATGGGCATCGTTTACGAGGTGACGCATGTCAACACCGGGCGCCGCATGGCGCTCAAGACGTTGCGCGAGATCGACAATTCCAACCCCGAGCTCATAACTCGTTTTCTCAATGAATCGCGGCTGACCGCCGCCATCAAGAGCGAGCACATCGTCAAGGTCACCGACGCCGACACCGACGCCGAGCACGGCATCCCGTTCTTCGTGATGGAGCTTCTGGAGGGCGAGAGCCTCGGCGCGCTGCTCAAGAGCGGTCGGCGCTTCACCGCCAAAGAAGTCATTCTGCTCCTCCGGCAGGCGAGTCTCGCCCTCGATCGGACGCACGCCATCGACATCGTGCACCGCGATCTGAAGCCGGAGAACCTCTTTCTCACCACCCGCGACGATGGGAGCGACTGTCTCAAAGTCCTCGACTTCGGGATCGCCAAGGTCATCGATCCCGGCACGTACGCGAACGTTACGCGCAATGTCGGAACGCTCCTCTACATGTCGCCCGAACAGTTCGAGGGGGACCCCCACATCGACCACCGGAGCGACCTCTACGCACTCGCGCTCGTGGCTTTTACCCTTCTCGTGGGTCACGCCTACTGGGAGCCGGAAGCGAAAGCGCTCGGGGCGCTCGTTCGGAGCATCAGTCAAGGGGCGCCGGAGCCTGCGAGTCAGCGGGCGCGACGGTGTTGGAACGTCGCGCTTCCTTTATCGTTCGACGCTTGGTTTGCCAAGGCCGCCGCCAAGGATGCCGCGGGCCGATTCGATAGCGCCTTCGAGCTCGTCGAGGAGCTCGCGTCGGCGCTCGGCATCGCGGCCGACCGTTCTGCGCTCCCTATGGTTCGGAGCGTCGCGCATCCATCCGATCCGGCCGCACCTCATCGCACGCAGTTACGGCCGATACCGAGGTGGGCGCTGAGCGTGATTGCCGCGGTCGTGTTGGGGATCGGTGGGATCACTCTCGTCCTTTCGCAGCGCGATCAGGCGCCATCGGAGATTCGGCCGTTGGCCGAGATTTCGAACGCGGGCATACCATCGGCACCACCTGTTGCCGCGCTCGAACCGCCCGAGGTTCCTGCTGTGGCAACGAAAGTAGAGGGTCCCGTTTCGGAGCCGTCTGCCGCATCCGCCGCGGCGATGGATTCCGCGGTGTTGCCCGGTGCGCGAATGAATTCCGCTCCGTTGCGCGCCGCAGCGGCGACACCGATGACGTCGAGCCGCATCGTGGCGACTCCCGCGAGCGCGCGCGCGGCCGTCAAGAACGTCTCGACCGCGAACCCGGCTGCGCCTAACGTGAAGGGCACGGACGCGGGAGCCTCCTTCATTTGGTGATGCGATTGAAGACGGTCGTCACGTGCGGCACCCGAGCCGGTGTTCGGTTCGCCCAGCTTGCGCTCGCTGCGACTCTCGTCGTTCCAGGTCCTGCTCGCGCGGCCGATGCCGCGTGCGGTCCCGAGCAAGCGAAGAAACTGTTCAACGAAGGTCTCACGCACCTCGAGGCTGACAAGTGGGCGCAAGGGTGCGCGGCCTTTTCGGCGAGCCTCACCTGCCGTCCCCGCGCGAGCACACAGGTCCGGGTTGCGGCGTGCCTCGAGCGCGAGAACAAGCTCACCGATGCGCTCGTTGCCTATCGCAAGGCGCTCAATCTCGAGAAGAACCCGCAAACCGCGGCGCAGCTCGATGCCGAGATTCAGTCCAACGTCGAGGCTTTGGACCAGCGGATACCGCGCCTCACGTTCGTGATCGACATGCCGGTCGAGGCGCTGCGCGTTCGACTCGATGATCGCGATCTTTCCCCCGAGGAGCTCGAAGCGCCGTTGCTCGTGGACCCTGGCACGCACCGGCTCGTCGTAAACTCGGTGGGATATGAAGAGAAGCACCTCGAAGTTACGGTTGTGGAACGCGGGAGCTCCGCCGTGGATCTGAGGTTGGCGTCGGCGCGCCGACAGCCCGCGGCGGCGGTGCCCGAGCATGGAAATTCCGCCGCGCCGGAGACAGCGAACGCGTCTCCCGCTTCCGTCCCGCCCACCGATGCCGCGTCGCGCGAACGCCAGCCGGCCGCTGTGCGCAGTGGCAGCGCGGAGCGCACGGCCGGGCTGGTGATCGGTGGGGCAGGTGTGGTTTCCCTCGCCGTCGCTAGCGCATTCGCCGCTCGCACCGTCTCGCTCGTCGGGGATGCGAAGAAGTATTGCTACGGCGACGACACCTGCGACCAGCCGGGATTGGACATGCTCGGTGAAGCACGGCGGGCGCAGACCGTGGGACTCGTCATGGGGGGCTTCGGTCTCTTGGCGTTGGGAGGGGGCATCGTTTTGGTCGCCACGCATCCTTCCGCGCCGCAGGGGCACACCGGCTCGTCGCAAAGCCGGGGCGGTGTCGTTTCGCGGCTCGCGGTGATTCCGATGCCGGCGGGGATCATGGCGCGAGGTGCCTTTTGAACCGCACACCCATCGACATTCCGCTCTGCGAGGACCTCGCCCGTCGGGCCGCGGAGGGGGACGCGGGAGCACGGCGCCGCCTCGTCGAGTCCTTGTGGCCGGCTTGGGTCGGGATGGTGCGCACGAACCGCAGTATGGGGGCCCTCGCGCGCTCCGATGAGCATGTGCACAACGTCATCGGAACGTTGGTCGAGAAGCTCGGCCGCCCCGACGGACGCGCGTTGCTTAGGTATGTCGAATGGCAGAAGGCTCACGGCGATCGCACGTTCGAGGACTGGATCAAGATCGTCACCAAGAACGCCATTCGCGACTACGTACGCCGGCAGATCGGTCGACCCCCGACCTCCGATGAGGCCATCACGCCCACTGGTTTGCTCAACGAGCTCGCCGCGTCACCGCTCGTGGAATCCTTGGGCGTTCGCCCCCCCATCACCGCCGCCCAGACGGCGCGCGAGCTGCTCGAGTTTGCAAACGCGAATCTTCCAGCCGAGCAGGTCGCAGCGCTGCGACTCTGGCTGGACGGCGCCGACGACGACGAGATCGCCCGCGCCGAAAAGATTTCGCCGGGCGAAGCCAGAAAAAGACTCCGAGCGGGCGTCGCCGTTCTACGGCGCCGTTTCGCTGCTCGCGTCTCGTCAGCCGATGCATCGTCGTGAAGCGGAAGTCGCGATCGACGGCTCGGTAGCTGAACGATCGCAGCAGCAGAATCGTACAAGGACGATGTTGCTCGCCGCCTCTTGCTCCGATATTGTCTCGTTCAGAAATCAGGCCGAGTGACCGATGCTCGCGATCGTGGCGGCTATTCGCTCGAGAAATGCACTGCTCGCCGTTTCGCCGCTTCTCCTCCTTGCGTGCGTCCCCGACTACGAGCTGCACCATCGAGACGATTCGGGCGCGAAGGATGTTCGTCAAGACGGAGGCACCGGCGGCCGCGCGCCTGCCGACGTCAGCGACCGCGCTTCTTCCGGTAGCAGCGGGAGAACCGCGGACGCCTCCGACGTGCCGATCAGGTTCGATGCCCTCGACGCCGAGGGTTCGGCGGGTCTTGACGCACTCGACGCCGACGGGGCAAGTGCCGGCTTCGACGTGTCGAAAGACTCGATCGCGGATTCGATGAGCCCCGATGGCGCGACGCATCGGCTCTTCGCATCGGACAACGGCATTGCGTTCGTGAGCACCCCCGGTCTGACGAAGCTTTCGCAGGCCGTTACCGTTGTCGACAGCAAAGGGCAAGCAACGGATTGGCAAGCGACTTCCAATCAGCCTTGGTTGCATTGCACACCGTTCGAAGGTCGCGCGGGCGACACCATGGTCGTGACGGCGGACCCCGCCAACCTCCCCTTGGATACCGTCCACTACGCGACGGTGTCCGTTTGGAGCCGCGATCCGACCGTCGCCAACGACGAGAAAATACGAATCGGCTTGTGGGCTGGCGGTTCGACGCCACTATCTTCGGTGAGCGTTCCGTTGCCCTTCGTCGAAGTCGCGGTCGATCCGATTCGGCCCTTCGCCTATGCGCACAACGGGGGCACCACGCTCTCCGTTTACAACGTGTACACGGGATTCCTCGCCGGGGTCTATTCGCAACCGGGCGCAAAGCTCGCCAACATGTCCGTCAGCAGCGACGGGTCGAAGCTCTTCGTCGTGGACGCGGCGAACCACACCGTGCTTCCGATTCGGCTCGGGGTAAGTCCGCCCTTTTACGAGGTGGGGGTTCCCTGGCCGTTGGATGCCGCGGCGCCATCGGTTGCGGAGTATGGCCGCACGCGGGGCGTCGGCGCGGTCTATGGAGGCGATGGTCGCATACGCGACGCGGAAACGGGTGCAGTCTTCGCGTCGTCGTTCCGCGCGCGCGACATCATCGGCTTGAGTAAGAACGGCAAGCGCCTATGCACCCTCGATGCCGTCTCCAGCCCTTACAACCTCGACTGCTATCCGGTCGACGTCGACGATGGCGACAACGTGATCGTCGGGACCAGCCAGACCGCCGAAAGCTTCCAAGGCTTTGGACAAGACGTCGCGCTTACCGCCGATGGAACGCGGGTCTGGGTGGCCACGACGGGTACCGACACTTTCCGCGCGTACAATTGGGTCGATCGCCCAGAGCTCCACGCCACGCTCTTGGGCGCCTTCGTCCCGAACAACGTCGAGATGATCGAGGACGGGCGCATCCTGGCGGGCGCCAACGCATCGGCCGGTCCGAAGGACGTGTGGCTCTACGATTCCCTGGGAATCGAAAGGGCATCCTTCCGCGTCGGGCGCCCCTCGACGCGGCAACTTCGCGTATCGGGCGACGGCCGGCGGATCGCCGTCATCACGGGCGAAGCGACCAGTGCGCCTGCGTTGCAATTTCTGACACTGGCAACACCGGGGAGCGGCCCCGCCGACAGCGGCGCGGGTCCCGGAGCCGGCGACAGCGGGTTGCCTGATGTCGCCGTGGATGTGCCGGGCGAAGCCGGTGGCGGGTCGGGGTGCGGCAGCACGCCTCCGGTGGCTGCGGTGGGAGCGTATCAAAAGGCGAGCTGCGGCTCGCTCGACGTGACGGATGTGCTGCCCGGCGACCAAGGCATCGTCTATTTGGTCTCCATTCCGCTGCGGCGTGTCGTCGCGTGGTCAGCGGTCAGCGGCGCCTGTTCGAACCCGATCCCTCTGAAAATCAGCCCCAAGTACGTCACGTATTCGAGCGTCAATCACCGTCTTTACGTCGCATATACAGGGGGTGAAGTCACATCGATCGACCCCGATTCCCAGGCCGAAGAAACCTTTGTCGCGACAGCCGGCGAGCCGAATGGAATCGGGGCGGCGCAAGGATGGGTCCTCGTATCGAAGAACACAGGAATCGTGCAGGTCTTGGATGCGGGTGGCCGGGAAGCCGACCGTCGGGATATCCACAATGTGGGTGAATTCACATGGACCCGGGCGAACAGCAATATGTACTTCCTCGCCTACGGCTCGGTGCCGCTGTACTCATGGTCGTTCGATTGCGTGACCGGCCAAATCGGCAACCTTCTGCAGTCGTCCTACATGGGCTCGTACGTTGCTGGCCGGGCCCTGCGCGTGTCGCCAGACGGTCAAACGGTTCTGATCGGAGGCAGTGAACTTTACGACGGAACCACCTTCCAAAGGCGCACGGCGCTGCCACGAATTGCCAAGGATGCGACATGGCTTTGTAACGGAAAGCTGCTGCGTTTGCGAGCTTCGAGCACGGGAAGCGTCGTCGAGCAGCGAGGGGGCGCCGA
>Ga0111538_10005595_pt1 | contig 17144 bp, 13 predicted proteins | sample SoiMethybrSBSTD1_FD_79669 | JGI IMG/M metagenome (GOLD analysis project Ga0111538, IMG submission 79669) | Bulk soil microbial communities from a Populus tree surrounding site in Tennessee, USA - Soil MetaG P. TD hybrid SBSTD1 (version 2)... | ecosystem: Environmental > Terrestrial > Soil >...
AACACGGCCTCGAGCTCCTGGATGACCTTGCCGTTGCCGCGGACCGGGCCGTCGAGGCGCTGCAGGTTGCAGTTGATGACCCAGGTCAGGTTGTCGAGCTGGTCGCGCACCGGCAGGGTCAGCGCGCCCAGCGTCTCGGGCTCGTCGACCTCGCCGTCGCCGATGAAGCACCACACCCGGGTGCCGCTGGTGTCGTCGATGCGCCGGTTGTGGAGGTAGCGCAGGTAGCGGGCGTGGTAGATCGAGTTCAGGGGGCCGAGCCCCATCGACACCGTCGGGTACTCCCAGAACTGGGGCATCAGGCGGGGGTGGGGATAGCTGGAGAGCCCGCCGCCGACCTCCTGCCGGAACTGGTCGAGGTCGGCCTCGGTCATGCGGCCCTCGAGGAACGCCCGGGCGTAGATGCCGGGGGCGGCGTGGCCCTGGATGTAGACGGCGTCGCCGGGCTGGCCGTCGGACTTGCCCCGGAAGAAGTGGTTGAACCCGACGTCGTAGAGGGCCGCCGACGAGGCGAAGGTCGACAGGTGGCCGCCGATGCCCTCGGCGTGCTTGTTGGCCTTGACGACCATCACCGCCGCGTTCCAGCGGATGTAGGCCCGGATGCGGCGTTCGAGCTCCTCGTCGCCCGGGAACCAGGGCTCCTCCTCGGGAGGGATGGTGTTCACGTAGGGCGTCGAGACCGTGGCGGGATGGCCGATCTGCAGCTCGCGAGCCCGCTCGAGCAGTTTGGAGATGAGGTAGCGGGCGCGGGTCTTGCCATGCGTGCCGACGACGGCGTCGAGCGACTGGAGCCACTCCTCCGTCTCGGTCGGGTCTGTGTCGGGCAACTGGTGCACGAACCCGTCGATGATCATGCGCCCATGCTGGCACCGGCGGACGGGAAACGGAACGTTGCACAGCCCGGCGGAACATTTCTTCGTCTGTGTGCCACGGTCGGGGGCCGGCGCCCGCCCCGGGGCCGCGTAGGGTGACCGGCCGTGCCCCCCACCCCCACGATCGTGTTCACCGACGGCGCCTGCCTGGGCAACCCCGGCCCGGGCGGCTGGGCGTGGGCCGAGCCCGACGGCGCCTTCGCCAGCGGCGCCGCCACCCGCACGACCAACCAGCGCATGGAGATCACCGCCGCCTACGAGGCGGTGCGGGCCCACCCGGGGCCTCTCGAGGTGGTGAGCGACTCGACCTACGTCGTGAACTGCTTCCGCGATGGCTGGTGGAAGGGCTGGCTCGCCCGCGACTGGCGCAACTCGGCCAAGAAGCCCGTGGCGAACCGCGACCTGTGGGAACCCTTCGTCGAGCTCGTGCGCCAGCGGGGTGACGTGACCTTCCGCTGGGTCAAGGGCCATTCGGGCGATCGCATGAACGACCTCGTGGACACGCTGGCGGTCGAGGCGGCCCAGACGCAGTCGGGCCGCTCGGGCGCCTCGGTCTGAGCCGGCGTGGCCGACACGACCGCCCGGTAGGGTCCGCCCGTGCAGGTCGGCGTCGACACCGGGGGCACCTTCACCGACCTGGTGACCGCGAGCGGCGACGTGGTGAAGGTGCTGTCGACGCCCGCCGACCCCGGGCGGGCGATCCGCAGCGCGGTCGACGACGTCGCCACGGAGGAACCCCCCGAGCTGCTGGCCCACGGCACGACCGTGGCGACGAACGCCCTGCTCGAGCGACGCGGGGCGGTGGTGGGCCTCGTGACCACCGAGGGCCTGGGCGACGTCGTCGAGATCGCCCGTCAGGACCGCCCGTCGCTCTACGACCAGCTGGCCTCGCGGCCGGAGCCGCTGGTCGCCCGCGCCCACCGCTACGAGGTGCCCGGCCGCCTCGCCGCCGACGGATCGGAGCTGGTGCCGGTCGATGCCGCGGCCGTGCCGCCGATCGACCCCGCCGTCGAGGTGGTGGCCGTCTGCCTGCTGCACGCCGACCTCGTGGCCGACCACGAGCAGGCGGTCGCGACCGAGCTGCGGGCCCGCGGCCACGACGTGTCGTGCTCGCACGAGGTCACGCCCGAGATGCGTGAGGTCGAGCGCACCATCACCACCGTGATCAACGCCGCGCTGCGGCCCCGGTGCCGGGCGTACCTGCGCGGCATCGGCGACGTGGCCGACGAGGTGCTGGTCATGACCTCGGCCGGAGGCCTGCTGCCCGTGGACGACGCGGCCGACCTGCCGGCGGCGCTGCTGCTGTCGGGGCCCGCGGGCGGCGTGCGCGCCGGGGCCGCCGCCGCCGTGGCCAACGGCTTCCCCGACGCGATCACGTTCGACATGGGCGGCACGTCGACCGACGTGTGCCTCATCGTCGACGGGGCCCCGGCGCCCGCGGCCGAGCGCGAGGTCGGCGGGTTCACCGTGCGGTTCCCGTCGCTCGACGTGCACACCATCGGGGCCGGCGGCGGTTCGATCGCCCGCATCGACCCCGGCGGCGCGCTCGTCGTCGGCCCCGAGAGCGCGGGAGCCGACCCGGGGCCGGCCTGCTACGGCCGCGGGGGTGACCGGCCGACCGTCACCGACGCCAACCTGGTGGTCGGGCACATCCCGGCCGACGCCGCGTTCGGCGGCCTGCGCCTCGACCCCGCCGCAGCCGCGGGGGCGCTCGACCGTGCCGGGGTGACCGGAGAGGGCGTGCTGGCGGTGGTCGACGCCAACATGGAGCGGGCCCTGCGCGCCGTGTCGGTCGAGCGGGGCGTGGACCCCGGCGACCTGGCGCTCGTCGCGTTCGGCGGGGCCGGGCCGTTGCACGCCTGCGCCCTGGCCGACGCGCTGGGCATGCCGGCCGTGATCGTGCCGGCCCGCGCCGGCGTGCTGTCGGCCGTCGGGTTGCTCACCGCCCCCCGCCGGCGCGACCTCGTGCGGTCGTGGCCGACGCCGGACGACCACGCCGGCCTGGACGAGGCCCGCGACGAGCTGGCCCGGCAGGCCCGGGCGCTCGTGGCGCCGGCCACCGCCGAGTCGGGCGCCGGCCCCGGCGACCGCGCAGGCCCCTTTGGTGGCCCCGGCGACGACGACGGCGGCGACCGGTGCGACGCGGCGGGGGAGGCCGGCGCGGAGGCGCCGCAGCCCGGAGTGGAAGCGATCGCGGTGACGACCGCCCTCGACTGCCGGTATCGCGGCCAGAGCCACGAGCTGACCGTCGCCGACGTGGATGCGTTCCACGACGAGCACCGGCGCCGCAACGGCTACGGCCGGCCCGGCGACCCCGTCGAGGTGGTCGCGATCCGGGCCACGGCCACCAGGCCGCCCGCGGTCGACGGGAGGTCGATGCCCGCCCCCGAGCGCATGGCGGACGGGGACGAGGTGGTCGGCCCGGCGGTGATCGCCGAGCCCGACTGCACCGTGTGGGTGGCCGAGGGTTGGGTGGCGCGGCCCGGACGGGCGGGCGCGCTGCTGCTCGAGCGCCGCGAGGGCGCGTGATGCGGGCACGGGAGGGTGGACGTCAGGCGGCGAGGGCGAGGGCGCCCAGGCCGAGCGACGACATCGTGGCGAGCGCGGCCAGCACCGGGACCAGCAGCGTGCGGGTCTGGTGGCGCAGCGAGCGGTCGAGGTGGCCCTCGAGCTGCGTGAACCTGGCGTCGAGGTGCGCCAACCGGGCGTCGACCCCCTCGACGCAGGCGTCGATGGACCCGAACCTGGCGTCGGCCCAGCCGTGCTCGCGGGCGACGTGGGCGTCGAGCCGTGCGTCGAACCGGTCGTCGAGCCGGAGCAGGTCGTCGGTCGTGGCCACGTCGGGGCCGCCGAGGGCCGGGAGCAGGGCGATGATCGTGTCGGCCGCCGGCGCGCCGAGCACCTCCTCGATCGTTCGGTACAGGTCGTGTCGAGCGCGTTCGTCGAGCACCGGGTGCCTCCGGGGGTCGGCCGGGCCCGCCGTGGCGGCGCGCCCGGGCCGGTTGGGGAGAGGACGACGGATGGCGACACCCGGGGCGCCCGTCCTCGACGGCGTGGCCCACACCCTAGGGACGGGGTGTGACAGTTTCGGGTGGGCGCCGTGACGCTCGGTCCCGCCGCCCTGCAGGTCCTCATCTCGCGGCTGACCGGCGTCGCCGAGGAGATGGGCGCCGTGCTGCGCCGTGCCGCCTACAGCCCCAACATCAAGGAGCGGGCCGACTGCTCCGCGGCCCTGTTCACCGCGGGCGGCGAGATGCTCGTGCAGGCCGAGCACATCCCGGTGCACCTCGGGTCGATGCCGGCGAGCGTGCGGGCGGCGGTCGACGCGTTCGGCGACCGGCTCGGGCCCGGCGACCAGGTCGTGCTCAACGACCCCTTCGCGGGCGGCACCCACCTCAACGACATCACGCTCGTGGCCCCGTGCTTCGTCGACGGGAGGCTGGTGGGCTACGCGGCCAACCGTGCGCACCACGCCGATGTGGGCGGCGCGGCGCCGGGGTCGATCCCGGCCGACGCCACCGAGATCCAGCAGGAGGGCCTGCGCATCCCGCCGACCCTGCTCGACGAGGGCCTGCGACGGCTCCTGCTCGCCAACTCGCGCACGCCCGCCGAGCGCGTCGGCGACCTGGCGGCCCAGGAGGGCGCCAACGTCGTGGGCGTGGAGCGCCTGGCCGAGATGGCCGGCGCGCCGTTCGCCGAGGTCGTCGACTACGGCGAGCGGCGGATGCGCGCGGCGCTGGCCGCGCTGCCCGACGGCACCTGGCGCGCCGACGACGTGCTCGACTCGACCGGCGCCGCACCCGACCAGCAGCGGCCCGCCCGCGTCGTCGTGGCCGTCACGGTCGCCGGCGACGAGGTCGTGGTCGACTTCACCGGCAGCGACCCGCAGGCCCGCGGCAACGTGAACGCCGTCGAGGCGGTGACGGTCTCGGCCGTGGCCTACGCGCTGCGGTCGGCGGTCGACCCGACGATCCCGGCCAACGGCGGAGCGATGCGCCCCGTCGAGGTCGTGGCCCCGGCCGGCACGATCGTCGCCGCGCGGCCGCCCGCCGCCGTCGGCGCGGGCAACGTCGAGGTCAGCCAGCGGGTCGCCGACGTCTGCCTCGCGGCGCTGGCCGGTCCCTGCCCCGACCGCGTGCCGGCCGCGGGGCAGGGGACGATGAACAACCTGCTCGTCGGGGGGGACGGGTGGGTCTACTACGAGACGGTGGCGGGCGGGCAGGGTGGCAGGCCGGGGGCGCCGGGCATGAGCGGCGTGCACACCGGCATGACCAACACGCGGAACACCCCCGTCGAGGCCCTCGAGCGGACGTTCCCGCTGCGGGTGCTGCGCTACCGGCTGCGGCGCGGCAGCGGAGGCCCCGGGGCCGAGCCGGGCGGCGAGGGCATCGAGCGCGACCTCGAGGTCCTCGAGGACGTGACGGCGTCGCTCATCACGGAGCGCCGGGTGTCGGCCCCGCCGGGCCTGGCGGGCGGGGCGCCCGGCGCCCCCGGCGAGAACTGGCTGCTCCCCGAGGGCGATGCGAGCAGGGCCGAGCGGCTGCCCGACAAGTGCACGATCCACATGAGGGCCGGGGACGTGCTTCGGATGCTGACCCCCGGCGGCGGGGGATGGGGGGCCGTGGGGTAGACCCCCCGGGGACGCGCGGGCGACGCGTCGACGCCAGGGATGTCCAGGAGGCCCGGCTCCCGGCCGCCCCGGTACCCGCCGGGCGCTCAGGTGGGGTCGGCGGCGGCGATGCGCCCCAGCCGGCGCGCCCGGAGGCTCATCGCGACCCGCCGGGCCTGGCGCATGACCTCGCCCCGCCGGCCCGGCGCCGTCAGGGCCACCGACCGCGTGCGGATGGTGGCGTTGGCCCACCGCAGCTTGTGCGGGAAGTCGCCGGCGCGCATGTCGAGCTCGCGCACGTCGTCGGCCAGCGCCTGCTCGAGCGCGGCGTGGATGGCGGCCTGCCCGACGCTGAACCGGCCGAACTCGGGGTCGGCGGCCGTGCTGTCGCCGAGCTGGCGGTCGCCGACCTGCAGGATCGTCGAGACCGTGACCCGCCGCCCGCCGCTGGTCAGGCAGTCGATGCGGGCCACCCCGGCCGCGACCATCTCGGCGGTCGAGGCGCGGGTGAACGCCTCGAGCCCGGGCGAGCGGAAGAGCTTCGGCCCCTCGCCCTCGGCCCAGCGGCGGGCGAGCATCTCGCGCATCGCGTCGAGGGCGCCGGGGACGTCGGGATCGCCCGTCTCGTACGCGACCTCGCCGTGCGCGTCGGCGAGCCGCCGCAGCCGGCGGGGGAGGTCGTGCTTCCTGGCGAGCCGCCGGAGGGTCGCGGCGGGGTCGTCCATCAGGTCGAACCGCACGACGGCGGCGTCGGCGACCCGTCCCATCGCCTGGCGGTCGACGTCGGGGCGGGCGTACACCGCGGCCCAGGTGGGCCCGTCGACGCGCAGTCGGCGGAGGTTGATCGCGGTGCGTCGGCGGGTCAGCCCGATGAGGTGGTCGGCGATGGCGTCGGCCACCGGCACCGGATCGGGGCCCAGCAACGGGTCGCCGTAGTCGCCGTGCTCGGTGCCGGCCGAGACGAGCAGGGTCGTGCGTGCGGGTCCGCGCCCCACCGTGGTGCGGGCGAAGGGGGCGAGGCCGACGAGCTCGTCGCCCCGCCGGACGACGACCGCGTACACCCCGCCCGGCCGTTCGAAGTGGCGGTACCAGGTCAGCACGAAGGCGGGGCTGGCGAAGGCCGTGGCGTTCGGGCTCGCCTGGAGCAGGCGGGTCCACGGCGCGGACAGGGCGGCCAGCTCGTCGAGGTCGGTGACCACGTCGGTGCGCAGGGCCCGACGCGGCAGCTCGACGTCGGGCGGGTCGGCGCGCCGCACGTCGGGGCGCGGCGCGCCGCCCGTCCGCGAGCCGTTGGCCGGCGCGCCGACGTGCGCCGGGTCGTCGCCGGTGGTCGTGGTGTCGCCTGCCCGTTCTCGTCGTGCGCTCATGGCCCGCTCTCCTTGGACCCGACCGGCACGCGCGCTGCTCGCCCGAGCGGGGCCGCCCCGGGCCGGACGAGGGATCCGTGGGGATCCCGCCGGTCGGAATGGGGTCGCCTCGCAGGCTCGCGGCCGCCCGCCGCTGCGGGTCGAGGCTATCCCGTCGCCCCGGTGAGGCGGTATCCCGGGCGCGGTTCGGGGGGCGCGCCGCGGCACCGGATCGCCGTCGTGCCCGGCTGGACCGCGCCCGAGCCCGGCCGGCCGCCGGGCCGGCGGGGCTCAGCCCTTCAGGCCCGGGTGCTGGCGGGCCAGGATCGGCACGAGCAGCGACCGGGGCGCGAGGCGGGCGCCGACGGCGCCGAGCCGGTTGGCGACACCGGGGATGACGACCGCCCGTCCCCGGTCGAGCCCGTCGACGCCGGCCTCGGCGACGTCGCCGGCGGCGAGCCACATGATCGACGGGAGAGCCGCCTCGGCCTCGTCGGGGTCGAACCCGGCCGCCTCGGCGAACTCGGTCTTCACCGGCCCGGGGCACAGGACGGTCACCGTGACGCCGGTCCCCTTCAGCTCGCCCCGCAGCGCCTGGCTGTAGGACACCACGAACGCCTTGCTGGCCGCGTAGCCCGCCTGGCCCGGCATCGGCTGGAACGCGGCGGTGGACGCCACGTTGAGGATCGCGCCGGTTCCCCGCTCGACCATCCCGGGCAGGGCGAGGCTGCAGAGGTGGGCGAGCGCCTCGACGTCGGTGCGCAGCATCGTGAGCTCGGCCGCCGGGTCGCTGCGGTGCACGGGCCCCACGGTGCTCAGGCCGGCGGCGTTGACCAGCACGGCCGGCACCAGGCCCGCGGCCTCGACGGCGGCGAGGACGGCCTCGCGCGCGCCCTGGTCGGTCAGGTCGGCGGCCACCACCTCGACGCGGACGTCGTGGGCGGCGGCGACCTCGCCCGCCAGCTCGCGCAGGCGCTCCTCGCGTCGGGCCACGAGCGTCAGCCCGAGCCCACGAGCGGCGAGGCGGCGGGCGATCTCGCGCCCGATGCCGGACGACGCCCCGGTGACGACGGCGGTGCGGTCGGGGGACGGTGTGGGCAGGGCCATGGCGCGGCAGCGTACGCCTCGCCCCGGCCCCCGCCGGGTCCGGCGGCGCCGGGGGAGCCGCCGCGGCTCAGACGGCGATGAGGACGGCGGCGACGCCGGCGACCCCGAGGCCGGCCCGCTGGACCGGCGTGAGGTGCTCGCCGAGGACGTAGCGGGCCAGCAGCACGGTGCCGGCGGGGTAGAGCGCGGTCAGGACGGACACGACCGACAGCAGGCCGTGATCGAGCGCCAGGACGTAGAACACGTTGGCGGCGGCGTCGAGCAGGCCGCACCCGATGGCGGCGCCGGCCGCTCCCCGCGGCAGGCCCGAGGACGTGACCCGGGCCGCCGCCAGGCCGGCGAACAGGGACACGGATGCGATGCGGGCACCGACCAGCGGCCAGATGCCGACGCCGCTGCCCGCCTGGTCGATCGTCACGAAGAAGAAGCCGAACGCCAGGCCGGCGACGAGGGCCAGGGCCAGCGCCTGCCAGTGGAGGCCGGGGGCACCGGACGCCGGCGACTCGCGCGAGATGAGCACGACGGCGCCCAGGGCCAGGGCGATGCCGGCGAGGGCCGCGGTCGTCGGCCGCTCGCCCCCGGCGAGGCCGGCGACGACGGGCACGGCCGCCGACAGCAGGGCTGCGACGGGGGCGACCACGCTCATCGAGCCGACCGAGAGGCCCCGGTAGAACAGGGCGACGCCGCCGCCGCCCAGCACGCCCGCCACCGCCCCGACCGCCAGGGCCCGGGGCGTGAGGTCGCCGCCCACGATCGGGGCGAGGGCGACCAACATGCCGAGGCCGACGAGGTGCGACCACAGCACCACCGCCGTGGGCGGCACGCGCCGCGCCGCCACGCCGCCCAGGAAGTCGCCGACGCCGTAGGCGACGGCGGCGCTGAGTGCGAGCAGTGCGGCCATGTCGTGATCCTCCCCGGATGCTGTACGAGTGCTTGCAGGATCCGGTACATCAGAGTGACCGGGCTGGAGCACTCTAGTGCTCCGGTCGGTCTGTTGCTCCATCCGGTTTTGTAGGCTGACCGCATGCCGACACCCGACGAGGTGGCCGCCGCCGTCGCCCACAACACCCGCCGGCTGCGCACGCTCCGGGGGTGGAGCCTCGACCAGCTCGCCACGCGCAGCGGGGTCAGCAAGGGCATGCTCGTGCACCTCGAGCAGGCCCGCACCAACCCCAGCCTCGGCACGCTGTGCAAGGTGGCGGAGACGCTCGGCATCTCGCTCGCCGGCCTCGTCGAGCCGCCCGAGGCCGTGAACGTGCGCATCGTCGAGCCCGCCGAGGTCGTGCGGCTGTGGACGAGCGACGGCGGCAGCGTCGGCGACCTGCTCGTCGGCTCCGACGAGCGCGACCACCTCGAGCTGTGGCACTGGACGCTGGCGCCGGGCGACCGGCACGACTCCGACGCCCACGCCCGCGGCACCCGCGAGATGATGCACGTGCTGGCCGGCGAGATGATCCTCACCGTCGACGGGTCCGACCACGTCGTGCGGTCCGGCGGCGCCGCCATGTTCGTGGCCGACATCGACCACGCCTACCGCAACGACGGGGCCGTACCGGTCGAGCTGGTCATGGTCGTGCTGCAGCCCGACGCCGACCTCGACGAGTGGCGGGCCGAGACGACGGCGGCCGAGACCTCGGGCGCGCCGTCCCCGGCCGGCGACGGCGGGGGGTGAGGGCCGGCGACCGCCGGCCCGCGACGGGGGGTGAGGGCCGGCCGGGGCGGGCCCGGCCGACCCCCGTCGGGCGGCGTGGGGGACGCCGCCGGACCTCGCTCGCAGCTCCGTCCGCCGGCCGTCAGGCGCGGCCCGCGGCCTGCCGGCCGCGGCGCGACACGGCGTCGATGGTGGCGGCCACCAGCAGCACCGCGCCCGTGACCATGAACTTCACGTCCGACTCCTGGCCCATCAGGTCCATGCCGTTGGCGATCGACCCGATGACCAGCGCGCCCAGCAGCGCCGACCAGGCCGAGCCCCGACCGCCGAACAGCGAGGTGCCGCCGATCACCGCTGCGGCGATCGAGTTGAGCAGCAGGTCGCCCGAGCCCGACGACTGGTTGACCGCCAGCAGGCGCGACGCCCCCAGGATCCCCCCGGCCGCCGCCATCGTCGATGCCAGCACGAACACCACGGTGCGCACGCGGTCGACGCGGATGCCCGCCCGGCGCGCCGCCTCCGCGTTGCCGCCGACCGCGAACACGTGGCGGCCGAAGACGGTGCGCCGCGTGAGCACGTCGAAGATCACGACGAACCCGAGGAAGATGCACACGGCCAGGGGCACGCCCCGGTTGTCGTTGAACACGGCCACCGCCACCACCGTTCCGATGGCGATCACGGCGAGGCGCACGACGTCGGACACCAGCGGGCGCGAGGGCAGCCCCGCGGCCCGGGCCCGCCGGCGGTGCAGCACCGTCATGCCCACGCTGACCACGATGACCACCGCGGCCAGCGCCCACCCGACCCCGTCCGCGAAGAACGTGAACGCCAGGTCGGTGATCGTCTGGTCGGTGATGTTCACCGTGCCGGTGCTGCCCAGCACGTGCAGCTGCGCGCCCTGCCAGGCGAGCAGCCCGGCCAGCGCCACGACGAACGACGGCACCCGCAGCTTGGTGACCCACAGCCCCTGGAGGAGGCCGACGCCTGCGCCCACCACCAGGCCGGCGCCGATGGCCTGCCACGCGCCCCAGCCCTGCTTGACGTTGAGCACGGCCATCGTGGCCGCGGTCAGGCCGCTCACCGACCCGACCGACAGGTCGATCTCGCCCAGCAGCAGCACCATCACCACGCCGACCGAGATCGTGCCGAACGCGGCGATCTGCAGCATGAGGTTGGTGAGGTTGCCCGACGACAGGAAGTTGGAGTTCTCGCTCTGGAAGTAGATCCAGACGGCGGCCAGCCCGATGACGACCGGCAGGCTGCCGAGCTCGCCCTGGGTGAGGCGGCGCAGGAACTCCTTGGCCGCGCCCACGGGGCCGGATTCGGGCCGGACGAGCCGCGGATCGATCTCGCTGACGGTCACCGGTGCCCCCTTCGGGCGGTCCCGTGGCCCGATCGCCACGTCGTGGCGCAGGGCCGAACCTGGTCGTGGACCTCGCTCCGCTCGGTCATGACGCCTCCGTCGTGTAGGCCGACCGCACCTCTTCGGTCTTGGCTCCGGTGATGGCGGCCACCACGTCCTCGGCCGTCGTGTCGGCCACCGTGAAGGTGGCGACCCGCCGGCCCAACCGCAGGACGACGATCCGGTCGGCGACCGCGAACACGTCGACCAGGTTGTGGCTGATGACGATGACCCCGAGCCCGTCGGACCGCAGGCGGTGAACGAGGTCGAGCACCTGGCGGGTCTGCACCACGCCGAGCGCGGCGGTCGGCTCGTCGAGGATGACGAGCTTCGGGTGGCCCATGGTGGCGCGTGCGACGGCGACCGACTGGCGCTGCCCGCCCGACAGCGACGCCACGTCGGTGCGGACGCTCGGGATGCTGACGGCCAGGCGCTCGAGGAGGCCGAGGGCCTCGCGCTCCATGCCGATCTCGTCGAGGATGCGCAGGTTGCGGCCGAGGCCCCGCGCCCGCTCGCGACCGACGTAGAGGTTGGCCACGACGTCGAGGTTGTCGCACAGCGCGAGGTCCTGGTACACGGTGGCGATCCCCAGCTTCGCCGCCGCCTGCGGGGTGCCGATGTGGACCTCCGCACCGTCGAAGACGATGCGCCCGGAGTCGGCCGGTTGCGTGCCGGCGACCGCCTTGACCAGCGTCGACTTCCCGGCGCCGTTGTCGCCCACGAGGGCGACCACCTCTCCGGCGTCGCACTCGAAGTCGACCTCCGACAGCGCCTGGACGGCGCCGAAGCGCTTGCTCACGCCCTCGAGCCGGAGCAACGGTGTGGCTGCCACGGAGCTTCCCCCTTTCCTCTCCGCCGATGCCGGCGGGGAGGGCGCAGGCCCTCCCCGCCGGCGTGCGGTCGGACGACGGTCGTCGTCGTGCGGTCGACCCGGCTCAGCTGATGCCGGCGGCCTGGCAGGCGCTGGCGTAGGCGCCCTCGCAGATCTCGTCCACGGTCCAGAAGCCGTCGGCGACGATCGTGTCGTTGACGTTGTCGACGGTCACCGACACGGGGTCGAGGATCTGCGACGGGATGTCGCCCTGGCCGTTGTCGACCTGCTGGTTGACCTGGTCCTCGGGCGGGTCCTCGCCCTTCGCCAGCGCCACGGCCACCTCGGCGGCGATCTCGGCCTCGGGCTTGATGGCCTTGTAGACCGTCATGTACTGCTCGCCGGCGAGGATGCGCTGGATGGCGGCCAGCTCGGCGTCCTGGCCGGTGACCGGCGGCAGCGGGTTGACGCCGGCCGCCTTCATCGCCGCGATCGCCCCGCCGGCCGTGCCGTCGTTGGCCGCGTAGACGCCCACGAAGCCGGTGGCGCCCAGCTGGGTCACCGCCTGCTCCATCTCGCGCTGGGCCTCGTCGGGGCTCCAGTCGGGGGTGTCGTACTCGACCGGCACCTCGAAGGCGCTGGCGTCGAGCACCGAGTGGGCGCCCGACTTGAACAACGTGGCGTTGTTGTCGGTCGGCGACCCGTTGATCATCACCAGCGAGCCGCTGGTGACGCCGTCGGCGTCGAGCTTGTCGAGCAGCGCGGTGGCCTGCAGCTCGCCCACCTTCTCGTTGTCGTAGCTGATGTAGAAGTCGATGTCGGCGTCGGTGATGAGCCGGTCGTAGCTGATGACCGGCACGTCCTGCGCCTTCGCCTGGGCGACGATCGACCCGGCGGACGCACTGTCGACCGGGTCGAGCACGAGCACGTCGGCGCCGTTGGTCAGGGCCGCCTCGGCCTGCGACTGCTGCTTCGCCGCATCCTGGTCGGCGTTGCTGTAGAGGATCTCGCAGTCGGGGCACAGGTCCTCGACCTTGGCCTCGAACAGCGGGCGGTCCTGCGTCTCGTAGCGGGCGGTCTTGGTCTCGGGCAGCAGGAGGGCGATCTTGAGGTCGCCTCCGCCTCCGCCCGAGCTGCTGCTACTGCTGTCGTCGTCGTCGCCGCACGCAGCCGCGCCGACGACGAGCATCAGGCACAGCGCCGGCGCGACCACGCGCCGGACGCCTCTGGTTCCGAACATGGTGCTGTCCCCCTCGGTAGAGAGGCCGAGCCGATAGGCGAGGCCGTGGCCCGAGCGGCCGCGCCGAAGCGCCACGCGCGGAGGGCGACCTCGTCGCGCTCCCGGCGGCGAAGCCGCCGAGGACGAGCCGACGTGACCATCCGCGGACCCTCATGACCGATGTCACCGTACGGACGGCGCCGTGAACGAGGTATCAACATCCGGCGCCCTCCATGAACGAGTCGTGAACGACCCGGCGCGGGCTCACGGCGCGTCGAACCGGTAGCCCAGGCGGGGCTCGGTCACGATCAGCGGAGCCGCGTCCTCGCCCTCGAGCTTGGCCCGCAGGCGCCGCACGTAGACGCGGAGGTACTCGGTCTCGCGCTCGTAGCCCGGGCCCCAGACGTTGCGGAGCAGGGTGGCGTGGCTCTGCAGCGCGCCGCGGTGCACGGCGAGCTCGCGCAGCAGCGAGAACTCGGTCGGCGTGAGGTGGACGCGGGCGTCCGCCTTGGTGACGAGCCGGGCGTCGAGGTCGATCACGACGTCCCCGGCCACGATGCGGCGGACCCCCTCCGCCACGGGCGCCGGGCGGGTGCGGCGCAGCGTGGCGGTGATGCGGGCCAGCAGCTCCTCGACGCCGAACGGCTTCGTCATGTAGTCGTCGGCCCCCAGGTTGAGCGCGCGCACCTTGTCGCCCTCGCCGCCGCGCGCCGAGACCACGATGATCCCGACCGACGAGCGCTCGCGCATCGCCCGGCACACCTCGAACCCGTCGGTCCCGGGCAACATCAGGTCGAGCAGCACGATGTCGGGCCGGGCGTCGTCGGCCAGGTCGTCGCCCACCCGCGCCGCGGCGCCGTCGCCCGTCGCGGCCACCTCGACGGCGTACCCCCGGACCGCGAGGTTCGACCGCACGAGGTCGACGATGTTGGGGTCGTCCTCGACGAGCAGGACCCGGGTCGGCCGGCCGTCGTCATCCATCAGCGGTCGTCAACCGTCGGCGCCCGGGAGCGTCACGACGAACGAGGCGCCCCGGCCGTCGGGGGGTCCGTCGAGGACCAGCGCGCCGCCGTGGGCCCGGGCGATGCCGCGGGCGATGGCGAGGCCGAGGCCGTGGCCGCCGGTGGCGGCTCCGGCGGTGTGCGGCTCGAACACCGTCGCCGCCACGTCCGGTGGCACCCCCGGTCCGTCGTCGCTCACGCGCACCTCGACGCCGCCCTGGGGGGCGGGACCGGCCTCGACCCGGACCGGCGTGCCTGCGGGCGTGTGGCGCAGCGCATTCTCGACGAGGTTCACGAACACCTGCTCGAGCCGGTCGTGATCGGCCCAGACGGGCCCGAGGTCGGCGGCCACCGCCACGGTGACGCGGCGGCGGTCGCCGCCCGCGGCGCAGGCGACCGATGCGTCGAGCACGAGGCCGAGGTCGCACCAGTCGGGGTGGACCCGGAAGATCCCGGCGTCGATGGCGGACGCGTCCAGCAGGTCGGCGACCAGGCGTCGCATCCGGTCGGACTCGGTGGCGATCGTGCCGAGGAACCGGTCCTGCTCGGACGCGTCCCACTCGACGTCGGGCTGGCGCAGCGTGTCGACGCAGCCGTGGATGGCGGTGAGCGGCGTGCGCAGCTCGTGGCTGAGCCGCGACAGGAACGACCGTTGCAGCCGCTGCGACCGCCGCAGCGCCTCGGCCTCCTGGTGGGCCCGCTCCAGCTCGGCCCGCTCGAGCGCCAGGCTGAGCGAGTGGGTGACGTCGTGCAGGACCTCGCCCGAGCCGTCGGCCTGGGCGGCGTCGGCCCACCACACGGCGAGCGCCGCCGCGCCGCCCGGTGCCGCGAAGGGGACGGCGTGGACGCGACCTCCGCCGGCGGCCAGCCCGCACGCCCGGTCGCGGTCGAGGGCCACGTCCGCGGCGGCCAGGAGCCCGGGCACGGGCACGTCGTCGTCGGTGACGCTGCCGCGCGTGGCGGGCGCGTCGCCCCCCACCGCCACCCGCACGAGCGCGCCCCCCGCGCCGAGGGCGGCGCAGAGGGCCGCGAGCGCCGGATCGAGGCCGGTTCGGACCTGCTCGGGCCCCGCCAGCACCTCCAGCACGGCGCGGATCGCCTCGAGCACCCGGTTGCGGCGCTGGGCCTCGGCGAACAGGCGCTCGCGCTCGATCGAGGCGGCGGCGTGCCCCGCGTACAGCGCGATCAGCTCGAGCTGGTCGGACCGCGGCCGCCCCACCGTCCCGCCGTACCCGGAGATCGTGCCCAGCACCCGGGTGGAGCCGACGATCGGCGTGGCCCACGAGCTGAGCACGCCGGCCGCCGTGGCGACGGCGGCGAGCGGGGCCCAGGCGGGGTCGACGCGGACGTCCTCGGTCACGACCGGCGCCGCCCCTTCGGCGGCCAGCCCCACGGGCCCGCCGGAGGCCCCGACCGGCAGCACCTCGGTGGCGGCGAAGAGGGCGGGGTCGAGCGCCACCGCCGCGGTGCGGCGGAGCACCGGTCGGGAGCCGGTGTCGTCGAGCAGGTGGACGCACAGCGACTCCTGGCCGATCGCCGCCGCCATCGCGGTCACGACCAGCGGCAGCGACGCGGTCGGCTCCGCCTCGGAGATCTGCTCGACGAGGCTGCCGAGGCGGCGGAGCTGGCGGCTGGCCGTCGAGTCGATCTCGATGCCGGACTGCAGCGCCACCACGTCGTCGGGGTGGACCTCGAGGGGCGTCACGTCGGCGACGACCCTGCCCTGGCGCAGCACGACGATGCGGTCGGCGAGGTCGAACACCTGGTCGAGCTGGTGGGTGATCAGCAGCACCGCCGTGCCGCGGTCGCGCAGCTCGCGCACGATGCGCAGCACCTGTGCGGTCTCGTGCCGGCCGAGGGAGGCGGTGGGCTCGTCGAGGATGAGCAGCGCGGGGTCGGCCTCGAGGGCGCGGGCGACGGCGATGGCCTGGCGCTGGCCGCCCGACAGCGTGGCCACGGGACGCTGCAGGTCGGGCACGGCGATGCCGAGGCGGTCGAGGGAGGCCCGCGCCTCGCGGTGGAGGTGGGCGGCGGGAAGCAGCATCCGCCGGCGCTCGCGCCCGAGGAACAGGTTGGCGACCGTGTCGAGGTTGTCGCACAGGGCCAGGTCCTGCCACACGACCCCGACCCCGGCCCGCAGCGCCTCGTCGTGGCTGGGCCCGAGCGGCTCGCCTCGCATCAGGACCTCGCCGCCGTCGGTCCGGATCGTGCGGGCGATGCACTTGGCCAGCGTCGACTTGCCGGCCCCGTTGTCGCCGACCAGCGCCACGACCTGACCGGCGTCGACGTGGAGCGAGGTGTGGTCGAGGACCGGCAGCGCGCCGAACCGCTTCGACACCGCGCGGGCCTCGAGCAGCGGGGGAGCGGGTGCCGGCGCCCGAGCCGGGCGCGCCGCGGCCGGGGGCTGGGTCCCTTCCGCTGTGGCGAGCGTCACGCCGACAGTGTGCCCGCCGGACGCCCGGCGCGCCGCCGGCGCGCCGCTGGACCCGGGCGCGTCGGCGGCGGCCGCGGGGTCGGCGGGGCCGGTGGTCGTGGGGGTCGCACCGGTCACGGCGCACCGGTGGCCGACCGGGCACCCGGCCCTCAGGCGATGGCCACCGGCGCGCCGTGGTCGTCGACGGGCAGGTCGCCGTCGACGACCGCCCGGATCTCGGTCGTGGTCAGCTCGGCGGCCCCGCGCAGGGTGGTGGCGAACGCGGTGTCGGCCGCGTCACGCCCGGTCGCGATGCGCACCAGCGAGGGCCGGGGCGCCAGGCGGGTGGCGTCGACCAGCTCCCAACCCGCCGGCGTGCGGGCCTCGACGACGGCGTGGAAGTCCATCGGCGCCAGGCCGGGGGCGTAGACCGCGACGACCCGGGCCGGCACGCCGCGGGCGCGGCACAGCGCGGCCGTGAGGTGGGCGAAGTCCCGGCAGGCGCCCGCTCCCGCCAGCAGCGTGTCGACCGCGGTGTCGACCGGCCGGCTGACGCCCAGCACGTAGTCGAGGTGGTCGTGCACCCACCCGCCGATCCGCCGGGCCAGGTCGGGGCCGTCGGGCAGGTGGGCCAGCCCGGTGGACGCCCAGCCGGCGAGCTCGTCGGACGGGCAGTAGCGGCTCTGGCGCAGCGCGGCGAGGACCTCGGCGTC
>Ga0111538_10005596_pt1 | contig 17143 bp, 16 predicted proteins | sample SoiMethybrSBSTD1_FD_79669 | JGI IMG/M metagenome (GOLD analysis project Ga0111538, IMG submission 79669) | Bulk soil microbial communities from a Populus tree surrounding site in Tennessee, USA - Soil MetaG P. TD hybrid SBSTD1 (version 2)... | ecosystem: Environmental > Terrestrial > Soil >...
AACGACGACGGCTGGGCGCTGCACCAGATCGACACGTCCGCCCGCGCGGGTCAGGTCGCCGCGGTGCGCTTCGAGATCACCTCGCCGGCGCCGTACGCGCGCCACTTCGCGCTGGCGGCGGAGGCACGCGAATGAAGCGACTGACGCTCGACGCGCGGCGGATCGACTGGCTGGTCACGCTCGCGCTGGCGCTCGCGGCGGTGAGCTGGTTGCTGGCGGTCGAAGGCAAGCAGGGGTTCGGCCGCGACGAGGGGCAGTACTTCCGGGCCGGCGAGCGCTACTGGGGCTGGTTCGAGGAGCTCGCGGGCAACCTGGGCCACGGCGAGATCAAGCGATCATTCACGGCGCCGGTGATTGACCGGTACTGGAGCGACAACGCGCCCGATCACCCGGTGATCATGAAGACGCTGTACGGCCTGTCGTGGCGCGCGTTCCACCGCTGCACCTGCACGGGCGCGGCGCGCGGCCTGCACCCGATTCCCGTCAAGGGCCGCCACGTCACGCTGCCGTTGTTCGCGCGCGAATCGACCGCGTTTCGCTTCCCCGCCATTCTGTTCGCGGCCCTGCTGGTCGGGATGGTGTACCGGTTCGCGCGCGGCTGGCTGGCGCGCGCGCCGGCGGCCGCGGCGGCGGTGTTGACGCTGGCGCAGCCGCATTACTTCTTTCACGCGCAGATCTCGTGTTTCGACGCCCCGATCACGACGATGGCGTTCGCCGTCGGATTCGCATACTGGAAGTCGTTGCGCAGCCCGCGCTGGGGAATTGTGGCGGGCGTGCTGTTCGGTGTCGCGCTCGGGGTCAAACACAACGCCTGGCTGATGCCGATCTTTCTGGTCGGCCATTACCTGTGGATGCGCCGGGGCGACGTGCGCGCGCGCCGCATCCCGCGGCCACCGCTCGCGTTCGTGGCGATGCTGGTGCTCGGGCCGATCATCTTCTTCGCGCACTGGCCGTGGCTGTGGGCGTCGCCCGTGGCGCGGACGCGCGCGTACATCAACCGCCACGTGCAGCATGAGCACTACAACTTCGAGTATCTGGGCCTCAACTGGAACAACCCGCCGACGACCACGGCGCGCAAGCTGATTCGTTCGACCGCGCCGTTCGTCGAGACGGGGTTCACGGTTCCGGTCACGACGCTGGCGCTGGCCGCGGTCGGCGCCGTCGTGCTTGCCCGCCGCCGCCGGGGAGAGCCGGTCGCGCCCGCCGGACCGGGCGAGGGGCCCGCCGCCGACGGGGCGAAGCCGAGCTGGCTCCGCCCCGGGGAAGACGTCGACCGGGCGCCGGGCGCGTTCCTGCTGGTCCAGACGCTTGGGCCGCTGGCGGTGCTGGCCGTGCCGTCGACGCCGATCTTCGGCGGCGTGAAGCACTTCATGACCGCGATGCCGTACCTGGCCGTGGTCGCGGCGATCGGGCTCGCCCGACTGATTCCGGTGCTCGCCGGCCTGTTGCCGGCGGCGCGAACGCGCCTGCGGCGGGTCGCGCCTGCGGCGCTCGCCGCGCTCGTGTGCCTGCCCGCGGTGGTCGAGACACGGCGCTCGCATCCGGACGGCCTTTCGCACTACAACCTGCTCGCGGGCGGATTCGCCGGCGGCGCGTCGCTGGGAATGAACCGCCAGTTCTGGGGCTACGCGCAGCTGCCGCTGCTGGACATCATCAATCGCGATGAGCCCGCAAATCGTGCGATGTATTGGCACGACGTCATCCATGATGCGGTTTCCATGTACAAACGCGACGGGCGTCTGGCCATGAGCGTCGGCAACACCGGCTTCGGTGAGGAGGCGCTGCGCCGTTCGCAGCTCGGCATCCTCTTCTACGAGAAGCACTGGGCGATCTACGAAGGCTGGTTCTGGGACAGCTACCACACCACCAAGCCGCTCCTGGTCCGCGAACGTGAAGGTGTTCCATTGGTGACGATGTACCGCCGGGAGCAGCCCTGACGGCCACGGAGCCGACCGCTTCGCAGCCTCCGGCGGCGACCGCCACCCCGGCGGAGCCCGGCTGGCTGCGCTGGTTCCGCGGGTGGCGCGGCGCGCTCATCGTCTACCTGGTTTTCGCGGGCACCTACCTGGGGACCGCGGGCAGCCGGCTGCGCAGCCATTCGCCCTACAACCACTACGTCTATCTCGCGGACGGGTGGCTGCACGGCCGCCTGGCGCTGCCCGGTCAACCGCCCAACGAGAACGATTGGGCGAAGATCGACGTGCTCAAGCTGCGCGACGGCCGCGAGCTGCGCGGCATCTACGGCAGCCGCACGGGAGGGCCGATCGACCGCTTCTATCCCCTGAGCGGCAAACCCGAGACGGTGCCCGCCAGCGATATCGTGTCGCGGTCGACGATTCGCTACGTGTCGTTTCCGCCGTTCCCGGCCGTGCTGATGGCGCCGCTCGTCGCTATCTGGGGGATGTCGTTCAACGACGTCATCTGGAACGCGTTGTGGGCGGGCCTCAATCCGATGCTGCTCTTCCTGCTGCTGCGCCACCTGCGCGCGCGGGGCGAATCGCGGCGCTCACAGGTCGACGACCTGTGGCTGACGGCGATGTTCGGCGTCGGATCGGTGTACTACTTCTGCTCCGTTCTCGGTCAGGTTTGGTTCAGCGCCCAGATCGTGGCGGTGACGCTCTCGATCGGTTACGTGTGGGCGTCGCTGGGCGGGCGTCGGCCGATGCTGGCGGGACTGTTCGTGGCGCTGGGCTTCGCGACGCGTCCACCCTGGCTGGTGATCCCGCTGTTCTTCTTCGAGGTCGCGCGCGCGATCGGCGGGTGGGGCGCGGTGCGGACGGCAGCGGGCCGGGGCGCGTTCAGAAAGGCGACACTCAGGTTCTCGCTGCCGATCGCGGCGGTCGGGATCATTCTGGGGGCGCTCAACCTCGCCCGCTTCGGTAGCCCATTCGAGTTCGGGCACAAGTTCCTCGCCGTGCAGTGGCAGGAGCGCATGTTTCGCTTCGGACTGTTCAACTACCACTTCCTGTCGCGCAACCTCGCCGCCGCGCTGCTCTTGCTGCCGCGCCTGATGACGCACGCGCCGTACGTGAAGATCAGTCAGCACGGCATGAGCATGCTGATCACGTCGCCCAACCTGGTCTACACGGTGCTGCCGCAGGCGCCGCACCCGCTGCGGCGGGCGCTGTGGTTGACGATCCTGGCGACGGCGGTGCCGTCGCTCCTCTATCACAACTCCGGCTACGTCCAGTTCGGCTACCGCTTCAGCCTCGACTACATGATCTTCTTCATGGTGTTGCTGGCGATCAGCAGCCGCCCCATGACGAAGCTGTTCCGCGGTCTCGTGATCTTCTCATTCGCGGTGAACCTGTTTCTGGCCATCACGTTCGACCGCCAGATGCAGTTCGCCTACGACGACAGCTTCTTCCCGCACGGAAACAACTGAGGGCCCGCCCCAGGGTGGGTCGGTGGGTCGGTGGGTCGGGCGGGTCGATAGCGTCGCTGCGCTTCGCGCCGGACTAGCCGCTCTCGCGCGAAGCGCGAGAGTGCGGCTACCTGAAAAAAACAATAGTCGCACACCGCGCCTATGGCGCGGAGCGACTAGCGGCGATCGTCGCCGCCGCCGCGGAACCCGCCGCCCGGCGAGCCGCGGAACCCACCGCCGCCCGGCGAGCCGCGGAACCCGCCGCCGCCCGGTGAGCCGTGCCAGCCACCGCCGCTGGGCGCGCCGCCGCGCCAGCCGCCGCCGCTGGGCGCGCCACCGTGCCAGCCACCGCCGCTCGGCGCACCGCCGTGCCAGCCGCCGCCGCTCGGCGCGCCACCGCGCCACGCACCGCCGCTCGGCGGAGCGCCTGGAGCCCCGCCACGCCAGGCACCACCGGGTGCGCCCGCCCCGGGCGCGCCAGGTCCCGGTGCCCCGCCTCGCCAGCCACCGCCCGCAGGGCTACCGGAATGCAACGGCGCGGTTTGCGTGCCGGGCGGCGTTCCCCGCCATCCACCGGCCGCAGGAGCGCCGGCGCCCGGTGGCGTTCCTCGCCAACCGCCGCCGGCAGTTCTTCCTCCCGGTGGCGTGCCACGCCAGCCGGTTGGAGGAACGCGCGTGATTCCCGGCGCGACTCGGTAGCCGTTGCGGAAATAGCGGCCGCCCGCGTAGTACGACGGGTAATACGAACGGTAGTAGTACGAGTAGTACGGCCAATACGACCAGAAGAACGGATCGTAGGCGCCGTGCCAGTAGAACCAGGGACCAACGACCGTGAAGTAGGGCGACCAGGGGCGCCACCAGTGGTAGTGCCCGCCGACCATGAAGCACCAACCGCCGCCGTAGCTGTCGTGGACCGGATGCGCGCCGTAATAGTTGTAGACCTGCCCGGTGTAGCCGAAGTCGCGCGGATCGCCGATGAAGTAGTAGCAGCCCTCCCGATGCGCAAACAGCCGCAGATCGAACGGTGCGTACTCGTGCGTGTGCGCCGTCTGGATCGCTTCCCAGCCGCCGCCCGGGGCGGGGTGGGGACCGCCGTAGCAGTAACCGCCGCCCGCGACCGGAATGGCCGCGCCCTCCACCTGGGGGGGAATCAGATTCTCTTCGGTCGGGGAGGGTGCGGCGGGCGCTGCCGGTGCAGCGGGCGCTGCCGGCGCTGCCGGTGCGGCCACCCCGGGAGCGGTCGGTCCGGCCACGGTGACGGCGCCCGTCACCCCGATTTCATCGCCCGCTTGAGCGACGCCGGCGAGACCAGCCAACGAAACCCCGGTGGCTGTGGCGGCTGCGAGCGCCAAGCGAAGCCTGGATGAGATGATTCGTGAAGCATTGAATCCAGACATGATTCCGACCTCAATATAGCAATCGGCGCGCCGAGCATAGCTCGGCCGCACCTCACGGAAAACCGCGGCCTTCGTGCGCCGCGCCCGTCGGGACCGTGCCATTCCTTCACAGGCTGGGCGGTTGCGGGCCTGGGGGTTCGAGGGTACGGTTCCACTCCCATGTCAGTCGAGACGCAGATTCACGAGCGGCTGAAGGACGCGATGCGCGCCAAAGACGCGCGCACGGCCGACTGCATCCGCATGATCAAAACGAAGCACATGGAGCGGCGCACCGCCGCCGGATTCAAGGGGCCGCTCGACGACAATCTGTGGCTCGACGTGATCGCCGCGTATCAGAAGCAGCTGCGCAAGTCGCGCGAAGAGTACGTCGCCATCGGTGAACGTGGCGCCGAGGCCGTGGCGCAGCTCGATTTCGAGATCGGGTTCTGCGCGCAATTTCTCCCCAAGGCGGCATCCGACGACGAGACACGCGCAGTCGTGCGGGAGACCCTCGCGCGGCTCGGCGTCTCCGATGCGAAGCAGGCCGGGCGCGTCGTCGGCGACATCATGAAGGCGCACAAAGGAAAGCTGGAGCCCTCGACCGTCAAGCGGATGGTCGACGAGGAGCTGGGCCCGCCGAAGACCTGAGCGCGGTTCCCCGGCGGCGCCGAGAAAAGACGTTCAGAGGCGCGCCGGATCCTCTTCGGCGGCGGGGGCTGGATCTGGTTCTGCTGGCGCTGAACGTGTCGTCGTGACGTGCGCGGCTGGACGCGCCGTCGGTGGGCGCGCTCGGCGTCCGGCCAGCCAGCGGTCGACCAGTCCCACGTTGGCCGCCAGGTCCGGGATGGCCATATAGCCGTCGCGCGCTTCAGTCGCGAGCTCGAACGCGTGCTTGCGGTCGGCCGGCGCGGCATCCCAGATCGCCTGCGCGAGGCTGAAGGCGGTCTGCTCGCGCACGCCACCATCGGCGATGTGGGTCGACCGTATCTCCCAGGCCCGCTCGAGCAGAGCTTGCGCGTCGGCGGGCCGCCGCTCGGCCAGCGCCGCCTCGCCCAGGCCGGTCAGCGGATCGGCGAGGAACGGGTGATCCCGTCCGAGGACACGTTCGAACGTGTCGAGCACCGCGTCCATGTCGGCGCGCGCTTCGGCGCCGCGGCCGAGGGCGAGCAGGGCCTGCCCACGCACCAGGCGCGCGGTGCCGACCTCATATGATTCCGCCGGCAAGAACGCGGCAACGGTGGTCATCGCGCGGTTCGCCATCTCGAGCGCGCGGCGCGGGTCCCCGAGCACGAGGACGGCGCGCGCCACGTTGATCATCGACGCCGCGAGATCGGGGTGCGCCGCGCCGAGCGCCTGCTGTCTGATCGCCACCGCGGCCGTGAAGTCCCCCTCGGCAAGCCGCCATTTTCCCTGGGCGGCGAACAGGGTGCCGCGGTTGTGCAGGAACCAGCCGCGGACACGCAGCGGGACGCCGCGCTCGACGGTCACGTCCGCGATGCGCGCCCAGCGCTCGCCGACGTCGAAATGGTGCTCGATGGCGCCCGCGATGGCGACGAGCTGAATGGCTGCCTCCGCCGCCAGCGCGTCGTTGTGGATCGCCTCGCCGCGTTTGAACGCCTCCTCGTAGAGCGGTTCGGCGCCTTCCGGGTCGAACGGCGATCGCGCGCGCGCATAGATCAGCAATGCCTCGGCGAGCAGCGGCTCGTGGCCGGTGGCCCGCGCCTCGTCGACCAGCGCCCCCATCGGTTTGAGGGCCTGCCAGTCGCGCCCCGCCGCCGCCATCGCCCACGACGTCGCCAGCCGCCCACGCAGCGATTGCACGCGCACGCGCAGCGCCTCGTCGCGCGGGAGCGCGGCGCTCTTCAGCGCCCGCACATCCGCGCAGCTGTCGAGCGCCGGCAGCGCCAGTGTCGCGGCGACGGCTTTGCGCACGACCCTGGCGTCAGCGTGCGCAAACTCGTCGGCCAGCGCGCCAAGCTCGCGCGCGCGCTGGTCGAGGCAGCCCGCGCGCAGGGCCAGCATCTCCGACGCATCGCCGGCGCCGGTGTCGGCTGCCTCGCAGTTCTGCCGGTACATGCCGGCCCAGGCGTTGGCGTACTTGTCGAGCGACTGGCTGGTGCGCTCGAAACGCTCGCGCGCGTCGGGCACGTTGGCCGCCAGAAACGCGGCGCGAATCGCCGCGCGGCGCGGGGCGTCGGCCTCCGTCGGCCAGGTGGTCGACATCTTTTCAGGCAGGTTCGCGCACTTCGGCGACCGTGTGCCGCGCAGCTGCCAACCGACGCCGAACGCGAGCCCGAACGTGATACCGCCCGCGACGGCTCCGATGCCCAGCATGCGCGCCACCCCGAAGCGCCGGGTCGTGGTCGTCTCCTCGAGCGCCCTGAGCAGCGCTTCCATGTCCGGGAAGCGCTTCCCGGCCACGACCGACAGGCCGCGCAGCAGGATCGCGCGCACGCGCGCGGGGACCCGACTCGACAGCGGGGCGGGGCGGGGGATGCCCTCCAGCACCGCCGTGCGCAGCTCGGCGAAGTTGTCGCCGGCAAACGGGCGCTCGCCGTAGAGCGCCTCGTACAGCGCCACGCAGAAGCTGAATTGATCGGCGCGCGGATCGACGGTCTGCCCGCACAGCTGCTCGGGCGACATGTACAGCGGCGTACCCAGGATCGACCCGATGCGGGTGATGCGCCGTGCTTTCGGACCGTGCAGCGTCTGCCGCAGCGCTGCCAGACCGAAGTCCATGACCCGCACCGCGCCGTCCGCCGTGACCATCACGTTCTGCGGTTTGAAGTCGCGGTGGATGATCCCGGCGCGGTGCGCGGCCGCCAGGCCCCGTCCCGCCAGGCAGAACACGCGCAGGATCTCGTCACGCGGCCGGCGCTTCTTGTCCAGCCAGACCGCGACGGTGTCGCCTTCGATCAGCTCCATCGCGACGAACACGCGCCCGTTCGCCGTACCGACGTCGTAGACGGTCACCAGGTTCGGATGGGAAAGCCTGGCGATCGACTGCGCCTCGCGCATCATCCGCGCCGCCTCGACGTCGTCGGGATAGGTGTCGCCGCGCATGACCTTGATCGCGATCTTTCGATCCAGCTCGGGATCGTGCGCGGCGTAGACCTCGCCCATTCCGCCCCGGCCCACGAGCTGGAGCAGGCGGTAGCGCCCCACCATCGCCCCGGGGCGGTGTCCGTCGACCGAGCTGAAATCGATGATCGCTGTCGTCGGCTCCGCCCCCCGGGCCGGTGCGGCCGCGGTGGTCGCTGCTGGTGGCGCGGTGGCAGGCGCCGGCGCGGCCTCATTCGGCGGCGCCCCCGCCCATTCGAGCGTGTTTATGCGCCGGGCACCCGTCGTCGGTGCCGCGAGCGCGACCAGGGTCGCGCAGTCGGGGCACCCGAGGAGGTGGCGCTCGGCCTCCGCCAGCTTCGCCCCCACGAGCGCGCCGCTCACGAATGCAACGACCGTTTGCTCGTCGAGACAGGCCATCGTCGGCGGGGGTTGATGATACCGGAGGGGAGGGTGGGGACCCCACCCTTTCCCTCCGAACCTCCCGCGATGGGCGCGTCCAGGCGAAGCCCGGCCGCGCCCGCGCGCGTGATAGCCTAGGCTGATGGCCGGTTCGAAAGAGCCAGCTTTGGCGGAGCTGTTTCTCCGGGAGCGGCCGGGCGCGGGTGACCCCGCGGTCCTGGAAGCGCAGCTGCAGGAAATCGTCGACAAGGCGAAGCGGGTGTGGCCCGACCTGGCGATCGATCCCGCGCGTCTCGTGGTCCAGCTGGCCCGCGTCATCGGCGACGACGGCGCGCAGGGCCTGAGCGAGCTCTACGCATCGGACTTCGCGCTCGGCCTGGCGTGTGTCGACCAGGTCCCCGGCGCGCTGACCCAGCTCGACAGGCTGTGCGGGCCTGTGATCGACGCGGCGGTGGCGCGCATCGATCGCAGTGCGGAGCTGCGCGACGAGGTCCGGCAGACGCTGTGGCAGCGGTTGTTCGTCGGCACGCCCGGGCAGGCGCCGCGCATGTTGTCTTATGCGGGACGGGGGCCGCTGGCGGGCTGGGTCGCGGTGGCGGCGCAGCGCATCGCGCTCGACATGCGGCGGGCGGCGACGCGCGTCGGCGGCTCGGATCCGGACGTCGACCAGCTGCTACCCACCGACGACCACCCCGAGGTCGACTACATGCGCATGCGCTACAAGAGCGAGTTCGAGGATGCGGTCAGGGATGCGCTGGCCGCGCTGCCCGATCGCGACCGACTGCTGCTACGCCTGACCGCCGTGAGCGGACTCAGCCACGAGCAGATCGCGAACATCTACAAGGTCAACCAGTCGACGGTGTCGCGCTGGATCGCGCGCGCGCGCGCGGATGTGCTCGAGGCGACGGAGCGCAACGTCTGCCGCAAGCTGGGCGTGAAGCGCGACGAGTTCCTGTCACTCGCCGGCCTGCTGGTCAGCCGCATCGACCTCAGCATCTCGCGCGTGCTCGAGACGACGACCAACGAGTGACCAGTCGCTCCGCGCCGTAGGCGCGGTGTGCGACTGTTGTTTGTTTTCATGTAGCCGCACTCCCGCGCTCCGCGCGGGAACGGCTAGCCGACCGATCGGGCTCAGGCCAGGCCGTCGATGTAGTCGACCAGGTCGGCGGGCAGGGGGCTCTCGATCGTGACGGGGTGTTTGCCCACCGGATGCGGGAACGTCAGGCGATGCGCGTGCAGAGCGTGCCGCGCCAGGCCGTCGAAGCACGCGAGCAGCTCGGGCGAAAGCGGCTCCTCGCACGCGCGCATGAACAACGCCTCCCCCGCGCCGTACAGCTTGTCGCCGACGATCGGATGGCCGATGGCGGCGAAGTGGACCCGGATCTGGTGCTGCCGGCCGGTCAGCGGGCGGGCCTCGCACAGCGCGTGGCCCGGCAGCCGCCGGAGCACGCGAAACTGCGTCAGCGCGGCCAGCCCGGGCTCGGCGCCGCGCGCCGGCCCCATCATCACGCGCGACTTCGTATCCAGCAGCCGCAGCGGTAGATCGATGCGCCCCTCGTCCGGGGGATCGCCCTTGACCAGCGCCAGGTAGGTCTTCTCCACCGCGCGGCGCGCGAACGCCCGCGTCAGGAAGCTCGCGACGACGCGGTTCCGCGCGACCAGCAGCACGCCCGACGTCTCCCGATCGATGCGATGGGCGATCTCCATCTGCTCGTCCGGGTAGAGCTCGCGCAGCAGCGCGACCAGCGTGTTGCGCCAGAACTTCGCGGTGGTGTGCATGGGCAAGCCCGCGGGCTTGTCGATGACCAGCACGCTCGCGTCCTCGAACAGCACGTCGAAACGTCGGGGCACCTCTGGTTCGACGGGGGCCGGGCGCTGCAGCAGGATGGTCTCGCCGGCGCGCACCGGGGACGACGGCCGGGCGGGGCGTCCGTCGGGAAACGAGATCTGCTCGCCGATGATCGCCTGGATGCGCGTGCGTGACATGCGGCCGATGCGCCGCTTGAGGAAATGATCCAGCCGCCAGCCCCCGCACTCGGCCGGGACGACGATGTCGCGCGTGATGACCGCGCTCAAAGCTTGTTTTCCTGAATCTGCACGCGCGCCCTGCTGGCCGCCTTCGCTTCGTCCAGCCGGCGGGCGCCCTCCATCAACAGGTACGTGGTCGACGCCTGGATCTCGTCGACGCCGCCGACGTCGCCGGCCAGGAAATCGAACGAGCCTGCGCCCCACGTCAGCATCTGGTAGACCGCAACCGCCCCCGACGACGCTGGTTCGTCGATCGCCGCGCGGATGATCCGACCCTTGCGCAGGAACAGTCTGCCCGCCTCACGCGCGTGCTCCACCATCAAGATCCCGTTCTTGCGCTCCATCTCTAGCACGGTGAGGACGCTGGACAGCGAGATCTGATCCAGCTGGCCGCGCATCGCCGACAACGGGCGATGGCCGGCCGAGGGCTTGGTGGGGTCGACCGAACGGTGCGGCCGCTGCGGCTCTGCCGACGCGCTGGGTGTGGTGTCCACCGGTGGTTCCCCCAGTACGGTAACGATTGTCCGCTCGAGATCTTCTCCTCGGAACGGCTTGCGCAGCGTCTGATCCCGCGCCTCGACGCCCGCGATCTCCCCGGAGGCGTCGCCGGGCGGCAGCAGGAATACGATCGGCGTCTCGGCGCAGGCGGGCAGCGCGCGCAGGCGTTCCCACCACGACCAGCCGTCGAGCGCCGGCAGCGACACGGTCGTGACCACCACGTCGGGACGGATCCTGGAGGCGAGCGCGAAGGCGCTCGGCGCGTCGCCCGCCAGGCTGACCTGGTGCCCCTGCTGCCCCAGCACGCTGGCGGTCGTGCGCTGAATCCAGAGATCGTCATCGACGACCAGGATTCGCGCGGCCTTCATAGGGCCTATTCTACCGAACTACCCACCCCGCCACCCGCCGCCCGCACCCGAATCCGCTGCCACCGGGCCGGGCTACTCGTCGTCGGAGTTGCGGTCCCACCGCCAGTTGCCACGCTCCTGCTCTTCGGGCTTCGGCCGCGTCGACTTCTTCTTCTCTGGCCGCTCGCGCTGGCTGCGTGGGGGCGCATCCGGGCCTCGTCCGCCGCCGCCCGGTCCGGGGCGGAAGCCGCCCGGCCCGCGCGGGGGTCCGAAGTTACTGGGCGGTCCACCGCCTGGCCGGGGAGGGCCACCAAATCCGCCTGGCCGGGGCGGGCCGCCCGGCCCGCCAGGACCGCGCGGGGGGCCGAGTCCGCCGCCCGGTCCACCCGGGCGCGGTGCGCCGAAGCCACCGGGGCGCGGTGCGCCCCCGAAGCCTCCCGGGCGTGGTCCCGCCGGTTTGGCCTGCGCCTCCTCGACGATGATCGGGCGCCCCTGCAGCACCCGGCCCGATAGTTTTTCGATCGACGCCTTGGCGCCGTCGTCGGTCATGGTTTCCACGAACGCGAAGCCGCGCGGACGCCCGGTTTCGCGGTCGAGCGCCACGCGAACACTGCGCAGCTCGATGCCGTCGCCCGTGAACGCCTCGCGCAGCTCCTGCTCGGTGACGGCGTACGAAAGATTGCCGATGAAGAGTCGAGTACCCATACGTCTTCTGTTTTTTTTCTCTTGGGGCCTTGCTGCCGATCCGAAGTTGCCGGGGGTGAATCCTTACGCCGGTCGGTTGTTCACCTTGTCTCGAAGCTCCTTGCCGGCCTTGAAGGTCGGTACGCGGCGAGCTTCGATCTGGATCTCCGCACCAGTCTGCGGGTTGCGGCCCTTGCGCGCGGCGGATTCGCGGACCGCGAAGGCCCCGAAGCCACGCAGATCAATCCGCTCGCCTTTGGCGAGCCCTTCGGCGACTGCCTCGATCAGCGCATCCACCGTAATCTCCACCTGCTGTCTCGGCAGGTTCTTCTGCTGCGCGACGACGTCGACCAGATCGGCCTTCTTCATGGGCTTGGTGTTCTCCTCGGGTTGTTTTCTATCGGGACGTGCCGTTGTACCAGCGCAGCGCCTTGCGTTAACCGGGTAAAGATAGTGCGTCCACTTCGCCGAGGTCAAGAAGGGGCCCCGGAAACCTGGGGGGGCCACCCCCCGGCTCAGATGAAGGTGTAGATGAGGGTCGCCTCGGCCAGGGTGTCAACCTTGTCGGAGAAAGGCTGAACCCCGGGCGCATAGGGGATGCCGGCCGGCGTCCCGGAGGGGATCGGGCGGGGCGGCGGATTCTGGTCGTAGCGCAGCGTGAAGCCGAAGCCGACGCTCAGGCGGGCCAGCACCGTCGTGGTGAGGCCCAGCTTGCCGACGACGCGGGTGTCGTGGAACGGGGCGACGCCCTGGGTCGGGGGTGGGTCGCTGCTGGCGTCGAGCGCCTTGGACTCGCGGTTCAGGTTGAAGAGCGCCTCGACGCTCGCGGTCGCGCCGCTGGTCGGCGAAATCTTCAGCGTCTCGCCCACGAACAGGCGGGCAGAGTGGATGCTGACCGGGTCGGGCGTGCGGTCGGGCTGGGCGACGTAACGTTCGTACGAGTAGTCGTAGCCGAGCTCGCCGACGCACAGGTGGACGCCGGTGCTGTACAGCTGGCGGCTGTAGCCGATCTGACCGCCGCCCGCGAACGACTTGCCGGCGATGCGATCGGCCGACGCCAGGGCGGAGGCATAGCCGGCGTTGTTGGCGGTGAAGAAGCGGTCGTAGCGCGCCTTGCTCTGCCACATGTTGGTCGTGGTGACCTCACGGCGCCCGACGCCGGTGACCACCATGTTCATCATGGTCGGGTCGGCCGGGTCGGGTTCGACCTGGGCGAACAGTTGATTCGACTGCCCGTACGCCATCCCGGCGTCGAACGCGAACTTGTTGGCGCTCTCCCGGCGCGAGATCGCCAGCGCCAGCGTTCCGTTCGTCGTCTGTGAGTTGCCGGTCGTGAGCGTCATGCCGGCCTTCGCGACCGCCTTCCACTCGACCGGGGGGGGCGGCGGCGCGCCCGCCTTGACCTCTTCCAGCTTGCCGTACGTGAACGTCGGGTTGGCCTGCGCGAACGCGGGCGCCGCCAGCAGCATCAGCGCCAGGACCGTGAACACGCTGGTGCAGGCGCGGCAGCGCTTTGCGGCCTTGGGCACCATCTCGAGGCACTCGGGGCACTCCTTGGTCGCGGGCGCCTTGCGGTTGATGGTGCCGACGAGCTTGACCATCACGATGAAGATGACGAACGCGACGATCGTGAAGTCGACGAGCGTGCCCAGGAAGTCGCCGACGCGAAAGTGCAGCGGCGTCACCTCCCACTTGCGCCAGTCGCCCTGCGGCATCACCGCGTTGACCAACGGCATCACCAGGTCGGCGACGATCGCGCTGACGATCTTGCCGAACGCGCCGCCGATCACGACGGCGACCGCGAGATCGACGACGTTGCCCTTGTTGATGAACTCCTTGAACTCCTTCAGGACCTTCATGGGCGCGGACAGTACTCCTAAGTGGGGCTGTCAAACAGGCAAAGGATCGGGAGGCGGGGTAGTGTAGCCAGCCCGCGATGAAAGGATTTCTGCTTGGCCTCGTCGTCGCCGGCCTGGCGTTCGGCGGCTACTACTACTGGACGCACTTCATGCATCCGCCGGCGAAACCCGTGGCGGGGGTGGATGCGGGAGCGCCGGCGAAGGAGGAGAAGAAGAAGAAGAAACGGCGCCGTGGCGCGGTGCGCGTCGCGCGCAACGAGGCGCCGGGTCAGCCGCCGGGCCCGGGTCGCCCGGCCCCGCAGCCGCCTCCGGTGGAGGCCGAGCCCGAGCCGATCAAGCTGTCGTCGGCCGACCTGAAGCTGGTGAGCCAGGGCGACGATCTGTCGCGCCCGGACGTGATTCACCTGGGCGACGCCACCGACGAAAGCGGCTCGCGCGAGCTCACGCAGGACGACATCGATGCGCGCTTTCGCGCCAAGGAGGAGGCGATCCTGGGCTGCATCTCGCGCGCCCGGCCCGACGAGGAGACGTACGTCCCCGGGCGCGTGACGGTGAAGTTCCGCATCCAGCGCACCGGCAACGTGCGCGGCGTGCGGGTGGAGGCGCCCGCGATCCTGCAGAAGGGCGGGATCTACGGCTGCATCAAAGGTGTCGTGGGCGGCATCCGGTTTCCGCCCTCGAACGGCAGCCAGATCGTGTCCTACCCGTTTTCGCTCACCTGAGCGCGCGCGAATTCGACGATCGCCTTCGCGGCCTCGAGCGCGGACATGTCGGGCTTGCCGATCGCGATCAGCGCCGGCGGTTGCGCGGGCGTGTCACGCAGCAGCCGGGCGGCGCCGCGCACATCGGCGGGGATCGACGCGTCGTCATCGGGCGTTTGCGCCAGCGCCACGACGTGGTCCATTTAGCTGCGGCCATACCGGTCGTCGGGCGCCGTCACCAGCACCGCGTTCCAGGCCATGCCGGCGGCGCGGCGGGCATGCGTCACGCCGGGGCGGAGCGAGCGCCGGGACAGCTTTTCTTGGGCGTGGGCGAGCTCGGTCGCCGCCGCCGCGAGCCATTCGGCCGCGTCGAGGCGGTGGAGCCAGTGGCCGGGATCGCTGCCGGGCACGTCACGCCCGCCAGGCGTCGACGACCTCGGCGGCGCGCGCCAGATCCTGCTCGGTGTCGATCTCGCGCCAGCCGCCGTCGACAAGCACGGCGCGGAGGGGGACGCCGCGCGCCGCGATCGCGTTGAGACCGTCAGAGAGGTATGCCTGGCGCAGCGTCGCGGCCGCGCCGAACGGGCTGTCCAGGCCTCGTGCGAACGCGTCCGCCCACACCGCGCGCAGCGCCGCCGCGCCCTCCGGGGCGAACCGGGCGAGGCCGGTGAACTCGCCCGCGGCCTCGTCTTCGGTCACCAGCCGCTTGCCGACGCGCGTGACGACGGCACCGTCCGCGCTGCCCGCGACGCGTGTCAGCTCGGCCTCGCTCACGGGGTGCAGCGTGCGGCCCTGGTAGGCGTCGCGCCAGCGGCGATCGACGATCAGCGCGACCGGCGCGGTGGCGGCGGCGACGCGATAGGCATGCTCCGGCGAAAAGACGATGTCCGAATACGAGAACAGGAAACCGTCGCGCATCTCGGCCTCGGCGTATAAAAGCGACGTCAGGATGTTGTTGTTCGCCCAGTCGGGGTTGTCGATGAAACGCAGCGCCGGTCCCGCGCCGGTCGGCCCAGCGATGCGGTCGCCCAGGTAACCGCGCACGATGACCACGTCGTCGACGCCGGCCGCGGCCAGCGCGTCGAGCTGCCAGTGCAAGATCGAGCGCCCGGCGACCTTGACCATGCACTTCGGGATGCCGTCGGTCTCGGTACCCAGTCGGCGGCCGCGTCCCGCCGCGACGATGATCGCCTTCATCGCTTTCGTCCCAGGGACCGCATGATACCCAGCAGCGCGCGCGCCGCATAGGCGGCGTTCATGATGACGTAGGCGTGGAGAAACCAGTCCATGCGGTTGACCAGCGCGACCAGCCAGATGTGGCTCGGGTAGTGGACGATGAAGCGACCGACCGCCTCGACCAGCGCGAGCGGAGAGCGGCGCGCCGGTGCCGCCTTCTGCTCGAACCCTTCGCCGTAGTCGCCGGTGCCCTGGCTGACGGCCGCGCCGGTGGCGGCGGCGTATTCAGGCCGGCGAACGAACGTCGTCAGGCTGATCGCGCCCGCGACCGCGACCAGGCCGGCCAGCCCCTCGAGTAGCCAGTGGGGATCGTGCGCGGGCAGCCACAGCCGGACCGCGATCGCGGCGACCAGCGCGAACGCCTTCAGCTCGTCCATCAGGAAGTCGAGGTGGGCACCCACCGGCGACGAGGTGCCCTTGAGCCGGGCCAGCTGGCCATCGGCGCAGTCGAGCACGTACGAAAACTCGATGATGGCGGCGCCCCCGACGAGCGCGCCCCAGCTCGGCAGCAGCGCCAGCACCGCCGCGCCCGCCAGGAAAACGGGCAGCGTCGCAAACGTCACCTGGTTGGGCGTGATCCCGGTGCGCGCGAGGGGCACGACCAGCACAGCCGCGAGGGGCCGGGCGACCAGCCGGTTCCATATGATGTCGTTCGGCTTCCGCGTGCGGCGGTAGATGTCTGCGACCGCGCTCAGCACGCTCAATGAGCTAGCATGCCGACGAGCTGGTAGACGCCGATCAGCGCGAGGCCGAAGCCGACACCGACGCCGACGTAGGTCCAGATCGGCGTCTCCTTCTTCGGGGCGCGGATCCTGTCGGTCGCGCCGCCGGCGGCGGCCGGGGCGGGCGCCGGGGCCGGCTTCGCGGCGGGCACGGGGGTCGACGGACGCTTGGGCGCTTCGGCGGCCGCTCCGGAGTCGTAACCCTGGTGCGTGGCAGAGGGATCATCTGCGACCGCCGGAGCCGTCGACACCTCGGGGCCCGGCACCGCGACCTTGCGCGCGCCGGTCTTCGCGCGATCGTCGGCAGCGGGAGCGGCGGCGGCCGCCACGGGCGCGGCGACGACGGGGGCAGGGGCTGGCGCCGGGCTCGGCTGCGTCACCGGCGTATAGCCGGCCGCACCGGGCGTCGGCACGCCGAAGATCGTCTTGGTCGCGCTGGAGGTCGACGGGCGCGCGACCGGCGCGGGAACCTGGCTCGGGGCAACGCCCGGGGGTGTCGTCTTGACCGGTGCGGCCGCCGGCGGCGGCGCGGCGGCGACGATGACGGAGGGTGAGGCCGCGGGCGTGGCGGGGCTGGTCGGCGCCGTGGTGCGGCCCGGGGCGGCAGCGGCAGCCTTGGCGGCCTCGGCGGCGGCGCGCGCCTTGATGATCTCGGCCGCGGGCATGCCGAACATGGTCTTGGTGGCGCTCTGCTGCCGGGCGGCCTGCGCCGACGGCGCGGGCGCGGGGACCTTCGCGGCCGCCGCGGCGGCGACCTGCGGCCGCTTGGGCGCCACGGCCGGCAGCTTGAGCGGCTGGACGTGGATGCGGTAGTTGCCCGACGACCATCGCATCACCTCGGCGAGGCGCTCGGGCGCGTCGATGCC
>Ga0111538_10005597_pt1 | contig 17143 bp, 14 predicted proteins | sample SoiMethybrSBSTD1_FD_79669 | JGI IMG/M metagenome (GOLD analysis project Ga0111538, IMG submission 79669) | Bulk soil microbial communities from a Populus tree surrounding site in Tennessee, USA - Soil MetaG P. TD hybrid SBSTD1 (version 2)... | ecosystem: Environmental > Terrestrial > Soil >...
TTCTGCGAGCCGAGCTTGCGGATGCGCATTCCGGTCAAGCTCGGGCCGCGCACGATGCTCTACGACATCGCCTTCGAGGGAAACAAGATCTTGGTCGAGCAAGATCTGGCCGAGAAAGCCGATCTCGAGCTCGGCAGCCCACTCGCCCAGACGTCCATCGAGGCGGCGCGCCGCCGCGTGCTCGATGCCTTCAAAGAGGAGGGCTTCGCTTTCGCGGAAGTACGCACCGTGCTCGATTTTTCGGCCGATCGCACGCGCGGCCGCGCTCGCTTCATCATCAGCGAAGGGGAGCGCGTCTATGTCGACGGCATCGTCGTGCGCGGCGCCAAGCGCACCAATCCGGCGCTCATCGCGCGCCGCATCAGCCTCGTCCGCTGCAGTCGCGATCGCCCCGTCGACCAGTGCGAGCCCTATCGAACCAGCGACGTCCGCAAGAGTGAAGAGCGCATCGCCACGCTCGGCACCTTCTCCAGCGTCTCCATTTCGCTCGAAGACCCGCAGGTCCCGGCCAAGCGCAAGATCGTCATCGTCGAGGTGCAGGAGCGCGTGTCGCAGTACCTCGACTTGCGCCCCGGTTTCTCGAGCGGCGAGGGGATACGCGGGATGCTCGAGTACGGCCATCGCAACCTCGGCGGCCAGGCCATCCAACTCACGCTGCGCGCCCAGCTGGGTTACCTGCCCGACGCCTTCATTCTCGATGAAGACGTGCGCATCAATTACCAGGACCTCTCCGTGGCCGAGCGTTTGGAACGCCGCAACACGGCATCGATCGTCTTTCCCGAGATCGGCCTGGGCCCTCTCATCCGCCTCGGCATCGACGGCATCGACGTGCGCGACAACGCGCGCGACTTCGGCATCACGAAAGAGGCCGCGATTGCCACCGTCACCTACCGGCCACTCAGGGCCGTCTACGCGCAGCTCGGGGGTTCGCTCGAGCTGAACGACGTCGCCATCTTCCGCGGCGGTGACATCAACGCGTACCTCGCCCAGGTCGCCGCGCGTGGCGGCTCGACGCTCGACCTGAGCCGTCTCTTGCGCGTCCCCACCGGTCGATCCTTCGCCGTTTCGCAGCGCATCTCGGGCACCTGGGATCGTCGCGACAATCCCTTCGGCGCGACGCGCGGCACCTTGCTCGTCGCGGGCGTCGAGCACGTGCACTCGTTCCGCCCCGGTGACGAGCCTCCGGCGTGCGGCGTGCTCCCCAAAGCGGGAGAAGTCGTTCCCGACGCGTGCCCCAGCGATTTCTTACGCCTCACGGCGACAGCCGCGGGGTACCTGCGTCTCACCGAGCGCGGCATGGCCATCGCCATCAGCGTGCGCGGCGGCCGCATCCAACAGTTGGTGATGAACTCCAAGACGTACCCCGATCGACTCTTCTTCCTCGGCGGGGTCGACTCCATGCGCGGCTTTTTGGCCGATTCGCTGGTCCCTCAGGACATCGCCGAAGAGATCATCAATCCGACCAACCCCGCCAACCGCTTGACCATCAACGACGTGCGTATCCGCGGCGGTGACGTCTTCATCAACCCACGTCTCGAGCTGCGCATTCCGGTGATGGGGATCTGGGAGTGGGGCATCTTTCTCGATACCGGCAACGTCTGGGTCGAGCCCCAGAACTTCAATCCGCTCATCCTGCGGTACGCTGCGGGCGCGGGGCTTCGCGTGGGCACCCCCATCGGACCTATCGCCTTCGACTACGGCATCAACTTGATACGCCGCGAGTGGGAAGACCGCGGCAACTTCCACTTTTCAATCGGCCTATTTTGACATTGCCCAAGCGACGAACGAGCGCGGTTCGTCGATTACGACATCCCGGGGCGTTCTATGCTCAGCTCGCTTTGCAACGCTTCGGCCAACCGTTCGTATTGCGCGCGATGATTGTAGATTTGCGCCGATACGCGCACGAACCGTCTTGGCGCGGCGGGCCAAGCGAAGACCGGCACTTCGATGCGCCATTTGTCCTGCAGGATTCTGTGCAGCGCTGCCGCGTCGGTGGGGCCGGGCGGTAACTCGAGTGTTGCCATCGACCCCACCATCTCGTCCGGGCAAGGCACGCGGAGGCTCAGACGATCTGCGAGGATGCGTCGCCCTTCCAAGGCGAGCGCGTGGTTCATCGGCATGAGTGCCGCGAAGCCGCCTGGCACGAGCCCGTCGAGGTAGCGAAGCGCATACGGAATGGACAAGACGGCGCTCAGATCCCGCGTTCCGGTCCAGTCGAATTCGAGCAAAAAGCGCGAACGATCGGTGCGCGGCGAATTGGCGCCGTGACTGATGACGAGCGGCCTTATCGTCTTTTGCCGATCGCGCCGAACGTAGAGCATCCCCGCTCCTTTCGGTGCGCAGCACCACTTGTGGAAATTGGCCGTGTAGTACGTCGCGCCGAGAGCGCGCAGATCGAGCGGGATCATGCCGGGCGCATGCGCGCCGTCGATCAGCGTCTCGACGCCGCGCGCTTCGAGCTCGCGCACCAATCGTTCGACTGGAAAAATCAGCGCCGTCGGGCTCGTCACATGATCGATGAGCGCGAGCCGCGTCCGCGGCGTGACCATCGCCAGCACCGCCGCGACGACTTCATCCGCATCGCGCACGGGAAATGGGACCCGCACGACCACCACCCGCGCCCCCGCGCGCTCTGCGCAATGATCGATCGCGTTGCGGCACGCGTTGTAGCCATGATCCGTGACGAGCAGCTCGTCGGCCTTGGCGAGGGGCAGCGACTGAAGCACGGTGTTGACCCCCGTCGTCGCGTTGGCGACGAACGCGAGATCCTCCGGGTCCGCGCGCACGAAGGCCCCCACCGATGCCCGAGCCTCGTCGAGCAGCCCTTCGAAGATTCGTTCGAAGAAGTGCACCGGTTGGCGCTCGAGGCGCCGCCGAAAGTCCCCCTGCACGTCGAGAACGGGCTCGGGGCACGATCCGAACGAACCGTGGTTCAAGAAAGTGACGTCGGGGTCGAGGAGCCACGCGCCCGCCTTGCCGGCCGAGGATTCGCTCATCACGTCGACGATAACAGACCTAATGCGCCTTGACCCCGGGCCGCGGGTCGACGCCGTCGCGCACGAAGGTCTCGAGGTCGATCTTGATGCGGAACGTACGCCCCATTTCACTCACTTTGGTGGTGAACGTCAGGTGAACGGGGCTGCCCGAGGCGGCCGACAGATCTTCGAACACGACGCGACGCTCGCTGGCCATGGTCCCGCCGAGCAGCGCGATCTGCGGAATCAGCAGGTCGAAAGAGGCGTCCGTGGGGCCGAGCGCCCACCCTGCCGCGGCATCGGCCCCCTTGGCACCCGAAGTGGGCATCTTGGTCGGCACCGACAAGGTCAGATACAGCAGCGGCGCCGCCCGCGGCGAGTCCCAGCTCGGCCACAAGCCGCTGCGCGGCGTGCCGATGGTGAGCCGCACCTTGTCACCGCTGGACCGCGCGACGGCGCCCGCCGCGGCGAGGTCGTCGAGATCGAAGTTCCCGTCGTATTTTTCCGACTTGGATGCGTCCCCCGCGAATTCGACGTGCAAGCGCGCCGGAAAGGGCGCGTGCTCGGCTGGTTTCTCGAGGAAGCCGCGGTAGCGCTCGACCTGACGAACGCACGCCGCATCGTTCCCACAGTCGCGCGCCCGCCCGCCGACAAGTGCCTTGCACGTCGTGCGATCGGACGGCAATGCGGCGGCGCAGAGCCGTTCGTCACGGCTCGCGCGCGCGAGGCAAACCGGGTCGCGCCCTTGACTCGCGCTCCCCCCGCCCGCCACAGGGCAGAGCGCGGGCTGCCCCGTGAGGACGGCGACCTGCGCTTCGCAGCGCTGTCGCAAGGACGAGGCAGCGATAGGCGAGCAGAGCCTGGCATCCTTCGATTTGAGCGCCTGCACGGTGCGGCAGGCGTCGCGCACCAACGTGTCGTAACCGAGGCTGTCGACGGCGTCGGCGAGGACGGGATCGGTGACGCGATGCGCGTGCACGCACGCGTCGAGCGTCGTGAATGCCTCGACATCGTGCGCCAAGTCGCCGCCGGGCGCTGTCGGATCGCGTCCGGGCTCGAGCCCAGCTTCGACTTCGAGCTCGGCGAGCTCCTTCGCGGCGCGCCGTGCCCCCTCCTCCCGCGAACGGAGAGGGTCCGCGGAGCTCGACCCCACCGGAGCTGCCCGCGGGCCCGCCGCGGGGTCGGCGGCAGAACGTGCCCGCTCGGCGGCGATACCCGGCTCGTCGTCGTCACACCCCGCTCCGAGACAGCCGAGAAAAACAATGACCGACCCAAGGACAAGCTTCTTGCGAGCTGAACGAGTGCGCAGTATAGGAAATAGAAGGAGACACTGGCCCATGGAAGACAAGAACCGCAGCAAAGCCCTCGAACTCGCCATCGCAGGCGTCGAAAAAGAATTCGGCAAAGGGGCCATCATGCGGCTCAAAGACGGCGAGTCCCTCCACGAGGAAATCCCCGTCGTCCCTACTGGCTCGGTCGGTCTCGACGTGGCGCTCGGCATCGGCGGCTACCCGCGCGGCCGCATTGTGGAGATCTATGGCCCTGAGTCGAGCGGGAAAACGACGCTCACGCTGCACGCCATCGCCAACGTCCAAAAGCAAGGGGGCGTCGCCGCCTTCATCGACGCCGAGCACGCCCTCGACCCCGTCTACGCCAAAAAGCTCGGCGTCAAAACCGAAGAGCTCCTCATCAGCCAACCCGACTACGGCGAGCAGGCCCTCGAGATCGCCGACATGCTTGTCCGCTCCAACGCCGTCGACCTGGTGGTCGTCGACTCGGTCGCCGCGCTCGTTCCCAAGGCCGAGATCGAGGGGGACATGGGCGACAGCCACGTGGGCACCCAAGCCCGCCTCATGAGCCAAGCGCTTCGCAAGCTCACGGGCACTGTCGCGCGCAGCCAGTGCCTGCTCATGTTCATCAACCAAATCCGTATGAAGATCGGCGTGATGTTTGGCAGCCCCGAGACGACCACCGGCGGCAACGCCCTCAAGTTCTACGCCTCGGTCCGCCTCGATATCCGCCGCATCGGCGCCATCAAAGAGGCGGCCGCCATCGACAAGAAAGAGCCGGGGGTCGTCGGCAACCGGACCCGGGTCAAGGTCGTCAAAAACAAGATGGCCCCCCCGTTCCGCGAGGTGGAGTTCGACATCCTTTATGGTCAGGGGATCAGCCGTGCCGGCGACGTGCTCGACCTCGCCTCCGAGGCGAACGTGGTCGAAAAGAGCGGAGCTTGGTTCTCCTTCCAGGGCGAGCGCATTGGACAAGGTCGCGAAAACGCGCGCACCTACCTCGAGCAGCACCCCGACATCCTCGACAAGGTCGAGGCGCTCCTCCTTGGCAAACACAACATTCAGCGCCGTTCGATCACGGCGGGCGGCGAAGCTGAGCGTAGCGAGAAACCGTCGGCGGCACCTCCGGCCAAAGGCGGCAGTGCGAGCAACGCCTCGGCGACGGCGCCCGCAACCAAAGCCCCCAACGCGGGTGGAGCGCCGGCTGCACGCCCCGTGTCGAAAGGTCCGGCGAACTGACACACCCAACGCGAGTCTCTCGGTCGAGCGACCGGCTCGCCGCGTGAACAGCGCCAACCGACTAGAACAGAACGGAGAAACGCCTATCGGACGGTGTAGAGTGAACACCCAGAGGCAGCCGTGAAGATCTACATCATGCGCCACGGTCCCGCCGAGGACCAGGCGCCCTCTGGGCGTGACTTCGACCGCAGGCTGACCGCGAGCGGACGTGCTCGCACGGAGCTTGCCGCACACGAGTTGGGTCGATGGGAGCGACCCAAGCGCGTGGTCTCGAGCCCGTTGGTGCGGACGATCGAGACGTCAGAGGTCCTCATCGCGGCCCTCGGCCTCAACTTCGCCTTCGAAACGCGCGACGAACTCGCACCGGGGGGGGACGCACTCCGCCTGCTCGGCGAGCTCGCCGCCGAGGGGGCCAAGCGCGTCATCCTCATCGGCCACGAGCCCGATGTGTCGACGCTGACGGCGACGCTCCTGCCGAGCTGGTCGCGCAGCTTCGACAAGTCGATGATCGTCGGACTCAAGATCGACCGCGCGTCGCTCGCCAGCCGACTGCAAGACTCGTCGCCCGCCCGCCTCCGCTTCGTCATCGACGCGAAGCGCCTCCCGTAACGCACCTCGCAAGCTCCTCTCTTCGAGAGCACGCAACGCGGCTGTGCGGTCGACCGAACGGGGGGCTGTGGATCCAAATCGAGATTCAGGCAAGCCCAAAAGGTTTGGCCGTGCTGGCCGCGTCCGACCGCAAATCGCGAAACGCTTGAATTTACGGGGGTTCCCTGAGAAAGCCGCGCCCTGTCGCGAGGTTACGGAGCCCCCTGCAGACGCGCCTGAACTCGCCTCAAAGTGTTGGATTTCACAATTGAAAAAGTGCTTGCTTGACAAGGGTTAAGACCCCCCATACCCCATCCTGAGAAGGCTCGATCGATGCGCGGACAGACCTCCTTTCCGTTCTTTCAACCTCCGGCAGGTGGGCGGATGCGGCGTGGTCGACTCAGTGCACAAGTGGCGCCGCGCATGGCCCCGGCGGCGCTTCGGGTTCCCAATCCAGTCCATGCGCCTCAGATCGCGCTGACCTTCCCCCAGAGCCAACCCCATATCTTCGTTCACGAAGGTGCTCGTCAGACACTCGAGCGACGGCTGCGTGCCGCGTTCCCGGGGCCCGTCGTGCTCGCCGTCACCGACAACCGTCACAGCATGGTCTCCTACGCGCGGCGGGGAGGCATCCTGCGGGCGCGACTTCACCTGATGTTCCTCGACGCTCCGGCTACCGTACAGGAGGCGCTCGTTCGCTACATCGCTCGGGGTGACCGCGCTGCGTCGCAGACCGTTGGCCGATACATCGACGCCAACGGTCATCGCATCCGCGCGATGCGTCCGGTGATGACCCCCCTCGTCACCAAGGGGAACCACCACGACCTGATCGCGCTGTTTCACGACGTGAACCAGCGCTACTTCGGCGGCACGGTCGATGCGCTGGTCTCTTGGGGCCGTTCGTCCCCCGCGCGCCGGCCGCGGGCCACGATCAAGTTGGGGAGCTACAGCGCCGTCGAGCGTCTGATCCGCATCCACCCGAACCTCGATCGGTCTTGGGTCCCCCGCTACTTCATCCAGTTCATCATCTACCACGAGATGTTGCACCACGTGATTCCCGCGAGTCGCGGCCCGGGGCGCTCGACCATTCATCCGCCCGACTTCCGCGTTCGCGAGCAGCAGTTCCGTCACTACGAGCGTGCCATCGAGTGGGAGCGCACCCATATCGGACGCATCCTCCGCTCGCAGGGGCGCCGCCCGGCGGCGCACGCCGCCCTCCGCTGAAGAGCGCGCCGCGCCGAGGACCGCGAACCTCGCGGTGCGTAGGTCGCCGGCTGCACGAATCCGTGCTCAGACCGGCGTCACTGGTGCAAGAGCCAACCGCGAACCACCCAGAACAGGGCGATCGCGACGATGACGAGAAACCCGCAACCGATGGCGATGCCGGTGCCCGAGCCCAAGCGGGGAACGTCGTCAATCGTGAGGGGACGGTCCGGCGGCGGCGCGTCGTCGCTCGAATCGTGGTCGGAGACCTTGGTCGCCATCACATCTCGAAGGCAAGCCCGGCCATCCAGGTGTTGGTTCCGATGTGCATGGCCGAGGTATTCCGCGAACCTTTGAAGTCGTCCAGGTTCGATACCATCCACTCGAAGAACAGATACGTGTTGTTGATGCCCCACTCGTTGTCGATCTCGACCGCCGCGCGGTTGTCGAGGAAGTCGAGCAGGAGCATGCCGCCGAGAGCAAGGTGGGTCCCCCACGTGTGTCCGCGACGCTGCGTCTCGGTGTCGTTACCCGTCCAATAGAGGCCGTAACCGATGCCCCCCTTGGCGTAGCCGACGAGCGGCACCCCGGTCTGCCGGGCCAGCACGTCGAAGCGCGCGACGGCGACGCCGTACATCGGCATGAGGCCCAGGTCTGTCTCCTCGGCGGACAGATCGCCAGACGACTGATCGGTGTTGCGGAAGTGCGCCTGCGCGCTCATGTGCGTGTAGCTCCAGCCGATGCCTGGCCCGAGCGTGCCCACGTAAGGGATGCGGAGCAGCTGCCAATCGAACTCGAACCCGACCGCGACGCGGCGGTCCGTGCCGAACACGCTTTCGTACGGCTTTTGCGTCGGGAAGGGGGCGTCGATGTCCGGCTGGTAGGGACCGAAGCGCAGCTCGAAGGCGAACCTCTGCGGCGTTTCGTAGTGGCGGGGCTCGCGCCACGATCGCCCTTCCTCGTCTTGCGCCGCGGCGGTGCCCGTCCAAATGGTGGCGGCGGCCAGCGTGGCCAGCGCCGAAGCGAGACGGAAACGGGGGCGTGAGGGGTGCTTTACGGAGAATAGCTGCGCCAAGAGAGCCTCGTCTGCGCGAGCTTCAGCACGGCTCGTGCCATGACGCAAGTTACCTGGTTCTCGGAACTTGCTCGACGAAAATGGCCAGCTTGGCAGGATCGGTGGGCCCTTTCCGGGCGCGGTTGCCAAATTGGCACTTCGTTCATCAGAGGACGTCGACTAGAGGCGAACGTCGACGTAGGTGCCGTGCCGCAGCTCGTCGATCCACTGGCGCCGCGCGCGGTCCATCTGTTCGCCGTAGGCGCGCTGCATCAACTCGTCGCGCGCGTCCTCCATCGACGGCAGCTCGGACGGGTCGCGGGCGACGACTTTGACGATGACGATATCGGTCTTGTACACAAAAGGCGCCGACACGCCGTTCACGTCGAGCTTGTGGGCCTCGTCTTCGATCGCTTGGGCGAGCTCCCCGGGCTTGTGACGACCGAGATCCCCCCCTCGAATGCGGGTCGGGGTGTCGTCCGAGAAGCTTTGAGCGAGGTCGGCGAACTCGATGCGGTTTCCGTGGGCATCGACCCCCGCGCGCGCGGTCGCGGCAATGCGCTCGGCGAGATCGCCGCGGTCGGCGCGGGAGGCCGCGGAGGCGCTCGGCGCCATGCGCAGCACGATCCAAGCGAGGCGATATCCGAGCTTGCCGCGCTCGGCCCGGACGAGCTTTTGGTACGTGGTGCGGACGTCATCCTCCGTCACGCGAACGCGCGAACGCACCCGGAGCTGAAGGAGCTTGCCCTCGAGAATCTGACGGCGAACTTCGTCGCGGTACTCTTGCCGCGAAAGACCGGTCTTGGTGGCTTCGTCGATGAGGCGATCGACGCTGATCCCCTGCTGGCTGGCGACGTTGCGAATGCCGGAGTCGATCTCTTCGGCCGTGACGCTGAGGTGCGCTCGCTCGGCCGCCTGTTGCTCGACGCGCTCGTCGACCATGCGCTCGATGAGTTGCTTGTAGAGCTCGGATTCGGCGGCGGCCTGCTGCGCGCCGGTCGGGATCTTCTGATGGATCTGGAGCAGGAACGGGCGCGCGCGCTGCCGCATGTCGCTGAGCAGGATCGCGTGTTCGCCGACGATGGCGACGATTCGCTCCGCGACGGTAGCCTGTGCAACGAGCGGTAAGGACGCGACCAAGAGAGCAGCCACACCGATCGATTTCGAACGCACTCTCCCAATCACGTCGAAGCGCACCTCCAGTTGCCGCTAGGGTGTATCACGTCCTTTTGACCCGAGCAGCACGTTTGATGGGCCGGGTCGGACCCTCGTCACCACCCGGGTTACGAGGGCGGGCGAGCCGGAAAAAACGAGCGCGTCGAGCCGATCCCCTTGGTTCACGAGCTCGATCGCAGGGCCCTCGGTGACCGTCTCGACGATCCCCCCCGCATCGGGAAACCCGAGCGCTAGCGCGCCAACCGTCGATGCGCTCTGCCAGATGGCTTCGGCCGGCGCGGTCCAGGGGCCGAAGCGGCGTCCGGTGCGAAGGCGTTCGCCGAGGACGACGCCGCGCATCTCCTCGAAGGGATCGCTCATGACGTAGCTGTCGACGCCGAGACAAAGTCGGACGCGCTCGGCGACCATGGTGCCAACGTCGGGTAGGCCGTCACCAAGGTCGCGCTCGGTCGTCGGACAGAGGCAAATGAAAGAAGCAGCCGCGCCGAGCAGGCGCGCTTCTCCCGGGGTGATGTGGGTCGCGTGCACGGCGACGAAGCGGTCGGACAAGACGCCGTGATCGCCGAGGAGCTCGACGGGGCGCCGCCCGGTTTCCGCGAGGCAGGCCTCGATTTCCGCGGGTTGCTCGGCGACGTGCATGTGGACGGGGAGACGGCGCTCGGCGGCAAAGCGCGCGATTTCGCCGAGCCACGCCGGAGGTACGGCGCGCACGCTGTGCGGCGCGACCCCCACGCGTACATCGGGGTCGTTTGCGTAACGGGCGCCGAGCGCCGCGATGTCCGCCAAGCCGCGTTCGAGCGATTCGTCGCAGAAGCGGAGTTGGGCGCCGGTCGGCGTTTTTCCGGCGCCCGCCCGTGCGTAGAGGACGCGAAGCAAAGCGATGCGCAGCCCCGCGTCCTTGGCGGCGCGAATGACGGCCTCGCTCATCACGAGCCGATCGGCGTACGGCGTTCCGTCGGGCTGGTGGTGCACATAGTGAAATTCGCCGATGGTGAGCACCCCCGCGCGCGCGAGCTCGCGGTAGGCGACGAGGGAAATGTCGTAGATCGATTGGGGCGTGAGCGAAGCAGCGAGCCCATACATCGCCTCGCGCCAGCCCCAAAAGTCGTCCGCTTGGCCGGGGGTCGGGCGCTGCGCACGGCCGCGCATCCCTCGCTGGAAAGCGTGCGAGTGCGCGAGGGCGAAGGCCGGAAGCTCGTGCATTTTGCTCAGCGCTTGGGCGCTTGGGCGCTGCTCGACGTCGCGCTGTAGAAACCGCGCGGCCAGTGCCGATAAAAGGTGGTCCGCAGGATCGCGCTTCCGTCGCTCGGGTCGACGTCTTCCGCGACGCTCCCCACGACGCGCAGGAGGGAGCCGAGCGCGACGCTGCGTTCGCCGAGGTCGTCCTCCGCGGTGAGCGTGACGAGCGCATGGGCGCGGCCGGTCTCGCGGTCGCTCACGGTGACGCGGCAGGTGTCTTCGTCGTTCGAGCGACATTGGTTTTGGGGCGCCAGCGTGCGCAAGCTGAGCGCTACGTACGCGGCGCCCCCCGGACCCGGGCTGCGATGGGTCACGACGCCGAACGCCCAAAAGGCGCGGGTGCGCTGGTCGGGCGAGCGTGGGACGTTGCGGGTGTCGAGCTCGGTCTTGCCGCTGACCGCCTTGGCTTCGTCGCCGGTCGGCGTGTACACGCGGCTATAGCCGTAAGGTCCGGCCGATCGGCACGACAGAGTGAGGGCGCCGCATGCCGTGCAGAGGGCGGTGAGGTAAGGGGAGCAGTTCAAGGTTCCGGCGCTGCCAGGGTACTCCAAAACGGGGCGCGATCGGGCGCGGATGCGCATCTCGGTGCTCGCGCCAGAGACAACGCGGTTCGCCCACTCGCGCTCGCCGCCCCGCGTCGTGCGCTAACCCGTAGGGGAGGCGTGTCCCGCGTCGAGCGACGGCGTTTTGCGGGCACGCAGGCGAAGCGCGAGCTCACCGACGAGCAGCGCGAGGAGCGCCACTGCGAGGTACGGCGAGAGGTCGACCTTCGCGCGGGTGTCTCCCATCGACGGCGACACCGCTTTCTCGCTGACGCGGCGCGGGCGCTCGTCGACCTCTTTTTCCGAGGCGGCGACGACGCGGGTGAGCTTGTCCTGGTCGAGGGTGATTTCGTAGACGCCGACGCGGTCGGGGACAACCATCTTGCGGCCGGGTTCGTCGGTCACGCGCAGCTTCGCTTTTTGTGGGCCGACAACGTCGAGCGATTTGGCCCCTTCGAATGCCCACGCTTCGCCGACGGTGATGCGGTAGGCCCCGTTGCGCGTCCGCGTGGCGTCGACCACACGGTCGAGCAGCATGAGAAAGGCGGGCCGGAGCGCGAGATCGCTTTCGTCCGGCGAGGTCGGCACCGTCAGCAAGAAGACGAAACCCCGACCGAGCGGCCGTTCGATGAGCCAAGGCTCGCCGTCTTTCCAGCGCGCGGTGACCTGGGCGCCGCTGCCGAGCGCGTTGAGATCGATGGACGCGCGACCGCGCGGCCGAATGTCCAAGAGGCCGCCCGCGGCGGCACCAAAAAGGATGGATGCCTTGTCGTCGAGGCCGGGCGAAGGAGACGGAGCCCAGGCGATCGAGCCGGGTACGAGCGGCTCGAAATTGGCGCCGAGGGGGGCGAGCGGCGCGTGCGGTCCCAGCGCGAGCAGCACCACGCCGCCGCGATCGATCCACGCCGTGAGCGATCGGCGCGCCTCCGGGGTAAATCCCGGCGGATCTTCGATCACCATGCCCGCGAGCCCATTCAGGTCCTCTAGGCGATCGGGCAAGAGCGGGAGGGGGCGCAGGCGAATGTCGCGTTCGAGCGATGCCAAGGCTTGCTCCACCGGAGGCGCTCCTCCCGTGACGAGCTTGGCTCCAGCGGGGTCGGCGACGATGGCGATGGTGAGATCCCCCGTGGTCGCGAGCACCGGAGCGACGTCATCGGCCGCGATGGCGTCATTACCCGTGACGCGGGCGACGAGATCCCCCGCCGCGCCCGTCAGATCCACTCCGACGTCGAGCGCGGCCGCTTCGTCGGGCAGCGGTGCGCGGCCGACCACCTTGTCTCCGGCGACGACCTCGATGCTCCGGCGGCGGCTTTCTCCGGCGGGAAAACAGGCCACGCGCACGCTCGCGCGATCGCGCTGGCGATCGGCGCGCAGAACGGCGCAGTTGGGGGCGGGTGCGGTGAGATCGGTGAGCGGGATCCAGAGGGGGACGTCGCCCGTCTCGCCTAGGGGCGGCGCGTCGGGATGCCCGTCCGCGAGGTCGCTCAATAGGACGACGCGGCGATCGGACTGCGGCAAACCGTGCACGATGGACTGCGCTAGCTCGAGGGCCCCCTCCAGGTCGGTCGCCCGATGCGAGGGTGACAGCGACCGCACGACGCCGCGGGCCGCGGCGAGATCGGTGGTGGGGGCCAGAGCGATGCGTGGCGGGGAGCCGGCCAAAACAACGGCCACGGAGTCGCCTTCGCGCGCGCCGTCGACGAGGTCGTCCGCGGCGCGGAGCGCACGGTCCCAGCGCGTCTTTTGATCGACTTGGGCGAGCATGCTCAGCGAGTCGTCGAGCACGATGGCCAGCGCGATCGAAGCGCCCCCTTGGCGGCCGAGCGCCAGCGATGAGCAGCGCACGAACGGCGTTGCGCCGAGGAGCGCGAGCGCCAAGACGGCCGCGGTGCGCACCGCGTAGAGCGCACGATCGTCGATGTGGCGCCGCCGCCGCGCCACCGGTGGGCTCGGTGCAACCAGGCGCGCCGGCGGAAAATCCCGCTCGTCGGCGCGGCGCCGTTGCAAGAGGTGCGCGATGAAAGGCGCCGCGACGAGGAGCGCGACGGCCAGTGCTGCCGCGTAGGCGAAACTCATCACTCGTCGACGCCGTGGGTGAAGCGCCCGGCAACAGCCGAAACAGCGCGTCGAATGATCTCGGCGGGGTCGTCGGAAGTGGATGCGCGGACGAATTGTCCGCCGTGGTGGGTGAGGTTCGCTGACCAATCGGCGGCGATGGCGTCGAGCTTGGCCAGGTAATGCTCTCGCGTGGCGTCAGCGTCCGTCTCCACGACGCTGGACCCTTCCAGAGCGCGAAGCCGCACTGTCCCTTGGAAAGGAAACGTGAGCTCGTCGTGATCGAGGATCTGCACCGCGAGCAGCACGCGGCCTCCGAGGCCGAGCGCTGCAAATCGATCGAGCGCCTCGTCGGGGAGGTCGATTAGGTCGGACAAAAGCACGATGATGGTGCCCCGCTTGGCGCGACGGGCGATGGCGCCGAACGCTTGGTCGAGGGCGGTGCCATCGAGGCGCAGGTCGCCCCCCGCGGACGCGGATTCGAGCGCCCCGACCACGCGTTCGAAGGCTTCGCGTCCGGACATGGCCGGTAGCGGCCTCACCGATCCCCCCCCGATCCACTCGAGGCCGACCGGATCGCCGCTGGCCAGCGCGATGCGTGCCAGCGCGGCCGCTAGCAGCGCGGCGAACGCGAATTTCGATGCGGGGGCCTGCGAACCGCGGAAAGCCATGGACGCGCTGGCGTCGACGATGAGACGAAGTCCGCGATCGGTCTCCGTTTCGAACTCCCGCACGAGGAGCTTGTCGTGGCGCAAGAGCGCGCGGTGATCGAGCCACCGCAGATCGTCCCCCGGCACGTACTCGCGGTGCCCGCCGAACTCGACCCCCGGCCCCCGCCGCAGACTGCGGTGCGCCCCGGCGTAAACACCGTCGGCGAGGGCGCGCGCGCGCAAACGGAGCGGCGCGATGCTCCCCCAATCGATCGAGCGCAGCGGCATCGCCACGCTCGCAGTCATAGCACTAACTGCAACCGTTTCTCGTTCTCGCTGCCACATCGATCATCGAAGCAGCCTTACGACCACTTTGGCGGCGGGTTCCGAATCTTCAGGGCTGAGCCTTCAGGCAAGCGCTCATGATCTTCGGCGATAGCAGGTTCGGGTCGAGGCGGGCCCTGGGGTCGTTTTCGCGCCACGAAGCGCACGCTGCCGCGGCCTGCCCTGGCGCGTCGAGCGCGGCGTACGCTTCCGTCAACTGGCGATGGATCAAGCCGAGCTGCGCACGGGTGAGCTCGCCCATGCCGAGCAGCTTCCCCCCACGGGTCACGGCGTCCACGTAGCGGCCGCCCCGCACGTCAGCGAGCAGCACCGGCATGTCGAGGTCGACCCGACGCTGCGCCTCCCTCGTCGCGCCGTGCGCTTGCGTGCGAGCGGCCGCATCGGAGGCCGCGGCTTCCGCTTTGCCTGCCTCGGTGAGCGGCAAATTGGTGAGGGGGATCAACACTTCGTCGCCGCGACGGATCGGCTGGCCCTTGAACTTGTTGTACTGATCGAGCATCCAGGCCTTCTCTTTTTCGCTGAACTTCTGGGCGATGGTGACGATGTTGTCCTTCTCCGTCGCGATGTAGCGAAGGTTGTAGGGCACCACGATTTCCGCCCCTTCGACGGGGTGGATCCAGGGCATCGTTCCGTTCGCGCGCGCGAAGACGGTGGCGCGGTCGGCGTCGCCGAGCAAAGCGAGCGCGAGCGCAGGCCACGTGTCGCCGGCATTGACGATGCGGTGATCGAGCGCCGGGATCTCGAGCCGTTGCCCCGGCACGATGGGCGAGCCCCCTTGGGCATCGAGCGCATTGGCCGCCACGAGGATGCTCTCGTATTGAATGCGGCCGTACGTTCGCTCGGCGATCTGCGCCAAGGTTTCGGTTTTTTGGACGATGTGCGTAAACGCCGAGGCGTGCTCGCCGAGCGTGGCGAGGGCCAGGACGCACATCACGAGGACGAATTTCGACCAACGCATGCCCCGACCATAGCAAGGTCGAACGACGACGGCGACGCGCGCGGTCGTCGCGGCCCGCTACTTCGTCGGTACCGTCGAGGGGGGCTTACCGAAGCGCTCCAAGCGGACGCCGGTCCGCTGGATGAGGCGCCACAGATGTTTGCGGTCGATCTTGGCGAGGCGTGCCGCCATCGACACGTTGCCGCACGACACCTTGAGCACACGCGCCACGAAGTCGGCCTCGAATTGGAGGAGCACACGCTTGCGGAGAACGCGGTAGCCGAGGTCCCACGGTTCGGTGCCAGGTTCGTCGCTCGTGCGCGGAAGCCACAGATCCATCGGTTCGATCACCTTTGTCGGGTTCGTCGAGCAGAGCTCGACCGTGTTTCGTACGAATTCGCAAAGCTCGCGAACGTTGCTCTTCCACGTTCGGCGCTCGAGAACTTCTTCTGCTGCCGGCGAGAATTTCTCGACGGAATGGTGCGTCTGCTCGCGCAGCACGCAGAGAAAGTGGTCGAGAAGAACGGCGATGTCTTCACGTCGATCGTGCAGAGGGGGAAGATGGATGGTCGACGCCGTGAGCCGTTCGCAGAGGGTCGCGTTGAACGTTTGCTCCCGGACGAGCGCGGGCAGATCTTGCGTCGTGCTGCAGATGAGCCGCGCGGTGGAAAGCGGACCTTTGCCGACGCCATCGCTCGCCGCGTGTCGATCGCGGGCTCGGATGAGCTGCTCTTGGAGCGGTATCGACAGCGCGCTGACTTCGCGCAGAAAAAGCGTGGTGCCTGGCGGCTTCGGTCCGAACAGATCGTTGTCGAGGACGCCGGCTGGCGCCGACCCCTCGACGCAGAGAAACGGGCCTTGCCGCCCGCTCTGCTCGTGAATGGCTCGCGCGACGTGTGCTTTGCCGGTGCCGGCCTCCCCGGTGATCAGCACGTCGCAATCGTTCCCCGCAGCGGCGGCCGCAAGCCGTCGCACCTCTTGCATCGAATCGCTGTTTCCGAGAATGGGAGCAGCGGCGCGGGGTGATGAATCTGCGCCGGTGAAATCTGAGTGCATGTCCGAAGGACGATCGAACACCGCAATTGTCGCGCCACTTTCAGCAGCTGTAATGCGGGGCAAATGAGCCCCAACTCTTCATCGAAAATCGGTGAGTGCGGCTTCAGGCTGACTAGGCAGAACGAGGTGTCGCGCGGGATCCCAATGGCCCTTCGTTGCCACTGCATGACAGATCGGTCGGATCCGCCCAGGCACTTGGCCAGATCCGGACAACTCTCCTCGACCACGCGGGACGCAAAATGGGCCTAATTGCCGCACATTCGTGCTAACTGCGCATCACAATTGAGCAGGGGTGACTCAAATTGAGCGGCTCAAATTGAGCATTCGCCTGATTGCGGCTCAGGGCTCAGACCCTGTGGCGCTTCGGTCTCACATTGCGGAGGGCCGCGGACTACTTGTATTTCCGCGTCCAGCGGGCCGACGGCCAGCTTTTCGTCTTCGCAGTGCCGGGCGGGTAAGAGCGAACCAAACCGTCCTCGGGAATGGCTGTGAGGAGCTGTTCCAACTCGCGTGCCCCCTTCGGGCGCTCGTCGACGTGCTTTCGGAGCGTCTTCATGACGACCTGATCGAGGCTCTCGGGGATGTCGAGATCGGGGCGCCGCTGACGCAGGGTAGGGGGGATCTGCCGCTGGTGCAGCTCGAGCGCGTGACGCCGCACTACTTCTCCGCCATGCGCATCCCGCTGCTCGAGGGGCGGCTGCTCAGCCCCGCCGATCGCGAGGACAGCCCGCGCGTCATCGTCATCAGCCGCGCCGTCGCCCGGCGCCTCTGGCCTGGCCAGAGCGCGGTCGGCAA